>Ga0208916_10000428_pt1 | contig 20002 bp, 35 predicted proteins | sample DEB19_08_DNA_5_FD_184523 | JGI IMG/M metagenome (GOLD analysis project Ga0208916, IMG submission 184523) | Aqueous microbial communities from the Delaware River and Bay under freshwater to marine salinity gradient to study organic matter... | ecosystem: Environmental > Aquatic > Marine >... | reverse complement strand
CTGTATCAATACCAACATAACAATCACCATCTTTATAGTGGCGTGTAATACCTCTATCAGTTTCAATAGCTTCTAGCTCCTCGGCTGTAACAAACTGGCCTGTGCCAATTAACCATTTACCAAAGTAAGGTCGCTGTATCTCATCAGCTTCAAGCCCATGCTTCTCTATCTCCTGTCTAATAGATTGCTCGTAGATCAAATGCTTGGCATCGCCTGTCTGCTCAAATACCTGTCTACGCTGTGCTACTATCTCCTCGAAGTAGAGCTTGATGGCTTTCTCGCTGTTACCTATCTTTCTGAAGTAACAAATTCTAGTACCGGCTGTACCGATATATATTCTGGGAGCGTTAGTTGATGCACCCATTGGCCATATCTGCTCTTTAATAATCCTATCTTCAAGGTCTTGCGACTCCTCAAAAATGATTAAATCAAGGGTTTTAGATTCCGGCTTAGATGTTTTAGTTACAGGGAATATATAACATGACGAACCGTTGGGTAGCACAAGGGTCTTGGAGTTAGATTGCTCTTGATATTCTTTCTCTTCATCACTTTGCACAATAACAAGCTCCCTAGACCTATTTAGAGCCTCTTTGAGCCTATCAAAGTCTGTTTTAGCCTGTTCATGCTGTGGTGCGAATATACCGATGTTTATACGCTTGTTAAACACCTTAGTGAAGTAAATCATTATAAACTCTACCGTTAATACAACATCGGTAGTCTTACCGGCCTGACGAGAGATTTCTACTGGTTGTTCGACTAACTTTAGCTTTTTAATGTCTTGTTCAGTGGCACTAGCAGTCAGTCTTAGGTTTTGGATGAGGGCTTCAAGTATAGCATCAGATATTTTCTCCTGATAAGGATAGAAAGTTACGTTATGAAACGTCTTCAGATGTTGCTTCCGAAGTATCTTCAGCTTGTCCAGCATCGCTCTCTCCCAATCCCATCTTATTTAATATTGCACCAACAGGGTCTTCGGGTGATAAGACTAGCTTAGAACCATAGCCATTCTGGGCTAACCAATCCGCCCAATGTTTATCGCCTTGTGTGGCTTTAATGATCGCAGTTTGAATGATTGCTTTAACTGGATGACCCTTGAAATGTAACTTATTACCTTGAGCATCTATCATCTCGGCAGTAAATTCTTCATCGTTAAGAATATTTTGTATATGAGTCGATAAGTGGACTGTACCCTTTGGTTTACCTTTAGGATTGCGTACTTCTCCAGGTTTTACAGGTATAAGATTACCGTTTACCCCTATGCCAGTCTTACCCATTATATTAACCCCATCTTTCTCATTCTAAGTCTTTTCTCCTTACGAGTTTCTCTGTAATTTGGTAGCATTTCAGGTACATTGAAGTTAAGCATCTGTTTCATTACAGATTTGTTTACTTGTTTTAGCTGTTTCTTTCGTTTTGTCATAAGCTTGCGATCAATTCTTTCATCTCTTTTACAGACTTGCGAACATCGTATTCTTGTTTTATATTAGCATAATCGGTATCAATAGCCAACTGTCGTTCTTTAGGGTCTGCAAACTTCCTCATATCATCTGCTGTGCGAGCTACTGGTAACCCTGCAAGTTTAGCTTTTATAGTCTTGTTTTCACTCTTAAATACATCTTGTGGTCTGAAGCCTTGTGGTAGTAATGCGTAGTCTGCTTTTTGCATATTCTCATAAAAAGTATCTTCGTTATACTTAACAAACTCATAGAAGTCGTGTCTGTCTCTTGTGCTGTATTGGTAGAGTATAGGGTCATCATCAGCTATTATGATTAGATTCAATCCAAGCTCATCAATAACGTGCATCGCCGGCTTTAATAATTCAGCGTTATGTCTATAACCAAACCATACAACTGTCTTGGCCTCCTTATCGTGCGGCTTTGGCTCCGGCACTAGCTCAATATCAAACCTATCTTTTATAACAACTACCGGTTTATTGGTCATCTGTTGTATGAATCTTTGCATCACTTCTGTTGGACAAGTAACGGCATCGACGGCATCAACAGTTTCTTTCACAAATACTCTACCTTGCATCCAGTCAGGATCGCATATATCAAGTATCTTTTTACCCTCAAAGTGTGCAGGGAACTTATAATCTAACCCACAATAAACCTTTTGGAATATCATACAATCAGCATTCTCTCCATAGCGATAAATAGAAGCTTCGGGCCAATACTTTAATAGCTGATGTACGCGTATATTAGTCGAGCCTATGCCTTTTTTGTTGTGGAATTGCTCAAATGTTAAGAATTTTACCATCGTTTTTCTCCGTTCCATATAGGCTTACGACCCTCTGATACTTCCTTAATAATGTGATATAGGTCTTTTTGGTAAACTTCGGGGCTAAATATCTTCTTAGCTGTTTCTTTCCCTCTTTGGCCCATCTCGATTGCATCTTTGTAACAATCATTTATGAGTGTGTGGATAGCATGAGCGTAAGAGTCCGGGTTATCTGGCAGTATAAGCCCATTAACACCATTTTCTATAAAGCCATCACCGCCATGATGACGAGACGTTAGAACACAAGAGCCAGATAGCATGGCTTCGGTTCTGCTGCGTGGCATAGGGGAGTCTAGGAATGGGAAGATTGATATTAAAGATGTACCGATTAACTGTCGGTACTCTGTCCAGTTATCACCAGACAAGTCTACATTCACGTTAGGATGTAGTATTTCAATACCGCTTTTCTCGTATACCGCAGCTTTAATAGCAGATATAAGAGGTCGGTTATAGTACTTTGACAATCCACCGGGGCTTACTAACACAGATACTCTAGGTTCTTTTGGCATATCCCACCACTCATCAGGGTCTAACCCATGAATAAGCGGATAACCCCAGCCCCACCTATCGACTGACTCGTATGAGTTTACGACCATAAAGTTATCGCCAATCTTTTCTTTCATGCCTATAAGTTTCTTAGGGCCACGCTCGGTTTGAATCTCACCTCCGTTAATAACCATGTCTTCAGTATAAAACTCATCCCACATAGGCGTACCATGATTGATTACAATCTTAGGGATATCTTGAATGATGTCGTTCAGGTCGGTGTACAACCAACCCTTACCAATGTTCGGGTCAGTGTGCTGTTGGTCAACGTGTAAGATAGCCACATCGTACTTACCTGGCTCGTAGTGAGTAGCCCATTTAAGTTTAGGGTGCATAGGTCTAGATGATGCATCAGACCATCGCCTTACGTTGTTTTCTAGGTAAGTAAACTCTACATCGTAGTTATCCATCAACTTCAGCATCTCGTATTGGTTGCCAATGTGGTTCAATACCCCAAATACTTTAATCATAATGTTTGCCTTGCATATGTAGGTGTCTTCTTGTGACAGTCGTGGCATAAAGTTCTTGCGTTACTTGGGTCTAATCGTAGCTCTGGGTAAAACGCAAATGGTTTTATATGATCTACTTCTAACCTTTTTAAAGAGCCACAAAACACGCAACACTTATCTCTCTCTAGTATCTGCATTCTAAACTTACGATGTACAGCCTTACTTCTTTCTACTTTTGACAAAGGTGTGATGCCACCTTTCCAGTTGGGGTGGTTCTTCGGGTCAGCAAATCTATCTCTTTGAATCTTACTTTGCTTTTCTTTTTCTGATAGTTTACTCCAGCGCAACTTAGCAGAGTTTTTTATACGCTCAATAGTTTCTGGCGAATGTTTCCTTGTAAAGCTCCAGCATTTTTTGCATAGGCCGGTACTCGTTCTAATAGGGGTGTCCCATATTAGTCTCTGGCAGCCAAGACACTGCCTATTTTTTTTATTAGCCATAACCATATTATACATCTAAAGACCGCACTTCCATAATTTATTCTTCATTTTGATAATCTCGTTTCGCTTACGATTCCTATTAGATGATTTGCCTGTAGGGGTACACTCGGCTCCCTCAACGTATTCTATTTGGAATCCTTGTCTTCTTATTCTACTTCTGACCTCTTGAGATTGACCACCATATAGATTTATTCTCTCATTAAACAAACCAGCTTCGATTACCTCTTTACGATATACACAACTAAAGTTTTCAACAAACTCTTTCTTGGTAAGTTTTTTACCGTACATCCAGGTCTTAGGTTTGATGTTCTTAACAAACTCTTCTACTGCGTTTTCGTGCATTACCATGCGTTGATCGCAGTAAACTATTATCTCGCCTGTAGCCTGAATAGTACCCTCGTTTCTAGCCCTAGCAAGGCCATACGTCCCATCTGCGGTGTTTAAATACCGAACAGGTACATTGACATATCTAGCGAACTCATCAACTAGAGGCTTGTTAGATTCTTGATTATCGTCTACCACTACAATTTCAATGTTCTTATAAGTTTGATTAGCGATAGCACTAAGGCATTTCGAGATAATCTCAGGTCTATCATATATCGGAACAACTACAGATACAGGGGCTTGGTCGGGATACATTACTTGTCTATAAAGTTTCTGGTATTCATAAGCTCTACGTTCAAAGTTTCTACTCTTAACTGAGTTCCAAGCTTTGTCTCGCATTTCAGATAGTAGTTTCTTATCAAACAACATCTCTTTAAGTTTCTCGGTTATACCTACTACATCTTCAGAGCTTCCCTCTTGAAGCATCATGTTCTCACCATTATAAATATCTGGCACATGACCAACCTTACGAGTAAGCACCGGCACACCGCAAAACATTGACTCTAGTATTGGCATAGTACCTGACTCAAAGTTATCTACTGAATTACAGACATGAATAGTTGATCTGTAGTAGAGTTGCCTAAGTTCTTCATCCGATACTTGTTCGTGAAACTCTATATTGTTGCCAGTTTGCATAATGTCAAACATGTAGTTTCTATCTGATACCGCCCCTACTAAAATAAACTTCATACCCAAATCTGAAGCAGCGATAGCAACGGGCAAGATCCCCTTTTTACTCTCAATACGATTAGCCACCATAATTACAGAGTTGTTAGGCTCCCATTCTTGGTTGTACTCCCAAAAGTCTGAGTCTACAGTGATTGGGATGTATTCGACCTGCGTGTTAGTTATCTTCTTGAGGTTGTCGCTTATCTCCTGATTATTACCTACGTTTATATCGTAAGTGTTCCAGTCTGACTCTGTTATTGAGTAGGGGTTGTTGTGGGTTAAGATGTGCTTCTTATCTTTTAGCCAATCGTACTTACTTCTTAGAAGCTCAGCTGTCCTAAAGTATTGCCAGTCGATAATGTCGGCATCCATTGCTTCCACTTCAAACCTAGCCAACTGTTCAGGGTCCGGTCGCTTTGGATGAACGTCACATACGATATAATTTAGGTTATCGTGATACGGTGCCACGCCTTTAGCTAACCTGTCGAGGGCTGTGCCTACTTTATCTACTACACTAACTACTTTTAACATAATCGTTCTCCTCTAATGCACCGAAGCCTGAATAGCCAAAGTGATGTTTTCTTAATGTTGCTAATACTCCTTGAATATATATTGGGTGGTCTTCTATACCAATGTGCCTCTGGGGTTTGTTAAACCTACCAGTAACCATTCTCATCCAACCATCAAAGGCGTGTTCATCTGTACCATCATCTGAGTATAGAAACTTACCAAAGTGTCGTTTGTAAGCTCTATCCATCCTGCCTACATCGTCCATTACTTGATTGGGGTTCTTAATTAGCTTCTCGTAGTTATAAAACGGTATACCGGCTTCAGGAACACTGTCGGGTTTAATCTCTACTCCGTCAAGTGATGGCTGACATAAATCGCCACCTGAGTTAAACTTTATCCTATCACCAAACTTACCCTTATTCACAGCTATTACAAGCCTAGATTTAAGATTATATCTATCTGGTAAGATAAACTGATGCTTATAAAATGACATGGCTGGTGCATCGTTATTGCGTTCGCAAGCTTCTCTTATAGCCCTAAAGTCATCCTCGTGGAATATGAAATCAAGATCAGCGTGTATCACCCAATCAGTGTTTAACTGTTCATAGCCCTTTTGGAAATGCTGCCCGATGAGTGGCCAGTTAAACTCTTTAGGCCAAGTCTCCTCGCCTCGCATAGTAACTACCTCATCAGCTAAATCCATATAGCATTCTAAAGACTCTTGGTAATGCTCACCTCTGCGTTCAGGGAATGATGTAGTAGTAAAAATGCCTAGCTTCATAGTGCTGATATCCTTTCTGACAACTCCCAATCGTAATTGTGATACTGACCTCGCCTTAGTTTTGTTTCTTTGACTCTTTGTATGTCGTTTTGCATATACCCATTAAGCCCGCAGACTTTATCAAATGTCCCACATACTCTAGGATTGTGAAATTCTTTTAATCTATAAAGATATGATTCGGGTCTATCTTCATGCTCGGCTTCTCTGATATGTTTTAATACTGGTTTTATACACTGTTTCCGAATAAATTGAACTCCGCCATGTGTCACATCTTGTTTATGCCAGTCAAAGGTCATACACTGATACCACCAAAGTTTATCCATAGCTACTAAATCCAACACGTTTTTGTTTACGATTACATCAGCGTCTACTCTTAGAAAGTCATCTGTAGCTTCTTCAAATATACCCTCTAGCTTATTCCATAGCGAAGTTTGGTCTATGTACAGAACTGTAGTAAACCCTAGCCTATCTAAAGCCCACCTGCATATTTCAGTGGTTGGCTCGTTAATACTAGTGACATAAGCAATCATTTTTTAAACCACAATACTCTTCCGTCTATACCAACAGAATTAACTTCACTGACTTTATCTTTCCAAAATTCCCAACAGGCAATAGATACACCGTACTCTGATGTATCATTCTCGGCTTTAATGTTCTTTTTATGCTCCCAATCGTCAATCATTAAAAGACCGCCGGGGTTCAATCTAGCCCAAGCCTCATATAAATCTTCGACTACATTGACGTACAGGTGAGAACCATCTACATAAATTAAATCAAACTTGCTATCATTCTCAGCCCAATATTGTGATGATTTACAACAAGTCCATACATGGTTTGTATAACCATTAGCCTCTGACTCTTCTTTACCCCTAGCTAAAGCATTAGGGTCTACCGATAATAAATTCTTTGCACCGGCCTCAAGTAAAGCTAATGTTGAAAACCCCCAAGCCATGCCTATTTCAAGAGCTGTAAAGTTTTTTAAAGTCGAAGCTACCCTGTGTATATCTTTGGCATACTCCATTGATGGCTCATGGCTAGACTGCTCTTTCATCCAGTCTGTTTTTATTGGTATTGACCATTCTACCGCCATGACAATAATTCTCCTCTATACTGCTTAATAATTTGGTTTGTATCGTAAGTATTACCGTTGATCTTGTGATCGTGCCACTCAACAAACATTTTGTGGGGTATAGTATCTGTTCCATCCTCAATCATCTTTGATATGACTGGCATCTCAGCACCCTCTATATCCATTTTTACAATAACATGGCACTCGTTAAACTGTCTTAACCAGTTAGAAAAGTCAAAGCACTCAACGGTTATCTTATCTCCTATGTCCCAGTGATCTTTACCGATTATTAAAGTCGAGCCTAAATTATGTTTATCTGTACAGTTAGCAAAAGTAATCTCCCCATCCTCAGTCCATACTGCCTTCTGAATAAAGTTAGCTCCTGAGTTGTCTCGCTTCCAGGCCTCTTTAAACTGTGGCGATGCATCAAAGGCAAATACTTCCCATCGTATATCTTGAGGGTATGCTAAAAGCTTCCAGTCGTGGAATTCCCTAACCGTATCTCCATCATGGCAACCAGCATCTATAAATATGTGCCTCATTTTCTAAACTCCACTATCCAGCCACTAAAGTTATGGTCTTCATGTTTAGCAGCTCTCATTCTTTCAGCTCGTATTGTATTGTCCCAACCGCTTGATTCAAATCTACGAGGTATCATCTGAACTACAGTAAGACCAACAGCCTCGGCTAGTTTTCTTATACCCCCAGGCATATAACGTAGTGCATCATCTTCTACTGGTTGATGGAGGGGGTATATTGATGGGAATGTCACCCAAGCTGTACAACCTTGCTTTAACAAGGTTTGGATAGTTTTGAAAGCCACCATAGGATCGTAAACATAATCAAACACCTCTAGACAAAACACTAAATCATACTTACCAACGTGACTAATAAGCTCGTCATATTCATCAAAGTTTAAATCTAGCTCTATATCGGGCTTCGAGCTGTCCTTGTGAGGGTTGGGTAGATCAGCAATAATATACTCTTTAACATCCCAACTCTTAACTCTAGGTGGCATCTGTTCTTGTGAACCACCTATGTCCAATACCCTATCGGCTTTAACCTCTAACTGAGATAGCCACTTGTTTAATTCTAGCCGGTAACTACTACTCATAATCTACCCATCACTTCTTTATATTCTCTTATCATTCGCTCTACAGATATATCCTCGCATGCCATAATTTCAGGCGCTCCGCCAGTCTGTAACATACCGTATACATCGACTATCTCACAACCGCTTGCTCTAGCTTCTAATAACGTATTACTACACGCATCATTAAGGTATGTATACAAAAAATACTTATTGCGTTTATAAATAGGTGACATGTCCATCTGCTCACCCATGAATCTAAATCGTTCGTCATTGTAAAAGTCAAATCCATAATCCATATTCTCGCTTGAGAACTTACCGACTATCTCTAAGAAACCTGGGTTATTAACAAACCAGTACCACGCCATTATCCACTGCTTACCTTCGTCTCTTGAGCTTCTGACGTATAGATAAGTCCCCTCTGCCGGAACAGATGTTTCATGCTTTGTGAATCGTTTAGTATCTACACCGTTTAAGATTACTTCTCCGTCTGTCTTTGTGTAAGGCATTAGAAACTTCTTAGCCCATTCTGACTGATAAATAACTAAATCAGCTTTTTCACAAAAAGCTTTCATTCTAGTCATGCCAGTACCTCTGTTACGAGAGTTGCGTACTGCGTTGTCTATTCTAAGTACAATCTTCTTGCCATCGTTTTTAGCTTGCTCTACCTGATCGTGAGATACCATTGTGGGGCTTGTGATTAAAACTGTGTCGGCTTCGCTGTAGGGTACGCACTCCAAACCATTGTAAAGATACCTTGAGGCAGTCCATCCACCGCCCATTCGTTCAGGCTCATAGTTCAGAATGTGTATTTTCATACAAAAAGTCCTCTAGCTGTTGCCATAAATTATATTTCTCAATCTCCCAGGAATGTCCCCAAATTTCTTTTACATCTACGGTCTTAGCGTATTCTCGCCAGTCTATATTATTGTTGGCTCCGCTATTAGGATGGATGTGTACTAACCCCTCGCCTTTGGTAAGACGTTGTGAGTCGTATACCCCTAATGTAGCTTCGGTTAAAATCTCGTTTGTATATCCTCTAGGTGGACAGAATTTATTTATTACGTTATTAGGGAATAATCTTGTAAGCATTAGCTTAGACTCTACCACTTCGCTTACTGCATCTTCTAAATCAAGCTTTGTAAGGTGTCTGTGGGTGATGGTGTGTGAACCTATTTCATGCTTCTCAGCTATCTCTAAAGCTTCTCTGTAAGACAACGGCTCATACCCATGCGCTAAAGCGTGATGTGTCCAGTTGACCGGCCAGTAAAATGTACAATCAATGGCGTATTTCTTTGCAAGTTGAGCAATCCTTATATCGTGCCGGCAGCCATCATCTACTGACATTACAAACTTAGCCATTTTCTTTTATATGCTCCTCGTTAATCTCAACAACTGTATTTAAAAGTTTAGCCATATCATCAGCTCCGATTGAAGATGCGTACTTGGCAAGAGCCGGCACATCTTTATCCCAACACTTGGACTTCCAACCTCTCTCAAAAGATACCGCCCTGACGTGCATAGAGTCGGTTCTAGGGTCACTATTCCATGCTTGGTGTATTCTTATGAAACTTGAGTCTGACTTCTCTGCAACGCTTAGAAGAGCATTCATGAATGTGACTTTCATGGCAGGGTAGCTATTCTCTACCAATTTAACGATTTCAGCTTCTTTAGCTGTAACCTTGTGTATCTTAATATCCGGTGATAGCTTTCTCCATAAGAACTGTGCGGCCTCCTCGGCAACATCGCTTTCACCACCTACAACTAACATCTGGTGCATTCTAGGGTCTTCTTGGTGAGGGTACTTCCAAAAGTGTACTGGGTAATTGCCCTCTCCTATATATTCTACAGATACAGCAATGCGTTTGCCTGTTCTCTCTACAAGTTTGTCCACTGTACCAGGGTGTAATGCACTTTTGATGATAATAAGTGGACATTCAATCCAATCAATTACTTCTTCTACTATAGAAACATCCAGTGAGCCATCCTCTTTATGTGGGGTAAATACAGCTACTACAGCTACATCACAAGCGTTCACCTGTTCTTTTGTAGTATCCTTTCCCTCTGGCTGGTAAGGATCGTATATTAAAGCATCGTCAAAGACCTTATGATACGCTTTACCGACAACACCATACCCAACTATTGCTACTGACTTTGACATAAAACCTCCAATGCAAAAAGCCCTGCAAAACTGCTCGGTAATGCAGGGCTTGTTATATTTGAGTTCCGAGCAGTTGTCATGAACTCATTATAACAATTACGCTTACTCTGTGCAAGATGGTTTTTTTGGGGTAGGAGATGGAGACGTAGTCGGAGATGGCTGTGCAGGTTGCGGTTCAGCCAAAGCCGGCTCCATATTATCACAGTGACCGTCTACAAGCGGTCTGGTGGGGTACTGACATTGAGTATTGTTCTCGTCACCCTCAATCAAAGCGGCTCTTGTACTTACAAATGATGCCAAAACTACTGCTATTACAAGCACTGGTATTACGATCTTAATTGATAACTTCATTTCTTTATCCTGTCTTTAATCATGTTAACAAAACCTGCAAGTATGAACGATGGTATGAATATCACTAGAGCCACTATTAGGATCTGAGTTAATGCAAACATACTATTCCTTACTCTCTTTTGATATATCAGACATCACTCTTTAACTCCTTAATATGCTCGTACCACTTATCTTCAATCTCACCATCCTTATACTTGGGTGGCTCTATGTAAACTATACTTATAGACTGGTTCTGAAACTCACCATTACTAGACACAATGTGAAAGTCCTTTATCCCGAACATATTCAGAAAGTCGTACAACAAGAATGCCGCTCTGCGACTATCCATGCCACCTTTTAGAGAAATATAATCAAAGTCTGCCCAAACCCATGTATATTTACTCATTTCTCTTTCTCCTGATAGGTGGTAATTGGCTCTACGCTGACAAGTGTTGGCTCATCCTCGTAAAGTGGCCCTAGTGCCGCACCCCTATCTTCTTCCCATAGCCACCTGTAGCCGTCCATGTATGTAGCGTCTGGTTCATCTAGTTCATATAAATTTGCGTCATTAACTATAAAGCTGATTGTAACTTTCATTTTATTTGGTTTGTCCATCATCCCTCCATGTTTTAATAGCTTTACTCATCACCATCACTTTCTTTAGTGTCTTTATTAGAAGATAGTTGGGCTGACTCCGAATGGGTATGTTCTCCAGCACCCTTGCAGTTATATTCACACTCGCCAGGGACACCGTTGCTAAGTCTACCGAGGTGTACTTCTCTATCGTTCACTGCCTTATTAAACTTTGCCAAACAATCAACTAGGTATTCTGCAAGAATGTAGTCTGGTGTATCACTCCCGTTTTCTTGGCTAAACCTGTTTATGACTTCTGTTAGTGCCTCTTTGAATGTGTCACCAGTTAAAGTTCTCATACTATTTTCTCCTTAGCTCTTTTAATCTACCCTCTTTATAAAATTGCGTGTTGCCAGGGGTTATTTGCTTTACTTCATCAATCCTAGCCTCTTTCTGTGCCTTATCAATTATCTTGAGGATTTGGTCGGCTTGGTCTTTCCTCAGTTCAACAGCCATATCCCTGCGTTTATTCGCATCATCTTCGTAAACTATGTCTTGTAGTAGGTTACAGGCGTAGGCTGTTAAGGCACACGCTGGGTACTGGTCACACATGGTTACTTCTACCTGTTGTTGTAAAGTCATAACTCACCTCTATAAACGCTTACTAACATGTTAGGTATATCTGATTCATGCGGACACTGAATCCTATGAGAAAATGGGTCTTCGTGTATCACATAACCTTTAGGCAACTTACTTGCTACTTGTACAGTGTCAGGACAAAAGTTCTCTTTCTTATTAAAGAAGTGCATTGTGACCTTGCCTTTATTACTGGTCATGGTCGATTGCTTATACAAGTGCCATTTCTCGCCTTTTTGATTTGTTACTACAAGTTGTTTACTCATACCACCTCCATGTAGAGTGCTGTATCATGGCTTACCCCACTGGTAAGCCATAGCATCTGCAATACTCTGAAATGTAACGCTCCTGGCTGATTGTCGCTCTCTGCTACCGCCCTTTAGACCTTCGACCCAGTTTATCGGTTTACCATTAGTTTTTAGATAATAAAGTGGCTCTGGCTTTTTTGCATTGTCTTTATCCCATGAAAGTTGGGGTAAGTTCTTCAACCAAAGACAAGTTCTCTTTTGAACAGGCTCACCAAAGTAGTAAGGGTGGATTATCTGGTCGTATTTTGGTATACCAAACACCTTAAACTGCACTGGATTTTCTACGCAAATCTTTGGTATGTTGGCATTAAGCAGTTTGGTAAAAAAATCTGCAGCTTCTACACCTTTTAGGTAGCGTTCTTGATTTAAAGTGCCACCTTTGTACAAATGTTTTGCTGCAACAACACTCAAGTAAGTACATGGTGGGTGAGCTATCATCATATCCCAACCATCATCTAGGTGTTTTAGAACATCATCTTGTATGTGATATGGTGAGTTATCTTTTGATGGTAAAACATCACAACTCCAGGCGTCATGCCCTAGCTTTCTAAAAGACTCCCTAACACGCCCAGAACATTCACAAGCTATCAGTATCTTCATTCCATCTCCATATCTTTTTACTAGCCCATTTGCCTAACTCCCAGAGTCCTATAATAAAGGCTGAGAAGATTAGGTAGTTTATTATGTCATTTAGCATTTTTAACTTTCTTTTTAAATATCATCTTGATCGTACTGTGGGGTGTTTCCTCGTAGTATAATTTAGGCCACTTCACGACTTGTCTCTCCTTACAGCACTGATCTCTAACAACTCTACGGTGCCATCTTCGTTTTTGATGTAACCTGCTTCAAACATAAAATGGTCAATATTTCTCAAAACACTCTGGGCAAGTACATTACTATCATCTATATCAAGCTTACCGATAATGCCCCCGACTGATTGGTCAAAGTTTATTGTTACTGGTATTGTTTTCTTCATAACAAAGTCCTATCTAAAGCCTGTTTAGCAAGCTCTACGAGGTCTTTTTTGTCGGTGGGTAGGTTATTTGATGTTGCTACCTCCTCCAACTCACAGATAAGTCCATCCGCTATGCTCTCGATTAAACCTATTAGTTCTTTCTCCATATTAGATAAAATCATATATCTAACGCCTCCTGCTCGTCTGCGAACTCTCGCTCGTCAATTCTCGATTGTTCTACAAAGTCCTCGTATGCCTCGAAGCATACATCGCAGTCTTTGATGTGTTCTTTATCGAACCTGGTGTGTCTTACTTGTTGCATTGTATCCTTTCTTAATTGATTACTACTCTAGTATATGCCTACATGAGCAAGTTTGCAAGTATATTTTACACAAAGTTTTACACATCTTGACTGCTACCACCATTTATGAGATAGCCAGAATGCCTGAGCTTTGACCCATGTACCATATCTTGATCGCATATAGTTAGTGAACCAGGCATCTTGACAAGCGTAGTCACTGAGACTACAACCCATCTTAGAACAAGGGAGAGCCTGGCCTAGCCCACATGCTCCGCTAGACTTGTTGATTGCTCCGGGGTTATTGCCTGACTCTTTAGCATATATAAATGCTTTAGCCTCTGCTTCGCTACCACTGACTGCACCAGAAGCCACAGGTGCGGTCTTTGGGGTCGCAACTGGTACTTTTACTGCTAATTGTTTCTCTGCGTATACAGGGGCTTCTATGCTTGCTAGGGGCTTATATTCTTTTATAAAGTGGGGGCTGTCTGCGATTATCTTAGGTTGATGTGGGGATACTATCATTACTACTATTGTGGCTGTTAAGCTCAATATAAAGTTCTTCATAGTCAGAGCAGGTCAGTTAGGCAATGGCGCTCATGTGTTCCTTGATTAAAGTTAATGTGTGTTTGTTATTATACCAAACTATTTAGTTTTAAAAGCTCTACTACCAACTATCAGCGTACCTGCAAATGCCACGATACCAACAAATTCGGGTACTCGTACAAAGTAGGTTGCTAACATGTATGACGTGTAGGCGATAGCTCCATATGAAAGACCAATAGCCAACCAGTTGATTGGTCTACCATTCCATACTTCTTTTAGAAGCCATTTTTTGATAGCTTCAGTCTTATTAGACTTAGCTTTCTTTTTTGGATTTGTGACGTTTAGTTGTTCTACTAATTCGTCTGTTGTTGATTTTGTCATTTCATCCTTTCTTGTTGATGTAATTCCATCTTAGCATAAGCAGTTTACTATGTCAAGTGTTTTGATCCTTTGCTACCGTTACAAGTCCAGCAACAAGGCTTCAAGTTATCTGAGTCGTGCCTATGTGCGAAGTTGCGAGCATTAGACTTAGGTATAACGTGATCCAATGTAGTATCTTCCGGCATAAGTGAACGGTTGCAGAGGTAACAAACATACCAATCTCTAGGATTGTCCTTAAACCACTGCTTGCGAATTTTAGGCCACTCCTTACCTCTTTTACCTACTTGTCGCAATTGCAAGCCTTTCTTGATAAGCGTTTAAGGTTCTTTACTGGTTTGTGACAAAGATCACAGATGCGCTCAATCATTTCTTTTTATTAGCTCCGGCTATACGAGCGGCCCTCTGAGCAAGCCCTGGCACGACCGCAAAAGCTCCAGTTGAGTTTTGACCGCCCTTTGATCCCCTAGCCCTCATGTCGGCTTTCCATAAATCGTAAGCCTCTTGGTCTGATATACCGGGGTTAGCCTGTTTATATTTGGCTATCATGGTCTGTCTTAGTTTACCGGTTGTCTTGTATTTTGCTGTCATGCCTTTTTAAATCCGAGGAATTTCCTCATACCTTTCTTACGTTCAGTTGGTGTAGTATCTTTCAAATGATACACAAATGTACCAGTGGCCTTGCCATCAACCCAGACACGCTCTGCGACAATCACATGGCCATCTTTTCTTAGGTCTGACATTCTAGCTGTGTAACCTAGTATACCTGCTTGAGCAAACCTATAGTTAGGTACTCCGCTTTTAAAGTTGCGTTTTAACATTCTGATTATCTCTTTGCATTGACTTGCTTTGTCCATTACAACCCCCTCACTTTCATACCGACTACTATTGTTAATATTATAAATGTGATGATGAACACAATGTAAGTGATTAACAACTCTTTCTTTGGATCTTCGCTCATAGCTTACCCCAATACTTTAGTTCTGCTTGTTTCCTAGATAATATCGCCTCGTCCATATCTGTAAAGAACCCAATACATATGTGCTTTCCTCGGTCTACTATTTCAGCTCTCCAGCGCTTATCTCTTTTGAGCCACACAACGCCAGATACTCCAGATACGCTAGTAGGCAGGACACCTCTATTACGAGACTGCTGTAGTGGGGTTGCCCATCTACAGTTATCTGGGGAGTAGTCACCATCGTTATCAACTCTGTCTAGAGTATAGCCTGTAGGACGCTCCCCCATATCATTTAAGAAGTTACTGAAGCCATCAATACCTAGCCATCTGTCACAAACTCTCACCCCTCTACCAGAGTATCGAGGATACTTGTTGGCGAACTTTGGGTTACACCTCTGCAACATAACATTATACGTTGAGTATAAAGAGTTTTGTTTCCGATTTTCGCCAACCCTTATGATGGGATCTTTAACGCGACCACCATTTTTATTAACTATCCTAGAATAGTGTTTTCTGCAAACACCTCTTGCTAGGTGTGGGTTATCGCATAGTTCGATGCTACAATTAGTCATAGAATATCTCCTGTTTAGTTTAAGCGCTACGGGAGATATTTGTTTTATATCTCTTGTAATCATTATACCACTAATCATAGGTATTTACTGTCTCTTTCTATCTGTCTCTGCCAGTGATTTAATGCTGTGTCATCGTCAGGCTCTGGCAACTGGAGTGACTGTTCAGAGGCATACTTTTTCAACTGGATGATTGCCTCGCTCAACTCCTTACTGTTTAAATCTGCTGAACTTTTAGTAAATGGTTTATCGTTTTTAAAGTATATAAATATGTTCGGCGATATATCTCGCTTGTGCATTATCTTCATTTCGGCTAGAGAATACCCCCACTCTGAGCCACATATCTGTAGTAGTAGGTGGTAGTAGGCGTTGGCTTTAAGACTGCGAGTTGGTCGGACTACTTTAATCTCTACGAGTTTATCTCGCATGATTGAGCCGGCCAAGAACTCACTTGCTTCTCTGGCTTCGTTTTCGTTCGATAGATCGTATTTCATTTAAGTTGCTCAATTAACTCATCTACTTCTTCTAGGAAGTCCATAATGTTATCTTCTAATAATTGAATATACTCGTCATCACGCTCTACTCTTGTAATAAAGATGGCGTTCTTATCGTCTAGTCTAGGATCGTAACTTACAAAGTCGCACCATGCTCGGCCGGTTATCCAAAGTTGACCCTGCACCTGGGCGTAGTGTTTCTTGGGCATTTCGCCAGCTAGTAGGGTTTGAATATGCGTAGCTGTGTTAGGGCATTTAATCTCAACCAAGCCCTTCTCGTCTATCAAACCATCAGGACTAGCACCAGCCTTTAATGTCGAGTGCATGACTAAACCAGTCTGCTCTACAAAATAGCCAGTAATAGCTTCGTAGACCTTTCTGGCTTCGTCTTCGTGGTCTGTTCCCCACTGCATCGCTGCGTTAGTAAAAGACGTTGTAGGAAGTCCGGTAAGGCGTTCGGCGATAATCTCGGCTTTGTAGTTATATCGTGTAGCTGCTTCACCGCTTTTAATCTTCGACATAACGTCATTGAACCTTGAAGCGGTTACAACACCACAGCGAGCCTGTAGCCAAGCCTGTGAGCCTTGTACGCTACTGTCCATTGTGAGCCTTTGCTATACGTTCGATTCTGTCGGCTTCGCTCTCCTGATTAGTATCATCAATAATCTGAGCTTCAAAGAAGTCCTCTTGGGCGTATACGTCAGCAAACAATCCTAATTCAGAGGCACATTTCTTTTTTGCGTCTGTGGCTGCTGCTTTCATATCGTTACCAAAATCTAGCGGTTCTTTATCGGTGTTCTTTCTAAAAGCTACTTCTTTTCTTCCGTACTGTTCTTTAGTAATCCATTGATCGCCTATCTTAACTTTTAGCCTACCCTGCACAACAACTGAACCAGTCTTAGCTACCGCTAGTGCTTCAGCCATTGATGTGACAACCTCGAACGACCAGTTAAAACCGAACAAACTGTTGAGTACCTGCGTAACGTAAGAGCCTGATACATAGTCCCAATTACCGCCACCTTTTGCTGGACGTGTTTTAATCTTGTCCTTTGGGGTCGCAGTAAAAAACTTTTGTATTTGAGCTTCTTCGAGTCCACTCTCTACTTTAAGTAACTTACTTATTTCTACTTCTCTAGCCATTTTGCATCCTTTCTTTTGATGTACTTCTATTGTACATGAGCAATTTTAATAATGCAAGTATAATTTTTAATGTGGTATAATAACGATAATCCCCTCGGTAGCATACTCCTTCATTGATGTATCCTTTCTTAGCCGAGGGGTGATCTTGTTATTTAAACAGTATATTCAATGGTGCTTCTGCACCAAAAACCTGTAATGCCGCACAGTCTCTTTGTATTGCGGCTTCTTCTATATCCCTAAATAATCCTATTCGCTGTGTTGCACCATCAATCTTAATATAAGCACACCACAAATTACGCCCCTTGATTTTAGAAACACCTCTAAATCCACTTGTATTATTAGATTGAATCTTACGATTAACTCCCTGCTCGGTCTTAGTAGACCACTTGCAGTTTTCTTTACTATAACCATGGCTGTTATCAATTCTATCAATTGTCTTACCGCTAGGACGTAACCCCATGTCTTTTACAAAATTTTCGTACCCATTAGCATTAGCCCACCTCTCACAAACTGTAATGCCTTTACTAACATAGTATTTAATATAGTTACTACTTTTTGTATTGGGATCACACCTTTTAACCATAGATCTCCACGAGTCGTAGGTATATCTGTCACCTACTATCTTTCTAGGCTTGGGGTCATCAAGTGTACCTCTTTTTCTAAGTCGTGAATAATGCTTAGAACAGTACCCCTTAGTTACATACTTATCACTACATCCTAGACTTTCACAGTGTAATCCTAGTTTCTTCATAGTTTTATTATACACTATTGACTTTTATTTAGCTTATGCTTACTATCTAAGTAGATTACGCACCTTTGGTTAAGCATAACCTCCCAAAAAACTCCACCTCACACATAAGTCTCTCTCAGGAAGAATTTGGACAGTAATCTAACAAATTCTAAACTTCTAAGAACCACCTGCTTTATCCAGCGATATGTTGCTCGATCAAAGACATGGTGGTTTTTAAGTACACTAAAACCCCTAGTCAAGAGGGTTATTTAATTATCTGATGTAAATGTTGCTTTCTTCTGGGCGTGAACCGTCACTTCGACCATGTTCTGCTATGTGCCTTGCGGACTTATAAACGTAATCTTCCCAATCTCTCAACTCCTTGCCAAACAAATCCTTTACGGCTTTAAGTTTGTGCGTTTCACAAGTTGCTTCAACTAGGGTCATAATTCTTCCGTAGAGGTTGCCTGACACGTTGTAATTGAATATTGGGTCTACAATCATGCCCTCTTTAGCTTGTCCATTCTCGCTTTCCTGTGCTGGCCTTACAACCGCTATTGGAAAATCTGGGGCTTCGCTAAGTTCCCCATCAATATCTAAAATTTTTGCTATTCTTTTCATACTAAACTCCTTCTAAACTAAACTTGACTAGGGATGTTAATGTGCGTTGATTTTATTGTAGCATAAGTGTATTATGGACTTAACTATTGGACTTTCTATCGTAAGAAGCTCCAATAGCCGTATAAAAGGTAACTAAGCGGATATATGGTTTACAAAAAGAAACCACCTCTTTCGAGATGGCTGGACTTTCTATCGTATGCTCTTATTATATCACAGTTATGTTTTATGCAAATACTTTTACAAAAATAGTTCTCAGTCTATATAAAACTGAATGGATAGTGGTGTATAGGTAAAATCCAGGCTCTGGCACAACACCCCCATCTACAACCTGGTGGTCTACCTGTACAGCACAATGATTGTAAGAGCCTACACTTGCTTTAAGGGTTATAGACCATAGGGGGGGTGTATGGCTTAAAAAAGGTGTATAATAAATACAGACACTTAACGTGTTGCACCTAACCGACACAGTTGTTTAGAGCTATCACCTAGTCACCTAAACAACACAACAATATTAAATTTGTTTATCTCTCTGTGTCGGTAACAAAACAACCATGACACCATGTCCCCCACTCAATCCTTGTAGGTGGGGTGTTTTAATTTATAGCCCTATGAGTTTCTAGCCAATCTAAAAAAGCATCTTCCATTTCTTGTTCAGTGATTAGCCCATCTTCTACAGCTTTGGATAGTTCATCAAACTTCTCTGCCTCTAGCATCATGTGGTGATCGTGGTTTAAGTATATCTGTCGTTCACTCATCTACGGCCTCCTGACAGGCTTGCTCTGCGGTGGCTACAACTAGCTTACTGAGTGCGGTGATTATATAGCAGTGAGGTTCTTCTCCCTGATATAATTCACCCTCAAAGCCACAATATCCTATACCCTCATCATCCATTCTTTCTAGTAGTTCTGCGTAGCCTGTGGTATGAGCCGAGATAAAGAAATACTCAGTATCTAAATCCACATACACGCCGTCCATCAAGTCGTTAGGGTAGCTAACAATGGTGGCATTCTCACGATTCAAATCAAATTCT
>Ga0208916_10000427_pt1 | contig 20017 bp, 25 predicted proteins | sample DEB19_08_DNA_5_FD_184523 | JGI IMG/M metagenome (GOLD analysis project Ga0208916, IMG submission 184523) | Aqueous microbial communities from the Delaware River and Bay under freshwater to marine salinity gradient to study organic matter... | ecosystem: Environmental > Aquatic > Marine >... | reverse complement strand
GAGAGCTTCCCCTTGCGATCTTTCCAAGCCTCCGCATCAGGAAGTGGACTCTTTCGCTTCGTGATGGTTTTCCATCCAGGGTGCAGGTAAAGCTCCGCATTGATAGCCGTCATGTGCCGTTGGTCATTGGGAAGATCTTCCTCCGCATAGATCGCGTTGACTGGACATTCAGGTATGCAAACTGCGCAATCGATACATCCGTCAGGATCAATGGCCAGAAAATTGGGCCCTTCAACAAAGCAATCCACTGGGCAAACTTCCACACAATCGGTGTATTTGCATTGGATGCAGCTCTCTGTCACAACATGGGTCATGGCGTCTCCAGCACTGTCTTAGATTTGAGCAAGTCGTTCCAAATGAACTGGCACATACTTGTGCCAAGGCGTTCCGGCAAAGGGGTCGCGGTCAGCGGTGTTGGTGAGTTCGTTCACGGACACACCTCTGCGAGCCAACATGCCATCCGCACCGGGGTAATCCAAGCCGTGTCCATTGGGCATGGAAACATAGCCGCGCTGTAACTCATCGGTCAACTCAACGGGCGCTTTAGCGCTACCTCGTGGCGTTCTGAGTTGGATCCAGTCACCCTCTGCGCATCCCAGCATGGCGGCATCTTCGGGGTGAATGCGCATGACGCTAAAGTCGCCTTTCTTCATCCATTCCGGATTGCGGATGGATGTTTGGCTGGTCTCCGCCCGCCGTTCGCCCGCGCACAAGATGAAGGGGTAGTCTGGTCTGTGGTGTGGCAATTTGCTGTCAATCGTTGCTAACTCGTCCAGCATCTCTTTGATATTTAGGTTGATTTTGTGATCGGGTAATTTCACTGCGTCCCAGCTGTCACTGTATTGGCTCACGCCAAAAATGACGCCAGACGGGCTGTTCAATATGGCGTCAAACAGGCGATTGCCTGCGATCAAAGGCGGGCCGCCAAATCCGGCCCCCTTTGCAGCGGCAGCTTGTGTGCGGACGTATATCTGGCTGATGCCCCACAGGGTGGCCGCTGGCGCCAAGTTGGCTGGCAGGCTGGGCCCCAAAGTGCGGTAAAGCACCACGGGGGCATAACGTGCGACCTTTTTGTCACGTGCCGATTTCCAGGCAAAGGCCAGGCCAAACGCCGTGCGCCCCAGGCGTGCTGCACCACGCAAAAAGCTGTAATGGGTTTCGTCCAAATCTCCCATCGCTTCCAGAAGGCGTGCATGGATTTCTGCCTCTGTCAGCGTGCCAGGTTTGGGAGGTAAGAGCGGATGGCGCAAATGAAATCCGTTGCGTGGAAACTCCAAATTGAAAAACGTAGCCTCAGCCTTTTCAAACTGGCTGCTGGCGGGCAAAACATAGTCGGCCTGTCGCGCGGTTTCTGTCATGGCCACATCGATCACGACACTCAACTCCAATGCACGAAGGGATTGGCGCATGCGCTGACTGTCCGCCAATGAGTGAACAGGATTGGCACTTTCGATGAACATTGCCCGAAACCGCTTGGGGTGTTCCGTCAAAATTTCATCTGGAATGACGTTGCACGGAATCAATCCCATGATCACCTTGGAGTTGGTGACGGGGCTGTGCGTCCATTTTCGGGGTGCTGCGGGCGTGCCCGAGTTCGATTTTTTGGATGTGCTTCGAGTGGAGTTCGAGAGGTTGAGGAGTGGTGCAAACGCGTTGTTGGCTCCCTTCTTGGCGTAGTTGCCCGTCAGCAGCCAGACCAACCGATTCAGATAGCTGTTGAGCGTCGAATGCAAACTCATTTGCACACCCAGATCTTCAATCATCGACACGCTTTTGGCACTGGCGATTCGACGAGCCGCAGACCGTAGCAACGATTCATCCACGCCGCAAATCTTCGCGTACTCTACGACGTTGATCTTGGTCATGGCCGCTTCTACTTCTTCATAACCGCTGGTGTGTTCATCCAGCCAGGCTTTGGCCACCAAGTTTTCTTGAACCATGATGGCGGACAAGGCTGAAAGGCACCATGCATCTGTTCCGGGCTTGACGGCCAAGTGGAAGTCCGCCATTTTGGCTGTCTCGCTGCGCCTGGGGTCGATCACGATCATGGCGCGGTTCGGATCGTTTTGAATCTCTCGCAGAATCACGCGTGTGCGGGCAAAGCCATGCGATTGCCATGGATTCTTTCCGAGAAATACTGCGACCTCGCAGTGTTCAAAGTCACCGTGCACCGGTGCACCAGCCATCTTGCCTTGCACCCAGCCTTCCCCGGTCTTTTCTTGTGCAAGAGCGTTGGAACGGTACTGAATACCCAGCGCCTTGATCGTGCTGTCTGCGTATGTTCCGCCTAGGTGATTGCCTTGACTGCCGCCACCGTAATAAAGAATGCTGTCACCACCATGCTGCTTTTTGATGGCTTTGAACTTTTCGGCAATTTCACGGATGGCGGTGACCCAATCGATGTTTTCGTAGGTGCCGTCGGCCTTGCGGCGTTTCGGTGAATCAATCCGGTCAGCGCCGTTTTGGTAGAAGTCCATTCGCTGCGACTTCTCGCAGATGTACCCTTGAGAAACAGGGTTGTCTTTGTCACCCTTCACCTTGGTGATTCGCCCATTTTCCGTCTTGATTTCCAAGCCGCAGTTGATCGAACAAATGATGCACGCGGATTTCTTCCAGCCTTCTGTCTCAGCAGTTTCCATAGCGATGTGTTCCTCGATCAATGGCGGTTGATTAATTGGATAATGACTGTTATCCTAAGTCAATCGATGAAAAGATGTCAACTTAAATTTTTGGAAAACTCTTATGCGCTACAACGCTGAATATAAAGAGCAAGCAAGAGAGAAACTGCTCAAGGCAAGTGGACAACATGCAAAGCAGAACGGTTTCAATGCCAGTGGCTTGGCAGATCTTGCCGCTGCTGCAGGCGTCACAACCGGCTCTTTGTACAAGCACTTTACGGGCAAGTCGGATTTGTTCATCAACATCATCCAAGCAGAACTAAAGCGCACTGCAGACCTGTATGCCTCGGTAGATTCAACTGATCAGCTGCAGGTATCGCGTGCCCTAGCGGGCTACCTGAGTTTGGCGCACGTGCACAACGCAGGCGCTGGTTGCCCGTTGCCGTCATTGACACCAGAGATCGGACGCGCTGATGACGAGATCAAATTGGTTTTTGAACAGGGCATCCAAGAGATTCACGCCAATGTGAAAGCCCTCACAGGGGATGCCCATTGGGCTTGGGCCATCATGGCCCAAAACGTGGGTGCCGTCATGCTTGCACGAGCCATGTGCAGTGAGCCGCTCCAGAGCGAACTATTAAATGCGGTGCGTCAGGCGGGTGAAAAGATCATTGGCAAAGACAAGCCAATTCAATCAGGCAAGCGGAGTTGAAATGCGTGTATTTGGCATTTCAGGACATTCCGGGATGGGCAAAACAACTTTGCTGGAGCACCTTGTTCCGGAGCTGAAAGCCCGGGGGATGATTGTGTCGGTGATCAAGCACAGTCACAAAGATTTGGACATTGACCGACCAGGTAAAGACTCTTATCGACTGCGCGAAACAGGATGTCAAGAAGTACTGGTCATGGGCCGACGCCGATGGGTTTTGATGCACGAACTGAGCGAAGACAATGAACCTGCTCTGCCTCAATTACTGAACAAGTTGCAAGCGTGTGATTTGGTGCTGATTGAAGGTTTCAAGCAAGGTGATTTCCCCAAGCTGGAAGTCTGGCGTGCGGCGGTTGATAAGTCGCCACTTTGGCCCACATTACCTGGAATCGTCGCGATGGCCACTGACGACCCGATAACCCAAGTTGGCATGCATCTTTTGACGTTATCCGACATAACCTGCATTGCCGATTTCATTGTCGAGCATGCGGCAGAGCAAATCGCATCGCTGAATCCTGTATCTGTTTTGCAGACCTGATGAGTGTCTGGTATTGGTCTTTAACAGCAGGCCAGTCGGATTTTCCAATGTCCGCTACCGCTGCAAAGCTGCCGGATTTATCCTAATCCGATGTCAGATTTAATCTTATGAATTCAGAGGTATGCCGTGGATCTTTTGATGTTGTTGTTGCCACTCCCAAGGTATGGGGTTTGAGTTGAACCAATTCATCGTCAGTCCCTCAGGCTGCTGACCACTAAGGATGCTTTCGACGATTTTCGGATCGAGCAATGTCAACCGTAGGATTTCGTTGACGGTGGCCAGGTCCATGTTCTCTTTGCGTGCAATCTCAGTCCCACTGCGAACAATCCCACGATCGAGCAATCGTTGCCAATGAAATGCTTTCGCCAGTGCGTTCATCAATGTCGTGTCGGGCAGCGGGCTTTGTTGTTCCACTGCTTTCATGGCGTCTTCTGCCGTGGTGACAGTGCAGCGTCCGGATCTCTTGGCGAACTTCAAGGGGATGAACGTGCTGATCTGTTTTTCGAGATCGGAGGTCGTGACCGGCGTACCGGTCAGATAGAAATAGTTCACGCAGCCTCCAACTCGAGCAGTTCATGGCCGACTGTATTTGGGGGTGGCGTGCCCATGAGTGCTCCCCAGGTTTCATAACGCCACTGCAGATCGATACCATCAGGTGTCACGGTGACCCGCTCGATCAGGGTGCGAACAATGTCTTGCTTGGCCTGTGTGGCCAACTTGTTCCAGATCATTGCGGTGTTCCTGAAGAACAGGACCATGACTTCAGGTTCGGAGAGCTCAGGGTTGATTACGGAGATCTGTTTCCAATACTGATGCACCATCTGTCCAGAGCGCAAGATTTCCAGAACTTGCTCCATTACGGCCTTTTCCATCTGACCGGCGGGCAGATTGCTGAAGGCCACAGTGCCTGCGCCCATGTTCTGGTTCTTGTTGACCACGTAGTAGCGATACACCTTGCCGCTGGGCTTTCGTGTGGCCATCGGCAGGTAAAGGTCGCCGTCGATCGTGAACACCATGCCCCGTAACAGAAAGCCATATTGGCACTTTTCTCCCCAGGTTTCGCGGGCCCGCTCTCGGCTGCTCTCTGCCATGATGGCTTGCACCTGTTCCCAGGTGGCTTGATCGATCAGCGCCTCATGTTGCCCTCGGAAATACTCCCCTTTGTGGCCAAGTTCACCCAGGTACATCCGGTTGTGCAGGATTTTGTAAATGGTTTGCTTGCTCAAGGCCTTCCCGTTTTTGCTTTTGGCACCCTGTTCGGCCAGTTGCTTGACCATCTTGGTGGTCGAACGCGATGAGATGAAAGACGCAAAAATCTGCCGTACCAACTGCGCCTCTTCTGGCACAACTACCAGTTGCCGAGATTCCACCCGATAGCCCAGCGGCACAGGCCCGCCCATCCACATGCCTTTGCGCTTAGAGGCGGCAATCTTGTCTCGGATACGTTCACCCGTGACTTCGCGTTCAAATTGGGCAAACGACAACAAAACGTTGAGCATCAGCCTGCCCATGGACGTTGCTGAGTTGATTTGTTGCGTGACTGAGCTGAAACTGACCTTGTGCTGATCAAAGATCTCGACCATCTTGGCAAAGTCCGCCAACGATCGAGACAGGCGGTCGATCTTGTAGACCACCACGATGTCGATCTTGCCGTCCTGGATGTCTCGCATTAGGCGCTTGAGGCCTGGTCGCTCCATGTTCCCACCAGAAAACCCAGGGTCCTCGTAGCTGTCGTCCACCCGCGTCCAGCCCTCAGCACGTTGGCTGGCGATGAACGCAGCACCGGCTTCGCGTTGAGCATCGATGGAGTTGAAGGTCTGATCCAGGCGTTCATCCGAGGAAACGCGGCAGTAAACGGCACAGCGCTTCAGGATAGGTTGGTCAATTGCGACCCTCATGACTTCTTGCCTTTCAATCCAAAAAAGGCAGGTCCGGACCATTGAGTGCCAGTGATCAGTTTGGCGATTGCAGACAGGCTCTTGTAGTTTTTGCCGTCGAATTCATACAGACCATCCGGAAGGACGGTGACTTTGTACTGGTGACCCGCAAAGTCGCGCAGCAGCGTTGTGCCGGGTAACACGGCATGCGTGGGGGCTGAGCCGGATTTGATGGCAGAAAGTCTCTCGCCGTAGTCGGCCAACATGGCGCGAGTGGTTTCAGGCAAGGCGCCATAGGTCATCTCTTGCAGTTTGTAGGCCAGCCTTGACTCGATGAACTTTCGGTTCGGATGCGACGGGCGGTGAGGGAAATACCTGTCCCAAAGTGCCCACAGTTCGGACATTTTTTTGGTGGAGAGTTCTGCGATCTGTTCAGTTACTCGACCAGCACGCATGCTGTCCTGGATCGGTGGAGCAGTGTTTTTCAAGGCTGTTTTCCTAAGTTGATAGACGGTTTCGTATTCACGCTCTGGTTGGCATGTAAGTCGAGAAACTCGTCTCTATCTGTCGCGTAAACCTGACTGCGGTGCGCCATAGCGAGCTCCTGGTGCTGACTGACCGTGGCCTGTGCAATCAGATGAGCAATCTCGAGTAGGGTGAGGTAGCCGCTTTTTTCGACTGGGTGTTCACTAGGTCTTGCGGTGGCAGTTTGGAGGTGGTTCATTCAGGTGGGTTTGGTGACTAGAACTAACCTGAAATCGTAAAAAACAACCCCTCCAGAGGTAACGTGTTTTGGCGGGCCAATGGGGGACACGAGCTGGAAACCCGCATAAATTCTGGATATTTTGAGCCAAGGCCAGCAGCCAAGCGGCTTGGATGTTCGCTTTTGACAAACCTGTAAAAAGCTGTATATTTATCCAGCAATCCGGCAAAACTCATCCCAAGCTCCAGTTCTTCAAATCAGGGGTTGAGACGCCTCATTGCCAAAACAAACAACAACAAAGGAGACAACGAATGAGCCGTACTCAGACTTACGCCGACATCTTGCTGAACCTGCCTGTCGACGACACCCTCAAAACCTTCATCGAGCGCCACGCCATGCCTTTACCCGAGGGATGGATCTGGCATGACTCAATCCAAGCCTCCAAGAGCCTGGTTGGCTTGATTCAGCTGCATCCGAATGTCGCCATGCGTGACCGCATCGTGGCCGGGCTGCACGCCAGTACGCTGCTGGCCCACCCCTTGGGTAAGCAGGCCATGTTTCAGGCCGCGCATGACCGACCAACCGAGTTGATGGGACTCATCGCTTGCAAGAACGACCTTCACCGGGCCTTCTGGCTGTACGTCCATCACCCGGCGCTTTTTGAGGCGGCGGCCGAGATCGAATACCTGGACCACCACGGTCAACAAGCTCAGCAGCACGAACTGGGACTCAAGGGGACCATCAAGCGTGACGAGGAGTCGATCGCTGCATTCGGTGATGCCATCAAAGGCTTCTACCAGCGGGAGTTGGGGTGTGGCGAGGTGTGCGTGGTCAATGTCCTGGACCGGGCACGCGGCACGCAATTGATCTCTATCCATGCCAAGGATCTGGCTACGGCCAAGCTGGAATTCGAGGGCAGTCAGCTTCAGCGTAGGGTAGGCAGTCCGAACATCCATATGGTGCTGGAATATGCCCAAGCCACCGGTGTGGCTCGCACCATCATCCGTGGTGGTGCCAAGTACCACGCCATGTTGTGTGAGGCCTTCGCCAGGCACCTGCTTGGTGTGGAGGCCGATGCACAGCGGATCCAGACGCCACGCCTGAACCTTTCCACGTTGCGCTTGGGTTTGAACATTCCGCAAGCGATTGATGACGGATTCGTCGGATTGCAGGTCAAAAGCGTGACCGTGATCAGTGGATGCGGACGGCTCAAGATGGAATGCACGGCAAGTGTCTCCAGTGATCAGCGTTGCGTGACAGAGCTGCTTCAGGATTACCTCGGCGCAGAAAACCCGCTTTCACGCGGCTGGACCATCCAGGCGGCTGTTCTCAACTTCTATCTGGCACCGATGCGGGGCAAAAGCCGCTGCCAGGTGGTCAGTGTGGAGATCACCAGCAAGGGGCGACTGAACCTGCACAAGTTCGATGAGAAGCTGCGTACCCAACTTGAGTGCTATCTGGTCCAGTTGGGCATCTTGAAGGCGCAGCAGGTCCTCAAGACCGGACGGGAGCAGGAGGAGCCTGCGACCATGGATGGCAGCTTGTTCGAGTGAGGTGTGAATGGCGTTGACCCTCAATCAGCAAGCCATCAGCTTGGCTGCTTTGATGTTCGTGCGAGGCAATGCATCCTTTGAGAGCAGCCTGCACGATGAAGAAATTGCAGCGCTAAAGGTTCTCAAACAGGTGAAGGCCGTTGTGCCTGGTGTCGTCAACAGCCAGGATGCCCTGTGTGCTTTCTGCGGCCTTTACCGTGGCCCGATCTTCAGAACGGACGATGGGCTCATGGTGCAGTGTCCGGATTGTGGCCCGTTTGCGCTGGATCCGGCCAGTCAGCGCAGTTGGAGGCTGGACGACGAATGGCTGATCCGAAAGCTGCGCGGCGCATTGGACATTTCGCCGTACGCAACGGCCACTCAAATCGTTGATGGCGTGTGGGACATTGGTCGGTACAAGAAGCGGCCGGTGGTGCTGGCTCGCCGTATCGATCTGGTCGAGCGGTACGGGCTGAGGATATTCCATGGACCCGAGCCACGCAGCCAAAGCTGGGTCATCACGCCACGGCCTTTGGTACGGCAACCACTGGATCCGCTGGCGGGGATGGCTACTTGGTGGCAACTCGAGGATCGGTTCGCCTTGCACGGTTTGGCATTGCGATTGCTCGATCCGGACCAAGGTGAAAAAGCTGACATCAGGCAAGACAACATCCCGGGCGTGGCCGTCCATGGGCCGTTCAGTGCAGACTTCGCCTGGGTGCACCTGGGGGACTGGCCGCACGGCCCCATTCGTTTGACCGATGCCCAGGCCCGGGTGTTTGAGGCGCTGTGGGAGCACCGTGATCGGGCTCAATCGTCGGAATTCATCATGCGAGCGGCAGGACTCGACAGCGAAAAGCCCATGGACGTGTTCAAGCTGAAGGCCGCAAACCGAGGCGATCCCGCCTACGAGGGGCCATTGCATGCATATGAACAACTGGTCAGTCGGCAGCGCAGGCTCGGGCTGTATCGGCTGGTCTGGGCGGAGCCGTCAAGCCTTTGAAAGCAGAATCTAACATGGAGTTTGACTTTTAACATCAAAAATGTTAGATTCTTTCTGTATGTTAGATAAGACGCTACCCCAGCAAACCGTCCGGTACTTGAACCAGGTCATCGGAGGGGAAGCCGTGCGCGTGGCTAGCAGCGCAAGAACCGCTGAGCTGACGTATTTTCTTCAAGAAACCTACGACGTGTTGACCGGCGAGCTGCTGGGACAACCGATCACACTGGCCTGTGTCAAAGGGCATCAGCCACTGGCTGCTCAACAAATAAGCCAACACACCAAACTGCTGCGTGAGCTGTTGGATACGCCAGTCATCATCGCATTGCCAGAGATTGCCCCCGGTGAGCGAAAGCAACTGATTGCTCACGGTGTGGCCTTCGTGGTTCCTGACAGGCAGCTTTTTGCACCGCAGCTGGGCGTGATTTTGACCGAGCGCTTTGGCGCTGAACCTCGCAGGGTGCAGGAACTGTTCAGCCCTGCCACTCAGGCGCTGTTGATCTGGTTTTTGAATCACCATCCGGTCACGGAAACCTGGCATCCGTTTGAAGAGGCTGCAGCGCTAGGTTATGCCGGGATGACGGCCACAAGGGCTGTGCGCGAGTTGTTGCAATTCGAACTGTTTGAACTGGAAGTGCGAGGCCGGGCCAAATACCTCAAGCTCCAAAGTACCCGCCGTGATCTTTGGGAAAAGGCCAAGCCCCACCTGCGCACACCGGTTCTCAGAACCTTGTGGACCTACGAAAAGCGCATTGTGCAAGTGACGGACGCACGTTGGGCTGGGGAGAGCGCCTTGGCGCACCTGACCATGCTCAATGAGCCACGCCAGCAAGTGGTGGCCCTGACGGCCGAGGATGAGCAGCGGGCAAAGCAGGCCGGTATTTTCTTCGAGCCCCGTGAGATTGCCGATGGTATTGCTGTGCAGGTGTGGCGCTATGAGCCCGGCATGCAAGCGAAGGAAAAGACCGTGGATCCTTTGTCTTTGTGGCTCAGCTTGAGAGAGAACCGTGACGACCGGATTCAGATGGCGCTCGATGAGATTGAGGAGAAGTTCTTGTGGTGAGAGGACAGGCAATTTTTCAAGAATGGTTCAAAGACTTCGAGAACCAGTACGTGCTGATCGGCGGGACGGCCGCCTCAATCACCATGGACGAGGCTGGTGTTCCGTTTCGAGGTACCAAGGATCTGGACATCGTTTTGCACGTAGAGGTTCTTACACCTGCATTCGGGCAGAAATTCTGGGAATTCGTTCAAGCTGGTGGTTACCAGCAAAAAGAAGGCGATCCTGAGAAAAAGCCCTGTCTGTACCGTTTCCAGAAACCGCTGGACGACGATTTTCCGTTCATGCTGGAGCTGTTTTCTCGGGTACCGGACGGCTTGAGCTTTGTGCCTTCAGGGCATCTGACGCCCATCCCAATGGACGAGCAGGTCTCCAGCCTGTCGGCCATCTTGCTTGACGATGAGTATTACCAGTTCGTGCTCACCGGTCGAAAAAACAAGCACGGCATGCCGTCCTGGGTGGGCGAGGACCGACTGATTCCATTGAAGGCGGTGGCGTGGATGGAGATGAGCGACCGCGTCAAGCAGGGCGAAGTCATCGATTCCAAAAAGATCAACAAGCACCTGGCTGACATTGTGCAGTTGTCAGCACTGCTGCAGCCGGGGCAAGTGATTGAGTTACCCGCCAAACTCCAAGCCGACTTACAGACTTTTGCCCGGGCTGTTGTCGCATTGAATCGCCCCGACCAGTTGCAAGCGATGGACCGGGTTGCTGCTGCTTACGCTTTCGATTTGTAAATTCATCCTCAGTCCGTCGGCCAGCGCTTTCCGACGGATCTTTTCACGCCACATCAGCCCTCCGACTTGCGCAGCCGGTTGGGTGACGCATCCCATGTGTCATGTCCGCTGAATGTCGGCAGTTATTAAGGAACTGGAGTTATCGCCAAAGTTCCTTAATCAGTTCCTTATCAGTTCCCTATTGATTTTCTGAAATAGCAGCGTTGTCCCTCAACTCTCTGAAAGGAGTGACCAATGCTGCTAGCAACACCAGCGCTTTCAACGCTCAACCCCTTGAGCGTCATGGCCTCAGAGCCATACATGTACCCACGGCAAGTCCTGAGCGAAGCCGATTTGGCTTCGCGATGGGGAATGAGCCCCAAGACCCTTCAACGTTGGCGAATGGAAGGGCGCGGTCCCCACTACTTGAAGCTGGGCAAGCGGGTGAACTACCCCCTCAATGCCGTGATCGCCTTCGAGAACTGCGTCCAGCACGTCTCCACATCACAACGAGCAACAGCCTAAGGAGTCACCCATGAATCACCTTCAATTGCAGCAGGCGGCCTTGCCTGACCTCTCCGAGAGCCAGATCAGCCGTCTGCCCAAAGACCAACTGGCTCATTTCAGCAACGCGGTGCAGCAACTCCATGACTGGACGCTGCAGATGCGCGGCCGAATCAACCGGGGAATGGAAATCCGCTATGCCGACCAGATCCGTCATGCCGCAACGCTTGGTCAGGAAGAAGCTGCCAGATTCCGCATTGACGACGGTGACCTGCAGGTAGATGTATCGCAGTCTAAAGAAATCGTCTGGGACCAGAAGCACCTGTCTGAAATCGCAGAACGGATGGTCGTTGCCGGTGACCGCGTACAGGACTTCATGCAGGTCCAGTTCTCGGTAGCCGAGCAGGACTACGCCCGCTGGCACCCACTGCTGCGCGCGGCATTTCAGCCCGCCCGCAAGGAACTCATCACCGAGCCCACCTTCCAGATCCGCTGGGTAGGTGATGTCCAGCTCTGAGCGCCCAAAGCCTTCATCTTCACCCAAACACCACCAATCAAAGGAGATTTCTCAATGAACAACGACAACCACCACCATGCCGCATGGTCTGATTTCAATGATGCAGATGCCCAGCAAGGCGAGTTCAACCTGATCCCCAAAGGCACCCAGGCCCTGGTCCGCATGGCCATCAAACCCGGCGGCCATGACGACGCCAGCAAGGGGTGGACGGGTGGCTATGCCACGGCGTCGGATGAAACGGGGGCAGTGTTCCTGTCCTGCGAATTCGTGCTGCTCACGGGACCATTTGCCAAGCGCAAGATCTGGAGCAATGTGGGCCTGCACTCCAACAAGGGGCCAACCTGGGCGCAGATGGGGCGCAGCTTCATCAAGGCGGTGCTCAACAGCTCGCGCAACATCCACCCCGATGACAACTCACCCGAAGCACAGCGCGCTCGCCAGATTCGCAGCTTTGGTGACCTTGATGGTGCTGAATTTGCCGTGCGCATCGGTATCGAAAAAGATGGCCAAGGCGAGTACCGCAACATCATCCGGCTGGTGATTGAGCCCGATCACAAAGAGTACGCCGACCTGATGCAAGCCAAACTGCAACGTGATGGGGGCACCGGTGGTGGCCATGGATCTGGCGGGGCCCCAGCGATTGTCGGACCCACAAGTGTGGCGCAAGCCCCCCAGTCGGGGGCCAGCTACACCCCCCGTCCCGGCAACGGGCAGGGCCGACCTGCATGGGCTCAGTGATGGCGAGGCTGCATGAAGTGCTGGGTGTGTTCCCGTCAGGCCAGAGGATTTGGCCATGTGGATCTGCGCTTCAAGATGGGGCATCCCAAGCGATATCCCATCGACTGGATCTTCTGCTCAAGGCGCTGCCAAGACTGTTTTCACCGGCTGTATGCGGCCGGTGTTCGGTCCCTGGAGCGCGAGGGTTCGTTGCAGAGAGGGGTTGGTGTGATCGATCCCACTGAAGCAGAACTGGCCGCCATGCAGCAGTGCCTCAAACCTTTGGGCGAAGCCGCCAGCGAGATCGGAATGGATCGCCCGCTGTCGAGCTACACCCAGCAAGAGGCTCTGCAGCTGATCAATGCCGTGGTCACGACCTATGTTGAGGCCATGGTTCAAGAACACGAACGCAGCAAGTACCCAAGCGTTCGTATGCACCTGGATGCCCAGTCAATCAATTGAGCTGAGCGTCCATCCAACCTTTACAAACCAACTGATGCAGACAGCGAAAGCCGTCTGCAGGGATGACTGTTTTCATGAAAAAAAACAAACCAATGATTTCTCCGCAAAGGCAGGCAGGTCATATGGCTTCTGACTTCACGGAGGACCATCTTGTCACGGCTGACCAAGCCTCGGCTGCACTGAACCTGCCGCTGTACTACTTCATCGACGCTCGCAAGCGCACTGAACTGGGAATCCCGTACTACTCCATCAATCGCATGGTGCGCTATCGAATCCGGGAGCTTCACAAATGGCAAGTGAGGTACGCAGCCGAGAAGGTCAAGCAACCAGATGCATCTCAAGCAGGAGGTGCTCATGCTTGATTTCAACGATGTCTCTAGCGGCCACGCGCGCAAGGCAGCTGAGGGCAGCACGGACGCGACGCGCGAGAAAGATGAAATCCGCTCAGCCCTCAACGAACAACTGGGCGTGTTGGTACTGGATATCTGGCCTTCGGGCAAACGTCGCCAGAACAAGTACCTGGTCGGCGATGTGATGGGTGGTCCCGGCGACAGCCTGGAGCTCTTGCTTTCGGGCCCCAAGACTGGCTTGTGGACCGACCGCGCCACGGGTGAAGGCGGTGACATCCTCGACCTCATTGCCCGTTACTACAGCCTCGATGTGCAGGCCCAATTTCCGCAAGTTCTCGAGCGGGCCAAGGGTTGGCTTGGCCGAGTCTCAGCCATGCCCGCAAGCAGCGTGGCAGCCAGTAAAGCCAAAGCACCTGCCGTCGATGAGCTCGGCCCTGCAACGGCCAAGTGGGATTACCAGGACGCCAGCGGAAAACTCATCGCTGTGGTTTACCGCTACGACCCCGAGCCCGGGCGCAAGGAGTTCAGGCCTTGGGATGTTCGCCGCCGCAAGATGGCTCCTCCAGAGCCGCGTCCTCTGTACAACCAGCCAGGCATGCTCAAGTCTGAGCAGGTCGTGATGGTAGAGGGCGAGAAGTGCGCCCAGGCATTGATTGACCTGGGGGTGTGCGCCACCACGGCTATGCATGGAGCCAACGCTCCCGTCGAAAAAACAGACTGGTCTCCCTTGTCTGGCAAGCACGTCTTGATCTGGCCGGATCGGGATAAGCCCGGCTGGCAATACGCAGACCATGCATCGCAGGCCATCATGCAGGTGGGGGCCAAGTCGTGCGTGATCTTGCAGCCACCGGCAGAGAAGCCCGAGGGTTGGGATGTTGCCGATGCCGTAAAGGATGGCTTTGACATTACCGGCTTCCTGGCCGTGGGCGAGAGGGTTCCTGTGGTGCATCAGATCGATGCACATGCGCCGATGCAGTTGGTCGACGGCATCGACTACACGAACGAGGATGGCTTGGCCATGGCCTTTTCTCACCAGTTCTCCGAAGACTGGCGCTACTGCGCGCCGTGGAGCAAGTGGCTCGTGTGGAATGGCGTGCGCTGGAACATCGATAAAGCCTTGTATGTGATGCACCTGTGTCGCTTGATCTGCAGGGCAGCGTCGGTACAAGCGGATGGCACCAAGCTCAAAGGTCGCTTGGCCAGCTCTGGAACGATCTCGGCGATCGAGCGCATTGTGCGTTCGGAGCCGCGTCACAGCGCCACGGTTGAAGAGTGGGACTCCAGTGTCTGGCTCCTGAACACGCCCGGTGGCATCGTGGACTTGCGCACTGGTGCACGTGGCCCACACGATCGGGATCGCCGCATGACCAAGGTCACCACGGCCACGCCGCAAGGCGATTGCCCGGTCTGGCGCAATTTTCTGGTGAACGTCACAGGGGGTGATGAAGAGCTTCAGGACTATCTGCAACGCGTGGTGGGTTACTGCCTGACGGGCGACATCAGCACTCACGCGCTCTTCTTTCTGTACGGAACTGGAGCCAATGGCAAGTCGGTCTTCGTGAACGTGATCTCCACGGTTCTTGGCGACTATGCCGCCAACGCTCCCATGGACACCTTCATGGAATCACGCTCGGACCGGCACCCCACCGATTTGGCAGGACTGCGTGGTGCTCGGTTTGTATCGGCAACCGAGACGGAGCAGGGCAGGCGCTGGAACGAATCCAAGATCAAGGCGATCACGGGTGGGGATGACATCACGGCGCGCCTGATGCACCAGGATTTCTTCACCTACAGGCCGCAGTTCAAGCTGCTCATTGCAGGAAATCACAAGCCTGCGATTCGCAACATCGACGAGGCCATGCGCCGCCGCATGCACCTGATCCCTTTCACGATCACGGTTCCTCCAGAAAAGCGCGATCCGCTCCTGACCGAGAAGCTGCTTGCCGAGCGCGACGGAATCATGGCCTGGGCGGTGCAAGGCTGCCTGCTTTGGCAAAGCCAGGGCCTAGTCCAACCCAAGTCCGTGGTGAGCGCGACCGAGGAGTACTTCGAGGCCGAGGACGCTATGGGTCGTTGGATGAGCGAGCGCTGCAACCTGGGCGTCAACCACAAGGCATTGACAGCCACTCTCTTCAACGACTGGAAGCAGTGGGCCGAACTCAGTGGTGAGTACATAGGCACGCAACGCCGGTTTTCAGACGCCTTGTTGGCCAGACGGTTCGAGAAGTGGCGCAACTCCATGGGCGTGCGTGGCTATCAGGGGATCGACCTCAAACAGCCCACTTCCTTGCCTGCCCGGTCCTATCCGTACAACGATGATTGAGAGGAAATTTCAATGAAAAAGATTTCATATATTGGCTGTTTGACGCAACTGACGAGTCATTACATTGGTTCTTTACGCGGGCGCGTAGACGCGCATAAAGAGAAGGAGTGTTTTGTACCGTCAAAAGCGTCAGACCCATTGTCAAAACCGGACAAGTCCGTTTTTGACTTCCCAGCGGCGCATCGGAATATTTCGTTTGGAGGGCAGGTATGAAGATCCCTCCAGCACGTTACCCATCACCCCTTGGGCGCATGCAGGCCACTCCAATGGATGTCGAGGCTGCAAAGCGCCAGGGGTGGCGCGAGCAGCACATCCTGGTCGTCTCGGATGAGGACGAGCGGCTTGACTTCTTGGAGCGCCAGCTCATTCGCAGCATTGGCGAGAGGCTCTACGGTCAGGCTCATCTCAAAGGAGGTGGCCATGGTTGAAACCTGGACAGTCGAAGCGGTGGCTGAGCGCTTTGTCGATGCGGCCAGAACCGCGAGGCGTTTGCCTCGTGTTGCGGTGCAAGGCTACGCCAGCACCTGGCCCATCGTGATCTTGCCAAACGACACGTACCCGGATCCGCACAGGGTGTACCGCATGGCACCTCCATCCCCACAGGATGTGGAGCGGATGCTCGAAGTCATGCGCTGGGTGCAAATGCTTGAACTTGATGAACGGCACCTGGTGTGGATGCGGGCCAAGCGTTTTGACTGGGTGGAGATCAGCAAGCGCTTTGCTTGTGACCGCACTACGGCGTGGAGACGCTGGAAGAGGGACATGCAAGTGGTGGCTGACCTGCTCAACAGGCAGGCAGAACAACCGAAACGGTGAGGATTCGAACCAGAGAGGAAATTAGCGTGTTTTGGCGTGCATGCGCGGCGCAATTCAAACTGAAAAGTGAATGCGCGGTTTTTGGGGCCAAAACACGCTGCAACATTTGGGCGATTTGCCGCTACATTTTCATCTACGGTCGACAAAGGTGTGTGTAGCAACTGCACCGAACCCGACTTATCGCAAGACGACGATTTCCCCAGAGGCCTCGTACTCCGCCAGCTTTTCCAGCGGCAGGTACACAGTTGGTTTTTCTTCGCGAAGAACCTCAAGCCGACCTTCGACCTCCGACCCCACTCGGTATACCCCAGCAGTTAACGGCACAAAGCCGGTTTCTGCACTGGTCGTTTCATTTGAACTTTTGCGGGCCAGAAGCCCGCGAACTACTTTGATTTGCACTGCAAGACATTCTCGTTTTGCGGCCAATTTTACCGGTCACCCCCATGAATCATCCTGAGATCCGAATGGTCCCAGTGGACGCACTCATCCCCTATGCACGCAATGCCCGCACCCACAGCGATGCCCAAGTGGCGCAAATCGCGGCCTCGATCACCGAGTTCGGCTGGACCAACCCGATCCTCACGGACGGTGCCAAGGGCCTGATCGCGGGTCACGGCCGTCTGATGGCAGCGCGCAAGTTGGGCATCAAGGAAGTGCCAGTTATTGAGCTCTGGCATCTTACGCCCGAACAGAAGAAGGCCTACATCTTGGCCGACAACCGTCTGGCTGAGAACGCGGGTTGGGACGATGAGCTCCTGAAACTCGAGTTGGCTGAACTCAAAGCGGCTGACTTTGATCTTGACCTGATGGGTTTCTCCGACAAGGAGCTCGAGGAGCTTCTGAACGGGGACGAATCAGGCGGTGGTTTGACTGAGGATGACGCAATCCCAGAAGCACCAGTAGACCCTGTATCCAGACCTGGGGACTTGTGGATTCTCGGCAACCACCGCCTCCTTTGTGGTGACTCCACCGTCTTGTCGGATGTGGAGCGGCTCATGGGTGGCCAATTGGCCGACATGGCCTTCACCGATCCACCCTACAACGTGGACTATGGCAACAGCGCCAAGGACAAGATGCGCGGCAAAGACCGGCGCATCATGAATGACGATCTCGGGGAGGGGTTCTTCCAGTTTCTCTACGACGCCTGTCTGAACCTGCTTGTGGTCACAAAGGGCGCCTGCTACGTGTGCATGAGCTCATCTGAACTGCACACCCTGCAAAAAGCCTGGATCAAGGCAGGCGGCAAGTGGTCCACCTTCATCATTTGGTCCAAGAACACGTTTACGCTCGGGCGTGCCGATTACCAGCGCCAGTACGAACCCATCCTGTATGGCTGGAAGCAGGGCTCAGACCACTTCTGGTGTGGGGACCGTGACCAGTCGGACATTTGGAACTACAACAAGCCCCGGGTCAACGACTTGCACCCGACCATGAAACCGGTCGAACTGGTCGAGCGGGCCATCAAGAATTCATCGAAGAGCCGGGACATCGTGCTGGACTTGTTCGGTGGCTCCGGCACCACCCTGATCGCCAGCGAGAAGACCGGGCGTCAGGCCCGTCTAGTTGAACTTGATCCCAAGTTCGTGGATGTGATCATCAAGCGCTGGGAAGATTACACCGGCCAGCAAGCAGTGCGCGAAGAGGATGGAATTAAATTCGGTGAGTTATCGCAGACTGATCAGCCAAGCCGTGCGCAATAGCGAGCGTAGTCCGACCCAGAGGGATCGATGAAGAGGTAAGGGCGACCGGGTGCATGCACTTCAACACACAGCCTGCCATCTCCGTAATAGCCGCCCTTGCCATTGAGCCAAGCGCGAGACTGGAGCAGCTTCCTCGCAAAGCTGTCGAACTCTGCTGGCTCCATCTCGCGAGATTCGGTGATGTAAACGGTGCAGTCTTCGCTGCCAGCGATCTCGCTCATGGTGGCGGGCTTGCGGCCAAAGGGCAGACGGATGCCGAGCTCTTCGACTTGCATGTCCTTGCCATCGAACTGGATGGTCAGAGGCTTGCGTTCAATTGTGATGGTCATGGTTTTCATGTGAACCTTAGTCAGCTTGGTTGGTGATTCGGTAGATGCGGTCTGCACCGGTTTGCTTTTCTGAAGTGATCTCCAGGCCCAGCTTCTTCTTGATGGCTCCAGCCATGGCCCCTCGTACCGTGTGGACCTGCCAACCTGTGGCCTCGGTCATCTGGGGTAACGTGGCGCCTTCTGCGCGAGTGAGCAGCTCAATCAGCACAGCTTGTTTGGTGCCCTCACGCTTGACGCGCGGCGCGTGATTCGTGATGCCAATCGCCTGCAGCCCTGTGGCTGTGGCCACGAACACCTCAGGCTCTGCAGCACTTGGCTCGATGAGCTCGGCGTTGTGCATGGAGGTGAGCACCTTGATGCGAGCCCCACCCTTGAGGGTGTCTGGGAAGTTGATCAGTTTCTTTTGAGGATGCTGCGCAGCCGCTTCGAGCAGAGCGCGTTGGGTGTCCGTGAGTTTCATTGTTTGCCTTTCGATGTTGTTGATGTGTTTTTTCCTGCTTCGATCCCTGCGGCGTAAGCAGCCTCCAGTGCGCTCTTGACGGCCCAGACCGAGACGTCGTGGAAGTCCAGGCGATCGCTGTGCTGTGTCTCCAGCGTTTCGATAAAGAAATGCTTCAGAGCGATCTGCTCCAGCAGCTTGTTCTGGTCCTTGTTTTGTTTCATTGGCTTGCTTCCTTTCGTTCATCCAATGTGATGGATTGACGCTCTGAATCAAGATGAAGCCAAGTCAATTTTTGAAGCTGTCGCTTATTCCTTGAAAGACGATTGAGATGCCGCAAAGTGCGCCCACTCCATGCCGATACCCAGGTTGTGCGCAGGTGCTCAACGTGCCTGGTTACTGCGCCAATCACCAGTCGAAAGTGCACCGTGAGTACGGGCGTGCGCGCAGAGGGTTTGATACAGAGCTGGGCTTTTATCAATCGGCCAGGTGGCGCAATACCCGTGCAGCGGTGTTACGGGATAACCCGCTTTGCTGCAAGTGCCAGGCCAAGGGCTTGTTGCAACCGGCCAAGGTCGTTGATCACATCGTTCCAGTCAAAGAAGGCGGTGAACGCTTTGAGCGAGCGAACCTGCAGAGCCTGTGCGTGCCCTGTCACAACGCCAAGACCGCCTCAGAGACGGCATCCATGCGCAACCAGGCCCCGTCCTGAGGGGGTAGGGGGGATGAATCTCTACAGACTGCCGCCCAAGATGCGTTGGCCTGCGCAAATTTTTGTGCGTGCAAATTGAACAAGGGGGGGTATCCCCCAAAGCCTGCAGCAAAGGCAGTGCATCAGATGAACATCAAACCAAGCGGGTGATTTATGGGTGGACGCAAGCCACTGCCGACTCAAGTCAAGCAGATCAAAGGGACCTTGCAGCCATGCCGGACCAACTACCACGAGCCTGTCCCTGAGGGCTTGCTGGTCGAGCCTCCGGACTACATGCCAGAAGGTGCCAAAGCCGCCTGGCGCTACGCGCTTGAATGCGCCCCGCCCACGCTGATTCGCAAGCTGGACATGTCCGTGCTGGAGATCTGGGCCTGTGCGGCAGATCTCTACCGGCA
>Ga0208916_10000426_pt1 | contig 20021 bp, 21 predicted proteins | sample DEB19_08_DNA_5_FD_184523 | JGI IMG/M metagenome (GOLD analysis project Ga0208916, IMG submission 184523) | Aqueous microbial communities from the Delaware River and Bay under freshwater to marine salinity gradient to study organic matter... | ecosystem: Environmental > Aquatic > Marine >... | reverse complement strand
CTCAAAAGCAAGCCCAAGCTGCACAAGCTTCTGTGGCTGCTAGCGTTGAGTCGTTCAAAGGCATCAAAGAGCCGCAAGCTGCTTTTGAAGCCATGAAGACATTGGCAGAAGAGAACATGGCAGTTGCTGTCAAAAACCTCAAAGACGTGACGGCTTTGGGTGTTGCCCAGTTCCACACCAGCGTTGAGGCCATTGAAAAAGCGCATCCTGCACCGGAAGCATTTGCAGCTGTCAGCAAAGGCATGAAGGCCGCCGTGGCTCAAGTGCAAACCGCTGTTGAGTCAGCCATCAAGACGACCATCAAAAAGAAGTAATTTGCTGAAATTGTCACAATGAGATAGGCGGCATTGAAATTATGTCTGCTCTCGGCTCAGTGACAAGACCTCCGTAAAATCAGACATCGCATGCGTCCGTGTGCGGTGTCTTTTTTTATTCTGAGATTCTTCGTGGCTTCACCTCTTTTGGCTAATCCTGCACTTGCTGATTCTTTCGCCAGACTGATGGCAGCGCGTCGTTCGATTCGGGCCTACCAAGCCAAGCCCGTGGCTGACAGCTTGTTGAGAGACGTTTTGACGCTGGCGCGCCAAGCACCCAGCGGCGCTAACTTGCAGCCAGGTTCATTCATCTCGGTGACGGGCCTAGCTCGGCAGCGGCTGACTGCCGAGCTTGTCCAAGCTTGGCGCGACGGGGCGCAAGAGCCCGAGGACTACAGTTATTTCCCCACGCCGATGCCGATGACGCTCAGACGACGGCAAGTGGCGGCAGCCAAAGCGCTTTACGGCTCCATCGGCGTTGCCCAAGAAGACCGGGCCGGTCGGGATCTGCAGTTTGAGCAGAACTTTCGTTTTTTTGATGCGCCCGTGGCTTTGATCGCCACCATCAACGGTGACTTCGGCAGCGGTGGTTACATGGATTTCGGCATGACTCTGTACGGCTTGATGTTGGCCGCCCAGTCGCAGGGCTTGGCCACTTGCGCGATTGGTGCCATGGCGTCGTATCCGGGATTGATTCGCCGGAGTTTGGGTTTAGACACCAACTCAAAAATCGTCTGTGGCATCGCCCTGGGTTATGCCGACACAGACGCTGCTGTGAATCGAACCGTGACGGAGCGTTGCGCGCTAGATCAGTATTTTCGGGTGATGGAGTAGCAGGTCCGACCTGCCCCATCGATTGATAGGACATCAGCGCCGATACGCGACAATCGGCACTCTACAGAAAACACCATGCATACCAAGAACTTCTCCAAATTCCCTGTTCTCTTCGCAATCGTCATCGCAACCGTCATCTCAATAGGCGCCATGGTTCCTAGCTCGGCGTCCTACGCGGCCAAACACCACGCCAGCAAGCCTGCGTCCCAGAAAAAGACAGTGGCTGCTGTGAACGCCCAGCCGCCATTGCCTGCTCAAGTCGCTTTGGCGGACAACCCGCCGGCGCTGCCTGCCAAAGCGTGGCTGCTGATGGACTTCGATTCTGGCGAAGTGCTCGCATCGGCCAACGCTGACGAATCTTTGCCGCCGGCTTCGCTCACCAAGATGATGACCAGCTACATCGTTGAGCAGGCGCTGCGCTCCGGCAAGCTCAAGCCAGACGACCTGGTCTCGGTCAGCCTGAACGCTTGGTGCCGAGGTTCGAGCACCGAGTCGTGCATGTATCTGCCGTTGAACAGCCAGGCCACGGTGATCGATATCCTGCGCGGCATCATCATCCAGTCGGGCAACGACGCTTCTAAGGCGATTGCCGAGCACATGGCCGGCTCCGAGGAAGGCTTTGCCAAACTGATGAATGCCGAAGCTTTGCGCCTTGGCATGAAGAACACGCATTTCATGAATCCCACGGGTCTGCCCGACCCGGCGCACAAGTCGTCTGCGAATGACCTCGCCATTCTGGCGCGCGCAATCATTCGCGACAGCGTTGACTACTACCCGATCTACGCGGAGCGCGATTTCAAATACAACGGTATCAAGCAAGGCAACCGCAATGCCTTGCTTTACACGGACCCCAGCGTTGACGGACTGAAGACGGGCCACACCCAAGAGGCCGGCTACTGCCTGGTCACCTCCTCCAAGCGCAACGGGATGCGCTTGATCACGGTGATCCTTAACACCCACAGCGCACAGGCGCGTGCTGACGAAACGCGTACGCTGCTCGGTTGGGGCTTTAGCAATTTCGAGAAGGCCACCCCGATTCAGCCGAACATGGTGGTCACGATGGCCAAGCTCAGCTTCGGCAAGGCCGACGCGGTCGCCGCGGGACTCGGTGCACCGTGGTTGTTGACCGTGCCGCGGGGCCAGCAAGTGCAGACCTCGGCGCAGCTCAAGTCGGGTTTGGAAGCACCTGTGACCAAGGGCTCTGTGATCGGCAAGGTGGTCGCGACATCCAACGGCAAGCCGGTGGGCGAAGCCCCACTCGTCGCTCAGGCCGATGTGGAGCGCGCCGGCCTGTTACTGCGCACATGGCAGCACGTGGCCAAGTTGTTCGGAAAGTGAGAGTCCAGTTCTGCTGGCGGGTTCAACCGATGGACGTCCACCAACAGCATTTCCGAACGAGCCCTTCCGACTTTGCTTCTATCGCCATTTAAACGCTACGCCCCAAAGCCCTCGACAGGGTAGAGGGGCTGGCATAGCCAGTTCGCGCGGCAATTTGTTTCAGCCCGAGACCGGTCTGCACCAGTTGCCGTGCAATCGCCAGTCGCAATTTTTCTAAATATTTGCCGGGTGATACCTGCATCACGTCTTTGAAGTCATTGGCAAACGATGTCCGCGACATGCCTGCCAAGTTAGCCAAAATTTCCAAAGTCCAAGGGTGAGCGGGTTGGGTGTGCATGGCCACCAAACTTCTGGCGATTCGGGGATCAGACAACGCAAGAAACAGCCCTGAGGCTTGTTGTGGTCGAGATGTCAGGTGCCGCATCAAACTGATCAGCAAGATATCGCCAGCCCGGTTGATAAAAATCGGTTGGCCACAACGACTGGCCAGCATCTCATTGGCAATCAGTGTCATCACTTGCACAAGCGATGGATCAGCGTCCTTCATGCCAATTGAGATGGGCTGAGACAGCTCAGCTAAAAAGCTGGGTCCCATAGGGCCATCAAAATCAACTTCAAAACTCATGAAGCATTGCTGATCGACTTCGAGGATGTTTTGGAGCGAGTAAGCCGCAGGACAAACCAATAAAGACAAGCCGGCCAGATGAGGGTCCGTCATGCTTTCCGAAGAAAGATCAGCTGTCCCAGTCTTGATGATGTGTAGCGAAAAACCGTCAGGCTTGGAGGTCAGTGTCACCTTGGGGCTGAGTCCTTCCAGCAAGGCGGTGAGTCGATCTAAGCGAGGAGCATCCATTTGTACGAATTGCAAATTTATATGTACGTATTGTTGCAGTAAGTACAAGACAATGCACGGTATTGAATGTGTTTCTAACCCTGTCAGGATCCATGTTTTCAAAAATTGCATCCATCACGCTCCCCATCTTCACCTTGGTGTTGGTTGGCTTTCTGTACAGCCGACGCGTCAAGCCAGACCTTGGGGGTGCCAACAAACTGGTCGTGGACGTCGCACTGCCCGTCTTGATCTTTATTTCGCTGTCTGCCAAATCGTTTGACCCGATGTCTGCCCTGTCATTCACTGGGGCGTCGATCGCGTTGATCTTTCTGAGCGGATTGATCTCTTGGCCGTTGGCCAAATTTTCAGGCGCAACTATGCGGGCGTTCTTGCCCTGTGCGATGTTCACCAACGTTGGTCCAATTGGGATCCCCTTGATTGCCCTGGCCTACGGGCCAGAAGGAATGGCATCAGCAGTGGTTTTGCTGGTGATCTCTAACATTCTGCATTTCACGTTGGGCGCTGGCGTGATGAGCGGCAGAGTTGATTGGCGCATGGTTTATGCCAACCCACTGGTTTGGGCAACGGTGTTGGGTGTGGCCAGTTCCCAATTGCAGTTGGCTCTCCCTGAGTGGCTTCAAACCTCTTGCACCATGATTGGCAGTGTGTTGGTTCCGATGATGTTGATGTCCCTCGGGGCAAGGCTTGCCAGCAGCCAAGTTGCAGACGCTCGGGTAGGCGTTCAGTCAGGCGTGCTGATTTTGATCGTCAGACTCGCGGCTGTCTTTTTGACTCTTTGGCTCATTCCCTTGCAAGGGCTGGAGCGCGGCGCTTTGATTTTGTTTGCCTGTTTGCCATCCGCAGTCTTCAATTTCATGTTGGCTGACAAATTTCAGGTGGAGCCCAATAAGGTGGCGTCCACCGTCATCGTCGGACATTTGTTGAGCCTGGCGTTTCTGCCACTCGGTATTTGGCTGGCATTCATTTAGATTTTTTATATCCACACGCAAAAGCAAAAAGCAAAGGCATCAGTCATGATCAAACTTTATTTCCATCCGTCGCCCAATCCCTTGAAGATCGCGTTGTATCTGGAAGAGACCGGTGAGCCCTACGAGCTCATTCCGGTCGACACGCGCAAAGGCGAGCAGCACGCTGACGCCTTCAAGGCCATCAACCCCAATGCCAAGACGCCGGCCATGATGGACGATGACATTCGTATTTTTGACAGCAACGCGATGCTGCTTTATTTGGCTGAAAAAACGGGCAAGTTTGTTCCTGCCGACACACCTAAAAACAAAGCAGAGATGTACTCATGGCTGATGTTCGTGGCCACGGGCATTGGTCCTTACTGTGGTCAAGCCGTTCACTTCAAGCACTTTGCACCCAAGCCCAATGACTATGCCGTGAATCGCTACGACTTTGAAGCTTGGCGTCACTGGCACCTCATCAATGACCTGTTGGCAAATCAGCCTTACATGATGGGCAGCGAGTACACCCTTGTGGACATGTCGGTTTGGGGTTGGGCGCGTGTTGCACCGTTTGTATTGGGCGCAGAGGCCTGGGAAAAACTCCCTCACGTCAAACGCTTGCTTGACGAAATCAACGCACGCCCAGCCGCTCAACGCGCGGAAGCCTTGAAGACGAAGTTTGCTTTCAAAACCGAAATGGATGAAGACGCTCGCAAAAAGCTGTTCCCTTCCAACGAGCGGCTCAAAGCCTCTGGGGTATGACGCATGATTGACTTCTATTACTGGACCACGCCTAACGGCCACAAGGTCACAATGTTCTTGGAAGAGTCAGGCCTTGACTACACCATCAAACCCATCAACATCAGCAAGGGTGAACAGTTTGGCCCTGCTTTTTTGAAGATAGCCCCCAACAATCGCATACCGGCAATTGTTGATCACGCGCCAGAAGGCGGTGGTCAACCCGTTGGCATTTTTGAGTCGGGTGCCATTCTTTTGTATTTGGCGGACAAGACTCAAAAATTTATTCCAAAAGATTTACGAGGCAGAAATGAATGCCTGCAATGGCTGTTTTGGCAAATGGGTGGCTTGGGTCCCATGGCTGGACAAAACCATCACTTTGTTCAGTACGCGCCAGAGCAATTGCCTTACGCCATCGATCGGTACGTCAAAGAGACTTCGCGCTTGTATGGCGTCCTGAACAAGCATCTGTCAGATGGCCGTGAGTACATCTGCGGCGGCTACTCCATAGCCGACATGGCTGCCTATCCTTGGGTCGTGCCGCATGAGCGCCAGCGCCAGGACATGAGTCAGTTTCCCTCTCTAGCGTCATGGTTTGAACGGATTCAAAACCGTCCAGCAACACAACAGGCCTATGACATTGCCAAGTCCATCAATACAGCGCCCACCGTGGATCAGAACGCCAAGTCTATTTTATTTGGCCAAGATGCCAAGACCGTTGTTTGATTCACACAGAGATAAATTTCATGAAAATAAAAGCAGTTGTTTTTGATGCCTACGGCACCTTGTTTGACGTGTACGCCATCCAAGTGCTGGCTGAAGTGTTCTACCCTGGACAAGGGGCTGATATCGCGGTGAAGTGGCGCGACAAGCAAATTGACTACACACGGTTGATCACACAGTCAGATCCGCACAACGCATCGGGCAGTCAGTACTTTCGCCCGTTTTGGGAGCTAACGCGTTTGTCGTTGGAATACACCTTAGACAGACTCAAACTCAACCGTGAATCTGGGCAAGTTGAAAAGCTGATGCAGCAGTATGCACACCTCACGCCATTTGCTGAAAATTTGGCGGTACTTCAAAAGATCAAATCCTTGGGCCTGACGACGGCCATCCTCTCAAATGGCAGTGTAGACATGCTGACTTCAGCAGTCAAAAGCGCGGGGATGGGTGAAGTTTTGGACCACCTCATATCCGTCGATTCGATTCGTCTGTTCAAGACTTCTCCCGAAAGTTATGGCCTGGTCCAGCAAGTCATTCCTGTCAGCAAAGAGGAAGTGCTGTTTGTGTCCAGCAATGCATGGGATGCTTTGGGTGCCACTTGGTTTGGCTTTATAACGCACTGGGTCAATCGGCAAGGTTTGCCGTTTGAAGCGCTGTCGCCGCAGCCGCATTTTTCAGGCGCTGATCTCAATTCAGTTTTGGCTTCGCTGAGCTAAGGTGCCAAAGACTGCCACCGACCGCTGTGTCTTGAGAGCGGTTGTTGCAGAGCCCGTGCTCAGTTTCTACAGCCGCTGAACAATCGCTGCCGCACCCAGACCGCCGGCCCCGGCCACAGCGGTCAACCCGAACGCCGATGGTTTTTCAAGGCTCAACTCCGCCAGCATGCGCACCAGCGCAATGGCGGCAGACGCAGCGATCGGGTGGCCACGCGCCAATCCGCCACCGCCCCGGTTGACCCGCTGCGGGTCGATGTGCAGGGCTTGGCAAAAGCTCAAACCTTGCACCGCAAAGGCATCGTGCAATTCGATCACCGCCAGCGCGTCGGCAGAGCTTAAGCCGGCCCGCGACAGCACGGCGCGGGTTGCCGCCTCCGCTGCAAGCAAGGGAGTTTCAGGCGGGCAGCCGACTGAAGTTGAGGCGATCCACGCTGCTTTGGGCTGAAGCCTCAGCGCACGGCAAGCTTCTGGGCTGACCAGCAGCACGAAGCCCGCACCGTCGGCTTTGGCTGAAATACCCAAGGCGCTGATCGAGCAGTCTGGGCTGTCAGTTTCATCGAGTTCTGGTTCCTCACGCTTCACCACAGCAGTCAAGCGAGCTGCCACTGCTTCTGTGATGCGCCGTGGATAGGGGTCGTGCGTCAAGCCGTTGATGCAGACGATTTCATCGGCCAACAAGGCCTGATGCGTCAAGGCGCGCTCATGGCTCTGCACCGCATAAGCGTCCTGCGCTGCGCGCGTCCAGCCCTGTGCTGCGGCGTAGCGGGCGGCAGACGCCAGCATGTCGGGGTCACGGGTAGGGTCAGGCGCAAATGCGGGCCGCTCATAGGCCACGGCGGCATCGCCTTGACGCAAGGGGCGATGTTGTCGGATGGGCGATCGGCTCCAGGCCTCAACACCGCCGGCGATCACCACCGACGCCTGACCTGAGGCAATCAACCCAACCGCCATCGACACGGCATCCAGACCCGAGCAACATTGCGTGTCAATTGAAAAGGCCGCGCATTGATCTGGCAAGCTGGCCGCCAGCGCCACCAGTCGAGCCGGATTTCCGCCCGCACCCAAGGCATTGCCGACGACCACGGCGTCCACTTTTTCAGGGCCGATTCCGGCGCGCATCAGCAAGGCTCGAATCGCCGGCGCGGCGATTTCATGCGCTTGCAATGCGCCAAAAGCGCCGCCGTGCGGAGCCACAGCGCTGCGCGTCCAGCCAGCGATCAAAGCAGTGGGTAAAGCAGCGGAAGCAGGCATGGCGTGTTCGGATTTTTGGTGTGCTTGTCGGTGTCGGTGTCGGTGTCGGTGTCGGTGTCGTTGAGATGGTTGTGCAAGCGCAACGCCAGCGCGACGTGATCCGTCTTGCCGCTGGCCGTCAGCGGCCAGTCATCACACACAAAGTAGCGCTTCGGCGCTTTGTATGCTTCAAGCTTTTCTCTGGACCAAGCGGAGAGTTCGGCTGCATGAAGCTCATCGGCATAAGCTGAGTCTAGCTGCACAACCGCGACAACCTTCGTGCCTCGCATGGCATCTGCCAAGCCCTGCACCGACGCCTTGGCGATGCCGGGGTGCGCTGTCAAAACCGATTCCAACTCCTCAGGAAACAGGTTTTTTCCCTGGGTGGTGATCATCCGGTTTTGCCTGCCAGCCAAGCACAACCTGCCTTGCGTGTCTAGGTTTCCCATGTCCCGCACCGACAGCCAGTCGCCGTCGCGTATGGCCGCAGTGGTGTCTGCTTCATTGCCCATGTAGTCCATGAAGAGCATCGGGCTGCGGACAAAGATCAAGCCCGGACTGTCGGGCGCTGGAGCGTCCCGGATGTGAATCTCGACATTGCCAAAGGGCCGTCCAACCACCTCCAGCGGTGCACTCGCGTCGGCCTCCATCCAAGCGATAAAACTGGTTTCTGACGCGCCGTAAAACTCGATGATGCGGGCTTGTGGAAACAGTGCTCGCAGCTCGGCGGTTCGATGCCGCGCCCAGCGTGCGCCGCTGATCATGATCAAGCGCGTTGCTTCGATCGGGGCGATGGCGTGCCGAACCGCCGATTCGATCATCAAGATCAGCTGGCTCGGCACCGCAATCAAGCAAGGCGTGTGGCCTTGTCGCAAGGTGTCCATGGCGCGCGACGCAGAAAATTGTTCTTGGATTACAACGCCCGCGCCAGTCCAAATGCCCAGCAACATGCCGAACAAAAACAAAGAGTGCGAGCTGCGACCGGGCGACAAAATACCCTTCGCGGCGTCGGGCCCGAAGGTATTGACGCAGGCCCGAAAACTCTCGGTCCAGGAACGGTGGTGGCGTCTGAAGCCTTTCGGCATACCCGTGCTCCCGGAGGTGAAACCGAGATAAAAAGGCGACGTGGACTGAAGCTCCAGCGGCCCAGTCGGCAGGTGGTTGATCTGCTCTCGTACCGTCGCGCGCACAGCGGCAGGCCAATCCGGGTCGGCCATCGCCGCACAACGACCGCTGCTGATGATGGCTAAAAATTCAATCAGCTGATGGCTGGATGACGCGCTGTCGTCGACCAGAACCGTGGTCGCAGCTTGCGCCTGGGTCAGAGCTGTCGCTCGTTGCTGCACCGCCGCGTACAACTCGGCAAAGGTCAGTTTGATGTTGCCCTCACTGATGGCCACGGCATCCCCGCGCACGCCAGCCCAGTGCGCCAGTGGTGCATGGACCAAGTCGGTCAGCGGATCTGGCTTATTGAAACGATCGGCCACCAAAGCGCCAATCCGGCAAGCCGCGTGCCACCGAGTGAACGACGGCGGCGCACAAGACGCACTTGATCAAGTCGCCTGGCACAAAGACCAAAGTGCCCCAGAAGGCTTGCGTCCAACTCAGCTTGGCCAGTGTCACCAAGCCGATCACACCGCAGACGTGGATGGCAAGGACCCCACCGACAGCGGAGGCGACCAAGGCGCTGATCGCCGCACGGCGTGGCGTGTTGGCAGGTAAAAATGCCATCAGCAGACCGGTTGCTAAAGCGCCGATGGGAAAGCCAATCAGGTAGCCGCTTGACGGCGCGACGAACACGCCCAAGCCGCCTCGGCCGCCCGACAGCAGCGGTAAACCCACAGCCACTGCGGCCAGAAACAGCAGCAATGCCTGCAGTGCTCTTTTGGGGCCGAGCATGCAACCTGCCAGCATCACGCCCAATGTTTGCAGTGTGATGGGCACGCCCAAGGGCAAGTCAATTTTGGGGATCAGGCCGAAGACCGCGACCAATGCGGCAAAGAGTGAGACGTAGGCGAGTCCGCTGGAGCGAGAGGAGGTCATATTGAGAGGTTTAAAGTCGGTCGGGGAATTCAGGGCGGAAGCCGAAGCTCAAGCGCATCGGCTACCCGCTGCGCCGAGGTCAGCATGCGGATCGTCAAAGGTGCGAGCAGTTTAAAGCCGCCCGGTTTTCCAGTCCGCACGCGGTGCGCGTCGTCAAGGCGTTTCCATTGAATGAAAAAATGCTCAGTGAAGCGAAGCATCAACGCAACTTGCAAAGCCAGTGCACTTGATTTGACACCAAAACGATTCAGCGGTGACAGCAGACTTTCAAGGACGTCCAGCAAGTCGTTAGAGCGGGTCGTCAGCATCAGCGCGATGCCCAGCAGCGATGCACTCAGCAAGCGCAGCGCACTGACCACGCCGAGCAGCGGCTGCTGCAGGTAGGCGTGAAACGCTGTGATCAACAGCCCAGTCACCAAAACCAGGAACAGCAGTTTTCGCGCTGGCAGCGTGGCCCGACCGAGTGATACAAACAGCAGCAAGCACAGTGCAGCGCATGCGAGCAACACCCAAGTGCTGTTAAAGACGTAAAGAGTCGTGCCGAAGACGGCCAACAGTATCAGTTTCAGGGACGCTGAAACTGCATGCAGCCAAGTGCGGTGGTCGCTGTAAAAACTGCCCATGTGAATGTTTTAGTCGATATTGAAGTGCGGTGACTGGCAACGCGCCGCCACATCGGCTTCGTAAGCGGCACAAACGCTTGCGCCGTCGCCATCAGCGCGCACTTGGCCTTTGTCAAGCCAGATCACGCGCTCAAATCCCCGCACATGGTCGAGTAAATGCGTGGACACGATGACTTGCTGGCTGGCCTTCGAAATCTCCAAGTCGAGCATGACGCGCCCCGGCAGATCCAGGCTTGAAAACGGCTCGTCGAGCAACACGGACTTGGGTGACGCCATCATCAACGCGAGCCAACACACATGCTGGCGTTGACCTTGGCTCAGGCTGCCAATGGCCCGTTCAGCCCAGTCACCCAAACCGCGTGCTGTCAGCACTGCTCTGGCTTGTTGGCAGTTGGCTTTGCGGGGCAATCCGTTCGGACTGAGGCTCAACGCAAGTTCTTCTTCAACGGTGGGAAAGATGATCTGATCGTCCGGATTCTGGAACATCATGCCGACCAATCCAACGCGCTCGGCGGGCCTGCTCTGTGCGTCGTAGCCCCAGACGGAGACTCTGCCAGACTGTAGTTTGTCCAAACCGCAAATCACCCTGAAGAGGCTGCTTTTGCCCGCGCCGTTGTCACCAATCAAACCGATGCGTGACTCATTCAGCCGCAGCGTCAAGTCGTCAAAGACGGTCGTCGTACCGCGCTGCAGACGCACCCGATCCAAGTGGATCGGGGTCGGGTCTGAAGGACTGATAACGCTGGACATCGGGTCTCTTGTGGGCGCTCAGGTTGCCAACTCAGCTTGCCCTAAGAATTCTTGAACGGCTGCTGCACATTCGAGCGCATGTGTCAGGTGGATCATGTGAAACTCACTGTCAACGTAGCGCACGTCAACCTTGTTCAGGTGCTGGCGAAACAGATTGACCTGTGCGTCATCGGTGATTTGCCCATTCTTTGGAAACAGCGCCAAGGTCGGGCACTTGATTTTCGGCAGATAGTCAACAGCGCTGGCTGAACTGACCAGCTCCGCATATCGGACCAGCACCTCGGGCACGCCTTTGGCGAATTCTTTGACATACCAATCAATCAGGGCCGGATCGCAGTCAGGTGGAAATCTCGTCAGCACGCTGGTCTCGCGCACCCATTTTTCGATGCCCATGCCCCGCATCGCCTCTAACCTGGATGAGTACCCCAGCGCGTAGCGGGATTTCATGGTTTCGTTGATGAACGCCGGGGTGGCTACCAACGCTAATGCACGAACTTTCGCGGGGTACATGGCAGCTAGGAGGATCCCCAATATGCCCCCCATGGACTCTCCACAGAAATACACCGGCTGGTCAGTCAGGCTGTCGATCAGACCAAGCAAGTCCTCGACACAGGCATTCAGCGAGATCTGGCCATTCACATCGGTCACCGCGTCTGATTGGCCAACCCCCCGCATATCTGGCCGAATAACTTTGAAGTGTGTCGCCAGCGTGGGAATCCAGCGGTACCAAAAATCTCCGCTGCGTCCGTTGCCGTGCTGGAGAATCAAATACGGACGATCAAGCCATGGGTCAGTGAAGTCGTCAATTTGGTAGTGGATTCGCAATCCTTGCGCGCTTGAAAAATAGGGCATCTCAATCAATCGTGACGTTTGCTTTGTGGGCCACGGCGGCCCATTTGATTTTTTCGGCTTTGAAAAAATCAAAGAACTCTTTAGGACTGCTACCGACTGGAATGGCGCCGTCGCCACTCAATCGGGTCAAGACCTCGGGTACTTTGAGCGCCTTGGCAACCGAGTCCGCCAGCAGCGCTACGGCGGTGTCGGGCGTTTTGGCTGGCGCAAACAGACCATACCAACCGTCCACCTCGTAGCTCGGATATCCCGACTCGGACACCGAAGGCACTGCTGGCAGCGCTTTCGATCGGTGGGCACTTGTGACCGCCAGTACTTTGATTCTGTTGGACCGAATCATCGGTGCTGCCGCGAGCAGGTTGTTGAGCATGGCGTGCACTTGGCCACCTGCGAGGTCGTTATTGGCGGGCGCCGCGCCTTTGTAGGGCACGTGCATCAAATCCATGCCTGTCAGGGTGTTGAGAAGCTCCATGCCAAGGTGGGGCCCGCTGCCACTGCCAGACGATGCGTAGCTCAACTTCCCCGGATGCGCCTTGACGTAGGCTATGAATTCCTGAAATGTGTTGACGGGCAAACTCGCCGGCACCGTGAGGAGATAGGGGTATTTGGCAATCAGCGAGACGCAGACGAAATCTGCATCGGTGCTGTAGGGTAATTTTTTGTAGATGGCCGGTGCGATGGCGTGGGATGCAATGGTCAACAGCAGGCTGTGACCATCTGCTTCAGACTTGGCAATCGTATCGGCCCCAATGACACCGTTGGCCCCGGGCTTGTTGTCCACTATCACGGGCTGGCCAAGCAGGGCGCTCATTCGTTGGCCGATAGATCTGGCCAGAACATCGGTTCCGCCGCCGGCAGGAAAAGGAACGATGACTTTGATCGGCTTGGATGGAAAGCTGGCGCTCAGTGACAGGCTGGGTGCTAGCGCACAGCAACCCGCTGCGGCCATGAGTTGGCGTCTTAGCATGGAGATTTTTGGGGCTTCAATAAGGGTCATATCAGTGGCGCTGATCGTATCAGGGCAGTTTCGATAAAAACAGGGATGTCCGCTGGGATAATGCCCAAAACTGAGATCTCGTGACAACCCATCCCTACAACTTAGCCCGCTTCGACATGGTGTCGATCCAACTGGCGGTGGCCTGCGCCCGCACCGGCAGCCTGACCGCTGCCGCGCGCGACTCGCATTTGGCTTTGGCCGCAGCGAGTCGGCGCATACGCGATCTGGAAGCGGCGCTGGGTGGACCTTTGTTTGAGCGCCATGCTCGCGGCTTGACGGCCACGCCTGCCGGCAAAATATTTGCCAAACATGGGCTCGTTTTGCTCCAGCAAATGGGCTTGCTGAGCGCTGAATTGAGTGACCTGCAGCAAGGCGTGGCGCGGCATATTCGCCTATGGGCCAGCACCGCCGCCATCAGCCAGTTTTTGCCGCCGCTGCTCGCTGCGTATGGCGCAGCCAAGCCGCAAGTTCGGATTGACCTGGAAGAACAGGTGTCGGAGGTGGTGGTCTCTTCGCTGCGGGACGGCCGGGCTGACGTCGGTATTTGGGTGGAAGGCCCGGACGCCGAGGGCCTCGACATGCAGCTTTTTGCACATGACGAATTGGTACTGGTGCTGCCAGCGCGGCATCGCTTGGCGTCGGCGCGCAGCCCGATCGGCTTTGTGGACACCTTGGCGGAAGACTACATCGGCCTGAACACCGGCGCGGCCATGTTGACGCGGCAGCAGCAAACCGCGCAGGCCGCCGGCGTGCCCTTGAAGCTGCGCATGCAGGTGCGCAGCTTCGACGCAGTCTGCCACTTGGTGGCCTCGGGTCTGGGCATCGCCATCTTGCCCAAAGCGGCGGCCTTGCCGATCATGCAGTCCATGAAGCTCGTCAGCCGGCCTCTGGTTGATGGCTGGGCGCGACGCCGCATGATGGCCGCGACGCGGGTGGGCGAAGCGGATGCGGGGATTCTGGATTTCGTTGGCTTTCTGGCCGATGTCGGGCCTGAGCGCTTCAAGGCTTCGCCAAAGGCGAAAGCTCCGCGCAGTAAGAAGCAATAGACAGCGGTAGCCGGCACGGGGCACACTCCTCAGATGTCTATTCCTACATCACCCAACACCCTCGGCACCGCGGCCTTGAGTGGCCTCAAAGTCCTCGAACTTGGCCAGTTGATTGCCGGTCCTTTTGCCGCCAAGACACTGGCCGATTTTGGTGCCGAGGTCATCAAGATTGAAACTCTGGGCGCTGGCGATCCGCTGCGCAAATGGCGCTTGCTGAAAGACGGCACCTCCGTCTGGTGGCAGGTGCAGTCGCGCAACAAGCGCTCAGTAGCGCTCGACTTGCGGCAGCCCGAGGCGCAGGACATTGTTCGTTCACTGGCGGCCGAATGCGATGTGGTGATCGAGAATTTTCGGCCGGGTGCGATGGAGGCTTGGGGCCTCGGCCCTGACGATTTGCACCAGCTCAACCCCGGCTTGATCATGCTGCGCATCAGCGGCTACGGCCAAACCGGCCCTTACCGTGATCGCCCCGGCTTTGGCGTGGTGGCCGAGGCCATGGGCGGCCTGCGCCACTTGACGGCTGAACCCGAGCACGTGCCGGTGCGCGTCGGCGTCAGCATTGGTGACACGCTGGCGGCGCTGCATGGCGTGATCGGTATTTTGGTGGCGCTGCAACACCGCGCCAAGACCGGCGAAGGTCAGGTGATCGACGTCGCGCTGTATGAGGCGGTGTTCAATTGCATGGAAAGCCTGCTGCCCGAGTACAGCGCATTTGGCGCGGTACGCGGGCCGGCCGGCAGCGCGCTGCCAGGCATTGCGCCCAGCAACGCTTACCTCTGCAAGGACGGCGCTTATGCCCTGGTCGCCGGCAATGGCGACAGCATTTTCAAGCGGCTGATGACGGTGATTGACCGTGCTGATCTGGGCGCAGATCCCACGCTGGCCGACAACACTGGACGGGTGCGCCGTGTGGCGGAACTGGACGCCGCCATTGGGCTGTGGACGGCGGCGCATAGCGTCGATGAAGTCCTAGCGGCGCTTGACGCGGCCTCGGTGCCAGCCGGTAAAATTTACACGGTGGCGGACATCGCCGCCGACCCGCATTACCAAGCGCGCGGCATGATCCAACAGGTGCAAATGGACGACGGCAGCACACTGGCCGTGCCCGGAATAGTGCCCAAGCTCTCTCGCACGCCGGGCTCGCACCGCCGCAACGCGCCCAAGGTCGGGCAAGACACCCTGGCTGTCTTGCGTGAAGTGGGTTTGACCCCCGCGCAAATTCAAGCCTTGTATGACCGCGGCATTGTTGAAGGAATTGAAAAATGAAACGACTTTATTTCAACGAAGTGTCGACCCGCGACGGCTTTCAAATCGAGCCGGTGTTTGTGCCGACCGACAGCAAGATCGCCTTGATTGACGCGCTGAGCGAGTGCGGCTACGCCAAGATCGAGGTGACTTCTTTCACCTCTCCGAAAGCGATTCCGATGCTGCGCGATGCCGAAGAAGTGATGGGCCGCATCCAGCGCGCGCCGGGTGTGGAATACACCGTGTTGGTGCCGAACTTGCGCGGTGCCGAGCGAGCGCTGGAGTCGCAGGCTGACGAACTCAACTTGGTGATGTCGGTCTCTGAGACGCACAACTTGGCGAACTTACGCATGCCCCGCGAACACAGCTTTGCAGCGCTGACGGAAGTCATCAAGCGGGTTGCCGGTCAGACCCCCATCAACGTGTCTTTGTCTTGCGCCTTCGGCTGCCCAATGGAGGGCGAGGTGACGCAACAAGAAGTGCTGCAGTGGGCGCAACGCTTTGCAGATCTGGGTGTGCGTGGGCTGACGATTTGCGACACCACGGGCATGGCGCATCCGGGCCAGGTGAGTCGCTTGGTGGAGGCTTTGCAGGCCAAGCTGACGCAGCAACTGACCTTGCATTTTCACAACACGCGCGGCATGGGGCTCGCCAATATCTTGGCGGCCGTGCAGGGGGGTGTTGAACGTTTTGATGGCTCGCTGGGTGGGCTCGGTGGCTGCCCGTATGCACCCGGCGCGAGTGGCAATGTCTGCAGCGAAGACGCAGTTCATATGCTCGACGCCATGGGCTACGACACTGGGATGGCGCTGGAGCGTTTGCTGCAAGTGGCGCGCGAGATGCCGGCGATCGTGGGCCACGACGTGCCCGGCCAAGTGGCCAAGGCCGGACCCAGCATGACGCTGCATCCGGCGCCGGCTTATGTGGCTGAACTCCGCGAGAAGTTTTCTGGCTGACTGACGAGTTCAGTGCCTCAAACTTTCGTTCCTGGCACCGCTACGTCTTGCTGGATTTGGTGCCACAGGGCCAGCTCATTGGCCGTCAGTCGATCAGTCTGACGCGCCAGGGTCTCGAATTTTTCCCGATCAGTCATGATGCCCAGCTGCCGGATCTGGCTGATGAGTGTTTTGAAATGCTCAATCGCATGTTCGGCTTTGGTCGCTATTTTGTGGATCGGCAGGGCTGACACGTCTTCCATCAGCAAGCGTTCGCGCCGCGCTTTTTCAACCAGCTGATCGATGTCTTGTTGCGTCAGGTGCAGGCGTTTGGCTTCCCGATTGATGACCTCGGCTTCTTCGTCTGAAATCACACCGTCTTCGAGCATTTCATAGAGCTGGTTTCTCAAGTTTTCGCGCTCCATGCGCAATTGGTCGGTGAAGGCTGACGACAGCAGCGCCGCCGGAACAGCAAAGATGCCAATGCCCATCAAAGCCAGAACGATGGTCATGATCCGGCCCATCGTTGTCACCGGCGAAATGTCGCCGTAACCCACCGAGGCCAGCGTGATGACGGCCCAATAAATCGATTGCGGAATATTTTCAAATTTGTCGGGCTGGGCATCGTGCTCAAACAAATAGCCCAGACTGGCCGTCAAGATGACCAGCAACAGCATGATGAAAGCCGATGCGCTCATGACCGGCCATTCACGCGCGATGACTTTGGTCAATGTGGTTGTTGCGCCGGTGTAGCGGGTCAGCTTGAGCAGCCTCATCAACCTGAAAACCCGCAGAAAGCGCAGGTCAAAAAGATGGTGCAAAAAGGCTTCGAGGAAGAAGGGCAGGATCGCCAGCAGGTCGACCAGCATCGACGGTGACTTGCCATATTTAAGCCTGCCTGCGAGTGCTCTTTTGAAGCCCGGCTCCTCGACGCAGCAATACATGCGGACACAGTATTCCAATGAAAAAATACCGACTGCCACCGCATCCAGCAAGATGAACTCAAGATTCAACACGTGGCTGATGCCTTGCACCGATTCGAGTATCACGGCGACGACCGAGATCAGCACCCAGACCATGATGAATGCGTCAAACAGCCCGTGCAGCGTGCCGCCAAACTCACTCGGAAAGACCAGTGCGTGCATTTTTTTCCGGAAGCTACGGTCCTTGTTCAGATGAACGAACTCTTGCCAGGCTGGCATCAGCACACGAAACAATTTCAGGATACGCAGCAGGCGTAAAAACCGAAGCACGCGCAGGTCGACCGGAATGAAAGCCTGCAGGTAAAAAGGTGCAACAGCCAGCAGGTCTATCATGGCAAAGGGGCTGCTCACGTAGCGAATGCGGGGATTTTTTGCGTTTTTGAACTCCGGGTCTTCCGGTGCCAAGTACAGGCGCAGCAGGTACTCGATGCTGAACACGCCGACGGACAGGAGGTCAAAAAAATGAAACCAAAGCCTGTACGGTTCATAAACTGCCGGAAGGTGTTCAAACAGCAGCGCCAGTAGGTTGGCGACGATCAAAATGCCGATCCAGCGGTCGACACCTTTGTGCAAGTTGCCGGCGATCTTCGGGTCGATCAACCAAGCGTAAAGCCATTGGCGCAGGGGCCATGCGGGGTCAATGTTCGCCGGTTGCTCGCCTATCTGGATCGATACATGGTCGGCGTTAGCCTGCGTGGGTGAGGTTTGCATCAAAATGCCACCTCTGTGGCCTGGCTTGGGTAAGCGCCTTGGTCGCACGCCGTCACGCGCAGTTGCATTTTTTGGTCAATGACGTCACGATCCGCCAGGGGCGATGGATAAAACGAGACTGCCGAGCCGGGCGCCGTCGGTACGAGTTTTTCAATCACCAGCGCACCGGCCAGGGACTTGTTGGTCGGGTCGCACTTGGCCGCAAAGACCAGGGGCTGTTGCGTGAAAGGGTTGTGCATGTCTGCGAGAGGACCGGCTAATCCGATCAACTCCGGCAGACAGTCGGCCCAGGTTTGGCCCGTTGCTGCTTCGCCGCCAGCACAGCCGCTGAATTCAAAATCATCTTTGAAACGCTCGGTCCCGGCTTTCTCCAGCCAAGTCGCCCAAGTCAGTGCATTTTTTTTACTGACCTCGTTCTTTAAACCTTCAACGTAGGCCATTCGCCCAACCCCTGCAACAGCGACCAGCACCAAGGCCAGAAAGCCTAGAAACAGCGTATCCGAAAAGGTCGGTCTGTGGCGTACCGAATGTGGTGCTTCGAAGGGCTTTGGCATGCGTTGATATCCCTGTGGGTTAGCCGGTGTCAGAACTCCGGATGCCGATATGTCACTCAAAGTTTCGACACGAAATCGAATAAGTTGATGTCAAATTTGTGATGCTGCTGAAATATAAAATTTTTAGGCTGATGAATGAAACTTGCCGAGAGGGACGCACAGCAAGGCCGCAGCGCAAGTCATCGGCTGACGAGTCGATCTGGTCGGACAATTGGCGGTTCGATTCAACCTTTTAAACAGGACACCTCATGGATTTAAAACTCACCGGGCAGCACGTGCTCATCACCGGCGGCAGCAAAGGGATTGGCTTGGCCTGTGCCCACGGTTTTTTGAGTGAAGGCGCCAAGGTCAGCTTGGTGTCGAGGAGTCCTGCCAATCTGGACACGGCGTTGGAGGCCTTGCTGTTGGCGCAGCCGGATGCCGAAGGCCGAATCGGGGTGTTTGCCGCCGACCTCAAGTCACCGGCTGACGCTGAACGTGCGTTGGCGCAAGCCGAGGCGCTGCATGGGGCTGTCGATGTGCTGGTCAATTCAGCCGGCGCAGCCCAACGCACTGTGCCGGACGAACTGAACGCGCAAGCCTGGCGCGACGCCATGGATGCCAAGTTTTTCACTTACGTGCACATGATTGACTTGGTGGTCAAAAAAATGGGACAGCGCCGGCAGGGCGCTATCGTCAACATCGTCGGATCAGGTGGCAAGGTGGCGAGCCCCTACCATTTGCCCGGTGGTGCGGCCAACGCTGCCTTGATGCTGATCAGCGCCGGCTTGGCAGCCGCCTATGGACCCAAAGGTGTTCGTATCAACGCTGTGAATCCGGGCGCAACCTTCACGGACAGGCTGAAAACCGGCCTCGTCACTGCGGCCAAACTCAGCGATATTTCTGTGGAAGAAGCCTTGAAGCGGGCCACCCAAAGTGTGCCGCTCGGACGTCTCGCGCAACCTGAAGAAATTGCCAACGCGGTGCTGTTTTTAGCGTCGCCATGCGCCAGCTACGTGACGGGTGCGATTTTGACAATGGACGGTGCGACAACACCAATGGTGGTTTAAGCGGCCGCAGTCAATCGACTGACGCGCTCCAGCGATCACCCCAGCTTTTGTCCATGCTGCGGCGGTCACGCTTGGTCGGGCGGCCGTTCTCGATGCTGTCTGCGGGTTCGCCAGCGAGCTTGCGCTGCTCGGCTGCTTGCAGTCGGCTGGCCAAGCTTTCAGGCGTTTCTTCGTACAGCAGCTGCGCTACAGGTGCGGCACCGCGTTGCATGCTCAAGCCTTTGACAATCACCGTCCGCAGCACGGGCCCTTGACGCATGGACAGCGTGTCGCCCGCCCTGACGTCGCGGGCGGGTTTGACATCTTGGCCGTTGATCTGAATCCGGCCCTTGTCAATCTCTTCCGCCGCCAACGTGCGGGTTTTGTAGAGGCGTGCAGACCACAGCCATTTGTCGATGCGCATTTTTTCCATGGCACATTATTTCCGAATCAGCGCCAGCCGTGAAATAGTACGTTTAGACGGCATTCTGGCTGCCGTGCGTCATAAAGGGAGCATGATGCTGAGCCCCTATAAAATTCATCAAAGAGGAGATTTTCTAT
>Ga0208916_10000425_pt1 | contig 20040 bp, 16 predicted proteins | sample DEB19_08_DNA_5_FD_184523 | JGI IMG/M metagenome (GOLD analysis project Ga0208916, IMG submission 184523) | Aqueous microbial communities from the Delaware River and Bay under freshwater to marine salinity gradient to study organic matter... | ecosystem: Environmental > Aquatic > Marine >... | reverse complement strand
CCTGTAGAAAAGCCACTTCATGATGCGACCGGCATCGGGCTGTTGGTAGGTGCCAAGGAGGTATTTCTTGACGATCACGTGTTCGGCGGTGTTGCACACCACGTTGACGCCGTTGGTGATCCTCTGCTGGCCTTCGAAGTACTTGACCAGCTGATTGTGGTCCATCTCCGTGACCCGAAGATGCAGCACGTTCTCGACCTTGTCCTTGCTCAGAAACGACACCAAGGGGTGCTCCTCTATGTTTCAGGGAAACAAACTTACTACACGTATTCTACATGGTATCGCTGAATTGTGAATCCGGGGTGGCCTTGACCACCCGCATGTCCGGACGTGGCCCACCAGCGACTTTGGGGTCACCAGAGAGAGTCCTCTCGCACTGCGAGCGCAGCGCATGGCTGTAACTGCGGATACGACTCTTGGCCTCGTGAGCCAAATGCTCGATGGTCTCGCCGGTCTCTTCGATGCGGCGGATCGGCCAGAATACTAGCACGGCGCGGGGGTCCTCGACGTCGTTTCGCGGGGTGGTGCTGATCTGAATGCACTCTTCATCGAAACCGGTGATGAACCCGATATGCTCGGTGCCGTCGGTCTCGACAACCTTGAATTCGACCTCGCGGTGGATGCGCCGGACCAGGTAGCGCTGCATAATTTGATCATTGCTCAACCCGATGTTGACGATCTTGGTCATGCGCTCGCCTCCCGATCGGCATCGTTGTGAGTGAAGAGTTCGTTCCGCCTTGCGACGACGGCCTTTTCAGCTTCCCCGAGATCACGGAAGCGACCCACGGTGATGCCGTCGATGTTGACGATGTTCGCCACAGGACTTCCCTCTGCCGGTTCAGCGACAACTGCTGCCGCTACTCCTTCTCGGCCCTGCGGGCTCCCTTGGCAGGTCAGTGCATCCATTCCAGGCATGCCGAGGCCATGAGGTCGATGCCTCTGCGCAGCTCCAGCTCGGAGGCGATCAGAGGCGGCGTCAAGGTGATCACATCGGTCATCGTCGGCGTCAACATCAGCCCCCGGTCCCAGCAGGCGTGGACGAACTGCATGGCGTCGCCATCGTTGTGGAACTTCATGAACCCCAGCAGGCCCACACCGTCGATTCCGTAGATCAGATTGGGGAACTGTTCCTGCAGCTCCCGCAGGCCCGCAGCGAAGCCACCAGAAGACTCCTTGACGTGCTCCAACAACGGAGCGTCAATGGCCTTGAGGGTAGCGTAGCCCGCTGCCATGATGGCCGGGTTACCAGCCTGCCGCCGAGGCCCCCAGAACTCGAATAGGTCTTCGGTGAAGTACTCCACCGGGGCCACCACAGCGCCGAACGGGAACCCGCCGCCGCCAGCCCCGCCGATCACGGTGATGTCGGGGACGATGTCCCAGGTGTGCTGACCCCACGGTGCGCCCGTGCGCCCGAAGCCGGTGATCGATTCGTTCACGATAATCGGATGACCCTTGGATCGCGCGTCGGCGACCTGCTGAGCTACTCGGGTCTTGTCCTCGACCAGGCCGACCGATGGAACCACCAGGTCCAACACCAGGGGCGTCTTGCCGCTGACGTGATCGGCCACCGAGCGCGCCATGCGCAGCGCTGTGGACTCGTCAGGGGTGTAGAAGACCCGCGTCGGGCACTTGAGTGGTGAGCAGTCCAGGCTGTAGGACAGGGCCTTGGCGTACTCGACCTGCCAGCGCTGCAGGTACTGCCCCGGCGCGCCCACCGGTCCGTAGTGGTTCATCTGCTCGGCGATGGCGACCTTGGTGGGCCCGTGCTGGTGCCCCAACGGCAGCAGACCACCTGTGGTGGAGAAGTCCAGCAGCTGACTGTGGTACTGGTCGCGCACGTAGAGCAGGTCGGTGCGTTCTACAGCGAAGTCGGTGATGGCGTAAGCCAGAAACTCCTCGGCGTCGTCCTTGCGTGACGCGAGAGTCTCGTCAATGGCCTGACGCAGCTTGGCGTCGGTGATCACCGGGTCACCATGCGGGCCTGGGCCTCGTTCTCCACCCAATTCCACACCTCGCCGACCGCGACGTTACGGTCGATGTTCAGGGTCTCGGTGCCGTTGGGCAGAATGTCGAAGAACTGCGCCTCGACAGCCAACTGATAGTCCCGGTCAGACAGGCGGTCCGGATCGGCGTCCAGGTGGTCGGGATGGTGCGGCTTCCAGAACACCTTGTCCCAGAAGGTGTCCGTGCGTGCCTGTTCGTGTCCGAGCGCATAGACCTTGCGCAGGAATTCATGAGCGCTGATGTCGCTGTCGCCGGTCTCGGCGCGCTGGAGGAGGTCGGCGGTGTAGGCCACCGGGTCCCAGCAGCAGCGATCACCAATGATCAGCACCGGCTTGGTGCTGGCCTCCTTGGTGTCCTCGCGCCACATCTTGACGGCGTGCTCGGTCTCCCAGGCGCGCAGCTGGGTCAGGCTCATGACGTGCCACTGGAAGTGCCAGTCGCCGTCCATGTTGTTGGCCATGCCGTAGTTGGCACCGAGCTGCTTGACGTACCGAGTCGGACTGTAGACCACATGGACGTCCCACCCCAGGGACTGAGCCCGCCGGGCCACCTGATCGGTGATGTAGGTCTTGCCGACGCCGTGGGTGCCTGTGAGGGCGACCTTGATGATGGGTGTACTCACTTGCGGTCCTCCGGAAAATTGACAGTCGACTTGTGGCAGACCTCGTAGAGGTCACGATCGATGATGACGGTCTGGGTCTTTCCGTCCTTAGCCTGATCGAACACCTGCTGCCACACCCCCACCTCGTCGGCCAGCGGAATCCAGGTGTTGCTGTCAAGCGTGAGGTCTTCCATCTTGACTTCAGCCATCAGAGTCTTCCTTCTCGGCCTTCTTGCGGACCCAGACGCCGTTCACTTTCTCGGCCTGGTCGGGGTGAACCCACTTGCCTCGAATCTTGACCCACCCCTCGCGTTCGCGCCACTCGCCGCCAAGCTCGTTGATCCGGATGCGCCGAAGAATCTTCTTGAGTTCCTCGGGCTCGATGTTACCGCGCCGGTAACTCGACAGGAGGATTTCCTTGATGATCGGCAGCGTGAAGCGTCGGCGGCTGTCGGGGCCCTCCACCCGCTCAGGCTGAATCGGGGTGCCGTCGGGCATGACGAACACCGGGGCTCCGCCCTTGGCGTCGCGGCCCATCCCCCAATACAGCCACTGGTTGGTCTTGTCGAAGAACTGCGCGGCCTCGGTGGTGGAGTAGAACAGTGTCACCCCGGCGTCGGCTAGCAGCTGCTCGTCGGTGATGTCTTCGATCTGCCGGTCGCGCGGGCTCAGCACCGGCTTGCGGCGACGTCGCTTCTTGGCCGGTGGCGCTGGTTCCTCCTGCGCCTCAGGTTCTGGTGCGGGCTCTGCAGGAGCAGGCGGCGGAGTCGGCACGGAAGCGGGCGCAGCGGCGACGGTGTTCAGCAGCTTCTCGGCCTGCTTGCCGGTCTTGCGTACCGGTGCCGCCGGGTGACCGTTGCTCTTGCGTGTCGCGCGCTTGGCGCTGGCAGCGACCTTGGCGTCCGAGTCCGAGATCAGCTCGGCGATGCCCTTCTCGAACACCGGCAGCGTCTCTCCGGGCTCCACGAACGCCGGGGAGTTGTAGTGCTGACGCGCTGCGGCCACCTTGGCTTCAAAAGTGGCTTTCTCCACGTCAACAGGACTCTCGTCCCAGTCTGGAAACACAGGAAGACCCTCTGCGTCGAATCGCAGAGGGGCTTTCTGGTCCGTGTCGGCCTCTGGCCTCATACGGGTCTGCCTATCGGGTTACAGGGGCCGCACGTTCAGTCGGCCCAGCTTGTCGTCCCCCACCTGCAGGGAGCTGCGCAGGTGTTCCAGGAGGACGGGATGACGGGTCGCTTCGGCCATCAGCTTGCCCATGTCCAGCACCTCGGTGGTCACCTGAGTGGTGATCTGGCTCCAGACGTCCTCGCCGACCAGGAAGCGCAGCGACTTCTCGTTCAGCTTGGCCTCGCCGGGACCGGCACCTTCACGGCTGAAGCGATAGCCCAGCTCCGGGACGTCGATGGAGCCGTTGACCAGCTGCGGGTTCTCTTCCCCGGCGGCAGCGAACTGTTCGGTGAGGTGGTTGAACGCCAGACGCTTGACCTCCTCCTCGCGGGCGGCAAGGGTGTCCTTGCCCTCCTTGATGTCGAGCATCTCGTCCATGAGGTTGCGGGCCTCGACGGTGGTCAGCACGCGCGGCTCGTCCATGTTCTCACTCAGCTCGGCATTGAGCCGGACCTTGCGCATGTAGCCCTGGAAGAGCTTGTTGGCCTTGGCCAGGGCACCACGGTCACGCTTGGCGACGGCCTGCTTGAACGCCTCCACGCGCGCCTTGCGGTTGGTGACGTGGGCGGCGCGGGCGTCAGCAGTGACCTGCTCCTTGATGGCGTCATAGGCCAGCACGTACTGGTCACCGTGGGCGGCGAGGATGGACTTGAGGTCAGATTCGGTGGTGGCGATGGTCGAAGAGGTCATGATGGGAAGGACTCCTTATGGTCGGTTGGTGTGAATTTATGCCTGCTTGATGCTTGCGTAAACCAGTATACCTGTAGACCACGACAAGTACAGTTATAGGGGTTTACGACACGCCGACGTAGATACGCACGATCGTGCCGAAGGCCACGCCGTACCGCATCGCCTGCTTGGAGATGGCCCGAGACAGGGCCCGCTCGTCGGTCTTGGCCAGCGGTTCAACCGCGCGCAGCGCCGCCCGGATGCGCGAGCACTGCTCCGAGGACAGGTGCTCACGGCGTATCCGGATGCCATTGCGCCGGGTCATCATCGGTCGTCGCCGATCGGAGTCAGGGGACCGAAGTGCTTGACCAGCTCGTTCCAGCTGTGATCATCCAGCTCTCCATCAGCGGGACTCATGAGGTCAGCGCCCTTGTTGCCATACCAGGTGCGCCCGATGCGGTCGCGCCACGCGTTGGCAGCGTCGGCCAGAGCCTGCATCTCGTTGCGCAGGTTGGTGCCTTTCTCGACCAGAGCCCGACCGACGGCGATAGCCGAATCCGGAGTGAAGGGCACAACGCCGACGACGGAACCGCCTTCCTCGTCGCGAAGCTCCAGATGAACCTGACCGTCTTCACGGTTGACCACCGTGATGAACGTCTCATCGAAGACATACGGTCGAGTCACCGGCATGTTTTTCTCCTATACCCACACTGACTATCCCTACAGGGTAGCACTTGCCTGCAGCTCGGCCAGCTTCACCGCTGCCATCAGCTCGACGGCGCGACGCTCGATGATGGTCAAGCCCCGCACCAGCTCCTGGCCGTAGACCCAGTGCTGTTCAGCCAGCAGCAGCATCTGGCCGATCCACTCTAGACCCAGGAAGCCCTCCAGCTTGGCTTCGGTGTCGGCGAGCGCGTGCCGAACGGCGACGACGGCGATGGACCCGCGCAGGGGGTCGGCGAGGTCAGTCCAGTTGGGCTTGTCCTTCAGCTTCTCCTCGGCGGCATCGAACCACTCGGTGAAGAAGGCGAGGAACTTGCGCGAGGTCTCGTCGGCCTGAAGCTCCAGCTCCTGGTCGCTCCAGCGTGTCTGATCTTGGAATCGCACTGGTGTCTTCTCCTCAGTTCCTTGGTGGTAGCCCACAGGCCGCGCCGCTTCCACGCGGGGTCTCTGTGCAGCTTGTGGATGGCATCATGGCACCCCTCGCAAACTGGGACCAAGTCCATCAGACGCTCACTGCCGAGATTCTTGTACGTCCTGTGGTGCAGGTGCATGCCGCTATGTCTTGGTGCGCCGCAAACGTAGCATTGCTTCGGTAGTTTGCTAGCAAAGTATTCAGCCCGCTTGGCACGCCATGCGTCACTCTGGATATAGGCACGGTAACCGGCCTTGGTGACGGTAGCTTTACCGGGGACTCCCATTAGATCAGGGTATCTTAGATGTTGCCGGGATATGGGCATAAAAGTGCCCCCACCCCCAAACCCCCTCCCCACAAGCACGTGGTGCCGGGGGCATCCCAAGATGGCTTGAAATGACTCCAGACAACGCCAAGTGGCCGCATGTCGAAAGTGACACACGGGGAGGCTATTACCGGATTCTTGGCCTTCGAACACGGCGTGACCTGCGAGTTCAGGTCAAATACTCGGGGAGGTTGGTATTCGGCGGACTCTCCCGTATAACGCCGGGCACTCCTTAAACAGCGTTGGCTGTTGCTAGTGAGCTACGGCGACGGTAAGATCGCAGACAGCTCAAAACTGAGTCGATGCGCCTCCCGGACTTGCAGGTCCACAGTGGGGCGCATCGTCATTTGTACACCTGGTCGGATCGCCTCGCAAGCCTCTCTGGCACAACGAGTCACAGACCCTGTAGAATGACTCCAGCATGAAAACCTCCCTGGTCGTCTCTACCGACGTAGACGCTGACATCGAGCGCGCAATCAACATTCCGATCCATCCGGACAAGATTGCGCTGGTCAGCGAGCATCCCGACTTCCCCGGCTGCCTGCAGTTCGACGTCGGAGATGACCGGGACACACGCCGGGAATTCCTACAGAAGTACGACAAGTGGGTGAGCCGTCATCTCGTCCTGAACGAGTTGTTCCACCTCGGCAAATTCGTAGACGAGGTGCTCGACAAGGATGGCTGGTATGTCATCTTCGATGACAGCACCAAGGACATCCTGGCCGACTACCGGCTGTGGTCGACGCCGCTGAATATCGACGGCTACGACCTGCACGACTACCAGAACTTCAGCCTGAACAAGGCCCTGCAGCGCTACGCCTTCGGCGTCGACACCGACGAGCGGTTCTTCTTCTGGAACTGGTCGGCGGGCGCGGGCAAGAGTTACTGCTGCGGCGCGGGGATCAAGGCCATCCAAGACACGCTGGACGTCGTCATCTGCTGCACCACCAGCGACCTGAAGATCAACCTCTTCCGCTTCCTGCGGGACAAGGGCGTCGATGCCATCATCACCGATGGTGACAAGGCCAAGCGCCAGAAGATTTACGACGCCGGACACAAGGTCCTGGTGATGAACTTCGAGAAGCTGCGCGTCGACTTCGACCAGCTCTCAGACATCACCAAGGGCAAGCGGGTCCTGTTCATCCTGGATGAGGCACAGAAGGTCATCGCCGAGTCGGGCCAGAATCAGGCCCGCAGTGCCCTGGAGAAGCTCGTGAGGGCCTGCACGGCCACCGTATGGCCCATGACGGCCACAGCGGTCGGCAGCAGCCCGCTGAGGTACCGGGACGTGTTCGCCCTGGACGGCCACCCCCGCAAGAACGTACTGGGCACCAAGCAGGCCTTCGTGGAGCGCTACGCCAAGAGCGTGGAGGAGCGTGTGTCCAAGACGCGCTCGGGTGGCGTGTTCCCGATCGTCACCTACCACTGGAACACCGCGCGGCTGCAGGAGATCAGGCACCACGTCGCCGATCGCACCATGGCCGTGCGGCGCACCTCCAAGATGGCCACCATCCCGATCCTCGTGCAGGCCTCTACGGGGCAGCGGGAGGCCTTCGACGTCATTCGTGAGGTTGCCCGGCGCGACGTCATCGGTAAGGGTCTGGACCCTGGCCCGTACATGCGGTTGATGCGGATGGTCGCGGTCACCCCGGCGGCGCTGGGCATCACTGAGGACCTGGTCGCCGCCGAGATCAACGAGACCCATCCGCACCTCAAGAACGCCGAGTCCCCCAAGGTCCCGATGCTGGTGGAGATGCTCGACACCATCGCCGGACAACAGGATCAGGCGGTGTGCTTCGTGCACTGGACCAACGGAGGCCTGCACCCCATCTCGCGTGAGCTTCGCGCCCACAACATCACCCACGTCAAGCACTGGGGCACCGGCCAGAGCCGCAAGGAGTCCCAGAAGGCCGTAGACGACTTCAAGGCCATGCCGGGCATCACCGCGTTCCTGTCCTCGGACGCCGGGGCGCTGGGATTGTCGTTCCAGAACGCCCGGTACGTGATCAACATCGATCCGACGTACGACTACGACCTGCTCACCCAGCGCAACAAGCGCATCGATCGGGCCGACAGCTACCTGGACGGCCTGACCTCCTACGTGCTGATCACCGAGGATTCGATCGAAGAGCGCATGTGGCAGATTTGCAACGCCCGGCGGAGGGTGTCAGCGGCCACCCAGGGCACCGTGGAGGAGCTGTCGCCAGAGGACGACGAGCTGGCGGCGATGAGTGATGCCGCTATCGCGAACTGGTCGCTGTTCGGCTGAGTGGGTCCCCAGGGATTCGAACCCTGACCTGACGTGGTAAAAGCACGCGGTGCTAACCGTTACACCAGAAACCCGTGACGGGTGCTGGGGTCTATTTGTAGCGGCGCATGGTCTCAGGATAGCAGAAGACCCCGCCGACACAATCTGGCCGACGGGGCCCCCTCGGGACGGAACGGTGCCCGTGCCAAGCTCAACCAGGCGCGGACCCATTCACTCCACCACCTGCTCTTGAACGAGAAGCAGGAAACTCAGCACACAACCTCGACTTCTTGCGTCCGGCAAGACTCTACCGTCTACACCGACCTTCAAGCAGTGCCTGTCCTTGTGCTTGGTGGAGCCGGGGGTATCGAAACCCCGTCCAGATGTCTATCTCACAGTGTTCTACGGGCGTAGTCCCTCTTTTGGCCTGCCGGTTCAGAGTATTCCTCGGGACGGGAGATATCTGTTAGCCACCGCTCCACCGCTATTACACCCCCGTGGTCAGGGTCACCTGATTGTGCTTAGTAGTCCGTCCCAGCTCAGGCCGCTGTCGGCTACAGCATCCCCGCTAAGTTTGATGCCGGACCTCTGTGGGGGATAACTTGGTCCGGCAGGTTACTGGTTAGACCAGCACCGAGCTGTTGGCGAAAGCCTCGATCTCGGCGAAGTCGGCCTCAGTGACCGTTGCGTCAATGGTGTTGGCGCTTATTGGTTGTGCACGTTCACTCAAAGTAGCTCGTGCAACACTTGCCCGCTGTTCTGTTGTCAATTCACCTGTCGAAACCTGTCGGCCCCTTGTGGTGTATTCAGTGTAGCAGCTGGAATAAGTGGACGCAAGTGCCCCTGGCAGGATTCGAACCCGCGTCGAGAGGGGTTTAGAAGGCCCCAGACCGTCCTCGCAGAGGCAGAGCTGGGGAGAGAGGAATCGAACCTCTGGAGGCGAGATTCAAAGTCTCACTGGCCTGCCAGCAGACCACACCCCAAGAGAGAGTCCACAGTGTAGATGCATGAAGTGCCACTGGAGGGATTCGAACCCCCACGAACCCGATGTAGGAGACCGGTGCTCTATCCAGATTGAGCTACAGCGGCAGGGTGCCGACGCCCCGGTGACGGCCAGGTTGCGACCCTGGTCTCTCGTTAGACGTCGATCAAGCGGGTGTCTCCCTTTAAATCACCATCCCGCTTTGTACCCCCGGCGAGAATCGAACTTGCCAGCATGGCTTCGGAGGCCTTGCGCCAGGTCCACTGGCGGAGGTGAGTGTGAACGGGGCCCCGGTACGGCACCTCATCGCGATTACCACCACAGTGGCTGTGACCACCATGACTGGAGGAATTACCCTCGTTCAACGTGTCCCAGCAGGGAATTGAACCCCGTGCTTCTTGCGCGTCATGCAAGCGCTCTACCGATGAGCTACAAGGACATGGCATCGGGTCGCCTAATGGTCATCTACGGCCACCCTTAATGGGGTAGACCACCCTCCGCAGTACCCATCCCAGGAGTCGAACCTGGACAACACGGCTTATGAGGCCGCAGCCCTACCATTAGGCCAGACGGGCAAAACCGAGCGCTCTTCCGCTGAGCTACGACTATCCAGGGACCGTCGACAGGATTCGAACCTGCGTATCTCGTTTTTGGAGCGCTCCACCAGTTACCTGAGACCCACCTTTCGGCGTGACCCCCTGGAGTCGAACCAGGCATCTCTCCAACGCGACCCAGACGGGAGTTGAACCCGCTATCTTCTGCTCGACAGGCAGCTGCTGAACCATTTAGCTTCAAGGCCATTGGTGGGAGACGGCGGAGACTGCGACACCGCTCCCGAAAGTTCCCCAGAGTGTCTCCAGACGCTCTACAGCCGGGTAAGTGGGGCCTTGGTACGGGCTATTCCCCCACAGGGTCTCCTCGCTCTGGAGAGCGACCACGAGAGCCTCAGCCGTTCGGACCTGACTCTTTTTTGAACGGGTGACCGGGCTCGAACCGGCGAAACCTACTTGGAAGGAAGGCGTGATACCACTTCACTACACCCGCATTGGAGGGACCGGAGTGTACTGCCCCGGACCTTTGCGAACCTGAAGGGATTTGAACCCTCGACCTCTTCCGTGACAGGGAAGTGAGCACTCCAGACTGCTCCACAGGTCCATGAATCGCCTTCAGCCGAAGCTGATGCCCCTATCCGGGGCGTAGTCCCCTCTCGGGGCTGCGGGGCGACGCCGCAACGAGTGCCAGACGGGGCTCGAACCCGCTACTTCCACCTTGGCAAGGTGGCGTGCTGCCAGTTACACCTCAAGCACATTGCGACATGCATGCTACCGGGCATGTCAGCCGGTCCGACCACCGAGCGTGAATCGAAGGAAACTCGTCACCATAGGGATGATGAGTTCAGCGAGCTGAGTCAGGGGATCGAACCCTGGGCCTCCAACATACCAAGTTGGCGCTCTACCACTGAGCTAAATCAGCATTGGTGTGACGCTCGGCAATCAGGCGAAGACCACCTTCCGACGAGGTGAGTAATCCTGATCTACTGCTCGGAGACTTGCGTCGGCGAGCGTCAACGAGCTTCTAGGACGAATCGAACGCCCGTGACCTGTTTACAAGACAGGTGCCTTACCACTAGACGATAGAAGCATTACACCCTTGCTACCTTCCGGTCCTGGGGGATTGAGCTACTGGCGAGAGTCGAACTCGCTGAATCCGCTTTACGAGAGCGGCGCTCCTCCTCAGGTGCCTCAGCAGCATTGGTGGCGTCCTAGACCGTGGCCTTTGGTCAACCTGACGGGGCTAGCAAGGCCCTCGTCACTCCTTCAAGGGAGCTGGCTTGTCAGACGCCTGAGCCTTCGGGGTTTCAAGCGGTTAGGCCACCCCTCTGGGCTTTGTACTCGGTACGGGACTCGAACCCGTCGTCTCCAGTTTGAGAAACTGGCGAGATTACCGTCTACTCCAACCGAGCTTGGTCTCTCTGAGAGGATTCGAACCTCCAAGTCTTCACGTTCGTAGCGTGGTGCTGTATCCGATTTAGCTACAGAGAGATAGTTGATGAACAGGCGTGTGGGCGTCACCGGAAAGGGACTGGACTCGAACCAGCGACCTCCACCTTCAAAGATGGCGCTCTACCAACTGAGCTACCCCGCAAAGGTTGGCTGCGGGAGAACCGATAACAATCGGCCCGTTCAACGTACCTGCTCAGAGAATCGGACTCTGCTTAAACCAAGTTATCAGCTTGGGTCGGACGACCAGTCCGCTAACAGGCATTGCACTTCGGACGGGAATTGAACCCGCGTACCCCGGCTTGAAAGGCCAGGTGGCACAACCAGCAGACCACCGAAGCATGGCTCCGACGCCGGATTCACACCGGCCCACACATAGACAGTGTGCAGCGGTCACATCGGAGCATAGGGCAGGCAGCGTCTATCTCTGCCTACTACCTTGTGGGCCCAGTAGGATTCGAACCTACGACCTGCGGATTAAGAGTCCGTAGCACAGCCGCCGTGCTCTAAGCCCATTAAATGTAGTCACGACAATAGGCGTACGTTGACGCCTCGTTTTACTTCGCCCATCTCTGGGTGTCGTACGCTCTCCCAGGCCCAGGGTTTCCCCTGAACCTGGAAGTCTTTGCCGCCCGACTTCTCGTGCGACTACGTGGAGAAACGGGGAATCGAACCCCGGACTTCTGCGTGCAAAACAGACGCGTTACCGACTACGCTATATCCCCATTGCGCACAGGCGTGTTAACGAAACCGGTGTGAAATTCACCAATTGAAGTTAACCGATCTCAATTCGGCCCGTGCTCGTACCTAGTAGAGGAATCGAACCTCTCGCATCCTCGGTGTGAACGAGGTGTTCTTCCACTGAACTAACCAGGCGTTGTGACTGTTGAAGGCCTCGGCTTACGATCCGGGTACTAGGTTGTCATCCTGTTCTGCATGGGAACGAGTCCCCGTGCTACGTGCCGACACGAGGAATCGAACCTCGGCCATCCGGGCTTCAACCGGGCGCTCTACCAACTGAGCTATGACGGCATTTCTGTGGGTTTTCGCGGTCCCACCCGGTCTACTTGTCACCGGTAGTAGACGAACCGGCACCAACATATGCGTGGAACATCCGGGGATCGAACCCGGTGCCTCTACCGTGCCACGGTAGCGCTCTACCAACTGAGCTAATGCCCCATTGAATCCCGGTTGTTGAAGTTCTTGACGCCGGGAGCGCCTCAATGAAGGTCCCGAGGCCCACACGTCCTCGATGTTACTGACCGGGTCGGTCAGGTCAATACCCTGCCTCAACGTCCCTCTGGAGGGGATCGAACCCTCATAAGCGGTTCCACAAACCGCCGCCTTCACCAGATCGGCCTCAGAAGGTATGGGGGCTCTTTCAATCCGGCCAGCCCCGAGGCTATGGGCACGTCAACAGCGCCATGACGAGTTCAGAGCGGGATTCGAACCCGCATACCTCAGTTTTGCAGACTGGGACCTAGCCATTCGGTCATCCGAACATCATTGCGATCAGGCGTGTTTGTCGAGAGCCGGGTCCCGTTACCAATTACGGGGACGGCAGCAGGGGTGCCGCCGACAGGATTCGAACCAGTAATAACCGACGTACTCAGTCGGCCCGATCGCATAGTTGCGGTGGCGGGATTTGAACCCGCGCGCTCTGGGTTATGAGCCCAGCGAGCTACCTAGCTGCTCCACACCGCTACCCGCCCTGGCGAACCAGGGCTAAGTGGACGGGTTGGTGGCCCGTCCGTATCAATGCATCTACACTATGGAATTCTCAAGTTTTCAAGACTGCTGGTAGCAAGCTACCTGCAGTGCTCAATCCCCGCAAGGGAATTATGCGTACCGAGTCAGTGAATCGAACACTGCCGTTCCTAAGACCACGGGGTTACAGCCCGCTCCCAAACACCAGTTGGGCATACTCGGCATGACTATTCAGTTGTGTGGTCCGGAAACAGGGACTCGAACCCCGTCAGAATGCTCCCAAAGCAATCGTGCTTACCCTTACACCATATCCGGTTGGCACAGGTGCTAGGAATCGAACCCAGATCGAGAGTTTTGGAGGCTCTCTAATCGCCTTGACTCACCTGCATTGGCCAGCGGGAGTGCGGGTTTGAGATTGCTCCCCTGCTAGCCGGTTATACTCACGGCTGAGGGAGGAATTTACCTCAGCGCGAATATCGGGTTCGCCACGGTCGGTGACCGGCGGCTTCCCCTGCGATATCCATGCGCTTCGTGAACATGCCTAGAACCATAGCACGACTGTTCTGGGAGCTGTCAACCTCTTTTGGAAAACTCTTCACCGCAAGTACGGCAGAAGATTTCAGGCTCACCGAACTGTTCCAGCCAGACGTGCTTGTGAGAGTCCGTTCTGGCTGATGGGAGGGCTACCTGCACCCAATTCATACCCACACGCTGGTTGTCCATCCAGGTGAAAAGCTGATCGTTGTCGATGACATAACACCAGTCTCCCGTGCGCCCTTCACGAGGAAGAGATGATCTGCACTGGGCAGACTGCAGGTTCGGGATCATCGAGAATTGGGCGTCACGAAACTGAGGCCAGGGCTTCGTGGCTTGAAGGCAGTCACCGCACTTGTAGTTGGCGTGCGAGGTGGTGTCGCCGCCCAAGACCCGTTCCAGCTTGCCGCACCGCACACAGTTGCAGACGTACATGCGCTGCTGCAGGATGGCGACGTCCCTGGCCATGTCGGCCTTGGCTTGCGCCCAGGATGTTGGCACGTCGTAGTACTGCAGCTGGTACTTCTCAGCCAGCTCACGGCGAGCCTGTTCGGCCTCCCGGCGGCGCGCCTCCTCGTGATGACGTTTCTCGACTGCCTCAAGCTGACGCTGGGTCTCTCTGATCCTGCGTTCGGCTTCCTCATAGCGACGATGCGCTTCTCTCATTCGCCGTTCGTGCTCGAATCGGACTTGATCACGCTTCCCAGCAACACGGTCCACGTGATCGATGGTCGGAGTGCAGCGCTTGCAGGTGTAGCCCATGATGCTGTTGTAGTACCCGGTCATGGTGTCGTCAGACCGATGACAGACCGAGCAAGTCCAGTCCTGGTGGTCTTTGACATAGCTGCGTGGAGAGCCGCGCCGAGGCGACTCATGGACGTAGTCGAGACTGAAGGAAGCATTGAGGGAATCGCTGAGAGGATCGCCGAATGACTTGGGCTTGGGTGGTGTCAGGTCCGGACGCGGAATGTCCGCTGCGCGCCGGATGCCGTCAGGGCCTACAGCCCACAAACGAGGAGTCCACTTGTCCGTGGCGATGGACTTGCCGAGCTTCTCCATGCAGGGGCGGCAGCCCAAAGTAATGGTCTCCAGCCAGACGACATGATCAACGATGTGGTTGCCCACCTGGCAGTAGAACGTGCCTGTGGTGTCGGGGGCAGGTTTACCTGCCTGGTAGATCATCTGGGCTGTCTGGTCAAAATCACGCGCCACTGTGGCTTCCTTCGTGGGTGGAGACTTCTCCGGGGCACCTTGGATGGTACCCCGGAACATCTTATTCGCCGAGGTGGTCGGCCAGGTCGAAAGCCCAGCGCTTGCCATCGTTGATGGCCAACCACTTGCGACGCGGTCCCTCGTGGGTGATGCGCCAGATGCCAGCAGCGTCCTTCTCGGCGCGTGTGGCGGTGACGTAGGAGCCGTTCAGCACGGTGTAGCGAGCAGTCCCGACGTAGGCGGTGTAGGTCCGAGTGGTCGGGTTGTAGGTGAAGAACATGGTGCTCCTCAGGCTTCGTACCAGTGGGCGTCAAGCTGTCCGGTGGAGCGGAGATATTCCAGAATCCGCTCCATCTCCTCGCGGCTCACATCTCCTTCTTCCAGGAACGCTTCCCGGCGGACCGATTGTGCTTGGCCTTGAGCTTGGCACCCTGCTGACGCTGAGCAGCTCCGGAGCGGCGACGCTCCTGATCGGCCTGGATGCGGGCCTTGTTGTCGATCGTGATCATGGTGATCTCCTTCCGTTCCGTGTGTATTAAGTATGACAGGTCCTAGAAGGAATTGCAACCCCTGCGGAGGTTGGGATTCACTCCGCAGGGGTGACGCATCAGGCGATGTGAGCTTCCACATCGGCCCAGTCAGCCGAGTTGGCGTAGGGCTTGGTCCAGGTGAACTCCAGGCCCAGCTTGTCGGCGCGCTGATTGAAGCTGCGGAAGCGCTTGATGGCAGTCTCGTTACGATCGCCCGTCACGTTGCCCGAGGTGAATGAGAACTTGGCTTCGATGGTGTAGGTGCGGAAGTCGTACATGCCGATCATGGTGCAGGTCCTGATCTTGGCGCTCTTGGGGAACTGAGCGGCGAAGGTGTCGCGCTCTTCGGCGGTGGCGAAGTGCTGCGAGACCTTCATGCTGAAGCCGCTGCCGTCGGTGTTGGCGAAGGCGCTAGCCTCCAGCCCCCGGCTGGTCCAGTCTTCGGCGGTGTTGTAGGGGCGGCGGGTGGAGTTTTCGATGACCTGTGTGATTCGCATGTATTAAGTATGACAGGAGCTGGAAATAAAGTCAACAGGAACTAGAAACTTTTTGGTGTTGACTTTCCTTCTAGGAACTGTCATACTTGAATCATGACGAACGCACACCACGTAGAAGACCTGCTCTCCGAAGACATCCACCGCCGCGCGAATGCCGCCCTGATCATGGCCGTCGTGCGCGGCTCTACCGGTGCCACTCAGATCGAAGAGGTCCGGCTTCCCAACGGCTCGCTGCAGAAGGACTCCACCACGGTGGAGCGAATCACCCAGGACCGCAAGGGCACCCGCGCATTCCGAGTGCTGAACGAGGGCAACGACGTTGTCATCATCGCCCCCGCTGCTCCCGGACGACTCAAGAGTCACGCCGCCTGATGTTCGTCCTGTGTCACTTCAGGTTGACGTACTGCGACCGAGCGTTCTTTCGCTGAGTAGACTTGTCAGCCCAGCGGAGGTTCCCTGGCTCGTAGTTCCCGTCATTGTCGATGCGATCCAAGGAGTGGCCTTCTGGACAGTCACCGAGGGCGTCCAGGTAGGCGTAGAAGGCGTGAGGATCGTCCATCCAATCGGGGTGCACCTGAATGCCACGACCACCGTAGTTGTGCCATGAGGGGTGTTGTGGGTCCGTGCAGCGGCGCATCATGTTGTCCCACCGAACGTATTGCGGGTGACGAGAGCGGGCATCTTTGACAGTTGGGTGCCCAAGGACAGCGAATCGGCACGAGTTGCCACAGAACCGAACTCTGCGTGCCGCCGCGCCTCTTCCTGCAGCTTCGAACTCCCGACCGCACCCTTCGCAAACGTGGGTGCGTTCTCGGCGCTTGTGGTTAGCCTTGCACTGTCGAGAGCAGTAGGACTGAGTCCCTGCTTGCGACCTCAGCAGGGAAAACTCCTGATTGCACCCAGGGCACACGAGGATCACCCTAACCGCACTAGCCTCCATGCAGTCCCTAGAGCAAAACTTGCCCGCGTTGCTGTCCTGGACGCGCTTGCTTGCTCCACACTTCTGACATACAATTACTTTCACGTATTCAGAGTATCACAACGTCATTTTAGATACGTCGGGGTCAAGCGCATGCCATACGCCCATGATTCCGAGCTGAGGATCGCGGCCTGCACCGTGACCTCGTTGACCGGGGTGGTGGAAGTGACATACGCCCGGCCATCCTGGTAACGCAGGTCGGTGACCTCGTGCAGGAAGCTGCCGACGCCACCGAGGCGCACGAAGTAGCGCACCTGCGCGATGTCGCAGTACAGGTCGGCCAGGTAGACCTCATCGGACTCGTCGCCCTCCAGGGTCATCATGACCTCGTACTCCTGGTCAGGACCCTCGGGAATCTCCACGAACGCCGTGGTGTGGTCCACCCAGCGCCCGGTAGCCGGGTTGGTGATGATCTCCTGCAGAATCTCTACGCCGTCAGCGAGTCGGCGCAGCCGCAGGACGATGTTGTTCTCGTTGGCGATCTCCTTGCGGAACTGGACGCCGATGCGAACGAGACCCTTGGGCACGAAGTGGTTCCACTGCATGACCTTGATGCCCGCTTCCGGAGTAGACCCACCACTCGACGCGTCCCTTCGGAAATGAAGTACCCGCTTGCCGAGATAACGACGGTTAGGATCGACAGAAACGCTGACCACCTGAAATGGAGTACCCCACTCCACGTCATCGCCCGCCCAGTCCTTGATGGTGTCACTCCAGGTACCTCCAGGGATCGACTCGGGGACCGTGTCCACGTAGTAGGCCAGCGCGGTGTCGCTGATGGACTCGCTGTCGGGGTTGATGTCAGCCCACATGCTGTCGGACTTCCACAGGCCCGAGTCCTTGAAGTCCACGGCCACCTTGGAGAAGGTAGACAGGGTCTGCAGCCCCTTGTACACGGTGGCCACGGTGGTGTCCGGAGTGGTGGCGTTGACACTGTCGAACCACACGGTGCCGCTGGTGGCCTTGTTGGTGACCTGCAGGAACACCCGGAACGATGTCGCGCTCGCCGGGATGGTGATGGTGCCGGTGTACACGGCCCAGTCGCCGTCGGTGTTGGTCGACCAGTCCGAGAAGCTGACCTCGTCCAGGGCTTCCTCACCGATTTGGTCAGCCCCGTTGTAGTAGCGGGCTCCCCAGCGGATGGCCACTGCGTCATTTTCCGGGACGATGAGGTCCTGCCACTTGATGGCCGTCTTGAGGTCGACCTGCTCGCCCTCGGTGACCTGGTTGCTGCTGCTGAGCAGGGTGTGCTGCAGGTTGTCGACGGTGCACTTGGCGGTGCCCAGAATCCAGTGGCCCTGGCGACCATCCCACGACCAGGCGTTGCTGTCGGTGATCCAGGGGCTCAGGCTGTTCTCGAACATCCGGTTGTTGATCGGGAACCGGCGCACCGAGGTGGTGATTGGGCCTCCGGAGGACTGCACCGGCTGCGAGGGGTCCACGCCGACCAGCGATCCGTAGTCGACGGTGTTGGTCGACACCCACTGATCCGGGTCGTAGGACGGGAAGTCGAAGTACGGCTTGTCCTCGCCGGGGATGAAGGTGCTGGTGAACGGGATGACCTCGCGCACGCCAGCGAAATAGGCCATCGCTGCGTCGCGGGTGATGGTCTTGTAGTCGTACCGATGCACGCTGGTGGTCTGGAAACGCACGCGAATCTCGCGGGTCAGCTTGCGTTCGCGTACCACACCGCCTCCGGTGAGACGTTCCATGACCGCCGCCGGAACCTTCAGCTGCTGGCCGGGGTACACCCACCAATCGGTGCCTCGGATCGGCAGGGTGCCGGTGCTCTTGACGTGCGTCACCGCGCCCGGATTGGCCGCTTCGATGTCGTCCCACGGCACGTCGGTGTAGGCCGCGATCTTCTGCAGGCCCTCAGCCTTGATGGTGGTGACGTAGGCGTCTTGGGCCATGATGTACGGCTGCAGCGCGTCGCGCTTGTAGACGTAGCTCGACCCCATCTCCACCCGATTGGTCTTCTGCAGGTTGGTGATGGTGGAGCCCTGGTTGGGCAGCGTCTCGCTGGTGTACCCCGAACCCTGGTTGATGGCCACCGGGTCGTACTGGGTGCCCAGCGTCGCGCCGATGGCGCTCATGACCGAGGTCGGGTCCAGCCAGTTGACCGAACGCACGCCGTTCATGCTGATGAAGGTGCCCATGCCCAGGAATCCGCCCTGGCCGGTGTACAGAACCGGGCCCAGCGACGACTGCTGCATGATCGACACCGGGTACACCCGGTAGCGGGTCTCGATGTTGGAGCTGTAGATCGGATACGGCTGCTCGGTGAGGTTGGTGAACTCCATCTTCAAGTACTTCATGGCGATGGCTTGAGGGAAGAACAGCATGCCCCGTTCGGTGACGTAGTCACGGTAGATCGGGGTCCACTCCTTGTCCTCGTAGGCGGTGATGTGGCTACCGCCCGAGCCGTGCTCCTGGGTGGTCCAAGAAACCGCGTAGAAGGCGTTGTCCAGGGTTGTCGACGGCACGATGCCGTTGGCGTCCGGAATGACCGGATCAGGGTCGACGTAGTAGGTCGGGCTGATCTGGAATCCGCTGGAGTTGACCAGGTAGCTCTCCAGCTTGAGGATCAGGGCCGTCATGGTGCCCCGGAACTTGAACAGCTCATGCTGGCCGTCGAAGGTCACGCGGGACGGCAGGTCGGTGACGACTGCGTCCAGGCTGGCGATGGATGCACCGGCCTGGTTGACCACGCTCAGGTGTGCGGTGCTGGTGGCGTAGTCCCATCCGGCCACGATGCGGAAGGTGCTGCCCGCAAGCCAGCTGGACGCTGCTGTGCGGTACTCACGGGTATCCAGAGGGTCTCCAACGCCGTCGGAGCCGTCGAAACGCAGCACGAATTCGCCCGCACCCGAGTCGTAGTAGACGCTGGGCTTCCACATGCCCTGAATGGGGTTCATGGCCCGGTACAGGACCGGGTTCTGTGGCGGTCCGGCGTCAATGGTGAAGTCCGGTGTCCACTCGATGCCGATCCAGGCGTCTTGGCCGTTCTGGGGGCCAATGGACATGGTCCATCGGTAGTAGGAGTCTTCCAGAGTGGTGGAGACATCGGTGCGGCCCTTGTTCACCCGCCACGTGGTGTTCTCGTCTTCGTCCGGACGCACCGCGATCGGATTGAGCTTGAGGGTGCCGCGCGTGTCGTCGTTGGAGAAGTACAGATTGAGGTTCTGGCCGGTGTAGACGGGGTCGATGTAGACCTTGTCAATGGTCTTAGAGCCGCCGTCGTCGCCACGCACGTCCAGGTACAGCGAGCACACCGCCGCCGGGTCCGGCATGGGCTCGGACTTCCAGAAGGTGAACGGGTCGTCGTCGTTGGCCTTGTTGGGGTCCCAGTCCTTGATGTACTTGGTGACCGTGTTGCCCAGCACGTCTTCGTCGGTCTCCAGGTACTGCTGGCCCTGACTGCGGTCGTAGACGTTGCGCCGGATC
>Ga0208916_10000424_pt1 | contig 20106 bp, 25 predicted proteins | sample DEB19_08_DNA_5_FD_184523 | JGI IMG/M metagenome (GOLD analysis project Ga0208916, IMG submission 184523) | Aqueous microbial communities from the Delaware River and Bay under freshwater to marine salinity gradient to study organic matter... | ecosystem: Environmental > Aquatic > Marine >... | reverse complement strand
CCGCGACCTGCGGGGTCTCATCGATGCGTGGCGGGAAGCGCGCCGAACGGCCTGGCAAACCACGGTCAAGGTGCTGACCACCGGTGTGCTTGCTGCACTTTTGGTTGGAATCGCCATCAAGTTGCGTCTGATGGGAGGCCCCCAATGATCGAGACACTATTGGGTGGCTTGCTGGGCGGCGCGTTTCGCCTGGCTCCTGAGGTTCTGAAATGGTTCGACCGCCAAGGCGAGCGTGGACATGAATTGGCTATGCAGGACAAGGCGTTGGAGTTTGAGAAACTGCGCGGTGCCCAGCGCATGTCCGAGATCGGCGCGGCTGCCTACGGAGCATGGAACACCGGCGCAATCGAAACCCTGCGCGATGCCGTGCGTACCCAGGGCGAAAAAACCGGGGTGGCGTGGGCAGATGCGCTCTCCAGCACGGTGCGCCCGGTGATCACTTACTGGTTCATGGCGCTGTACTGTGCGGCGAAAACGGCGGCATTTGCGGCGGCCTTGTCTGCAGGTGCCGACTGGGGTACAGCTGTCCTGCACGCCTGGACCGAAGCCGATCAGGCGCTGTGGGCGGGGGTTCTGAACTTCTGGTTTTTGGGCCGCGTGTTTGACAAGGTCCGGCCATGATCGAAGTGCCCCAGGCAGCAATCGATTTGGCTAAGCGGTTCGAAGGGTTCTGCCGTGTGCCCAAGTCAGACCCTGACCGAGCTTATCCGTATGTCTGTCCGGCAGGGTTTTGGACTATCGGTTACGGCCATCTTTGCGATGCCAAGCATCTGCCGATCACCATGGAAGAGGGCGAGGTTTATCTTGCTACTGACATGGCCGACGCACTGAAGGCCACGCTGCGCTACTGTCCGGTGCTTGCCACCGAGCCGGAAACGCGCCTTGCGGCCATTGTGGATTTCACCTTTAACCTCGGGCCGGGTCGTTTGCAGGCGTCGACGCTCAGGCGGCGAGTCAATCAGCGGGATTGGGCGGGTACGGCGCAGGAGTTGCGTCGCTGGATTTACGGGGGCGGAAAAGTGCTGCCGGGTCTAGTGTTCAGGCGGGAGGCAGAGACTTTGCTGCTTTTTTGAGCAATCAGTTGTTCTCTTTTTTGTCGATCGAGAAAACGGATCGCTCCTTGGGCGAGGATCGCCCCAATGATGGCCATTGGGCTTGTTTCAGACCTTGAGTCTACTTGTTCGTGTTGGCTGGATTGCATGCTGCAGGCTCCGTTGGTTTCGTGGAGCCGCATGGTTGCTTCGATCCCCAAGAGCTATCAAGTCGATCTAACCTTTCTGATTGCTCTGAGTTCAAATTGATTTTTGATTCACTCTTTTGGAAAGTTCAATGGCAGATTCTTTACGCTCGCTGTAACGGTCAACCAAATAAGGTGCGGCATCACGCGTCAGAAGCGTGAACTTAACCAGTTCCTCCATGACATCTACCACTCTGTCGTAATAAGCCGATGGCTTCATGCGGCCATCTTCCTCGAACTCTAAGAACGCTTTAGCCACTGAGCTTTGGTTGGGGATCGTCAGCATCCTCATCCAGCGCCCCAAGATGCGCATTTGGTTCACGGCGTTGAAAGATTGTGAGCCACCGCTGACCTCCATCACGGCCAAGGTTTTGCCTTGGGTTGGACGAACAGCGCCTACTGACAATGGGATCCAGTCGATCTGACTTTTCATGATCCCAGTCATTGCACCGTGGCGTTCAGGCGAACACCAAACCATGCCCTCTGACCAAGCTGCCAAATCACGCAACTCTTTCACCTTGGGATGCGTATCTGGTGCGGCATCGGGTTGAGGAAGATTTAATGGATCAAACACCTTCACTTCTGCACCCATTGCTTCAAGCAACTTGGCTGCCTCTAATGTCAATAGCTTGCTGTAAGAGCGCTCGCGCAAAGAGCCATACAACATCAAAATCCGAGGTGGGTGAGTAGAGGACTTCGAGGGCGGCAAAAGTTCTTGCTGAGGCAACTTGAGGCTGCTTTGATCAAGGTTGGGCAATTGATCAGTGACCTTAGACACGCAAACCCTTTTCATTGATGACAACTTCACCGTCTTCTTTAGAAAAAGCGCTCATCTGTGGATTCACCAGAATATCAAGCACTGCTTCAGATGGACGGCACAATTTTGTTCCAAGTGGGGTCACAACAATTGGCCGATTGATCAAAATGGGGTACGCCATCATGAAGTCCAACAACTCTTCGTCATTCCATTTCGCATTACCTAAGTCCAATTCTTCATATGGCGTACCCTTTTGACGCAGTATGTCCCTGACAGGAATGCCCATATCAGCGATCAACTTCTTGAGCTGTTCCTTGGAAGGAGGTGTCTCTAAGTAAAGCACCATCTCAGGTTCAACGCCTGAATTTCGAATCAGGGCTAATGTATTCCGAGAAGTGCCGCATTTTGGATTGTGGAAAATTTTGACCATATCAATTCTTAATGACTGTGGAGGTGGTCTGACTTCAATAATGAATGAAGGAACAAGCCGAGGAATCCGCCAACTATTTGAGCAACAACAAAAGCTGGAACGTCAAATGGTGTGATACCTGCAAATGTGTTGCTGAACATGCGACCGAACGCAGCTGCTGGATTCGCAAAAGATGTACTAGCAGTGAACCAATATGCTGCGCCGATATAGCAAGCAACAATAGTCGATGCCTTACCTTCGGGGGAGCGCAAGATCACAAATAGCAGGCCACAAGTAGCGACCGCTTCAGCAAACCATTGCGCAGGGCCAGTTCTCACTTTCGTAGACCATTGCAATATTTCAAGATCAAACATTGCATGAGCCGCCCACGCGCCCAATGCAGCACCGATGAGCTGGGCGATCACATAGCCGACCAAGTGATGCCGGGCCAAATCTTTGCGATAGGCCATGACCATCGACACAACTGGATTGAAATGCGCACCACTGACTGGCCCTAGTGTTTCAATCAGTACATAAAGAGCAAATACAGTGGCAAGCGTGTTGGCCAAAAGAGCAACGGCTGTATTTCCGTCTGCCAATTGCTCGGCCATGATGCCCGAACCAATGACAGCACACAGCAAGGCTGCTGTGCCAATTAGCTCAGCAAAATATCTTCTCCAATGAATCATTTTGTAGCGAGATCTCGAGCTGTATTTTCCAAAGCCATCTTGCTGAGGCTCGTTAAAGGCAGGCTGGTAAACAGATCCAGACGTCTTTTGATTTGATGAAGTGTCTGCTTGAAGGCCTCTTGCTTTTGTTCTTCAGTGCCCACCGTCTCTGAAGGATCTGCATAACCCCAATGTGCGGTTGCAGGTTGCCCAGGCCAATAGGGACAAACTTCGCCAGCTGCGTTGTCGCAAACTGTGATCACCAAATCCATATGCGGCGCATCTGGTGTAGCAAAAACATCCCAACTTTTGCTAGTCAATCCTTCGGTTGAAACGCCAGCTTTTTCTAACGTAGCAATCGCCATTGGGTTAGGAGTTTGATTTTCAGCTGGACTGCTACCGGCAGAGAAAGCCTTGAACTTTCCATGACCTATATGGTTGAGTAATGCCTCAGCCAAGATGCTGCGAGCAGAGTTGTGGGTACATAGAAAAAGTACGTTCAATGGTTTGGCTTCAGTCACTTTGGATTCCTTAGGTTTAGCAGGTTTTACAAATATCCTCAGGGCTCACCTCGCAGGGCTCCCCTTGGCAACAGTTTTGGGTCAGGAAGGACAACACAGCATTCATGCGGTCGTACTGCGCCCGATAAATCAGGTTGCGGCCACTGCGCTCTTGCGAAATGAGATCTGCGTGCATCAACTCTTTCAGGTGAAATGAAAGAGTGTTCGCGGGCATACCCAGTTCCTCAGCGATCAGCGCGGGCGTCAACCCTTCCGCGCCTTTCACGACCAACAAGCGAAAAATCTGAAGTCGGTTGGGTTGTGCTAGCGCCGCGAGTGCTTTGATGACGTATTTGTCTTCCATGATTCAACCTTACTGGAAATATGTGACTATTGTATGTCAGCGATTGATGTGAATGACACATGACCCCCTCAGATCATTTTTCCGTTGTGCAGGCTAGCAATTCCAACTGAATTTTCAATTACCCGTTTGTGCGAGATGGCTGTCTCAACATTTAGAATGATGCATTGAAACCCAAGTGCTTGATTTGCTTGCCCATCAAAAACTTAGGCGGTTTGTGATGACGTATGTTCTGCCCCACCATTTCCCTCAAAAACTGACCTCTCACCAGAAATGGTGGGGGGTCTTTTTTTTGCAGTTTCCCTAGTGAAAACGCACTTTTCTGACCTTACCCCCTCGCGAGCGCCGTCGACCCAATTCGGTCGGAAGTGGGCATTTCTCTGCGTTTTCCTCTCTCTGTTCTCTGTGACCCTCGCGAGCGATCGCGAGACCTGTTTTATATAAATCAACAACTTACGAGGGGCTGGTTGGAACTAAAGTCTGCCTAGCAGCAGAAACCCCAAAACGAAAACTGGTCAGCTGATGAATGAGAACGTGTCCGCAAGCTTGGGTTGCCGGCGACCGAACCAGACTGATGATGGCGATGGACGCCTTGAATGATCGATACGGCCGAGGCACGTTCCATGTCGGAAGCGGGGCGCGTCAGCGCGCACCGAGTGATTGGTCAATGCGGCAGGAGCGCCTCACGCCGCAATACACCACCAAATGGGGTGATTTGTCCTTAGCAAGAGTCTAGACCTTTGCCATTGGTTGAATCGCGATGACCGCCATACCAGCCATTGCAATCAGAGCGCCGACCGCATCCCACGTCGTAAGTGGGATGCCATCCACGAGACGCAGCCAAACTATGGCCACCGCAATGTAGACGCCACCGTATGCCGCGTAAGTCCTTCCAGCGGCGGTGGGATGCAACGTCAGGAGCCAGGCAAAAAGCGCCAACGACAAAGCCGCGGGTATTAGCAACCAAATTGACCTACCTTGCTTAAGAATAAGCCAAGGCAGGTAGCAGCCGACGATCTCTGCCAGTGCCGTGCCGACGAAAAGCAAGACGGTTTTTACGAAATCCAATGTTGTTCACCTTGGTAAAGCCCAATTCAATTCATCATAACGATCCAGGGCCAGACCCGGCCGCGTATACTAAGTCCGTCACTGGGGAGTAGTCGGCTTTCGCTTCGGCGAAAGGGCTTGCGTCAACATACTTGATCCTTCGATCATGGTGCAAGCGGTTCCTAACTTGGCAAGACCATTGACCACATAGCCTTCGGTATGGCCGGGGGGCGTGTGGTCATTGTTTTTGTCCGGCCTTGGAATTCATCATGGAAGCTCTCTTCATATCAACCGGAGTCGTCGCACTCGCGGAAATTGGCGACAAAACTCAACTGCTCGCGTTCATCCTCGCAGCACGCTTCAAGAAGCCGCTACCGATCATTGCTGGCATTTTGTGCGCCACGTTGATTAACCATGGCCTGGCGGGTGCCCTTGGCGCTTGGATTACGTCGGTTGTCAGTCCTGAGAACATGCGCTGGGCTCTGGGACTGTCATTCATCGGTATGGCCATCTGGACATTGATCCCCGACAAAATCGAAGAAGAAGAAACACAGGTCGCGAAACACCTGGGCGTTTTCGGCGCAACCTTCATCACGTTCTTCTTGGCTGAAATGGGTGACAAGACCCAGATCGCAACGGTTGCCTTGGCCGCGCACTATGCCGCCCCGCTGTTGGTCATTGCAGGAACCACGCTCGGAATGCTTATTGCTGACGTTCCCGCTGTATTTGTCGGCAACAAGTTCGCCGCCAAGATTCCCATGAAATTGGTCCACTCGATTGCCGCAGGTGTCTTTGCCGTGATGGGTGTGGCGACATTGCTGGGCGCTGGTTCAAAGCTGGTCTTCTAAGCAGTTACCCCAATCAAGGAGTCAACATGAAATCGTTCATCACATCCCTCTTGATTCTGTCCGCCGCCTTGACACTCTCTGCTTGCAGTGAAGAGTTAACAGCGCAGGCCAAAAAGGCAGCCGCCGAAGTCGCAGCAGAAGCCAACAAGGCTGCCACCCAAAAAATTGAAGAAGCGAAAAATGACGCCATCGGTCAATTGAAGGAGTTGAAAACGGGAACAGAGGCGAAAAAGGAAGAAAAGGGTGCGCAGGCAGACAGCAAAAACTCTGAGGAAAAGACCAAATGACTCTTCTCATAGCTAAGCGGACCTAGGATCCAACATGCAGTCGCCACGATCATCACGATGAGCACTCCGGCTACCGTCGAAAAAAATCTATTTGGCAAGAACTGTTTGACTGAGAACTCGAAGGCAAACTACTGCCCAATTTTCGTGTATCCAGGGTTAGTTCAGTCCCCACGGGGGCTCAATCATGGCGCTATAATAAGAATCATTCTCATTTAATCGAATCATTCATGAAGAACCAACTTACCCTGATCGCCTTTTGCTTAGCCGCCTCCCAAGCATTTGCTGCCACAGATGAGATTACCTTGACCATCGAGAACCATACGTTCCAACCCAAAGAACTTAAAGTGCCAGCTGGAAAGAAGGTCAAGATTCTGGTGGTCAATCAGGACGCAACGCCCGCCGAGTTTGAAAGCAAACCGCTAAACCGCGAGAAAGTCATTCCAGGAAAATCCACTGGAGTCATCAATGTCGGTCCGCTAAAACCGGGGCGCTATAGCTTTGTCGAGGAATACCACGAAAACGAAGCAGGTGCGCAGGGCACCATCGTTGTCGAATAACCCAAGGGGCACATAACATGTATGCAGCCGCCATCATCGTTTTTAGAGAGTCACTGGAGGCAGCCCTGATCATCAGCGTCATGCTGGCTGCTACGCGCGGAATCGCCATGCGCGGCCGGTGGGTTTTGGGTGGTGTTGTCACGGGCTTGGCGGGTGCGGTGGTTGTGGCCTCTGGGATGCAGATGATCGCCAATCTGGTGGATGGAATGGGGCAGGAATTCTTTAACATCGCCATTTTGTTGACCGCAGTCGCCATGCTGGCTTGGCACAACATATGGATGGCCTCACATGGGCGAGAGTTGGCTCAGCAAATGAAAAATACAGCGCGCTCGGTGAGTGATGGTCGTAGCGAACGTTCGGTGATACTTTTGGTAATTGCGCTTGCTGTGATGCGAGAAGGCTCGGAGACCGTGCTATTTCTCTACGGAGTGGCCACTGACAGCGCAAACGGTCTTCAAAACACGGTGGCTGGGGGTGTCTTGGGACTTGTGGCGGGTGCGTTGGTTGCCTCCCTCCTGTATGCAGGCTTGCTGCGCATTCCCGTGCGATGGTTTTTTGCAGCCACTGGCGCACTTGTCCTGCTATTGGCGGCAAGCATGGCATCCCAAGCAGCGCGTCTGTTGATACAGGCTGACGTGCTTCCCAGTTTGGCGGCACCCATCTGGAATACTTCCAACTACCTGTCACAGGAAACAGTGGCTGGAACGATTCTGCATGGGCTGATTGGCTACGATGCGCAGCCTGCTGGCATGCAGGTTGTCGCTTACATGGGCGTGTTGATCGTGATCGCTAGTGGCATGTTTTTGGCATCCAGGCGAGCTTCACCTAGTCAGGCCGTGTAGCCTATTGAACTCGCAGAAACGGGACGATGGCTGCCCAACACCGGTTGCAATCATGGTCTCACCACCCAAAAGTGCAGGGATTACTTTAATCAATTCCGAAATGAGAATGCAAGGCGAACTTCAAGGATTTTGCGTCGACCGGCCGCTGTTCTTTTTCAGCGCAATGGTGCTCGATCACACCTACGCATTCTTCAATAAGCATGTGAGCAAACGCGTCAAAATCGACCTCGCTCCAAGTTTCGCTTTGACCGGAGCAATGATCATTGGACTGTTTGATCTGCGTGGCTTTGACTGCTAAGGCCTTGAATTTTTGATTCGTAGGTTCAGTGGTTTGCATTGGCGGCTCCTGAATGTTGGTTGTTGAATTGGTTGCCCGAATTGATGGTCAAGAAGGCGACCATCCCTGCTCCAATGCAGATGGCTACATCCGCGATGTTGAACGCCGGCCAATGCCAAGAATTCCAATGAAAATCAAAATAGTCAACCACAGGCCCTCGCAGCGCGCGGTCCAGCGCATTGCTAAAAGCACCGCCAAGAATCAAGGCAAAGCCCACCGTCTCGGTTGTGGATCGAGGCCTGGACAAAATGACGACCAACCATCCGCAAGCAAGCACGGCGATGGCAAGAAAGAAATAGCGTTGCCACCCACCTGCGCTTGCAAGAAAGCTAAATGCAGCACCGGGATTCAATACATGGACTAAATTGAAGAATGAGGTGATAGGGCGCATCTCCCAGAGCGCCATGTGGTCCGACACCATGCTTTTGGCAATTTGATCCAGGATCGCGATGCAAACGGCAATTCCGCACCACAGTCCAGTCCCTGACGCTTTGAGCGATCTATGAATAATCACCACCTTGGCAATCTGGAAGCTGGCCGCTCCCACAATCCATCCTGCTGCGACATCGGCAGGAAAGTGCATTCCCGCTGCAACACGCGACCATCCCACGGCAGATAGATACAAAATCAGAACCCCTTGCAATGGTTTGCTGGTCAGCGCCCATAGCGCGCTGACAACAAGCGCAGAAAAAGTTGCGTGGCCGCTTGGAAGACTGTATTGGCTGTCAGCTTCGCCTATCAAGCGAATGGCGTCGCCAAACACCACTGAGGGACGAGGAAAAGCCAACGTGACTTTAAGCAACGATGCAGTGGCAAGCGCCACAGCAAAGGCGACAGCAAATAGAAGCAAAGCATTGTTGATTGCATTTGCGCGTCGCGCATCGTCAGTCCTTTTTGCCAACAGCCACAGGCCAACCATCACAGTAGGAGCAGTCCAATAGCTTCCCGCTAGAGCCAAAAACTTAACCATCGACGCGAGGCTTGGTGGCGTTGCTCCGTTGATCAGGTGAAATATGGCTTCATTCAGGCCTCCCCAGCCGTAGAGAATCTGCGTCCAAGTCATTTGCGAAGCATCCGCAGTCCATTGAACACTACCAGAAGGCTTGCTCCCATGTCTGCAAAGACCGCCATCCACATCGTGGCTCCTCCGAACAACGCAAGCAGCAAGAACACCGCTTTGATGCCCAAGGCCATTGCGATGTTCTGCCAGAGAATGGCCTGGGTCCTGCGCGAGAGCCGGATTGCCTCGGGAATGCGGCGCAGGTCGTCGTTCATGATCACTACGTCCGCCGCTTCCATGGCGGTGTCGGTTCCCGCGCCACCCATGGCAAAACCAATGTTGGACCGGGCAAGCGCCGGAGCGTCGTTGATACCGTCGCCGGTCATGGCGACATAGCCATATTGCTTTTGCAGCTCATCAATGGCGGCGAGCTTGTCCTCGGGCAGCAAATTGCCGCGCGCATCGTCAATTCCAGCCTGCTTTGCGATGGCCTTGGCCGTGGCGACGTTGTCACCCGTGAGCATGATGGACGCCACCCCGAGCGCATGCAACTCTGCGATGGCCTCTCGCGAGCTCTCCTTGATGGTGTCGGCAACTGCGAATATCGCCAGAACTTGGGTGGATGAAGCCAGCATCGTCACCGTGCGGCCCTGTGTTTCATGATCTGCCAAGCGCGCTTCAATCTGAGGGTTGCAAAGCCCACGCTCTTCGATCAGGCGGTGATTCCCAAGAATCAATGAAAATCCACCGGCTTTGGCTTCAATGCCGCGACCCGGCAAGGCCGTGAAGCCTTCGAGCTGTCCCATTTCTTGAATACCCAGTCCTTGGGCGATTGCTTTGGAGACGGGATGGTCGGAGTGTCCGCCCAAGTCCGCTGCCCAGCGCAAAACCTGTGATTCCGCATGGTCACTGTGGAGGACTTCGGTCGCGACCAGCTTGGGCTTACCCTGTGTGATGGTGCCGGTCTTGTCCAGCGCGACCACCTTGATCCTGCGAGCACCTTCTAGATGGATGCCGCCCTTGATCAAAATGCCCCGGCGAGCTGCCGCAGCCAGGCCGCTCACAACCGTAACTGGTGTGGAGATCACCAACGCGCAGGGGCAAGCGATGACCAACAGCACAAGCGCTTTGTAGATTGCCTGCATCCAGGTCCAGTCCATCAGCCAAGGCGCGAGGACACACACAGCCAGAGCCAGCGCGAACACAGCAGGGGTATAGATGGAGGCAAAGCGGTCTACAAATTGCTGCGTGGGAGCGCGCGATCCCTGGGCCTGTTCGACTGCATGGATGATGCGAGCCAGCAAAGTGCCGTTAGCGGCAGAGGTGACACGCATCTCGAACATCCCAGTGGTATTGATGGTGCCCGCAAAAACTGGATCGCCTATTGCCTTGTCAACGGGGATGCTCTCTCCGGTCACAGGAGACTGGTCTATGTAAGTGGTTCCGACCACTATCAGACCGTCTAAAGGGACGCGTGCACCGGGCTTAACCCGGACGATAGCGTCAATTGCGACGGACTTGACCAACGTCTGAGCCCACGAACCATCGGCTTGCTTGACCTCGGCCTTCTCAGGCGTCATGTCCAACAGCCCCTTGATGGCATTGCGAGCGCGGTCGACAGAGCGGGCCTCGATGAGTTCGGCAATGGCATACAGGGCCATCACCATGGCGGCTTCCGGCCACTGGCCAATAATGAACGCACCGGTAACGGCGACCGACATCAATGCGTTGATGTTCAAGCGCAGGTTTCGCAGCGCCGCCATACCCTTCAAATAAGTAGAAAAGCCCGCCAAGCCGATGGCGGAGGCAGCCAGTGCCATTCCAATTCCCGTGTAAACCAATGTGTGGGGTGCCAAGAACGCGACGAATTCGGCCCCGATGGCAAGCAGCAGTGCAAGCGCATAGCGTGGTAGTCCTTCGGGTAGCGCAATTCCGCCTCGTGACATTGCTTGTGAGCTTGGGAGCTGGTGAGATTCATCCTGGCCACCGCTTACCGCCAGGGGAACCGGTTTGAAGCCAGCCTTACGGATGGCCTCCAATGCTTGGGAAATGGATTCCGCAGGGGCGTCAATGGCTATCGTGCGCGCTGCCAGTTGAAAGCTCAGGCTGCGCAAGCCTGGAAGATGGGCCAGCGCATGGCGAATCTCTCCTTCCTCGGAGGCGCAGTCCATGGAGGGAATACGAAAAACCTGGATGCCTGCTGGCTCGGGCTGGGGTTGGGCAATCTCGGTCGATTCTGATCCACAGACGCTTCCACAACCGCAGGAGTGGCTGGTATTGGATTCTTCGGTGTGCGGTTTGCTCATGGGTGTCCTTGCTAAATGGCATTCGAGTCGATACAGTATTAAAAACCCTGTAGCCACTACAGAGTCAAGCCTTTTAGGAATTCCCATGAAAATCGGTGAACTTGCCGCTTTGACGAACACGCAAGTCGAAACGATCCGTTTCTACGAGCGCGAGAACTTGCTGGCCGAGCCCGGACGTAGTGAGGGCAATTACCGTATTTACGGTGAAGCCCATGCAGAGCGTTTATCCTTCATTCGCCATTGCCGTGGCCTGGACATGACGCTGGATGAGATACGCGTCCTGTTGCGATTCAAAGACGCACCGACTGAGAATTGCTTTGAGGTCAATGAGCTCCTGGACGAGCACATCGGCCATGTTGCTGAACGGATCAAGGAACTGCGCCAGTTGGAGAGGCAACTCAAAAGCTTGCGCGAGGCCTGCCTGGGCGGGCAAGAAGCCCAGCACTGCGGAATCCTCAATGAACTGACCGAGATCGCAAAGAGTCCCTCGACGCCACCTGGTCGAGAAGGACACGTTCATGGCGCTCACTCAGCAAGCGGTGCGCGCAAGGTTGTCCACAGGCACTGACTTGTCCGATGAACCCGAGGTGGGTCGGCTATTGGGCGCAACAGGGAGATTGCGCTTGAATGGGAGGGCACTTGACATCGCCGTAGCTGCAAAAGACGCAGCAATCTCCCGGCAACGGCCGCAGCAATTTTTTACATGCGGTGCATTCGTAAAAAAACTGACACGCGTCCGTAGGCATGTCAAGCTTGACGGCCTGGCCGCACTCGGGGCAGGTCAACGTTGAAGCAGTTTGAATATGCGAGTTCATTTAGTCGCCTGCAAGGTGGATGGGTATCCGGCGTTGGTCGTGGACTGGGTCAAAGCTGCCACGGTAGCGACATCGGGGTCGAAAGTGACCGTGGCGATCTTCTTCGCGAAGTCGATTTGGGCCTTGGCAACGCCAGGGGTCTTCTCCAGCGCCTTCTTGACCGTCGCGGGACACAACTCGCAGGTCATGTTCTTCACGTCCAGGGTGTAGATCTCGAATTCGGAAAACGTCGGTACAATTTATTTTTACAATGAGCATTGTCCGCAAATCACTGTTCGCCTGGATTGCGCTGTTGGGAATCGTTTTTTCCCAACTCGCGTTGTCAGCTTACGCGTGTCCGCTTCTGGCCGCGCCTGCTGGGCAACAGACTGCAAAAATGTCGGCTGATATGGCTGGTATGCCCTGTGCAGAAATGGGTACGAAGAAGGAAGCGGGTCCATCGGCACTTTGTGTTCAGCACTGCGACCAGGGTCACCAAAGTGTTTCCTCGATTCAGGTTCCTGACTTTCAGCCAGCGCTCGTCCTGTTTCTTGTTCTGCCTTCTCTAGCTTCATTCGAGCCAGCCTACGCAGTCGATTTGCGGACTGAACCGCTAGTCCGAACGGCATCCACGCCTCCCTACTTACGCACCGGTCGGCTGCGTATTTGACCCACTCCTGAGCACAAAGTGACGCGCTAACCCCGCGTCGTCAGGCGAATCTCGCCTCGTGTTTCTGGAGTTGTCATGTCCTCACCTTTTTCAATCGCCATGTGCAGCATTGCCAGGGCTGCCTTTTGGTCGCTCGCGGTAATGTCGCTGGCAAACGCGCAATCCTTACAACCGCTATCACTCGATGAAGCCCTGAGCATTGCTACGGCCCGGTCGCCCTCAGTTGGCGCCGCATCGCACGGCATCCAAGCCTCGCAGGAAGCGGCCATTTCGGGTAGTCAGCTACCTGACCCTGTTTTGCGACTGGGGGTGGATAACCTACCAGTCAATGGCCCGGACAGTTGGAGCCTGACCAACGACTTCATGACGCAACGCCGCATCGGAATTACGCAAGAGTACGTCTCCGAGGAAAAGCGAGCGCTAGTACGTCGCCGCATGGAGCTCGATGCCCAACGCCAGACAGCAGCGCAGCGTAGTCTCACCGCTGGTATTCGCAGGGATGTCGCCGCGGCTTGGCTGGACCGCTACTACGCCACCAAGTCCCAGGGGCTACTGAAGACACTTGAGACAGAAATCGAACTGCAACTACGGACCCTCGACTCCCAACTGCGCTCGGGAAAGGCATCTGCATCTGAGCTACCCATGGCCACCGTAGTCCTCCTGCAAACACAGGACCGCCTGCAAGTAGCCAAGAAGCAGGAGCGCGTTGCGGGCATCGCTCTAGAGAGGTGGCTGGGTCCAGACGCCAGCAGAACACCCGCAAGCGCGCCCGACATCGACAAGTTGGCTGTTGACCTTGCAAATCCAGAAATTGCCACCGAGGCCCCTGCGGTGCGCGAACATGCCAATGAACGGGATATTTCCCAAGCCGACTTGGAACTCACCCAGGCCGCCAAAAAACCCAACTGGAGCTGGGAAGTCTCGTACAGCCAACGGGGCAGCGCTTACTCCAACATGGTCTCCGTGGGAGTGAATATCCCGCTGTTCACCAACTCCGCTAACAAACAAGACCGCGAAATCTCCGCCAAGCAAGCCCAAGTGCGGCAGGCCCATGCGATGCATGACGACGTCGTGCGTGAGACCCAAGCCAACATTGCGTCCAGCTACGTGGAGTGGCAAAGCCTGATTGAACGTCGCAAGACTTTGGCGTCTGCATTACTCCCAGCCGTTCGCCAACGCATCGATTTGACTCTGGCTGCTTACCGCGGTGGGCAGGTCAGCTTAGCCACTGTTCTAGAGGCCCGCCGCGCTGAAGTGGAGGCGCAACTCCAGTTGCTGGACTTGGAAAGAGAGGCCGCCCGACTCTGGGCCCAACTGCAATACGTCTACGCCGAAGGAGCACAGCAATGAAAACATCAACCCTCATCACTTGCTTCGTTGTCGCTGGCACTGCCATAGCGATTGGCTCCTACCAATTGGGCACCAGGCACCCTGCAGCAATGCCCGGAGGTGACGCACCATCGGCCTCTGCCATGTCCGATACCAAGATGGACCCCAAGACCGGTCGCCAAGTTCTGTACTGGCACGACCCCATGGTGCCGGCGACCAAGTTCGACAAGCCTGGCAAGTCACCTTTCATGGATATGCAGTTGGTGCCGGTCTATGCGGACGAAGCTGCAGGCGAAGGTGTATCCGTGGCTGCAGGCGTCTCACAGAACCTTGGTATCCGCACCGCCATCGTCCGTATGGCGGACATGCAATCCCGACTGGAAGCAGTAGGTGTGATTGCCCAGAACGAGCGCGGCACTGAGGTCGTTCAGTCCCGTGTGACGGGATACATCGAAAAGCTCCAGGTACGTGCAGTCTTTGACCCTGTCCGCAAAGGCCAGGCACTGGCAACCATTTACGCTCCCGAGTGGGCGTCTGCGCTGGAAGAGTACCTTGGTATTCGCAGGGCCCAAGTCGGCTCCGCGTTGGTGGATGCAGCGCGTGCGCGCCTGCGCCTTCTCTCCATTCCAGACGACGTGGTGGTGCGCTCAGAGCAATCTGGCACGGCGCAAACGCGCTTTACGCTTACGGCGCCCACATCGGGAGTAGTCGCCGAACTTGGTGTTCGGGATGGCGCTATGGTCTCGCCAGGCATGACTTTGTTCCGGATATCGGACCTCAGTACCGTGTGGGCCATGGCCGACGTGCCGGAGGCGGTTGCCTCGCAGATTCGTGTTGGAAGCGGTGCCGAAGTTCAAGTCACGGGACTCCAAGACTCGATTGCGGGCAAGCTTTCGGCCATCCTGCCGGATGTGGACCCGGCCACACGCACGCTCAAAGCCCGTATCGAGCTGCGCAACCCTGGCTTGATGCTCAAGCCTGGCATGTTCGTGCGCGTCGTGTTCAAGCAGTCATCCACCGCGCAGGCACTGGTAATTCCACAAGAGGCAGTGATTGCCACCGGCAAGCGCAACGTCGTCATAGTGGCGGTCGCTGACGGCAAGTACGCCCCCGTGGAAATCAAACTTGGACGCGAAATTGATACCGACGTTGAGGTCAAGTCTGGACTGTCTGAAGGACAGAAAGTGGTGGCTTCAGGTCAGTTCCTTCTGGATTCGGAGGCAAGCCTCAAATCCGGCTTGAGTCGTCTCAATACAGGTACTCCCGCTGTGGCTACTGCGCAGGTGCACACCGGGTCAGGCAAGGTGGTCGCGGTTGACAAAGACGAGGTGACTATTTCCCATGGGCCTATTGCCTCCATCCAGTGGGGTGCCATGACCATGGGTTTCAAGGCGCCGAAGGATGGACTTCCCAAAGACCTGAAGCCTGGCTCGCAAGTGACGTTCGAGTTCAGTCAGCAAGGCGATGCCTACCAGTTGGAGCGCATTACGCCGGCCATGGGCGGAGTCAAACCATGATTGCAAAAATTATTCACTGGTCAGTCGCCAATCGGTTCCTGGTGCTACTGGCCACCGCATTGCTGGTGGCGGCGGGCATCTGGTCACTGGCGAGAACCCCTCTGGACGCGTTGCCAGACCTCTCCGACGTGCAGGTCATCATCCGCACCAGCTATCCGGGGCAAGCACCGCAGTTGGTGGAAAATCAAATCACCTACCCACTGACCACCACCATGATGTCGGTGCCGGGTGCGAAGACAGTACGTGGCTACTCGTTCTTTGGCGACTCGTTTGTGTACGTGCTGTTTGAGGATGGGACAGACCTGTATTGGGCGCGCTCCCGTGTGCTGGAGTACCTCAACCAGGTGCAATCCAAGTTGCCGCCTGGTGCTGCAGCGTCCCTCGGTCCGGATGCGACTGGAGTGGGCTGGATTTATGAATACGCGTTGGTGGACCGCACTGGCCACCTGGACTTGGGACAACTGCGTGCCCTGCAAGACTGGTTCCTGAAGTTCGAGCTGAAGTCCGTAGCTAATGTGGCTGAAGTGGCCAGCCTAGGCGGCATGGTGCGCCAGTACCAGGTAGTGCTCGACCCCAATCTGCTGCGTTCTTTCGGAATCCCCCATGCCAAGGTCTTGGACGCCATCAAGCGCTCCAACCTGGAAACTGGAGGCGCTGTCATTGAGTTGGCTGAGGCTGAGTACATGGTTCGAGCCAAAGGCTACCTCGCCAGTCTGGAGGACTTCCGCAATATCCCACTCAGTGCGTCCACACAAGGGGTGCCTGTGCGCTTGGGTGATGTAGCCCGCATCCAGGTCGGACCCGAGATGCGCCGCGGCATTGCGGAGCTGGACGGAGAGGGCGAAGTCGCAGGTGGTGTCATCGTCATGCGTACCGGCAAAAACGCACTGGAGACTATTCAGGCGGTCAAGGCCAAGTTCGAACAGCTCAAGGGCAGCTTACCACCGGGAGTGGAAATCGTTACCACCTATGACCGCTCGCAGCTGATTGAACGCGCGGTTGCCAACCTTCAAAACAAGCTCATCGAGGAGTTCATTGTGGTGGCGGTGGTCTGTCTGCTCTTCCTGTTTCACTTGCGCTCGTCGTTGGTGGCAGTCGTATCCTTGCCTGTCGGCATCCTGGCCGCCTTTATCGTGATGCGCTACCAGGGTGTCAACGCCAACGTCATGTCCCTCGGTGGTATTGCGATTGCCATTGGTGCCATGGTCGATGCCGCTGTAGTGATGATTGAGAACGCACATAAGCACCTCGAAGCCTGGGGAGAGGCACATCCGAACCAGGAGCTGACCTCCAGCGAGCGTTGGGCCGTAGTGACCGAGGCAGCCGTCGAAGTGGGGCCGGCGCTCTTCTTCTCCCTGCTCATCATCACTTTGTCGTTCATTCCGGTCTTCACGCTGGAAGCCCAGGAGGGGCGTCTGTTTGCTCCTTTGGCATTCACTAAGACGTATGCTATGGCCGCCTCCGCAGCTCTCGCTGTGACACTGGTGCCGGTGTTGATGGGTTACCTGATTCGTGGCCGTATTCCGCAAGAACAGTCCAACCCTATCAATCGAGCCTTGATTGCCCTGTACCGGCCTGTGCTCGCACTGGTACTACGATTTCCCAAGGCAACGGTCGCGGTGTCATTGGTCGCGCTGCTTAGCGCGGCGTTCCCGCTTTCCCAGTTGGGCGGTGAATTCATGCCGCCCATGGACGAGGGCGACCTGCTGTACATGCCGTCCGCATTGCCGGGCTTATCGGCGGCCAAAGCGTCAGAGCTACTGCAACAGACTGACCGCATGATTAAGACCGTCCCGGAAGTCGCCAGAGTCTTTGGTAAAGCTGGGCGGGCTGAGACCGCTACGGACCCGGCGCCCATGGAGATGTTTGAAACGACCGTGCAATTCAAGCCGCGGGAAGAATGGCGTGCCGGCATGACACCTGACAAACTGGTTGAGGAATTGGACAAAGCGGTGAAGGTGCCAGGCCTGTCCAACATCTGGGTGCCCCCCATCCGCAACCGGATTGACATGTTGGCCACGGGTATCAAGAGCCCGGTGGGGGTGAAAGTGACTGGGCCAGACCTCGCAGTCATCGACCGACTGGCGGGTGAAGTGGAGAAAAGCGTCAAAGATGTGCCTGGAGTGACCTCAGCGCTCGCGGAACGCCTAGTGGGTGGTCGGTATATCGACATCTCCATTGACCGCGTGACAGCCGCACGTTACGGGCTCAACGTCGCGGATGTCCAAACCTTGGTGTCATCGGCGATTGGTGGTGACAACGTTGGTGAAGTGGTGGAGGGTCGTCAGCGGTTCCCCATCAACGTGCGCTATCCCAGGGAAATTCGTGACTCCTTAGAAAAGCTGCAGGGGTTGCCCTTTGTTACCGAAAAGGGAGCGCAATTGCGATTGGGTGATGTAGCCACCATCAAGTTTGATGACGGCCCGCCCATGCTGCGCAGTGAAAATGCCAGGCTCTCGGGCTGGGTCTATGTCGACTTGCACGGCAGGGACCTGAAATCAGCGGTGACGGAGATGCAGCAGCGCGTGACCAAGGAGGTAAAACTCCCGGCTGGCTACTCCATCGCATGGTCGGGGCAGTTTGAATATCTGGAGCGTGCCTCACAGCGACTAACCATGGTGGTGCCGTTCACGCTGGCCATCATCTTCTTGCTGCTGTACCTGACGTTTCGCCGTGTGGACGAAGCGCTGCTTATCCTGCTGGCGGTTCCCTTCGCACTGACAGGTGGGTTCTGGCTCATTTGGTCGCTTGGGCATGCCGTCTCTGTGGCTTCAGCGGTCGGATTCATCGCACTAGCGGGTGTCGCAGCTGAGTTCGGCGTCGTGATGCTGGTTTACTTGAAAGGCTCGTGGGAGCAACGAATGGCGCAGGGAAAGGAACCGACGGAAGCGCTGCTGATAGAAGCCATCACAGAGGGTGCCGTCCACCGTGTTCGTCCCAAGGCGATGACAGTCGCAGTCATTCTTGCTGGGTTGCTCCCCATTCTGTGGAGCGGGGGCACTGGCTCTGAGGTCATGCAGCGCATTGCTGCACCGATGGTGGGCGGCATGGTGACGGCGCCGCTTCTGTCGATGCTTGTGATCCCCGGGGTTTGGATGCTACTGATGCGACGGCAGTTAGGGGCTCAATCCCCGGATTTGAACTTGAATTGACTGGACGCCGATGCCCGAGCTGCAAACCTGAAGTTCAGCAAAAATAAACTTTTGGCTGTCCCATGTCCGGTATGCACGGCAAGTAGTACCAGCAGATTTTTAGCTTACTGCCTCAGAACATTTAACCAGCAAATCGCCTAAGCAAATTGTTTGTAAAGTCATATACTCAAAATCAAATTTTCGTTGGGTATGGTCTAATCAGATTGTGAAAAAAGCAATTTGGAAACTTCTTTTTACTTGCCTCATGTGGACGTCACCCGTTTCAATAGACACTTGTTAAGGTCTAAATTGAACTGGAGTGATAGTCATGAAGAGAGTGAGATACCCGGCCGAATTCAAGGCTGAAGCGGTGCGCCAAGTAACTGAGCGTGGCCACGGAGTCGTTAACGTTGCCAAGCGTTTGGGCATGTCGGACAAAAGCCTATACCTGTGGGTGCGACTTGCGCAGGACAGAGCAGGCCCAGGCAGTGGAGAAACTGCCCAACTCAAAGCCGAGGTGTCGCGCCTCAAGGCCGATTTGAAGAGGGCCAACGAGGAGCGTGACATCCTAAAAAAGGCCGCAACGTACTTTGCCAAACTGTCCGGGTGAAGTACGTATTTATGGCTGAGCACCAAGGCCAGTTCCGACTCAGCAGCATGTGTCGGGTCTTGCGTATCCAGCGCAGCGGCTATTACGCGTGGAAGGCTGCACCCAAGAGCGCACGCACCTTAGCCGATGAATCCCTCATGGCCGACATCCGCAAATCCTTTGAAGACAGCCAAGGTATCTATGGCAGCCCACGCGTTCATTGTGACCTGCGCGAGGCTGGTATCGCCTGCGGCGAGAAGCGAGTTGCCCGCCTGATGCGCCAAGCCCAACTGCGCTCGGTGCGCGGCTACAAGCGACCACGCTACAAGGTCGGCATGCCCTCCACCACAGCACCAAACCTGTTGCAGCGCGAATTCACAGTAGCTCACCCTGACCAAGTCTGGGTCACCGATATCACCTACATCCGCACCTATGAAGGCTGGCTGTATCTGACGGTGGTGATTGACCTGTACTCACGCGCAGTGGTTGGCTGGTCCATGAAATCCACCATGGCCACAGAACTGGTGCTGGATGCCCTGATGATGGCGGTATGGCGCAGGCGCCCTAAAGCGCCAGTGATGATTCATTCCGACCAGGGCAGCCAGTTTGGCAGTGATGAGTTCAACCGCTGGTGCAAAGACAACCACTTGGTGCCCAGCATGAGTCGGCGCGGGAACTGCTGGGACAACGCTGTTGCTGAATCGTTTTTCAGTAACTTGAAGAAGGAGCGAATCAAACTCCGCATCTATGCTTCCCGCCAGGAAGCCAAGTCAGACGTGTTTGACTACATTGAAGGTTTTTACAATCGAGTCCGCAGGCACAGTCATCTTGACCAAATGAGCCCGCTTGCGTTCGAGCAACTTCAAACCGGAAGTTGATTTATGTCTACGAAAGCGGGTGACGTCCACAGCTGCGCCCTA
>Ga0208916_10000422_pt1 | contig 20197 bp, 30 predicted proteins | sample DEB19_08_DNA_5_FD_184523 | JGI IMG/M metagenome (GOLD analysis project Ga0208916, IMG submission 184523) | Aqueous microbial communities from the Delaware River and Bay under freshwater to marine salinity gradient to study organic matter... | ecosystem: Environmental > Aquatic > Marine >... | reverse complement strand
ATACAACGGTACTTGGCAAAAATATGGAACTACTATTCGAGTGGGATTCCGGCCTCGTCAAGTACAACCTTATGGCTGTGACACAGGAGACATAACCTATGGCGAATCGCTATTGGGTTGCAGGTGGTTCAACACTCCACAACGGTACGGACACAAATAACTGGTCAACTACTAGTGGTGGTGCGTCAGGTGCTTCTGTTCCTACGTCTAGCGACGATGTGTTTATAGATGCAAACTCCGGTTCTGGCGCTTACCAGTGGACGGCTGCTGCTGTCATGCGCAGTATTGATATGACTGGTTTCACCGGAACGTTTAACATGGGTGGCGCTGTGAATGTAAACATCTATGGAAGCATGACGCTTAATGCTTCTGTAACACCTTCTGGGACGGCATTTTCAACACAAACTTTTGCCGCAACCTCAACTGGTTTTACAATCGACACAAAGGGGTGGCCGCTTGGTAGCGTAACCTTTACAGGCGTGGGTGGTGGCTGGACGTTGAACAGTGCCTTACAAGTTGGGGCATCTGGTACAGCCATACTAACACTAACGAATGGCACACTTGATACGAATGGCAAGACTGTAACGGCCGGTGGGTTTAACTCAAACAATACTAATACACGAGTGTTGACATTGGGTGCATCAGCTTTGAACCTGAGCACAACCAGCCCTTGGAATGTTAATGTAACAAACCTAACTGTAACTGCAAATACTAGCGTTGTTACTTGTAGCGCTAATGGTGCATCATTTATTACATGGCAAACATTCAACTGGAATGGGATGTCCTTAGTATTCACTGGGGGTGTTGCTAATACCGGCGTAACAACAAACCTCACATTCGCTAACTTTACATTTACGGGTACAGCCGCCAAGACAAATGTTCTGACTCTGTATGGAAACATAACGACAACTGGCACATTCACTATTAATGGCAACTCTGTTATCAACAGAGCACTTGTCAACACAAACATACTAGGGACTACTAGAACTGTGACCGCAGCCGCTGTCTCTCTCAGCAATGTCGATTTTATGGACATAGCCGGTGCAGGAGCAGCTTCACCATTTACAGGGACATCTCTTGGTAACGCATTGGGTAATTCTGGCATAACATTCACTACCCCTGTCACGAGATATGGAGTCGTCGCTGGTAACTGGTCAAGTACCGCAACATGGTCGGCAACATCTGGTGGTGCGGGGGGTGTTAGCGTGCCACTCTGTCACGATACAGTAATTTTAGATGCTAACTCTGCCGCAGGTACCTACACAGCAGATATGCCGAGAATGTGTGCTGACCTGACATGTACGGGCTTCACTCGAACACTCGCAACAACCAGTACAGCTAACACTATATTTGGTAGCCTCACACTTGGGTCGGGTATGACTAATTCCACTGGTTCAGCTATTACTCTTGCTGGTCGCAGTACCCATACTATTACATCGGCTGGCAAAACGTGGGGAGCGACCTTTAATATAAATTCCTTTGGTGGTTCATACACGTTCCAAGATGCTTTTACGACCACAGGTGCTCTCAATCATAATAACGGTGGTTTAGACTTTAATAGCCAAGTGATTGCACTACTAAGCTTTTCTTCACCATCGCCAACCACGCGCAGCCTTACGGGTGGTACAGCAACTATAAACCTTACCAATACCACAGCATCAAACTTATGGATTCAAGTGAGCAGTGGGCTTACTCAGAGCATGACAAACACTAATATTGTTGTTGCTAATGCATCGGCTAACCAACGAGATATTGTCGGTAACGGTAACATTTTAGGCACACTTACCTACACGGTGGCCGGCTCAACTGGCCGGCTATACATTCGTGGTACAGGTGGCGATTCGTTTGGGGCAATTAACTTTAGCGACGCAACGAATGCTCGGACTTTGCGGTTCCAGGCTGGGCTTACGTTCACCATTAGAGATGGCACGAAGTTTAACGTAAACGGTACTAGCGGCAAATTGATGAGCATTGAAACCCAAACGGCTGGAGTGGCTGCAACGCTTGCCTTTACTACCGGAATTGTGAGCTGTGATTACCTGTCTGTTAAAGATATAACTGCCTCTATAACGACCCCAGCATATTGTGGTGTGAATGGTGTACTGGTGTCTGGAACTACAAATTGGTTAGCTTCCGCCCCACCAGTTCTATCCAATGCTGACTTCTTTTTCTCGACCGCATAAGTTGCTGTAAACTGAGCACATGAGTTGGTTCACTAAAACGAAAACGCCCTGGTATAACCGCTTACTCGGTGTGCTTGCCCTATGGGATAGTGATCGTTATCTGTGGGATGACCCAGTTGTCACCTGGGACCAGATATCTACCAACGGCGCGGCCGGCGATTGGCAAACCCCAAATTCGGGCAGTTGGTTTACTAAAAACTGATATACTCAGTTTATGAGCCTAACAACTACTCCTCGAAACTATTTGACTATCGCAGAGTTGCAAATCCTGTCCAACCTAACTGTCACCGATAATGACGAAGCCCTGCGCCAATTGGACCGTGCGGAAAAGGCAATTGACGATTATATCGGCTACCAATGCAAGAGTGTCGAACAAATGGCGACCGGACAAGTCACCTCTGTAAATTCACTGAATGTTATCGATACTGGATCAGGTACTCCACTGGATGTTACGAATGGAACTTACGCCCGTTGTTTAATCGAAATCATCGGCGGTACTGGGGCTGGCCAGATCCGCTATATTGCGAGCTCCACAAGGTCCAGCAAGTCAGTTACGATTGTCGATGCCTGGGACACTGCGCCCGATTCGACTTCGATTTATAAGATCTACCAATTAGCTAAATTCCCTCGTGGTTCAGACGTCAACAGCAACCGCGACGGCACTTCGATTTATAAGACTATTCCGGAAGCTATTAAAAAGGCGGTTGCCGCTCAGATCGATTACTTTATCTCTAAGGGTGACGACTTCTTTACTGGCAATGATTCAAACGTCAATAGTGAACGGATTGGCAACTACTCTTATTCCCGAGGTGGCTCGGGTGCCGCTGCGTCTGTCGAATTAGTTTCGCCGAGGGTCCGATCGTTATTGGTTGGTTTTAAAAACTCTGGTGGCGAGCTAATTAACGACAATCCGACGACACTATGAACCTAGATCACTTACTCAAACAATTGTGCACGATCTCCACGGCCGGCGCCCAGGACAAATTTGGTAAAAAGACACAAGGTACTGCCGTCGAATATGACTGTCGCTTTCAGAAAACGTCTAGGGTGATCGCAACCACGCAACGTGAGCGAGAACCCATTAATGGTGTTGTTTGGCTGTCAGCGACCGCCGTGGTGGCTCGTGACGATAAATTAACCTTTGATTCAGTCGACTACCGAGTTATGACCATCGAGCCGATGATTGATCGCAACGGCGCTACCCGCCACATTGAGCTAATGGTACAGGAGTGGAACCTATGATAGGCAGTATTCAAGTTGATACCAGTGGCTTCATCGCCAGCATTCGCCAACTCGGCAAGAAAGCCGAGAACTCTAAGAAATTATCCGCTCTCGATATCGGTTATGAGATTATGCGTTTGAGCCAGCAAGAAGTCCCTCACGATAAAGGTTCGCTCCAAAACTCTGGTAATGTGGAGCAGATCGGTGACGACGTTATTGTTGGCTACCATGAGCCCTATGCCGCCCGGCTGCATGAGCACCCCGAGTATCGATTCCAAAAAGGTCGAAAAGGTAAGTATCTCGAGGATCCAATTAATCGAAACGCTAACGTCCTGGGGATCAGGTTTAGCAAATCATTTGGGGATAACCTATAATGTCGCGCAAAATTGATTTTCTTTCGCAATTGGCCGACTATTTATCGATCAATGGCATGGGCGAAACGAACCCCGATAATGGCATCGTCAACATCTTTTGTGGTATTTACCCCTCAGATCCAGACGATTGTGTTGCTTTGCTGGGGCTAATCGGCTCAACCCTACCAAATATTAATATTCCAGACTTTGAATATCCCCGATTCCAGGTCGTCGTTCGCAATGCTGATTACGAAACTGGCTCACAGGTTTTGCGCGATGTCAGGTCACTTTTGCACGACAAGTTAGCGGTCGCTTTACCAAATTATTACTGCCTGTATATTCAGGCTCAACAAGACGGATATCCAATAGGGCAAGACGACGAGGGGCGTTATGAATTCTCCATCAACTTCACCGCACAAATCAGGTACGGCGATTCCATCACCAGCTAGTGATATACTGCGCGACAACAAGGGTCGAATCTTTCGGCCGATCAACTGTTTAAAGTGTGGAGAATTAATCGGTTACGAGTTTATTTTTCGCGGCCGGATTCAATTGCGCTGCGCTAATTGTGGTAGGATAATGGTATTGGTGTTTCGCCAGCGAAAGCCGGCTAAACGGTCGGGCCAAAAATAGCAATTTAAACAAGGGAGAACGATATGGCAGACGCAACTAAAATTCAGCTTGGTGTCTGTTCCGTGACGTATAAAGGCGTAGATCTTGGTCACACCATTGGTGGTGTTACTGTGGTTTATAGCCCGGAATATCACGAGACATCAGTGGATCAATACGGTAAGTCTAAAGTTGAGAAGTTCCTGGTCGGCGAAAGCCTTTCAGCGAAAGTTTCACTAGCCGAATTCACAATAGCCAACCTCCAGCGGGCAATTAACCAGGGAACTTTAGTCGGTGACGACGCTGTTTCTATGGGCTCAAATGCTGGTAAGCGCGCTAGTTTGAATGCGGGACTTTTGCTATTGCACCCATTGAATGCTGCTTCGAACGATACTCGTGCATACGACGTAGCGATCTATAAGGCAGTTGTCACCAACGAATTGTCCATCGAATTCAAAAACGATGGTGAAAGAGTATTGCCTGTTGAGTTTGACGGTTTGATCGATGAGGGTCGGAGTGATGGAAACTTACTCGGCTTTATCGGTGATTCAATAAGCTAAACAGACGATTGGGTACTCGGTTGCAAAGCCTAGTTATTTAAACTATGGGTGACTCAAACACAATTACCGTAAACACGGAGCTCGGTGCTGTCGAAGTGCGCAAAATGGCACTCAAGGACTACGCCGAGCTTTTGCGTGCCTTAGATAAACTGCCTAAGCAAATCGGGCAAATTATCGGCGCTGACAAGAACGACATAAAGAACATGGACACATCGGAGTTACTGGCTATGTTGCCAGCGGTGTTAGCCGAATCATGGTCGGACGTCGTTGCTCTTATCGCAGTACCAACCGATCAAGATGCCGAGTATCTCGGCTCACTTGATGGTGCGGATGCTGTCGATATCATTGTTGCCATTTTTGAGCTAAACGACTTCGCGCGAATCGTGGCCTCAGTAAAAAAACTAATGGCCCTAAAAGCAAAAATCCAAAAACCAGCTCCCCAAGAATAGACTTTGAGGATTGGCTTTATGGGGCCGTCGACTTGCTCGCCCACGAATACGGATGGAGCCTCCGGGATATTATGTTTAACACTTATCCCGAGGACTTCTTTTTGCTGCAACGGCAAATCAAAATGCGTAAGATTGATGAGTATCTTATGGATATTGCCATTGTCGCAAATCCTCACCGTGAGGGCGATGATGCCAAAGAGTTTGTTGAGAACCTGATGAGCGAACGTCGCTGGTATCGAGGTGATGAAGACGCCGAAGCCGAGCTCGATACAGCGGCTTTCGAACAATTCCGCAACACAATGCAAAATGAATCCAAATCAATCAAAGCTAAGTGATAGAATAAGCTCATGGCAGGATTCAACCTCGGCGATATTATCGTCACTATTAAGGCTAAGACCGACGACTTACAGCGTGGCCTCGGTGAGGTGCAGGACATGGCCCAAAAAACCAAGTCATTCGGCGATAAGATGGGAAACGCACTAGAGGGTGGATTAAATGCGAGCAAGAAGTTAGCGCTGGGGATCGGTGTGGCCGGCGCCGCAGCGACAGCGTTCGGAGTGGTTTCGGTTAAGGCCTTTTCCGAATCCGAGGATATGATTGCGCAGACAAACGCTGTATTAAAGTCAACAGGTGGAATAGCCGGCGTCACTGCTCAAGAGGTGGAAAAGTTGGCCAGCGCTCTTGAAAAAACTACTAAGTTTTCTGATGAAGAAGTCCGCTCGGCCGAAAACCTATTGCTGACATTTACCTCTATTGGTAAGGACATTTTCCCGGAAGCCACCAAGACTGTGCTGGATATGAGCACTGCCCTGGGCCAGGACACCAAAAGCTCGGCGATCCAGCTCGGTAAAGCATTGCAGGATCCGATCGTTGGTGTGACGGCACTACGCCGTGTTGGTGTGAACTTTAGCGAATCACAGCAGGAGGTAATTAAAAATCTGGTGGAAACCGGCCGCAAAGCCGAAGCCCAAAAACTGATCTTGAAAGAGTTGGGAACTGAATTTGGCGGATCGGCCGAAGCGGCCGGCGGCACGTTTGCCGGTGCATTAGCCAAGCTCAAGAACCAATTTAATAATGTCCAGGAGGCCATTGGTGGCTTCATCGCCAAAGCGGCAACGCCGTTTATTAATAAGCTGATGGACTGGTTCGATTCAGTCGGCGGCGTCGAGGGTGTTATGACCAAATTGGGTGACGCTCTCAAAAAGATGCAGCCCTACATTCCTATGATCGCCGGCGCAATCGCGGGCCCGCTGGTTGTCGCGATGATCGCCTGGGCGGTTTCGGCCGCCCCAATGTTGTTGTGGGCTACGGCCATCCTAGCTGTTGGTGCAGCCCTGGGCTTCTTATTTAACCTCCTAGCACAGAAGATGGGTGGATGGGGCGCTGTCCTCGAAAAGGTAAAGGGTGGCCTATCGGCTGTATGGCGCGGAATGCAACAGGCATTTAATTTCTTAAAGCCATCCCTCGAGGCATTGTTCAATACGATTATGACCCGGCTGTGGCCGGCACTGAAAAAGCTATTTGACCTCCTCACGCCGGCTCTATGGACCGCACTTAAAGTTATTGGCGCAATCATTGGAGGGGTGATTCTCGTCTACCTATGGCTATTTATTAACGGTCTGAACGTAGCAATTAGCGTTATATCGTGGCTCGGCAGCACCGCAGTGAGTATTTTCCTCGGCATTAAGAACGCCGCGGTTGATCTATGGCATGTCATGGTGGCTGTTTGGCAAGCAATTTTCAACGTCGTTTCGACTGTCTTTAGCGCCATTTGGACGGTTATCTCAACATATTGGAATATGATTATGGCCGTGGTTACGTTCTTTTATAACTATTACAAATTCGTTTTTGATACCCTTTACGCAATTGCCGTTTATGTTTGGCAGGCCATTTACGGTGTGGCCATTAAGCCGATCATCGACTGGATCGTCGGCAGCATCATGTGGTTAAGGGACGTGATTGTCGGAGTTTGGCAAGCCATTTGGGGCGTTGCCGGACCGATCTTTGGCGCCATAGGTAGTGCGGCAGTCGGGGCGTGGAACTGGATCGTGAGTGTCTGGCAAGGTGCGGCCGGCTGGTTCCGCGGTGTGTTTGGCTCGATTGAGGGCATTGCCAGATCAGTAGCCAACGCGATCGGCGGGTGGTTTAACGGCGCGTGGGAAAGCATGAAAGGTGGATTTAAATCTGCCGTCAACTGGATTATTGACACCGCTAACCGGCTGATCAGTGGCTATAACAATACCGTCGGCAAGATCCCAGGCACGCCACACGTTGCCAATATCGGCCGCTTTGCCCGCGGTACTGAGAACTTTGCCGGCGGCGGCGCGATCGTTGGTGAGGAGGGAGCCGAGCTCGGTTTATTCCCATCTGGTACAAAGATCATTCCACACAATATGACTGCTAACTTAGTCGATAACCTGATGAATGTTGGCGATATGCTACGCTCGTTCTTGAGCGGTGGCATGGGTAACTTTATGTCACCAAGCCAGCTAGCGCCTCAAGGAGCCGGCAGTAAGCAAATTACTAGCAGTACGAATATTTACGGTGACATCCATATCGGCTCACAGGCTGATGCTGATTATCTGCTCAAGAGGTTGGATCGTGATTTTGAGCTAGAGGGAATGGGGGTCGCAGTATTATGACCAGGCCAACAGTAAGCTTTAACGGCAAAGATTTTGCAACTTATGTTACTGGGCTGATTGTAATTGGCAGAGATCCATATAGGGCGGCAAATCGCGTTGTGAACAATTCGCCTTTGGCTGGATCTAATAAATCAGTCACAACCTCAGCGTGGTTTACCGGCAATAAAATGAATATTAAAGTCGAAATAGGCCGCAATACCCGCGAACTTTTAGATGATTCTATCGATCAATTAAGGGCCCTTTTACACCCGAGAGAGGCGGCACTTGTTACTAACTATGGTTCAAGTAGCCGGCAATGGACAGCAACTTATAGCAATTACTCCGTTTCGGAAGTTGAGGGTGGCCATGCCACGATCGAAATAGAATTTATCTGCTCAGATCCATATGGCTATGCTGTGACACCTACCACCCTGTTTAGCTCAACGCGAACCGGCTCAAGCAGCACCGACAACTTTATTGTTGGCGGTAGCGCAGAATTCCAGGTGCCAGTGATTACGATCGTATTTAACGCTGTGACCGGGGGCACGCTCAAGGATGTTGTTGTGGGAAACCCCAATACAGGCCAGCAGGTTACTATCACTAATACTTTTGCGACCGCAGACGTGCTCGTGATTGATTCGCGAAACAAGATTATAACCCTAAACGGCGATGAAATACTGGGCGTCGGCGCACTGCCTCAATGGGAAGCTGGCCCCGGTTCGCTCGATTACTCCGATACCCTAACCACTCGCAATTACACAATTTCAGCCGAGTATTATAAGCGGTATTAGCCATGTCATTGCAAAAAACCCACCGCTATGAAATATCACGAGCTGGCGTATTCTTAGGTGTCTTGCAAGACGTTACGTCTGATTTTACCTATAGCCAGCCGATTGCTTCAATTGGCACGCAGGTCATTATTTCAGTTGGACAAAGCGCCAACGTAATTACCAGGTCGGTCGAAGCTTTTACTGACGAGGCCGGCGATCCAATTACCGACGAAAGCGACAACCCGATTATCTCCGACGGCCAACCGAACACAATCGGCGACAGCAACGAAGATAACCTAATTCGTAACCACAACACGATTAAAGTTATCGAGTTTTCTTCGTATCACCCCAACGGCGTTACTGTTTTTGAGGGCTATATATCCAAATGGAAAGCCGTTTTTGGCGGTGGCGACGATATCGAAATTACCTGCTTGAGTGAGGGCCAAGACACCCAAAACTTCTTAGTTCAAACTGGCGATTCGGCATATATTACTCAAAGCGATAGCGTTGGTATGTATAACCGTTTCGGCAGCCCACCACACGACTTCCAGGAAACGGTTATACAGACTTTCACGATGCCCCTTACCAAAACCGTTTCGGCGATCACTGTGCAAATGTCTTGCGTCGAAACCGGCTATGTTTCCGTAATTATCCAGGAGCAGATTGGCGCGTCGCCGGATCTCGGGAACGACCCGACTGTGGCTTCGGGCACGGTGCTCGTAACACCCAAAGCCCAAGAGAATGTTAAAATTGGCCTCAACGCTTCGACTGATCTATCCACTGGCACAACCTATTATTTCCGACTTAGTTTTAGCGGCAATGACTGGGCCTATGCCTACGGCAGCAGCTCAAACCCTTACGCCAACGGCACGCTTTGGCTGGCTTCGTTTAGTGGTACAACTTGGGGAGCACCAACACAATACTCCAGTTATGATATGTACTTCATTTTGTGGGAGTTTGGTGGCTCGCTCGTCGGTAGCTACACCAGTGAGGACCCAACCTTTATGCTCACCAGCATTATGGAGGACTACGCAAATCGCGGCGGCCACATTCTAATCCCGCCCAGCCCGGTCGTTCCTTATCTTTCACAAATTGCTCATGGTTCAACCGTGCCGTCCGGTTACTGGTCGTGCTCGTATGCGCAAATATTTACCCCTACGGCCGACACGCTTACGAACCTAATCCAACTTTATTTAGGTGTGAGTAGTGGAAGCTGTCTTGTGGGTGTCGCGATTTATGAGGGTGATCCCTCCGGTGATGGTGTGACTGTTATCGGTGGTGTTGGGAATTATGATAACAACGGCAGCAGCACGCTTATCGCAACAGCTACCCCTCAAACCATCACTAACACCACCGCTCAAGTAACTACTTTTGAAATTGCCACACCAGTCACCTTACAAGCCGGCCACGATTATTTCTTACTATTATTCTTCAATCAGGGTGGGTTCGGTACCTTAAATATGTATGGTGCCGGTTCGTCTGATCTGCCAATCACCGCAACAGGTGTTGGCCAACTTTATATTGCTCGTGCCACCTTTAACAACTCATCATTCAGCGCCACATATAGCACTTCAAACCCAGCACTATACTTTGGGCTGGCACACCTGGATCCAGTCCCCGATTCATTAGCGGCCGGCTACGCGGACACTGGGGTTTCAACCGACTATGACTTTAAATACCAAACCATTAAGCAGGCAATTGAGGCCATTGTAAGCCTCGCACCGGAAGATTGGTATTGGTATGTCGAACCGGCCGATTCAACGCTTTATTTCCAGCCTGTGAGCGCCACAGCGGATCATACGTTAGTTAAGGGTCGGCATATCAACCTACTAGAAATTGAGGCCACAAAAGAAAACATCGCCAACCGGGTTTACTTTACTGGCGGTCCGACGGCCGGCGTGAACACATTTGTTAAGTACGAAGATGCAGCCTCACTGGCTATAAACCGTGTTGGCTTAAAGCAACTCACCGATAACCACGTTACCGACGACGCCGTTGCCCTATTGATCGCACAGAACTACTCGGCCGCGCACAGCGCCGAGGAATACATAACGCCAGTGACGATTCTGGACCAAACGATCGATACCACGCTTTTCCATATTGGTGAGACTATTGGGTTTCAGGGATTTGGAAACTTTGTCGATGATCTAATTTTGCAAATTGTTGGCAAAACTCCACATAAAACAGGGGTTACGCTATCACTGGGGGTATTACCTAAAAAGCCGTCCGGCAAGGTCGAAGAAATCCGCAAGGGTCTTACCGACGAACAAACGATTGATAACCCGGACACACCAACGTAGAATGAGCTTATGACTAAAATATCCGGGCAGCCAAATAATACAAGTCCCGCCAGCGCGGACTATTTGCTCGGTAACGCCGCCTCCGGCCCAACAACCAAACGATTCACTTTAGCAAATCTTATTACGTTCTTTTTTAATAATATTCCGGCCGGTGTAATTACTAACTCTAAACTGTCAACCACGACCGGCGAACTCGGGGGCGCATGGAGTGACTGGACCCCAACTTGGACTATTCTTACTATTGGTGACGCCGTTCAGGCGTGCAAATATACTCGAATCGGCAATACGATTATTGGCCGTATATCTGTTGTTCTGGGGAGCACAAGCGCTATGGGTACCGGAGTGCCGACCTTTACGCTACCTGTCCCTGCCGTTTCACAGGCAGCCGCTATGCCTTTCGGGCCACTGCGCATAAACGCCGGTTCGGCCAATGCTTGCGGCGGTATCATCCGATTTTCAGACACTACCCACGGCGACATCGTGCAGGCTTCGGCATCAGGTTCTAACGTACTAGAGGCTGGTTTTTCTTCTTCATCACCAGGAGCATGGGGCGCGGGTAAATCGATATACGGTACCTTTACTTACGAGGCGGCACCATGAGCACTTACGAGCATGATGGACTTCGGAATTTCGAACACCTGGCATGGGGCTTGGTTAAGAAAGGTGTCATTGATGAGGCCGTTTATGACGAATCAGTCGAGGCCTATATTGAGAATAATTTTGCCGGTGCTGTCGGCCAAGTGGCTTTAGTGAATGGGGCAATCCAGAGTGAGCAGATGCCGCTCTTTGCGAGCGTACCGATCGAGGGCTCTACTCCTATTGCGGACACTCGCAAGTAATACTTAAAAGTTGTGCATAACCTGTGGATAACATGGGTATAAGTAGTGGGTAAATAAATGCGAGCGTCTCTGATAGAATAGTTATCCCAAAGTTATCCACACTGAATCCACAGGCAATCCACACCCCGCTTTTTCGCTTATGTTTTTACTAACAAAGGTGGGTAGAGACGCTCGTAAACTTATACACATTATCCACAGGCCCTATAACTACTACTATTTATATATTAACTATTATAGTAATTAGTGAAAAATAAAGTGCTTGCAATGCGAGCAGCTCCTAACTATGCTTAGTAGGTACATTTAAAAAAGGAGCCCGCTATGACCGATCCAACATCAACTAATGGTCCCGAATTTTCGGTACCAAGCCCAGAAGAAACCGCTGAGGTATTCAAAGGGGAGCTCGAGCCGTCGCAGACAGCAGTAGCACCCCCCGAAGCCTCAAAACCAATGACGATTCGTGACACCACTGCCACGAACTTTTTGGACCCAAATCTCTATATTCAGCTAAAGGCGTTGGCCAACGATTTCATACGTTCCGGTGCCATTCCGAAAGTTTGGGAGACGGCCGAGCAAGTGCTGGTTGGTTTGCAAACCGGCGCTGAAATGGGAATGAAGCCAATGGAAGCGATGAACTCGCTTTATCCAGTCAACGGTGCGATCAACGTGTGGGGCAAGGCCACGATCCGCCGGCTGTCCGAACATGGTTGGAAAATTAAGTATTCAAACGAAAGCCAAGAATCTTGCACTGCGACCGTCACCAAAGGTCGCGAAAAGTACGTTGAGACGTTCACGTTTGCTGACGCTGTGGCATCCGGCTACACGACCGACAGCTACGGCAAACTTAAAATTGGCTGGCGTCCTGGTATGAACCGAATTAAGAAGCTGCGCTATGGCGTGATCAGTTTAATCATTAGCACATACATTCCTGACGTGCTTGGTTCGGCTATGGGTATTGTCGAAGTGTCAGACGATTACGATCTCGGCACCAATAAAAAACCTGCCGAGCTGTCAGCTAAAATAGACAACCGCAAGGAACTGATGGCTGCGGCCGAGGCCAAGCACAAAGAACTTAAAGCCGTTCCATTCAAGCCGGCCAGAATAAACACCAATGGCTGATTATCTTTACGCCGACGATGGCAAAATCCATACTCGCTATACCGAACTGAGCCGCTGCACAGCGGGGCAAATCGATCGTGTGATCGACGAGCGCCTGGGAACCCGCGAAAGCTTCAAAAGCGACAATATGGAGTTTGGAACCGATAGGCACGATATGTGGGAAAATGAGGGCAAGCGCACTGGCCGAATCCCCGAATGTTTTGGCCTAGACTGGCCGATTAGTCATGTCGAACAAGAATTTGTTAGTGAGATTCTGCCCGATGTTGTGCTCCACAGCCGTCCTGATGCGGTTTGCGCGGATATTAGCACAATAGTCGACTACAAGACCCTCATCGCCGATTCGTTCGCTATGGGCGAGCTCCTGGCCGTCCAACGATACTCGAAATCAAAACAGCTTCCGATCTACGCTTACCAGGCTGGGCTTCACGATATCCGAATTAAGCGGATCGCCTACCTAGTTGAGATTTGGAACCGGCAGCAGACCGAGATCCTCGGCTATAAGATCATTACTAAAGAATTTAAGATGAAAGATATCGGCGCGGCACTGCCGTGGGTGCGTGAACGCGTTGCAATGCTGGTGTCTGCTATTGAGGGGAGGTCCTTATGAACGACGACATTAAATTTAAAGTCTGGTCACCACAAGACGGCATGGCTGAACTATGGGCGCTTGCCTGGACACTTGAGCTCGTCGAGGCTATGAGCCACACCGATTCAAACTCGCCGGTCGAGGAGCCGCATATCCATCCGTGGGAGGTTTTGATGAAGCAATTAGCTGTGGCTAATGGGAAATTGCTTAGATACACCGGCCTCAAGGACAAGAACGGTATCGAGATTTATGAGGGGGATATTGTTAAAGACCACTACATGAAAAACCATGTGTCAACACACCAAGTTGTTTGGTCGGAAAGCTTCGCCTGCTGGTCTACCATAAATGTTAAAGAGCAACTAGCGATTGTAGACCGCAAGTTTTTGGGAATGTTTTATGAACAAAGGGACTGCCACCGTAACGAAGTTTGCGAAGTCATCGGCAACATCTATGAGAATCCAGAACTGTTAAAATAAACTTAATGGAACGCCCCACACTACCAGCAACAAAAGAGGAGACGGCCGATTGGTACGCTGAACAAGCACGCCAAGCCCAGCAATGGGCTGAAACCCAAGTCGGCAAAATCTGCATGGAGGCTTTGAATGAAGCCTGTGGAAAAGAATCTGCTTGCAATGCGAGCAGCTCGAATGATACAGTTTAACCAAGCTAAGTAAACATATAAGGAGCCTGTTGTTATGGATACTGAACAAGACGCAAAAAAAGAAGCCGCAATCGCCACTACGGAGGCCGGCAAGTTATCCGAGCAAGTGTATGCGATCAAGATCCGAAAGGATCAGGACGTAACCGAAGCGACCGAAAAGCTGGTCGAAATTAAGCGGATTCATAAAAACATTGATACCCGCCGCAAAACAATTACCTCGCCGCTGCGCAAGGCCATTAAGGATATCGACGAACTATTCAAAGAACCCCTGGCTCAACTGAAAGATTCAGAGGCTTTGATCAAAGAAGCAATAATTAAATATCACGAGGCTGTCGAAAGGCGTGCCGCCAAACGAGCCGATAAGATCGAAAGTCAGGCCGACGCCGGCGAGATCGGCATTGCTGATGCGATGGGTAAGATCTCAAACATCAAGCAAGCTGAAAGCCATGTGCGAACCGAAAACGGTTCGGCCAACATCCGGACTATTACCCGCATTCGCATTACCGATCCATCAAAGGTGCCTACCAAATACTTTTTGCGCCCACGCGTTATCGAAGCGCTCCGGATCGAGGTCGAGGACGACGTTCGCCGCCTGGGCGGTGAGGTTCCAACTGGTGCCGAAAAATACGAGGAAAAGAACTTAGCGGTGCGGGGCGCATAGTGGCCGAGCATAAACACGATTGGAAGTTCAACCCCAAAGCTAAATTGCCTATGAATATAAAGGGCAGTGTGGCCGGCAAAACGTATACCTGTTACTGCGGCGCAGTGCAGCTTAGAGGCGGAAAGTAATGGCCAAGCCAGTTAAATACCCTATCCGCCGCACAGCCCGCTTTGATCAAGAAACCGATGGCCTGATCGTCAAAGAATCCAAACTATTAAAAGTCGCTCCGGCCGTAGTGATCCGGATCCTCGTTGAAAAAGCGTTGAAAGGCAAAAAAGCATGAGCCTAGAAGCTGAACCGCAGACCGCCGATCCACGAGAGATTGATATTTATTTACGTTTGCCATACGAAACCGTTATAAACGAGCTGGTAAGGCTCCAGGTGCGCATCGATCTACTAGAAGAACGTAAGGAGCGTATTGTTGGCGCTTTGGAGCAGAGGCAAGATGAAGCCTAAAATATCGGTACTCGTTGCCGCACGCAAAAACTCGAAATATCTGGCTAAGTTTTTGGCTGGCTATTTCCTGAGAACTGAGGATTTAGCCAACACGGAGATACTAGTTATGCTTAACCAAGATGACACTTGGAACGATGAGATCGTGGCGCTTTGGGAAGAAACTGGCATGGTCCAGTTTTTCCGTGAGGACCATCAGCTCGGCCGTGCTGGCTTGCACGTTTACTTTAACGATTTGCTCAAGCACGCAAAAGGTGAATGGATTATCTATTTTTGCGAGGACCATTTTATTATTCATCACGGTTGGGATGAAAAGCTCCGGTTTGATATTGGCAATCGTTCGCTTGATCCCAAAGACGTCAATATTATTGTGCCGGTTTTCGATAACGCCGGGGCCATGAATCATATGGTCAGCAGGGGCTTTGTCGACGTGCTGGGCTATCTTGGTGCGCACGGTTGGATCGATAGTTATATTAATCATGTCGCCCAGCTTGTGTTTATGGAGCGGCCGAACAAGCATCTGGTTCGAAATATCGATGAGCCTTTATTCCACGATTTTACCCACGACAAACCAAACCCAATGAGCGACGCCCACATGCAAAGCGTTAGCACCGACAAAGCCAAAGAACTGCCTAAGTTTGACAGTGAGGAGGTTCGCCAACTCATTGCCGCCGACGCCAAAAAGATCAAGAATGCACTCGGGGGTAAGAAATGAAGTCGACCGAAAAATACTGCGCCAAGTGCCTGAACGTCAAGCCGCGATCCGAGTACAATAAACAGCACACCACACCCGATGGGCTCCGCAATATTTGTCGGACATGCCAGCGCAAACAAAACGCTGCTTACCGTGCCAAAAAACTTACCGATGCCGCCTATCAGCAACGGAAACGCGCTAAGAACAAAGAGTATTGCCGGACTTACTGGGCTAAGAACCGAGCTCGGCTAAATGAGGAGCGCCGCGTCCGTCGTCACGAGATCGCAAACCGCCAGCCGATCCCGGAAAATAGCCAGTACATTGAGCGCTTTGTCCAGCCGTTTGACGAAGCCGAATGGCGCGCAAAAGCACGTCGATCACATATTAAACTTGCTAGGAAATGGGGAGCAACAGCATGAGCCATATTGAAAACCCAATCGAAGACTGGGCCATCGCCCTGGGCGCTTTCCAGGCATATCTTGATTACGTTTGCCGCTATGAGATCAACGAAATTTTCAAAGACATGCAAGAGGGATCCGAGCCGGACGTACAAAAACTAAAAGACGATATCATCAAGCATGTGGCCAGCGACGTCACGGAGAATATGCCGCAAGTGTTTGGTGATCTAGGTGCTCGATTACGAAAGGTTGCAGAAGATGCGCAAAAAAGTAGTAACGATTAAAAACTGGTACATCATTGCCGGCCACCTGTATGGCGAGATTTATGGCCACCGCCGGATCGCTGATGGTACCGAGATAAAGAGTAAAACCATTGAAAGCCGCTATAACTATGAGGGCGATGAGTACGTTGAGACTTCATTTCTTGTTTATAAATTAGGTAAAAAGCGGGTCCCGACCCGAGAGGAGAGGCAAATCATATGAATTATAAAGATAAATATGTGGCAATTACAGGCGCAGATGGTTTTCTTGGTAGTGCCCTACATGCTCGCTTAATTGAGCTTGGCGCCATTGTTAATGTTTTCGACGGCGATATTCGCAAGCCCAGCACCTTTAAGGATCTCGATTATGAATTTTCATACCTGTTCCACTTTGCGGCACCAAGCAGTCAGGTATTGTTCAAGCAAAGCCCAGGTTACTGCGCGGCCGTTACTTTAACCGGCTTTATTAACGCCGCCAAAGCGTGTGAACGCAATGGTGTTCGGTTGGTGTACCCCAGCACTGGCTTGCTAAGTAGTTCTAACCGTAACGAATATGCTACATGCAAGGAAATTTGTGAGCTTTACGCTTCGACAATGGACATGGACTCTATCGGTTTGCGTATATTCGCCACCTACGGCCCAGGTGAGGGCCATAAGCGCCATTACGCTTCGGTGCCATACTTATTTGCTCGAGACATGGTAAATAGCCGTAGTCCGGTTATTTTTGGCAATGGCGAACAATCCCGGGACTTCGTTTATATAGATGACGTTGTGGAGTCCATCTTGCATTTGGCTGAGGAGGCAACCGAGCCTATCGTGGATATTGGATCGGGAGCCAAGATATCTTTTAACGATATTGCTGCGGAGATTTCTAACCAACTCAATAAAGGTATCGAGCCAGTGTTCGTTGATCGGCCTGTGGGCTACGTTGACGAAACCTTAGCGGACCCAACGATTTTGCACAAATACTATAAACCCGAGGTAAAATTCGGGGAGGGAATTAAACGGCTCGTAAATCACTTAAAGGAGAACGCATGAAATATTTAGTATTACCAATTGGTTACGACTATCCGGAGGGCGTCAAAGCGCCGGCAATGGATGATCTCAAAGCTTTGCGCGAATTCGCTCATAGCATGGTTGGCGAGGAGGCACCGGAGTTCCACGCCGATGTCGACAAAATGAAGCTCGAAGATCTGCATGAGTATTTCACTGGCAATGGGTGTACGTTCGAGGAGCAAACCAATGGCAACTAGAAAAGTTCGTCGTGTTAGTGATTCACTACCGTGCAAACTCGCTGACGAGGAGCGTTTAGACTTTGCCGATTCGTTGGCCGAAGCCTCTCAAGCCGTTGAGACAGCTACTAACGCTAAAAATTCAGCGATGAAACAACATAACTATGAGATTCAATTAGCCAAAACACGCCGCGATCGGCTTGCAAATATTGTAGCTAGCAAAAAAGCCATTGTCACCACGACTATAAACCCACCCACAGTAGCGCTTAAAAAGTTCATAAAGATTGCCAAGAAAGACGACTGGCATCTTTTTATAGTTGGGGATCTTAAAACCCCCCACAAGGAGTACCAGGACATTGCGCTGGTCGAAGATTGTGTGACGTATCTCACACCAAAAGATCAGGATCTTATTAGCCTCGAGCTATCCGAAGCGATCGGCTGGAACTGCATACAGCGCCGGAACTTTGGATTGGTGGCCGCATACCAATGGGGCGCTGAGATCATCGCTACCGTTGACGACGATAATATCCCATACGATCATTGGGGCAAAAACTGCAAGGTCAACACCGATTGGTCGGCCATGACCTATAAGTGCAAGCAGGACGTATTCGACCCGCTGTCGCCGTTGTTCCCTGCACTATGGCACAGAGGCTTTCCACTTGAATTATTACCCGATCGAATGCTCCAGAAGCCGCAGCTCGTTAAGCGCCATGTGCTCGTTCAGGCTGATTTTTGGGACGGCGACCCGGACATCGATGCCATCGCCCGGATCGCGATGCAACCGGAGATCGAATTCCCCTCGAGCATGTCACCGATCGCCGCAGATAAACTGTCGCCATTCAATAGTCAAAACACGTTCCTGAGCCGCAAGGTCTTCCCAACCTACTTCTTATTCCCTCACATAGGCCGCATGGATGATATTTGGGCGGCTTACGTTACCCAGTTCAAGTTCCCTGATTCAGTGATCTACGCTAAGGCCAGCGTCAAGCAAGAGCGCAATCCGCATAACCTAGTCAACGATCTAAAAGCGGAAATGATCGGCTATGAAAATAATCTCGAGTTTACCAAAACGCCAATTGGCTGGGAAAAGTTCTTGCCAGAAAAGGCGTTGCGGGCATACAATATCTACAAAGAGCTCCTAACCGATAAAAAGGCAACCCCCAATGGCTAAAACTACCATCCGAATCACATTTGTAATCCTCGTAATCGCAGCATTATATACGTTTACGTTTCATTGTGATTGGATAGTGGCCGGGCCCCCAAAAGCGCAAGCCATCAGCACTGAAAAATCTGATGGCGAGTGTACCGGATTAGAAACTGTCGGCCGCTGCGCAGACAAATGCCCGGAGGGTGATTTTGTCCGTGGCTTCGATAAAGAAACCGGCGCGCTCGTTTGTGGCCATGTGACTGGTTGCCCTTATGGCGATTCAATCCCAGTCGATTCTCCAAAATGTGCGCCGCCCAATCCGGTTGTGTATAATCAAATGCAACCAACTGAATCATTCGTTGGCAAATAACTAATCGGAGGGTACCGGGATGGAGCCAACGTCACACATTGATTTTGTTAGACAAATCGCCGAGGCGATTTGTGTGGAGCCTGAAAAGATTGAGGTTGAAAGCAGCATCGACGAAAAGGGAGTGCTGATTAAGTTGTTTGTCGCACGGTCAGATCTTGGCCGCATGATCGGCCGCGGCGGGGAAACCGCCCAAGCTGTCCGCACCTTACTGCGTGGCTTAGGGGCCCGCAACAGTGCGCACTACGGCCTCAAAGTCGATAGCAAAGAACCACCCGAAGAAGAAGCCGAATAGATCTAGTTTCAAGCAGTTTTAAAACCCCCGAAATCGGGGGTTTTTGCTTTGTCGACCACTTCCCCGCACCCCCCTGAGCCCTCAACCCCCCCGTTCGCGGTTTGTTCGCTATTAACAGAGGTAAAAAGCGTTTTTTCGACCGACAACCCCCCTGATAGGGGAGTGGTCTTAACACCTTAGAATTTTTTTCATGGCGCAACCCATGCGGTAGGGGAGGGGTGGCCCATACGCGTGCACACACGTTCACACGATCGACTGTACCCATCGCTTCCCAACCATTCCCAAAACCAAAATTTTCCGCAACAAAATGATTGCAAAGCACTAGAGTGATACAATAACCTCACAATCAATTAATCCATTAGTGCAGACGATAGCACGTTAAAAACGGAAAGGATGAAATCATGCCAATAGATCCAGAACCA
>Ga0208916_10000421_pt1 | contig 20201 bp, 18 predicted proteins | sample DEB19_08_DNA_5_FD_184523 | JGI IMG/M metagenome (GOLD analysis project Ga0208916, IMG submission 184523) | Aqueous microbial communities from the Delaware River and Bay under freshwater to marine salinity gradient to study organic matter... | ecosystem: Environmental > Aquatic > Marine >... | reverse complement strand
AGCGATCAACCCCAGCCATGCGCTGGCCTTGGGGCCTTGTCGCGTCATTCCGCATGAGCTGCCGAATGTCCGCACCCGGCTGATGGATTGTTTGCCGACGCAGCTCAACTCGAAAGCCTTGCCGCGCTTGATCGTGACCGAATGCATGTCTGCAGACGATGCTGATTTGGTGGTTTACCGCGGGCAGCAGCGGCGCGTGATGCAGCTCGTCAAGGCGGTGCCCTCGGCCGCGTCGGTGTCTAACCTTGGACTGCGCGCGCCCTTGCGGCAGCGCGGTGTTTACCTCATCACCGGTGGGCTCGGTGCGATTGCGCTGGAACTGGCTGAGTACTTGGCACGTACCCAACAGGCGAGGCTGGTGTTGGTGAGTCGGCGCGCTTTGCCTGCACGTGCGGACTGGCCACACCGGGTGGCCGGTCACGATGGTTCCGACGAAACCCAATTGCTGCAACGACTGCTGGCCATAGAAGCGGTTGGTGCTGAAGTCCTCACGCTGAGTGCCGATGTGCAAGACCCCGTTGCCATGGCCCGCGCGGTGGCCGAATGCCGTGCTCACTTCGGTGCATTGCACGGCATTTTCCACGCAGCGGGTGTGTTGGAGGACGGTTCCATTCACGGCAAAAGTGCGGAGAGCATTCGGCGTGTGCTGGGCGCCAAAGCCGCGGGTGCACAGGTCTTGCATGCGTTGTTGCCACCCGGCTCGCTGGATTTTTGGGCGGTGTTCTCATCAACCAGTGTGTTCTTGGGCGGTGCCGGACAAGTCGACTATGTGGCGGCGAATGCCTTGGTGGATTCGCTGGCAGCGTCGCGCCCGGACGGCCTGTGCATTCACTGGGGCATCTGGGGCGACCGCGGCATGGCGCAGCGGGCTTATGGGGGTGAAGGGCAGTTAGCGCCGCAAGTCAACAGCAGCACTACCAGCGTTCATCCGCTGCTCGGTGTGCGGCATGACAGTGCTGCAGGCGTGCGCTTTGAAGCCGTCTACACGCCGGCCGAGTTGTGGGTTCTGAACGAGCACACGGTGGCTGGCCGACCCGTGTTGGTGGGCACCGCGTACATTGAAATCGCCCATGCCGCCCTGCAGCAGTTGCACCCCGGCAGCGGCATTGAGTTGCAGGCGCTGTCGTTTGGCGAAGCCATGGTCTTCGATGACCACGCGCCGCGTGAGGTCAGCATCGAGTTGCTGAAGAAAGATGGCTGCTACGACTTTCGGGTTTGCAGCCGTGCGCAGTCCGATGCGCCGTGGCAAGAACACGCGCGCGCTGGCATCAGCATGTTCGTAGACGCGCTGCCGGTCACTTCAGCGCTGCCCGCTGTCGCCTTGCGGCCGGGTACTTGGGTGGATGGCCGAGTGCCGCAGACGGGTGCTATCGCCTTTGGTCCGCGCTGGCAGAACATCGCGCGTATGCAGCTGAACGGGCAAGGCGGCACCGCCGAGATCGAATTGCCCGCACGCTTTGCACCCGACCTCAGCGCCTATGCCTGCCATCCGGCGATGCTCGACATGGCGGCCACTTTTGGACTGCACTTGCTTGGCCCGCAGACGCGGCAAGCGCTGCTGTTTGTGCCGCTGTCGATTGAACGCATCCGGCTGGTGGCTGCGTTGCCAAGTCAATGCGTCAGCCGGGTTGAACTGAGCGGGCCGCTACAAGACCGCATGGTCACCTTTGATGTGAGTTTGCAGGCCAGCGACGGATCGCCATTGGCCACCCTCGAAGGTTTTTGCCTGCGCGGTGTGACTGCCGAGGCGATGACGCAAGTTGTCCCTGCACCTAGGCCTGCCGTCGAAGCGCCGACACTGGTGGCGTCGATGTTGGCTTGCGGCATTCGCGGGGAAGATGCGCCGGCACTGTTCGAACGGATTTTTGCCACCGATGAGCGAGAGCTCACGGTGTCGTCCATGGCGCTGCCGGACTTGCAGCGTGCCTTGCAGCCTGTTTCGCCGCACGTGGCCGAGAAGGTTGTGGTGTCGACAGCAGCGCCTGGCGATGGTGGCTTGAGTCCGGTGCAACGCACTGTCGCGGCCATCTGGTGCGAGTTGTTGGGCGCACAAGTGATGGATCCTCAGGATGATTTTTTTGCCCTCGGTGGTCACTCGCTGGCAGCGGTGCGTTTGTTCGCACGCATTCGCAAAGAGTTCGGCGTCGATTTGCCACTCGCCACACTTTTCAAAGCGCCCACCTTGGGCGCACTCTCGGCATGGGTTGAACAGACGCGCAGTCGGGCCGAGGCCAAAGCCCAAACGGGGGTGCCCAAAGTTACGGCGGCGGACTTGTCTAGCCGCCCCTTCATCCCCGCAGCCAGTGCTGAAAACGATGCCGCAGATAAACCCGATGCTTGGGATGAAGACCGCTGGTCTGCGCTGGTCGAAATCAGCCGTGGACGGGCGGGTGTGAAGCCACTTTTTTGTGTACACGGCGCTGCAGGCAATGTGCTGAACTTCAAAGTGATCGCTGACCGGCTTGGCGCAGACCAGCCCTTTTATGGCCTGCAGGCCCAAGGGGTAGATGGTCGCTTGCCTTTGCTGCCCACCATTGAAGCGATGGCCGCTCAATATGTGGCGGCGGTTCGCACGGTTGACCCGGTCGGGCCGTACCGGTTGGCGGGCTATTCAGGCGGCGGCGTGATTGCGCTCGAAATGGCGCAGCAACTCAAACAAGCCGGCGCTGATGTGGTTCTGCTGGCGATGCTGGACACTTTGGCACCGGCTGCGGCGCAGGTGAAGATTTCACCTTTGAAAAAAATCTGGCTGATGCGCCACTGGTCCTTGAAGTTCGCCATGGAATGGCCAGAACGCCGGCGCACAACCCGGCAGGAAAAAGACAATCACGCGTTGGCGATGCAACAGTTGTCAACGGGCGACACGTTGCCGCCCGAGTTGGCTTCGGCCCGTTTGTTCAGTCATTTTGTGATGGCACAGGAGCGTTATCCAACGCCGGTGTATGACGGCGCGATGGTGTTGTTCCGGGCGCAGCAGGGCTACACGCCGTATTTGAACGCGGGGCCTCAGCTGGGTTGGCAAGCGCATCTGCGTGGTGACATCCGCGTGGTCGAGATTCCCGGCTCGCACGTGTCGATGTTGTCTGAGCCGGGTCTCTCGCAATTGGCCCAAGGCTTGCGACAAGCACTCGCCCGGGCTGATGCAGCCACTGAGTTGTCAAGCGGACATGACGCCTCTGCAGAGGGCGGTTTTTTCAGGGGGAGCAACGTTGCTGCTTGAGTTTGAGCAGTCCGGTGGACAGCGCTGTGCCAGTGGCGATCACGGCGGCGCAGAGCAGCATCCACAGACTGACTTGTTCGCCCAGAAAGAGCAGGCCGTACAGCACAGCAAAGACCGGCACCGCGTAAGTCACCGTGAGGGCGCGCGCGGGCCCCGCGTTGGCGATCAGACGAAAAAATAAAACATAAGCGATGCCAGTCGACACCACGCCGACCACCAGCAGTGCCAACCACGCGTTGAGGCTAGGCAGCTGCGTCGGCCTGAACCACAGCGAAGGCAAGGCCAGACCCAGCGTGGCACCGATCTGGCTGCCGGTGGCGATCACCAGAGGCGGCAAGTCTGACAAATAGCGCCGCGTGTAGCTGGCCGAGATGGCGTAGCACGCACAGGCCAACAAGCAAGCCAGCATTGCCCAGACCGGTGCGATGCCGGAGCTACCGGCCTTGACGCTGGCCTGGTCCCAAGCCAGCATGGCGACGCCAAGAAAGCCGATCAACAGCCCTAGAAAGCGCGAACGGGTGGGTTTGTCGTGCAGCCAAAACCACGCCACCAATGCGCCAAACAAGGGCACAGTGGCGTTCAGCATCGACGACAGACCGGTCGAGATCGTCAGCAGGGCAAAAGAAAAGCAGGCGAAGGGAATGCCGGAGTTCAGCAGGCCGACAAAAAAGACGCGCGGCCAATGCTGAAGCAAGACCGCGCCCAAGCCTTTGTAAAGCAGGATCGGCAGCAAAAAAACGGCTGCGATGGCCACCCGTACGCCGGACGTCGCCAGTGGCCCAAACTCGACCACGGCAACATGCATGAATAAAAATGAGGCACCCCAAACGGCGGCCAGCAGCATGAAGTCAAACGCCCAAGGCTTGCCTTGGTCTGCCCGGCTCAAAGTGCGCCTTCGAGCTGTAGCAATGCCGTCTTGCGGTCTAAGCCGCCGGCATAGCCGGTGAGCGCGCCGGTGCTGCCGATGACGCGGTGGCAGGGGACGATGATGCTGAGGGGGTTGCGACCGATCGCACCGCCTACCGCACGCACGGCGCTGGGCCGCCCGATGCGGTGACTCAGGGCGCCGTAGCTGATGCTGCTGCCGCGTGGAATAGCCAGCAGTGCTTGCCACACAGCTTGCTGAAACGCGCTGCCGGCACTCAGGTCCAGCGGCAAGTCAAAGCTGTTTTGTTGCCCGTCAAAGTAGGCCGTCAGCTGCTTGACAGCTTCTTGCAGGATGGGGTGGGTGGCTTGCTCAGGCCAAGTGGCGTTTTCGCCTGCAAGTTGCGCGGCCAAGGCTGGCGGCAGATGGCGTTGCTTGTCGAACCATGCGCCAGCCAACCCGCTGGGGCTGGCCGCCAGCGTCAAGTCACCCCAAGGGCTTGGGCAGCGGGTCTGCACCATCGAAGCGTTGAATTTCATGTGAGATCACCTAGCCATTGGTTCATCACGCGCCGCGATGCAACCCATGAAAGTTAAGTCTGATGATACGCCCGACGCTGTTTCAAGACGACTTTTTGGCAGCGCATTGTCCTGCTCTGCGTGCAGGTGTCGCCGCCTACAATCGTTGGCAGGACGACATCTTGTTATGGCCATCAAGGAGCACTTTTTCATGCATGTAACGCCTTCCATTTTCAAAGCCTACGACATCCGCGGCGTGGTGCCTTCGACGATCCATGACAACGTGGCGGAGGCTTTGGGCAAAGCCTTTGGCACGCTCGCTTTGGCTGAAGGCGAGCGCACAGTGGCGATAGGGCGCGATGGCCGGCTCAGTGGCCCCTCTCTGAGCGCGGCCCTGATGCGCGGTTTGCGGGCGGTTGGCGTGGAGGTGATTGACATCGGCGCGGTGACCACGCCGATGCTTTATTTTGCGGCCAACACGCTGTGCACCAGTGGCATTCAGGTCACCGGCAGCCACAACCCGAAGGACTACAACGGCTTCAAAATGGTGATGGCCGGCCGGGCGATTTATGGTGAAGAAATTCAAGCCCTGCGCCGCATCATGGAGGCTGACAGTTGGCTGCTTGCTGCTACGCCTGCCGGCGTTCGTCAAGTCGATGTGCTGCCGGCTTACAGCGCGCGCATCGTCTCTGACATTCAGCTGACGCGCCCGATGAAGATCGTGGTTGACTCCGGCAATGGCATTGCAGGTGCTTCAGCGCCGGGTATTTTTCGGGCGCTGGGTTGCGAGGTGACCGAACTTTTCAGCGAGGTTGACGGTAACTTCCCGAATCACCATCCCGACCCGAGCAAGCCTGAGAATTTGCGCGACCTGATCGCGGCGCTCCAAAACAGCGATGCCGAATTGGGTCTGGCTTTTGACGGCGACGGCGACCGGCTCGGCATCGTCACCAAAGACGGGCAGAATATTTACCCCGACCGCCAAATGATTTTGTTTGCGCAAGACGTGCTGTCGCGTGTGCCCGGTGGCAACATTATTTTTGACGTCAAGTGTTCGCAGCGACTGGCCCCGGCCATCGAAGCGGCCGGTGGCGTGGCGCATATTTACAAGACCGGCCACTCGCTGATCAAGGCGCGCATGAAAGAGTTGGACAGCCCGCTCGGTGGTGAAATGAGCGGCCACATCTTTTTCAAAGAGCGCTGGTTCGGCTTTGATGACGGCACTTACGCAGGCAGTCGCCTGCTCGAAATCGTTAGCCGCAGTGCCAACGCCAGCGCGGTTCTCAACGCCTTGCCGACCAGCCACAGCACGCCCGAGCTGAACGTCACGTGTGCAGAGGGTGAAGCCCATGCGGTGGTGGACCAGCTGATTCAGCAAGTGCATTTTGCCGCCCCCGCCAAGATCTCCACCATCGACGGTGTGCGCGTCGACTGGCCGGATGGCTTCGGTTTGATCCGTGCGTCCAACACCACGCCGGTGCTGGTGTTGCGCTTTGAAGGGCAAACACCTGAGGCCCTGCAGCGCATTGAAAAAGACATGTTGCAGTTGCTGCACAGCGTCAAGCCTGACGCCCGTGTTGGCGAGGCGGCGCACTGAAGCCGCGTCACGCTGAGGCCTTATTGCCATTAAATCCCGTGAGTTCTGCTCGTTCAAAGATAGAGTCCATCGCACTCAAGCTGTATGCAGTGTTGATGCAGGCTGCCGCGCCCTTGCTGCGCCGCAAACTGGCGCGCCGTGCAGTCGCCGAGCCGGGTTATGCCGTGGCCATTCCTGAACGCTTCGGCGTCTACCAGCAGCCGCCTGAAGCTAGCCGCGAGTTGGTCTGGGTGCATGCGGTGTCGCTGGGCGAGACGCGCACGGCGGCGATCTTGCTGCGCGCTTGGCGTGAAGCCTGTCCGGGTTTGCGCGTGCTGTTGACGCACGGCACGGCCACCGGCCGTGCCGAAGGTGCCAGTGTGTTGCAGCCGGGCGATGTTCAGGTCTGGCAACCGTGGGACAGCCGGGCGGCGGTCGAGCGTTTTCTGACGCATTTCAAACCGCGCATGGGTGTCTTGCTGGAGACCGAGGTGTGGCCGCAACTCATGACGGCCGCACAGGCGCAACAAGTCCCCGTGGTTTTGGTCAATGCGCGTTTGTCGGCGAAGTCGCTGGCCGGCGCTGAGCGCATGGCTTGGCTGGCGCGGCCAGCCTACCGTGCGCTGACCGCTGTGTATGCGCAAACCGAGGCTGATGCGCAACGCCTGCAGCAGATGGGCGCGCCCGTGGCCGGTGTTTTTGGTAATCTGAAATTTGACGCCCGACCCGATGCGGCGCAACAAGCCTTGGCACGCCAATGGCGGGCGCAACTTCAGCAGTCCGTGCTGATGCTGGCCAGCTCGCGTGAGGGTGAAGAGGCCGAGTTCATTCGGCAACTGCTGGCGCAGGGCGTGCTGGGTGCGGCGGTCCAAGGCTTTGGGCCGCGCTTGCGCGTGCTCATCGTGCCGCGGCATCCGCAGCGTTTTGATACTGTGCAGCGTTTGATCGAGGAACAAGGCCTGCGCGTGTCGCGCCGTTCCAGTTGGCAAGGCGGGCCGGCGCAAAGTGCTGACGCACAACAGGCCGACGTCTGGCTGGGCGACACGCTGGGCGAGATGGCGCTGTATTACTCGCTGAGTGAGCTGGCCTTGTTAGGCGGCAGTTTTGAAGCGCTGGGCGGTCAAAACCTGATCGAGCCGGCGGCTTGCGCTTGCCCGGTGGTGATGGGGCCGCACACCTTTAATTTTGCGGAAGCTGCCGCCTTGGCCGAGGCCGAAGGCGCTGCCCTGCGCACGCTTGACATGGCCCAAGGCGTTGAGGAAGCCTTGGCGCTGTTGACATCGCCGGACAAGTTGCAAGCCGCAGCGGTGTCGGCGCATCTATTCTCTGCGCGACACGGCGGTGCGGCGACGCGCACTGCTCAAGCGCTGGCGCAGTGGCTGATGCCGGCTTAATTGGCTTTATGGACTGGTTTGAACTGGCCTATTTGGCCAGCAAACCGTTGATGGCTTGCAAGTCCTCCGGCGTTAACGTGCCGTTGGCCTGACGCAGACGCAAGCCACCGACCAACACGTCGTAACGGGCGCGAGCCAAGTCACGTTTGGTCTGGAACAGCTGGCTCTGTGAATTCAACACGTCGATGTTGATGCGCACGCCGACCTGATAACCGAGCTTGTTGGCGTCGAGCGCGCTTTGGCTGGACAGTTCGGCCGCTTCCAGCGCCTTGACTTGTCCTTGGCCCGAGAGCAAACCAAAAAACGCCGTGCGCGTGCTCAGCGCCACGGTGCGGCGAGCGCCTTCCAAGTCAGTGCGGGCTTTGTCGCTCAGCGACAGAGTTTCACGCACACGGTTTTGGGTGGCGAAGCCAGCGAACAGCGGCACGTTCAAATTCAGACCGACGATGGCGGTGGTGGTGTTCGAGTTGGCGGTGGTGGTGAAGGTCCCGTTTGGATTGCGTGTACCGCCGTAGCTGGCAACCAAGTCAAGCGTGGGCTTGTGGCCAGCTTCGGCTTTCTCGACTTCCAGCTTGGCAATGTCGAAGTTGCTTTGCGCCAGCCGAATGCCGGGGTGGACGGTTTCAGACTGCAGCAGCCAAGCGTTGACATCGATCGGCACGACCGTCGGCAACATCAGCGGTGCCGCCAAGCCACGCGGTTGCGTTTCAGCTTTGCCGACCAGTTGGTCTAGCGCTAATTTTTTCACGCGCAAATCATTCTCTGCGGCTATCTCTTGTGCCAGCACCAAGTCGTAGCGGGCTTGGGCTTCACGCGAGTCTGTGATGGTGGCGGTGCCGACTTCAAAGTTGCGCTGGGCAGAGGCCAGTTGCTCGGCCACGGCGGCTTTTTGCGCTTTGACAAAGGTCAGGCTGTCCTGCGAGGCCAGCACGTCAAAGTAGGCTTGGCTGGTGCGCACGATCAGGTCTTGCTCAGCGGTGTCGAGCAGTGAGCGGGCTTGGTCGAGTTGCTTTTTGCCTTGCTCGTAGGTGGCCCAGTTGCCCGGTCTATAAAGCGGTTGAGACGCACTGAGGGTGGCGTTTTGGGCGTTGAATGGTCGGGTGAGCGTTGGAGCTAAGGATGTTTGGAAGTCTGTCCGCGTTGCACCGGCAGCCAAACCCGCCGTTGGCAAAATATTTGCACGGGCTTGATCGGCACGCGCCAGATTGGCGTCGTACTGCAAGCGGGCCGACAAATAGCCCGCGTCAAAGGCGCGTGCCGACGCGTACAAATCAACCAAGTTTTGCGCCTGCGCCAGCGTCGAGCAAGTGACACAGATGCTGGCTACCGCCAGAGACAACAAGGAAGGAACACTCATTTTTATTGCTCTCATGATGATTCTGAAAAAAATGCCAGTGGGCAAAATAGCCGGAAAAAAATCAGTAGCGTGGCACTGTGGTGTCAACTTCATGTGACCAAGCGTCGATGCCGCCTTGCAAATTAACGACCTCAGTGAAACCACTTTGGACAAGGAAGTTGGCGACTTGCAGGCTGCGCATGCCGTGGTGGCACAGACAAGCGACGGGCTGATCCGGGTCCAGTTCGGCCAGCCGCGCTGGAACGTCGCGCATGGGAATGATCAGCAGTTTGAAGCCGTCTTCGCTGACGCAGGCGGTTTGCACTTCCCAGGGCTCGCGCACGTCGAGCAAAACCGGCGTCATGGGCGTGCTGGCGGTGACAGCCACGCTGCTCAACCAACTGGAAAATTGGCTTGGAGAAACTTGCGGGATCATGCTTGACTCTTAATGAATACCGAGGGAAAGAGTCAGAAGCTGAACTTCGATGGCTCAGGGAAATTCAGCAAGCGCGGGGCCACGGTGTCCCACGCTTCAGTGCTGCCAAAAGCTTGTTCGCCAGTGCGCGTGATCAGGGTGGCGCGCATCATGGGTTCTTCGCCGACGATGGCGCTCAAACGGCCACCGACTTTCAGCAGTGCCAGTAATTCTGCAGGCACCTCAGCCACCGAACCGCTCAGCACAATCGCGTCAAACGGGCCTTGCACACCGGCTTTTTCAGCGGCACCAGGGGCCAGCAAAGCGCTGCCGTCGAGTTGCAAAACCTCGACGTTGTAGACGCCCGCTTTTTGCAAATTGTCACGGGCTCTTTGGGCCAGTGTCGGCTCCATCTCAAGGCTGATGACTTGCTGCGCGCGGTGCCCCAGCAGTGCCGCCATGTGACCTGAGCCGGTGCCGATTTCCAGCACCTTTTCGTGCTTTTGCACGTTCAGGTCTTGCAGGATACGGGCTTCCACTTTGGGTGCCAACATGCATTGGCTGGGGTTGCTCTGCGGTGGCAGCGGGATTTCCATGTCGACAAAAGCCAGCGACCTGTGTGCCAGTGGTGCGAAGTCTTCCCGCTTGACCACGGCCAGCAGCGAAAGAACTTGGTTGTCCAGCACTTCCCAAGGGCGGATTTGCTGCTCGATCATGTTGAAGCGGGCTTGTTCGTAGTTCATGGTGCTGGGCGTCATGCTTGAATGAAAGAAGTTGATTTTAACGATTTTGGTGAAGGTTCAAGAACTGGACTCAGTCTTTACACCGCGAGTCTGGTCAGCGCCTAGGCCGTGCAGCATCACCTCGACTTGGTTGGCGATGTAGGCATCGGGGTCAAGCGATACCTTGTTTTGCAGGCAGGCTGCAGCGTGCTTGGACAGAATCAAAAACATCATGGCGGCGACCACGCCATAGACCGCAAAGTCCAGGTTGACGGCGCGGAACTCGCCCCGGTCGATGCCGCGCTGCAGCACTTGGCGAATCAGCCGGTGACCAGGTTGCACGACTTCGTTTTGGTAGAACTCAACGATGTCCGGGAAGTGGCCGCCTTCGCTGATCATCAGCTTGGTGATGCCCGACGCTTGGGTTGATCCAATGCGCTGCCACCAAGTGCTCATGCAGTGGTGCAGCATGTCGGCGGCGGAGCCCTGGTAGGTCAGAAACTCGGCATTCCATTCTTCAAAGCGGCCGGAAATATTCTCGCGCACCACCGCTTGGAAGAGTTCTTCTTTGCTTGGGAAATACAAAAAAACCGTGCCCTTGGAAACGCCGGCGCGCTGGGCGACTTCTTCCATGCGGGTGGCGGCAAAGCCTTTTTCAACGAACAAATTCAGGGCGGCATCAAGCAGTTCACCTGGCCGCGCTTCTTTGCGCCGCTCGCGTTTGTGCGCAAGGCTGGCCGCAGTGTCGGTGAAAAATTTGGGAAATTGCATCAAGAAAAAGAGGGCGTGATCAACGTCGCGATTACTGACTGAGTGGTTAGTAATGTAGCGACTGGGACTGACGCGGTCAAGTCAGTTTGTCAGCGCAAGGCCAGCCACTCGCGCAGCACCTGACGCGAGGCGGTCAGCCCGCTCGATGATGGCAACCATTCTAGAAGTGGTCGCTCACTTGGCAGCACAAAGCCCATCGGTGCCGGCAGCACGGTGAAGCCGGCTTTCTCAAACAGCGCTTGGCTGCGCGGCATGTGCCAAGCGTGGGTGACGAGGGCGATGTGAGTGATGCCGGCAGGGGCCAGCAAGTCGTGCATGCGGGCGGCGTTTTCGGCGGTGTCGCGGGATTCCTTGTCCATCCAGCGCAGGGTCACGCCAGATTCTGCAGCGAAGGCCTGGGCGGTGGCCGCTTCACTCTGAACTGCTTGACCCGCGTTGCTCCAGCCGACGCCACCGGCAAAAGCCAGCGGCAAGCCCGAACGCTTGGCCAGTTGAATGCCATAGCGCAGGCGCGCAGCCGTTGAGGCGCTGGGCTGAGCTTGGCCGTACTCGGGCGCCCTGGGTTGAACGCCACCGCCTAAAACGACAATGGCCTGGACGCCTGACACAGCAGAGACGCCAGACTTTGCAGAAGCGCCAAGTTGCGCCTGCCGCGCAGGTTCCAACACACTGACTTGCGGCAGCACCCGCTGCGCCAACCAGACCGCCACCGCGTTGCAGCTGAGCAGCCAAAGCGCCAGCAAGCCCGTTGTCACCAGCCAGCGGCCGGCACGGTGGCGCAGACACAACAGCCCAACCCCCGCCAGCAACAGCGGCGAGGCCGGCGGCAACAACAGCGCCGCCGCGATGGCTTTGAACTCGCCGAGCGCTGAAATCATGCGCGGCTCATCGTGCTGCAGCGTTCAATAAAAAGCCTGCAACCCAGTTTGCGCCCGACCCAATATGAGGGCGTGCACATCGTGCGTGCCTTCGTAGGTGTTGACGGTTTCCAAGTTGATCATGTGGCGGATGACGTGGTATTCGTCATGGATGCCGTTGCCGCCGTGCATGTCGCGCGCCATGCGGGCAATGTCCAGCGACTTGCCGCAGGAGTTGCGCTTGATCATCGAGATCATTTCCGGAGCAGCCTGGTCTTCGTCCATCAAGCGACCCACCCGCAAGCAGGCTTGCAGGCCGAGTGCGATTTCGGTTTGCATGTCGGCGAGCTTTTTCTGGATCAGCTGGTTTTGCGCCAAGGGGCGGCCGAATTGAACGCGGTCCATGGTGTATTGGCGGGCACGGAACCAGCAGTCTTCAGCCGCGCCCAGCGCACCCCAGGCGATGCCGTAGCGTGCTTTGTTGAGGCAACCGAACGGGCCTTTGAGGCCGCTGACGTTGGGCAGAATGTTCGCTTCAGGCACAAAGACCTCGTCCATGACGATCTCGCCGGTGATGGAGGCGCGCAAGCTCATCTTGCCTTCGATCTTCGGGGCGCTCAAGCCCTTCATGCCTTTTTCAAGGATGAAGCCGCGAATGCTTTCCTGACCGCCGACTTGGCCGTCTGCATCTTCGAGCTTGGCCCAAACTACAAACACATCGGCGATCGGGCTGTTGGTGATCCACATCTTGGCGCCGCGCATGATGAAGCCGCCGTCGACAGGTTTGGCGCGTGTCAACATGCTGGCCGGGTCGGAGCCGTGGTTGGGTTCTGTCAGGCCGAAGCAGCCGACCCATTCGCCGGTGGCGAGCTTGGGCAAAAACTTCTCTTTTTGCGCTTCGCTGCCGTATTCGTTGATCGGGTGCATGACCAGCGAGCTTTGCACGCTGATGGCGCTGCGGTAGCCGCTGTCGACGCGCTCGACTTCGCGGGCGATCAGGCCGTAAGCGACGTAGCTCAGGCCGGCGCAGCCGTAGCCTTCAATGGTTGAACCCAAAAAGCCCATGGCGCCGGCTTCGTTCATGATCTCGCGGTCGAATTTTTCATGGCGGGCGGCCATCAACACGCGGGTTTGCAGCTTGTCCTGGCAAAACTCATGGGCGGCTTCGACGATGGCGCGCTCGTCGTCAGTGAGCTGTTGGCTCAGAAAAAACGGATCTTCCCACTTGAATTTGACGGACATGGCATGTTTCCTTGAATGATGCTGCAAAGTGTAGGGCCTGCCAAAAGGAGCTTGGCAAGTCGGCGCGCAGGCCCAGATTGTTCGGCAATCAAGAATAGCTGTCTAATACCATTTAACGATTCAACAATATATTTTTTGTATTCATGGAATTTAGACACCTTCGCTACTTTCTGGTGCTGGCCGAGGAACTGCATTTCGGCCGGGCGGCGCGTCGTCTGGCGATTTCGCAGCCGCCGCTGTCGCTGAACATTCAGCAGCTCGAAGCCTCGGTGGGCGCGCGTCTGCTGACGCGCAACAGCAAGTCGGTGCAGCTGACGGCGGCTGGCTTGGCGTTTGTGCCGGCGGCGCGGGCCTTGCTGGAGCAGGCCGCGAGCGCCGCGAACTTGGCCAAGGATGTCGGCGAAGGCATGGCCGGCAGCCTGACGATTGGTTTTTCAGGGACTATGCTGTTCAGCGGTTTGCCCTTGATCTTGGCGCGTTTTCAGGCGGGCCATCCGCGTTTGCGCCTGCTGCTGAAAGAGTTGAGTTCGAGTGAGCAATTGGTGGAACTGGCGCAAGGCCGACTTGATCTGGGCTTTGTGCACACCACGCGTGTGCCGCCTGAGTTGTCCCAAATTCGGGTGGCAAGCCAGGCTTTTGTCGGTTGCTTGCCGGCCGCTCATGCGCTGGCCGGACAAGCCACCTTGGCACTGGCGCAATTGCAGGGCGAGCCGTTTGCGGTGGTCTCCAAAACGGTGTCGCCGGACTACCATGAGCGCATCTTGGCGTTGTGCGCCGCGTCCGGGTTTGACCCGGAAATTCGCTACGAGCTCCGCCACTGGTTGAGCGTGGTGTCGCTGGTGGCGCAAGGCATGGGCGTGGCGCTGGTGCCGGCGGCCTTGCAGCAGTCAGCGCTGGCCGGCGCGGTGTTTGTGCCATTGCAAGAAGACGCCATGACGTACGAGACCCATTGCCTTTGGAAAACCAGTCGCGACAGCCCAGCGCTGGCAGCCTTTGTCCATGCCGTGCGCACCACTTTGCCGATGGCGCTTTGAGCGTCTGTCGGTCGATGGGCAAAATCTAACTTTATTTCAACGAAAGATTCTATGACCTCATTGCAAACCATCACGCTGGGTGGCGGATGTTTTTGGTGCACCGAGGCGGTCTTCGTCCAAGTGCGCGGCGTGACCGACGTTGAGTCGGGTTACAGCAACGGCCATGTCACGCAGCCGACGTACGAACAGGTCTGTTCGGGCACGACAGGGCACAACGAAGTGGTCAAGCTGACCTATGACCCGGCGCAGATCAGCCTGCGTGAGATTCTCGAAATTTTCTTCGTCATCCACGACCCGACTACCTTGAACCGGCAGGGCAACGATGCCGGTACGCAGTACCGCAGCGGTATTTACTGGGCTACACCCGAGCAGGAAAGTGTCGCCAAAGCCATGCTCAGCGAGATGGCGGCGGCCCAGTTGTTCAGTCAGCCGATCGTGACCGAGGTGCAGCCTTTGACCAACTACTGGCCGGCCGAGGATTATCATCAGGACTTCTTTGAAAACAACCCGAATCAGGGTTATTGCGTGGCGGTGGCCGGCCCCAAGGTGGCCAAGTTTCGCAAGACTTTCACCGATCGCGTACGACACTAACTTCATTTAAAACGGCATGAATCTCAGACTCACCATTCGACAAGTCATGGGCTGCTACCTGGCCCTGGCTTTGCTGATGGTGCCTTTGTTTGGCTTGATGCACGGCATTGTTCATGGCGCTTCGCACGGCTTGTCGGCGGCGGCTGTCAGCGCCAATTCTCTGAGCCAAGTGCAGACGTCCTTGCGCGGCTTTGACACGGTTCATTCTGCTGGCGCGCATGAGGCTGGCAACGCAGCGCCAGCGTGGTCCGGAAAATTGTTTGCGAGCCACGACAAAGCCTCGGACTGTCTGGTGTTTGACCAGTTGTGTCACTTTCAAGCCTTGCATTTCCTGACTTTGCAGGTTTTGCCAGCACCGTTGCCAAGCTTTGTGCTGGTGACTTTAACGGGTGATTTCATCTCTCGCTGGGCGGTGCTTTTTCAAGCGCGCGGCCCGCCTTCGGCTCGCTGAATTATCCAAACTTGGGGCGTTAGGCTACGCTGATGAGCGCTGGCTCGCCCTTGTCTGTTGTTGATTTTCACCGAGCTTTGCATGAACAATTCTTTCCAGCGCCGCGCCGTCAGCACGGCCGCTCTGTCTCACCTGACTTCTTTGGTTTTTTTAGCGGCCCTGCCGGCTGTTGCGCTGGCTCAAACCGCCAGCCTGCAAGAAGTCACCGTCACCGGCAACCCCTTAGGCAGTAGCGACTTGACCGCACCGGCTACCCAACTGTCTGGCACCGAGTTGCTGTTGCGCGCCAAGACCACCTTGGGTGAAACACTGGACGGCACGCCCGGCGTCAGCAGCACTTACTTTGGCCCGAACGCCAGCCGCCCCATCATCCGCGGGCTGGACGGTGACCGCATCCGCATCCTGAACAACGGTGGTGGCTCGCTGGACGCATCCAGCCTGAGTTACGACCACGCGGTCACACTGGATCCGCTGAGCATTGAGCGCATTGAAGTGTTGCGCGGACCGGGCGCACTGATGTACGGTGGCAGCGCTGTCGGCGGCGTGGTGAATGTGATCGACAACCGGATTGCCCGCGAGCCGCAGTTTGACGAGAAGGGCGGCGTCAGCGGCAAAGCGGACTTGAACTTCGCCACCGGCAATTCAGAGCGTGGCAAGGGCGTGCTGCTGGAAGCAGGCAACACGCGTTACAACTTGCACGTGGATGCGTTTGATCGGCAGACCGGCAACGTCAGCGTGCCAATTGATCTGGCCTGCACGCAGAACGGCGCGACCACCACGCAGTTCAAAATTTGCAATTCAGCCAGCAACACCAGCGGTCAAGCGTTGGGTGGCTCGCTGTTTTTTGACAATGGTTATTTGGGTGCTTCGGCCACCAATTACAAAAGCACTTACGGCACCGTGGCGGAAGATAACGTGACCATCGGCATGAAGTCCAACCGCTATGCGCTGGAAGGCGAGCTTCGAAATTTGGGCGGCTTTGTCCAAAGCGTCAAAGGTCAGTTCAGCCAGACAGATTACACCCACACCGAGTTTGAAGGCGTAGCCGTGGGCACGGTTTTTAAGAACAAAGGCAGTGATTTACGACTTGAGGCACATCTTGAAAAGCGTGGCAATTTCGACGGCATGTTTGGCTTTCAGACGCAGAGCAACCGATTTTCTGCCGATGGTGCAGAGGCCTTTGCGCCGCACAGCAAAACCGACCAGACAGCGGTGTTTGCGTACGAAGAAATGGCCACCCGCTGGGGCAAGCTGAGCTTGGGCGGCCGGCTGGAGTCGGTGCGCGTCGAGTCTTTCGGCAGTCCTGATGCCCTGCGCTTCACGCCCGGCGTCAGGGACTTCAATGCCGGCAGCTATGCCTTGGGCAGTTTGTGGAATGTGGCCCCCGGCTGGAAGCTCACCAGCCATCTGGCCTACACCGAGCGCGCGCCGAAAGACTATGAGTTGTTCGCCAATGGACCGCACCTGGCTACCGCTGCGTATGAAATTGGCAATGCCAACTTGAACAAAGAGAAGTCTGGCAATCTCGATGTCGGAGCCGCCTGGAAGGCGGGCGCCAATCGCTTCAGCCTCAACGGTTATGTGAGTCGTTTTCAAAATTACGTTGCGCTGAACCGGACGCCGGGTGTCTGGCTGAGCAAGGCGGATGGCACGCCAGTGTTGCAAAGTGACCCCGAGGCCTTGCCGCTGTATCACTACGAGCAGGTCCGAGCACGTTTCGTCGGCCTTGAGAGCAGCGGCAGTGTTCGTCTGTTGCAAGGCGCTTCGACGCTCGATCTGGCTTTGCGCGGCGATGTGGTGCGCGCCACCAACCTTGACAGTGGCCAAGCGCTGCCGCGCATCGCGCCTTGGCGCGTCGGTTCGACCTTGCTCTGGGGCAGTGGGGCGTGGGGCGCCAACTTTGGCTTTGACCACTCGGGTGCGCAAAATCGGGTGCCGGTAACCGATCGCAGCACAGACGCCTACACCTTGTGGAATCTGGCCGGCACGTACCGCACGCGGGCCGGTGCGGCCAGCTTGCTGTGGTTTGCGCGGCTCGACAACATCACGAACCAGCTGGCTTACAGCGCGTCATCGGTGTTGACGACAACCGCTTTTCCAAAAGCCCCTTTGCCCGGGCGCAGCTTGAAAGTCGGCTTGCAGGCCAGTTTCTAAATCTTCGCGTCATTGAATTTATTTTTTGGCGGGCTTGAACACTTCTGTTTGCGGATAAGTCCCGCAGCCAGTCGCAGGGCAAAGCGAGTCCTTGTGTTTTTCAAATTCCCAGCGGTAAACTCATCTATTGATCTGAAAGGTCAACGTCTTTGACTTTACATCCTGGGAATTTCTGATGCTGTTTGCCAAGCTGCTGCCACGAGAAGGCAATTTTTTCGAACTCTTCAACCAGCATGCTGCGCGCATCGTCGAGGCCGCTCATGCGTTTTCGAACATGGTGACCCATTACAACGACGTGGAAAAGCGCGAAGGCTTTAACCGGGATGTGGACAACGCTGAACGTGCTGCCGATCGCATCACGCAAGAGGTCAACCGGATGCTGCACAAGACCTTCATCACGCCGATTGATCGCGAGCAAATCCATTCCTTGATCAACACCATGGACGACGTCGCTGATTTGATTCAGGACTCAGCCGAAACCATGGCGCTCTACGACGTGCGGCACATGACCGACGAAATCGTTCGGCTGACGGATCTGAGCGTTAAATGCTGTGAGCGCCTGAAAGATGCGGTGGCCTTGATCGACAAATTGAGCGATGCCGCCACAGCCGACGCAGCGCTCAAAACCTGCGAAGAAATCGACAAACTTGAGTCCGATGCCGACCGCGTCATGCGTTCGGCCATGAGCAAGTTGTTTCGTGAGGAGCCGGATGTCCGCGAGGTCATCAAACTCAAGGCGATTTACGAGCTCCTAGAGACCATCACCGACAAGTGCGAAGACGTGGCCAATCTGATCGAGGGCATCGTCCTCGAGAATTCCTGATCCTCGGGGCGCTGTATGCAAACCGTCCAAACTGCCCTGTGGGTTGTGGCCTTGTTGGTGTGTCTGGCCATCGTTTTTGACTTCATGAATGGCTTTCATGATGCAGCCAACTCGATTGCCACCGTTGTTTCCACTGGGGTTCTCAAGCCGGGTCAGGCGGTGATTTTTGCCGCCTTCTTCAACTTCATTGCCATCTTTATCTTTCACCTGAGCGTGGCGGCGACCGTCGGCAAGGGCATTGTTCAGCCCGGCATTGTCGACACGCACGTGGTCTTTGGTGCCTTGTTGGGCGCTATCGCCTGGAACGTGGTGACCTGGTATTACGGTATTCCGAGCAGCTCGTCGCATGCGTTGATTGGCGGCATTGTGGGCGCGGTGATGGCCAAGTCTGGCGCTGGTTCGTTGGTCTCTGGCGGCGTGATGAAAACCGTGGCGTTCATTTTTGTCTCACCTGTCCTGGGTTTTTTATTGGGATCCATCATGATGGTGGTGGTGGCCTGGGTTTGTCGCCGCGCCACGCCTTCTAAGGTAGACCGTTGGTTTCGCCGCCTGCAACTGGTCTCGGCAGGCGCTTACAGCTTGGGCCATGGCGGTAATGATGCGCAAAAGACCATCGGCATCATTTGGATGCTGCTGATCGCCACCGGCTATGCGTCAGCCACAGATTCATCGCCACCGCTCTGGAGCATCGTCAGTTGTTATGTGGCGATTGCCATGGGCACCATGTTTGGTGGCTGGCGCATCGTTAAAACCATGGGTCAGCGGATCACCAAGTTGAAGCCTGTGGGCGGTTTTTGTGCAGAAACCGGCGGCGCACTGACCTTGTTCTTAGCGACGTGGCTGGGTATTCCGGTCTCGACCACACACACTATCACCGGCGCTATTGTGGGCGTCGGTTCAACCCAGCGCGCGAGTGCTGTTCGCTGGGGGGTGGCGGGCAACATCGTCTGGGCCTGGATTTTCACGATCCCCGCCAGTGCCTTTGTGGCTGCGATCGCTTACTGGGTCAGCTTGCAATTGTTCTGACGACGACCAGCCTATTGAGAAATTTTGCGGGCTTCTTCGACCTGGAATTCAAAGTAGTGCTGAAAGCTGTAAGCCAAACTGCCCATCATGGAGATCGCGCCCACCAGCAAGGCGGCGATCACCGCGAACATCGTCAACCAGTTGGTTCGGCCCAGCTCGGCATCTGCATTGGCTTCTGGGTTGAAGCGTGCGTTCCATTTTTCAACCGGCATCAGGCCATAAAAAATGGCTGTCAGCGCGCAGCCCGCTATGGTGAAACCCAGCAGCGGAATCAGCAACCAGCTCATTTGATCGTCCAGCCCGTATTGCTGCACGCGTTCGATGCCGTAGAGGCCAAGTGCCGTCGGGATCGGTAGCGCCCAGCCAAGCGTGTCGGACCAGCCGTACAGATAAAAGCGATGCAGACCCAAAGGGCCGCCTAGGAAAGCGGTCCAAGTGGAGACGGTTTTGTTTTTCATACTGTTCATTTCAGCTATTACACCCCAAGCGCTGGCGATGGGCAGTGATCACCCGCGCCCAAGACCTTTTCCATCAACACGACATCCAGCCAGCGGTCGAATTTCCAGCCGCAAGATGTGAGCACACCAACCTGCGTAAAGCCAACACTGCGGTGCAGTCCGATCGATCCAGCATTGGCTGAATCACCGATGACGGCGATCAATTTGCGCATACCTGAGGCTTCGGCCTGTGCGGCGAGTTCGGTCAGCAAGGCGCGACCAAGGCCGCGGCGCTGCGCCTCGGGCGATACATAAATCGAGTCTTCAGCCGAATAGCGGTACGCCGGTCTGGCCTTGAACCAATTGCAGTAGGCAAAGCCGATTATTTGGCCTGCATCTTCAGCCACGAGGTAGGGCAACTGCTTGGCTAGCACATCGTCGCGCCGGGTCGTCATCTCAGCCAGCGTGGGTGGCTCGGTTTCAAAGGTGCCAGTGCCCTGCAGCACTTGCTGGGCGTAAATAGCCGTGATGGCGGCAAGATCTGGCGGGCGGCTGGGGCGAATCAAGAGCATGTCTGGGGTTTTTGTATGGAAAGGTGTGTCGGGCAGGTAGCGTTGAGGCAAGGTCTCGGGCTATAATCTACGGCTTTGCAGCAATTCGCTGGCCGGGTGGCCATGTCGTGTGTCTCAAGCGCTGCAAGTACATGTTGGGGTGACGATTTTGTTGCTCCACCACCCGAAGGATAAATCATGGTCGTCATCCGACTCTC
>Ga0208916_10000419_pt1 | contig 20269 bp, 21 predicted proteins | sample DEB19_08_DNA_5_FD_184523 | JGI IMG/M metagenome (GOLD analysis project Ga0208916, IMG submission 184523) | Aqueous microbial communities from the Delaware River and Bay under freshwater to marine salinity gradient to study organic matter... | ecosystem: Environmental > Aquatic > Marine >... | reverse complement strand
CACATCACCACCCTCCCCGCCCTGCGCCAGCTCTACGGCCCTGCCCGTGAGCGTTCGGTCAAAAAAGAAATCCCGGCGCTCGACGCGCATGCGGTGCAGTTCATCGGCTTGTCGCCCTTTGTGGTGCTGGCCAGCAGCGATGCGCACGGGCACATGGACGCTTCGCCTCGCGGGGGGAATGCGGGCTTCGTCAAGGTGCTGGACGCGCAAACCCTGCTGATCCCCGATGCGCCGGGCAACAACCGGTTGGACACACTCGAAAACATTGTTGCCACGGGCCGCTTGGGCACTTTGTTCATGGTGCCGGGCTTTGACGAAACCTTGCGTGTGAATGGCCGCGCCGTGCTGTCCACCGACCCGGCCGATTTGGCGCTGTGTGCCGATGCGCGGCGCACGCCCGCTCTGGTGATCCGTCTGGCGGTGGCGTCGGTGTACTTGCATTGCGCCAAGGCCTTCATGCGCTCCAAGCTTTGGGACGCTTCGCAACACACAGACCGGTCGCAGATGCCCAGCATGGGCGAGATGTTGCGTGATCAGATGCGGGCCTTCCATGGCCAAGAGACCGAAGCCGAAACCCAGGCCCAGATGTTGGAGCGCTACCAGCAGTCGCTTTGAGGTCTGTGCACCAGCAAGGGGCACCAAGTTGTTCCAGATGTCTGTGCATGAAGCTGTGGACAACACCGTGGACATCCGCGCAAACCCTTGCACCGCATGGCTTGGCAGGCGCTGCCTGTTCAACAGGCACTGGGTCGAAGGGGGGTTCGAGAGCCAGGAAGACTGGCCATGCGTGCGCAGCATGCTGACATGTTTAGATTAAAAATATCTATTCATAAATCAATTCAAACAATCACTGAGCCGTGTTAAATTAGACATTGATTATCTATTCACCAAGAGATGCCATGCCCGCCAGCACCGACCTCAGCACCCGCTTGACCGACGCACTGCGCCAGCTGGGCGGCGCCGCCAGCAGCGCCGAGCTGCAAACGCGCTTGGGCGTGAGCCAGGCCACGGTGTCACGGGCGCTGTCAGGCTTGCTGCGCGCGGGCACGGTGCTCAAGGTCGGGGCGGCTCGGTCGCAGCGCTATTTGTTGCCGCGCCCGATCGATGGCGTGGGGGCCGAAGTGCCCATCATGCGGGTCGATGTGCACGGTCAGGTCAGCCCCTTTGGGCGCATGGTGGCTTTGCAGGGTGGGCGGTTTTGGGTCGATGAGGCCGATGGTGTGACCGAGTTGCACGACGGCTTGCCCTGGTTTTTGAGCGACATGCGGCCCCAGGGTTTCATGGGACGGACTTTTGTGCAGGCCCACCCCGAGCTGAATTTGCCCGCCGACTTGCGCTACTGGAGCGATGACGATGCGCTCAGGGCCTTGGTGCAAATGGGCGACGACCTGCCGGGCAACCTGATCGTAGGGCAGCCTGCGCTGGACCGGTATTTGCGGCAAGTACCGCCCCAAGCCGATGTGGCGCAGCCCGATCTCGATTACCCGCGCTTGGCCGATTTGGTGATGCAGGGCACGCAAGCGGGTTCATCGGCCGGGGGTGAGCAACCCAAGTTTTGCGCCCGCTTGGACGAACCCGCCCATCAACGCCCGGTGTTGGTGAAGTTTTCTCCCGCAGGCGATGCCCCGGCCGATCAGCGCACCCGAGATCTGCTGGTGTGCGAGCACTTGGCGCTGCAAACATTGGCCGATGCCGGCTTGCCCGCTGCGCAAACGCGCATCGTGGCGGCAGGCGGGCGGGTGTTTTTGGAGTCCACGCGCTTTGACCGCACGGCACAAGGGCGTCTGGGCATGGTGTCGCTGCTGGTCTACGACGCGCAATACGTGGGCCAAATGGACAACTGGGCCGCCACGGCGCAGCGCATGGCAGCGCGGCAATTGGTCACCGCGCAAGATGCCAGGCACCTGAAGCTGCTGGACGCCTATGGCCAGCTGATTGGCAACACCGACCGGCATTACGGCAACATTTCCTTTTTGCTACACAAGGACGATTGGCAGTTGTCGCCCACCTACGACATGTTGCCCATGCTGTATGCACCCATCCACGGCGAAGTGGTGGCGCGGGATTTTGCTGCCCGACCTCTGCACCCCAGCGCCAGCACCTTGGCGGTGTGGCCGCAAGCCAAGGCTTTGGCGGCACAGTTTTGGCAAACGGCCGCCACAGATGGGCGTATTTCTGAGGGCTTTAGGGACTTGGCGCTGGCCAATGTGGCTGTGGTGCAAAGCGCTTGAAGCGCCCGAACGGGTTGGCTGTGCCGCAAGGGCTTACTTTTTTTGCACCGGGTTGGCCAGCAACAATTGGGTCGGGTAGGCCCGCATGAACTCGCGGGCTTTTTCCAGCGGTGCCGTCAGCCAGGCCCCATAAGCGCCCTCATTCAGGATGGCGGGCATGCGTTTCTCGTTGCCGTTTTGCCCATAACGGTTCATCAAAGCGTGGCTGTTGGCGTTGACCGTGAGCAGGGTGTAGCTGATGATTTCTTCGCCGTCCTGGGTCCAGCGCTCCCACAGGCCTGCCACGCCCATGGGTTTACCGTCCACGCGGGCAATGCGGGTGGGCACGGCTTTGCGATTGCGCCAGTCGTCTTCAATAAAGGCTTGCATCGGGATGATGCAGCGCTGCGCGTTGAGCCAAGTCTCACGCGTGGGCGTGGCGGTGCTCATGGTTTCGTAGCGTGTGACGGCCAACTTGGTCGAGCGCAGTTTGGCGTCTGAGGCCGACTTGACCCAAGTGGGCACCAAACCAAACTGGCCTTGCGCCAGCTCCATCACCAGCGGACTGGTGGGGGCAGGAACAGGGTCTGTCATGGCGTCTGAAATGTTGGCAGCGGATGCGCCAGCCTCCGAAGTGGGTTCAGCGCCGGTTTCTGGGGTTGGCTGCCCAGGCACAAAGGCTTTGCGGATGAAAAAGCCTTGTTGACGTGGCCAGACTTCTTTGCCCAGCAAGGTTTCAGGGGGGGCGATGCCAAAGGCTTCGGCGTACAGGTCTGCGCTTTTCAGGCATTCGTATTGGGTGCTCATGCTTGGATGCTAACCGACCTGATACGCTCACGCCCTTGCCCATGCACCTCATGACTTGCCCATGCTGATCCGCTTCAACAAACCTTATGGCGTGCTCAGCCAGTTCACCCCCGAGGGTCGCTGGCGCGGGCTGAAAGACCACATCGACCTGCCCGGCGTGTACGTGGCGGGACGGCTGGATGCCGACAGCGAAGGCTTGCTGCTGCTGACCGACGATGGTCCATTGCAGGCCCGCATTGCCGATCCGCGCTTCAAGATGGAAAAAACCTATTGGGTGCAGGTGGAGGGCGTGGTGGACGACAAAGCCCTGACCGCCTTGGCTCGGGGCGTGACACTGAACGATGGCCCCACCCTGCCCGCCCGCGCCCGTGCGGTGCCAGCGCCTGCCGACCTGTGGCCGCGCAATCCGCCCATTCGCGAGCGGCAGAGCATTCCGACTTCGTGGCTGGAACTGAGTATTCGCGAAGGCCGCAACCGCCAGGTGCGGCGAATGACCGCTGCCGTGGGCTTGCCCACACTGCGTTTGATTCGCACCGCCGTGGGGCCGTACAACCTGGACGGGCTGCCCAGCGGCACCTGGCAAAAAGTATCGGCCTGAGCACACGCCTCTAAAAAGTGCTTAAAACGCGTGACAACGACGTCCTGCGTCTTCAGACACAATCACGCATCGTCAACACCTGAGTGGAACCCAAATGTCTGAATTGCTGAACAAACTCGAATGGCGCTACGCCTGCAAAAAAATGGACCCGACCAAGGTCGTGCCCCAAGAAAAAGTGGACCGCATTGTCGAAGCCGCCCGTTTGGCCCCCACCTCCAGCGGCTTGCAGCCGTTTGAAGTTTTCGTGGTCACCAACACTGCCGTGCGCGAGCAGATCAAGCCCAAAGCCTGGGGTCAAGGTCAGGTTACCGACGGCTCGCACCTGTTGGTGTTTGCGGCTTGGGACAACTACACGGCCGATCGCATCAACATGATGTTTGACCTCACCAACGCGCAGCGCGGCGGCACCAACGAAGGCTGGGAAAACTACCGCCAAATGTTGCTCAACAACTACCCCGCACGCGATGAACAAGTCAACTTCGAGCATGCCGCTCGCCAAGCCTACATTGGCTTGGGCGCATCCTTGATTGCTGCCGCTTTTGAAGAAGTCGACGCGACCCCGATGGAAGGCTTTGACCCCAAAGCCGTGGACGAGATTCTGGGCCTGCGCGCTCGCGGCCTGCGCAGCGTGGTGATCGTGCCCCTGGGTTACCGCGCCAGTGAAGGCGACTGGTTGGCTAACCTGAAAAAGGTCCGCCGTCCGCGTGAAACATTCGTCACCGAAGTGAAGTAACGTGACGGGGTGCCTGCCGCTGTAACGGCAAGCTATCACCACACGAAGCCCTGTACAAAGCCGCAGACCCTGCGGCTTTGTGCTTTAACATCAGAGGGCTCCCAATTCGGGAAGGTCTACAAGGAAACGAACATGGCCAAAGGCGAACAACGCAGCAACAAAATGGCCAAGAAGCCAAAGAAAGACACGTCTCCCCCCAAGACGTTCACATCGGACCGCCCGATGGCACCCGCCACATTTGTGGCGCCTCGCGGCAAAGTCAAAGACAAATAAAGCGCACAGAAAAAGCGCACCACTGCCCAGCATGGCTGGGCCAGCCAGCCTGCCTGCCTGCACACGCCTCCGCACATGCCTGAGAATTTCCAGATCTTCACTGCCCGGGTGCTGCCCGCTGACTTGCAATTCGATGTCGAGGGCGACCTGACCCTGCTCGAAGCGGCCGAAATGTCGAGGGTGCAATTGCCCAGCTCGTGCCGGAACGGCACCTGCCGCACCTGCATTTGCCAGCTGGTGAGCGGCCAAGTGACTTACACCGTGGAATGGCCTGGCCTGTCGGCCGAAGAAAAGGCCGAGGGGCTGGTGCTGCCCTGCGTGGCACGGCCCATGTCCAACGTGGTGCTGGAACAGCCTGCCGCCACGGCGGTTTGATTGGCGCTGCAACACATGACCCCGATCCACGAAGACGAACACCTGTTGGTGCTGGAAAAACCCAGCGGCTTGTTGTCGGTGCCCGGTCGCGGCCCCGACAAGCAAGACTGCCTGGCCAGCCGTGTGCAAGCGATTTACCCCGAAGCGCTGGTGGTGCATCGCCTGGACCAAGACACCTCGGGCCTGCTGGTCATGGCCCGTGGCATTGAGGCGCAACGCCGCATGAGCCGCCTGTTTGAAACCCGCCAGGTACACAAACGCTATGTGGCCGTGGTGGCCGGGCAAGTGCTGCAAACCCAACACGAGGTGCCCACCGACGAAGACGGCTGGCGCACCATCGACGGGCCGATCCTGCTGGACTGGGAGCGCCGCCCAATCCACATCGTGCACCCCGATGGCAAACCCAGCCGCAGCCGTTGGCGTGCTTTGCAAAGCAGCGACACCGCCACGCTGCTAGAACTGGAACCCGTCACAGGCCGCACGCACCAACTGCGCGTGCACCTGCAAAGCATTGGCCACCCGATGTTGGGCGATGCACTCTACGCCCCTGCTCCCGTGCGGGCCCTCAGCCCGCGCTTGATGCTGCACGCGCAGTCGCTGGCATTTCCGCACCCGTTCACCGATGCGCCGATGGCGTTTTCTGCCACGACGGATTGGTCAGCACACGCCCCATACGGCACATTCAAGATGGCACCGCTGATGACTTTTGAAGACTTCCAACAACAAGCCTTGGCCGAAGGTTTTGACGAGGTACTGGAACGACACTGGGAGCCCCATGTGGTGCTGGATGTGCACACCCACCCGTTTGCGGTCAAAGCCCGAGTCACTGCTGGGCAAATGTGGCTGAGCTGCACAGCGCCAGACGGCAGCCACCAAAAGCGCTACCTGACTCCGGGCGACGAGTTCGCGTTGTCCCGCGACGAACCCCATGCAGAGCAATACGGCCCCGAAGGCGCCACCTATTGGGTGGCCCGCAAGAACTGAGCAACCGTCAGTCGTCGATGCCCAGTTCCTGAATTTTGCGGGTGATGGTGTTGCGGCCAATACCCAGCTTCTGTGCAGCTTCGATGCGGCGGCCCCGTGTTGTGGCCAGCGCAGCTTGAATCAGGCTGGTCTCAAACCGGCGGGTCAGCACATCCCAGACATCGGTGCGCCCGGCATTCAGCAGGGCCAACGCCTCTTGCTCCAAACTCGGCTCCCATGTCGAAGCGGTCACCGCAGACGCACCAGAAACACCCAGCGCAAAAACATCTCCGGTGGCTGAGAGTTCAGACCCAGCCGACGAAGTCGCCTCATGGGCGTCCATCGACACATCCAGCCCCGCGCCACTCGGCTGCGTCCCAGAGGCAAGCACAGAGGCGGTGACACCCGACGACAGTGCGGTGAAAGGCACTGCAGCCGGGGCCAAGCTGGGGCGGCTTTCCAGCACTTCGGGTGGCAAATCCTTGACTTCAATCACTTGCGCAGGGGCCATCACGGTCAGCCAATGGCAGATGTTTTCCAGCTGGCGCACGTTGCCTGGAAACTGGAAATGGCTCAAGCGTTCAAGGGCTGCGTCGGCAATGCGCTTGGGCTCAACACCCAACTGCTGGGCACTGCGCTGCAAGAAGTAACGCGCCAACACGGGCACGTCTTCGCGCCTTTCACGCAAAGCCGGCAGGCGCAGGCGAATCACGTTCAGGCGGTGATACAGGTCTTCGCGGAACACGCCTTCCTTGACGCGTTGCTCCAGGTCTTGGTGCGTGGCGGCGATCACGCGCACATTGGCTTTGACGGCACTGTGCCCACCGAGCTTTGACGGCGCTGTGCCCACCGACTCGGTAAAAATTGCCATCTGACAAAACGCGCAGCAAGCGGGTTTGCAGGTCAAACGGCATGTCGCCAATTTCGTCCAAAAACAGCGTGCCGCCATCGGCCTGTTCAAAGCGACCCCGGCGCGAGGCCTGAGCGCCCGTGAAGGCACCGCGCTCGTGCCCAAACAGTTCGCTCTCGAGCAGGTCTTTGGGAATGGCGGCGGTGTTGATGGCCACAAAGGGCTGGTTGGCGCGGGGCGAGTGTTTGTGCAGCGCATGCGCCACCAGCTCTTTGCCCGAGCCCGATTCGCCCGTGATGAGCACCGTGACATGGCTTTGCGCCAAGCGGCCAATGCCGCGAAACACATCTTGCATGGCCGGGGCTTGGCCCAGCATTTCTGGCGCATCGGCCATCTTTTCTTCGGCCACGTCTTCGCGCTGGCTTTCGCCCACGGCACGACGGATCAACTCCACCGCCTTGGGCAGGTCAAAGGGCTTGGGCAGGTATTCGAAGGCGCCGCTGGAGAAGGCAGACACGGCGCTGTCCAGATCGGAAAACGCGGTCATGATGATGACCGGCAAACCGGGCATACGCTGTTTGATGGTGGCCAGCAAATCCAGCCCCGAGCCGCCGGGCATGCGAATGTCGCTGACCAGCACCTGCGGGCCATCGGCTTCGCTTTCTGAGTCCAGCGCCTTCAGGACCTCGCGTGGGTTGGTGAAGCTGCGTGTGGGCAAGCCTTCGCGCAGCAGTGCTTTTTCAAGCACAAAGCGAATGGATTGGTCATCGTCTACGATCCAGATCGGCTTCATCAACGTGGCACTTTCTGTGGTTCTCAAGGCAACGGAATCAAAATCTTGAAATCCGTACGGCCGGGCTCGCTGTCACACTCGATCATGCCGTGGTGTTGCTGAACAAAGGTTTGCGCCAATGTGAGCCCCAAGCCGGAGCCGCCTTCGCGCCCCGAGATCAACGGGAAGAAAATGCGGTCCTTGATCGAGTCTGGTACACCAGGCCCGTTGTCGATGACATGCAATTCCAATGCCAGGCGGTAACGCTGCTTGCCAAATGTGACTTGCCGCAAGATGCGGCTCTTGAGTGTGATCTGGCCATCGCCTTGCGCAATGCGCTCTTGCAGGGCCTGCGAAGCGTTGTGCGCGATGTTCAGCACCGCCTGAATCAGCTGCTCACGGTCACCGCGAAACTCAGGAATCGAGATGTCGTAATCGCGCACCACCTTGAGCCCCCGAGGAAACTCGGCCAGGATCAGCGTGCGCACCCGCTCACACACCTCATGGATGTTCACATCACCCACGACATGCGGGCGGCGGTGGGGCGCCAGAAGGCGGTCCACCAAGGTTTGCAGGCGGTCGGCCTCGTGGATGATGACCTGGGTGTATTCGGTCAGCTCTTTGTTTTCAAGCTCCATCTCCAGCAGCTGGGCCGATCCCCGGATGCCGCCCAAAGGGTTCTTGATCTCGTGGGCCAGGTTGCGAATCAGTTCTTTGTTGGCCTGGGCCTGCTCCAGCAGACGCTCTTCGCGCTCCTGGCGGGTTTGCTGTTCAACGGGCAAGAGCTCCACGATCACTTCGTCAGCCTGGTCCGACGGGGCCACGATCACATGCACAGGCAAGGGGTCTTCGTGGTGCAGTCGGCGCAGCTGGGCTTCGTAGCGCAGCGCGGCAAACTCGTTGGACTGCGCCCCCACCAGGGCCGCAGCCAAAGGCTGCGGGTCCAAAAAGCAGTCGGGCAGATAGGTGTCGTAAAGGGTGCGCCGGGACATGCCCAAGGCGTCTTCAAGAGCCGCATTGACAAAGCGCACACGGCCTTGGCCCTGCAACACTGCAACGGGAGTGGCCAACAAATCAAAGGCCTGAAATCGGAGAACTGACGTGGTCATGGCTTCAAGGTTTTCATGGCCAGTGGGCGATGTGCCAACTCGCGTTGCAAACTGTCGATATCGCGCTCTGCCCGGTCAATGGCGGCTTTGAGCGCGGTCACGCGGTCCTGGTATTTGTGGGGCGCGGCCTGTTCGCTTGCCCATTTGATTGGCGCGCCCTGCTTGTACTCTTGCACCAAACCTTGGTGCTGTTTCTGCACCCGCTGCAGCTCTTGATCCAGAATGGTGCGCGCCTGAACATCGCGCTCACCTTGCAGGGCGGTTACAGGCCGAGCGGGCTCTGTTTTGGTGCGCAGTTCGTACACCCCAGGCGCATCGGCCATCACACTGGTGCGTGCAGATGAAGGGCGCAAACCCGAAATGACCGTGACGGCCTGTTCGGTCAAACGCTCACACTGCGTCATGTCGCGTGGGGCATTGATGTATTCGGTGCCGCAGCGGTCAATGACCGCCTGATGCTTCATCTTGCGACTCCGATGTGGGCTGATTTTTGCAAAATTCGAATGGCACTGAACCAGAAAAAAAGGACGGCCAAAGCCGTCCTTTTGGTATTGCACTGGAATGTGCAATGTCATGCCTCTTACAGCGAGTAGTACATGTCGTATTCGACAGGCGACACTTCAACGCGGCTGCGGTTGACTTCTTGCATCTTCAATTCGATGTAAGCGTCGATCCACGAGTCGGTGAACACGCCACCCTTGGTCAAGAAAGCGCGGTCTGCATTGAGCGCGTCCAGTGCCTGGTCGAGGCTGGAGCACACAGTGGGGACCAACTTGTCTTCTTCTGGAGGCAAGTGGTACAGGTCTTTGGTCGCTGCTTCGCCGGGGTGGATCTTGTTTTCGATACCGTCCAAGCCAGCCATCAACAAGGCTGCGAAGCCGAGGTAAGGGTTGCACAATGGATCGGGGAAGCGGGCTTCCACGCGACGGCCCTTGTCGCTGGCGACGTTGGGGATACGGATCGAAGCCGAGCGGTTCTTGGCCGAGTAGGCCAATTTCACAGGGGCTTCGTAGTGTGGAACCAAACGCTTGTAGCTGTTGGTGCCGGGGTTGGTGATCGCGTTCAGGGCGCGAGCGTGCTTGATGATGCCGCCGATGTAGTACAGGGCGAATTCAGACAAGCCAGCGTAGCCATTGCCTGCGAACAGGTTCTTGCCGTCTTTCCAGATGGACTGGTGAACGTGCATGCCGGAACCGTTGTCGCCAGCGTAAGGCTTGGGCATGAAGGTGGCAGTTTTGCCGTAGGCGTTGGCCACGTTGTGGATCACGTACTTTTGCAGCAATGTCCAGTCGGCGCGCTCTACCAGTGTGGAGAAACGGGTGCCGATTTCGCACTGACCTGCGCCAGCCACTTCGTGGTGGTGAACTTCGACCGGAATGCCCACGGATTCGAGGATCAAGGACATTTCGCTGCGCATGTCGTGCGTGCTGTCAACTGGAGGCACTGGGAAGTAGCCACCTTTGACGCGGTTACGGTGACCGCTGTTGCCGTTGTCCATCTTGGTGCCGCTGTTCCATGGGGCTTCGGCTTCGTCGATGGCGTAGAAGGTGTTGTTTGGCTCGGTGCTCCAGCGCACGTCGTCAAACAAGAAGAATTCTGGCTCGGGACCAAAGTAGGCGGTGTCGCCCAGGCCCGATTGCTTGAGGTAAGTCTCGGCACGCTTGGCAATAGAACGTGGGTCACGCTCATAGGCCTTGCCGTCTGTGGGCTCGATCACGTCGCAGATCAGGACCAAAGTGACTTCTTCGAAGAAGGGGTCAATGATGGCGCTGTTGGCATCGGGGATCAACAACATGTCCGAAGCTTCGATGCCTTTCCAGCCAGCGATCGAAGAGCCGTCAAAGGCTTGGCCTTCTTCGAACTTGCTTTCGTCAAACTGCGACACGGGTGCAGTGATGTGCTGCCACTTACCACGGGTATCGGTGAAACGGAAGTCAACGAACTTGACTTCGTTCTCTTTCACCATCTTCATCACGTCTGCGACGGTCTTGGCCATCAAATTCTCCTGAATGGAAAGGGGGTTAAAAAGCTGTCGTACAGGTCTTGCAGTTTCTATGCCAACTTGGCTCAGCGGACCACACCCGAACAGTCCAAGATTGTGCCTTGACCCAAGCCGCTTGCGCATCTGCCCGCTGTAAAAAAAGTACCCCAACCGGGTTTTGCGATCCAACATGGGCCCTTGCAGCACGGGTTTTCAGGGAACACCCAGTGCCAACGTCTCCAGAGCCCTCGTCAATTTGCACTTAAATTGTGCAAAACCGCACTATTTTGGTGAATTTTAAATCAACGCACCAATTCAGGGCCATATTTCAGCTGGAACGCATTCAGCCCCAGTCGCAAGTCTGCGTAGGCCGCGTCGGCACGGCCGGGCTCTCCCTTGACCCCCAATTCGATGTGGCGGCCCCACTGCGGGTGATCCACACTGGGCAAGCTGAACACCTTGACGCCGGGGTGCGCGGCTTCGATGGCTTCCATCAGCGGGGTCAGCGTGGCCTCCATGGCGCCCAAAATGACCACCGATTTTTCAACGTAGGCGTTCTGACAAAAGTGGGCGCTGTATTGGGTGTCCAGCACCGCCTCGATCATGGGCCAGGCCATGACCGGGAAACCGGGCACAAAATGCACCGCACCGCCACCCGCGCCCTGGCAACTGAAGCCGGGAATCTTGTTGTAAGGATTGCGGATGATGGTCGCGCCCTCAGGGAACACGCCCATGTTGAGCCGGTGGATGTTGTCAGGGCGATCGGGCTCGTAGGCCGTGCCCTGCTCTTTGGCTGTGTCTTGCATGCGCTCTTGAATCAGCAGCTTGGCTTGCGGGTGCAAGGCCAAAGGCACCCCGAGGGCCCGTGCGGCGCATTGCCGGGTGTGGTCGTCAGGCGTGGCGCCAATGCCGCCGCAACTGAACACCACATCGGCCGAAGCCAAGGCCCGCTGCAGTGTGGCGGTGATGCGCTCGGGCGAATCGCCCACATAGTCGGCCCAACTCAGCGTCAGCCCTCGGGCCGACATGAGCTCAATGACTTTGGGCATGTGCTTGTCCTGGCGTTTGCCGGACATGATTTCGTCGCCAATGATGATCAGGCCAAAGGTGGGGGTCGTGCTGGTCATGGGGAGTTGGAGTTGGCTCAAAGGGTTCGAAGAATTCAAAGGCTGGGTCGGGGTACGACATCGGTCACACCGTCCGGCGTGTCGCCCGCGTCTTCGCCCAATCGGGCGGCAACATGGGGCGAAGGGGGCACGGCGGGCAAAACCTCATCGACTGCGGCGTGCTGAGGTTCATCACGCAGCGCGGACAAAGCAGCCAAGGCAAAGTGGGCAAACCACAGCGAGGAAAAGGCAAACACCAGGGTGTAGATCCAGATGGCCACAGGCACCAAAATCACAAACGCTGCGGCAAACAAAGCACCCGAGGCCCACACCAAGCTGGGTGCTGCCCCCATGAGGCCCGTGACCACGCCCATGCCCAGCAGGCTGATGCGGTGGCGTGCCATCAGGGTGTGGCGCTCGTCGGCACTGGCAAACTCGGCCAACACCTCAAAGGCCATGACGCGGTAGGTCAGCCAACCCCAAATCAGTGCGGGCAAAAGCATGGCCAGCGGCGGCACCAGCCACATGGGCAAGGTCAACAACAAAGCACCCAAGGCCAGCAACAAAGACAAAAAAGTCCACCACAAACTGAACAGCCAGCTGCCGCCCTGTTTGCGCTGCAGGCCCGCAAAACGCCGATCGGCCACCAAACGCGTGAGCGATGGCGTCATCAAAAAAGACACCGCCAGCAAGCACGCGACAACAACAAGGGGCGTGACTGAAAAAATCACCAACAACGGGGCCACCACGGTTTTCAGGTCGGGCAAGCCAATGCCCTCCAGCCAACGCCACACCACCGCCAACCAACTGGACGCATCCAGCCAGGCCCGCACCCAAGTCACGGCGATGTCCCAGTACCAATAACCCAGCAACCAGGACAGGGCCACGATCAACACCAGCGGCAAAACCGACAAGCCGATCACCCGGGGGTAGAGGCAATACATCGCAGCACGCCAAAAAGAATCGATCAACAGTTTCATGGCTGAAAGCTTAACAGTTGAACCGGGCTTGGCGGCCAGCCCAGAAGCTCAGGCCCGACCCAGCAGCCGCAGCAAGCCTTGCCGCTGCTGAGCCCAAAAGCCGCTCCCGTAGTCGCGCCCCTGCTCCACCTGGTCGCGCACGCCGGTGGGGTCATACCGCAGCTGAAAATCTGCGGTGCCAAAAAGCATGTCCCACCATGGCAACAACACCCCGAAGTTGCTGCCGCCCAAAACGGTTCGACCTTGAGAGTGCGACTCGTGGCCGATGCCAATGCTGTGGTGCCTGCGGTGAAAGCGCGGGCTAACCCACAGGCGCTCGCCTATGCGGCCAAACCACACGCGCAAATTGGCATGCTGAAAGTTTTCGCTCAACTGGCTGATGGCCACCAGCGCCACAAATTGCCCCGGCCCCACACCGATCAGCACGGCCACCGTGGACAAGATCAGGCTGGTCACGATGTCGTCCAGCAAGTGGTTGCGGTTGTCGGTCCACATGGTCATTTGGCGTTGCGCGTGGTGCAGCGAGTGCAAAGCCCACCAAGTGTTGGACTGGTGCTGCGCCCGGTGAATCCAGTAATGCACAAAATCGAACACCACCAAATAAAGCAAAAAACCAGGCAGCGCTTGGTCGGTCACGCCGGGCCACAGGCCATCAAGGTGCAAGGTGGGCCAGCCCATGCCGCGCAGCACGCCCCAGCCTTGCTCAAACGCGTAATCGAGCGTGAAAAACATGCCCAGCTTGAACAGGCCCAGGCGGTGAATCAGGGTGTAGAGCACATCGACCCGTACTGCCTTGGCGTGGGTCTGTGCCTCTACAGGCCACAAGCGTTGCAGTGGGCCGATGACCACGAGCATGACGGCAATCTGCAGCAGGCCCACCACCACCCAACCCGTGCCTTCGTAGGCTTTTTCCAGCAGGTGGCCCTGCCCTGCGGCAAAGGCGATGGGTTGCACCACCACTTCGTAAAGCGTCTCTTGCAACCAGGCAAAACTGTCAAGCAAAAAGTCCATGCGCTTATTGTCGCGAATCGGGCAAACCCGGCAGTGCCAAGGGGTGCTGGCGAACCCAGTCGCGGTAAGCGGGGTGTTCGCGCAAAGTGGCAAAGCACAGGCCACGGGCCTTCAGGCCCACGATCAGCGGCTCCAGCACAGTCGGTGCCCACGGGTCTTGGCGTGACCAAATGCCCAAATGCGCCATCAGAATGTCGCCTTGCCGGATGTTTTTCAAGGCTTTTTGCAGCAACTGCGCGTTGGGGTAGCTGTCGCTGGGCAGTTCGTCACCCAAAAAACCGGCATCGGACCAACCCACATGATCGAAGCCGCATTGCCGCGTCGCCTCAATCAGGCGAGGCGAGGTTTTTCCGCCAGGGGCCCTGAACAGGGGCAACGGAGCTTGTCCGGTCATGTTTTGCAAACGCCGGGCTGCCTGCCGCAAGTTGTCACAGTACTGTTGCGGCGTCCATGTGAGGCTTTGGCCTGCTTGTGCCCCCGCGCTGGGACGCATGCGAAATTTCTGAATACCGCCTTCTTGCACATCGCCACGCCAGTAGGCGTGGTCCCAGGTGTGCGAGGCAAATGCGTGCCCCTCCGATGCTCGGGCTTTCCACCAAGAGGCCCAGTGCTGGCCCAGCGTGCCATCGCCCTCTCGGGTCTTTTCATGCGCCGCAAAAAAAGTGACTTTCACTTGTTGGCGCTGCAACACCTCGGCAATCAAGGGCGCAACGCCCATGTGGCCGGTGTCAAACGTGAGGTAGACCGGGTGCGTGCAGCTCGGCGATGAAGCCAACGATGGCGAAGGCGTTTGTGCAAGCGCACACAACGGCCATGCGATGGCCAGCAACAGGCCTGTCAGGATGTCAGTTGCGGCCCGCATGGTCCAGCGTCCACACCCCATGAGGCGATTTGCCCACACGCACCTGTCGCACCACCTGGCGGCTGGCGATGTCGATCACCGTGAGCTTTTTGGCCCAACGCGAAGCCAACAACAATGTTTTGCCATCTTTGCTCACGTCCATGCAGTCCGGGCCCGAGGGGCCGGGCAGCTCGGCCACCACGTCCATGCTGACGTAGTCGATCTGGCTGACCGTATTGGCCACGCGGTTGCTGACCAACACATGGCGCTTGTCGCCCAACGCCCTGAAAGCGTGGGCCCCCTTGCCCGTAGGCAACATCTTGACCTTGCGCGGTGTTCCGCTGCTCACGTCGTAAACCTCGACGCCTTCACCGCCCGTCAGCCCCACCAGCAGCGTTTTGTCATCGGGCGTGCCAAAGACATCAGCGGGCATGGGTCCGGTGGGCACCCGGCTCTTCAGGGTTTGAGTGGCCAAATCAATCGTGACCAGCTCGTCGCTGTCCTGCATGGTGGCCCAGATGGTGGTGCTTTTGCTGTCGATCCAGAGGTGGCTGGGCGTTTTGCCGGTGGCTATGCGCTTGGCCAGCGTAGGGGTTTGGCCGTCCCAACGGTAAATATCAACGTGGTTCAGTCGGTTGGCCGCCGTGACAAACCATTTCATATCGGGCGAAAAACGCAGTTGATACGGGTCCAGAATGCCGGTCACCGTGCGCTGCACCTCGGCTGTGCGCGGATGAATAAAAGTGAGCGAATCGCTCAGGGCATTGGCGACAATGACCGATTTTTCATCGGGGGTCATGTACAGATGGTGCGGCTCTTTGCCTGTAGGTATCCGTTTTTTCTCGGTCCAGGTGACCGGATCGATTACGCTCACATTGCCTTCAAGCGAGTTGAGAACAAAAACCGGAGCCGGGGTCTGGGCCGAGGCCGCATGGGTCAAAACCACCAACAGACCAGAAGCCAAAAATCGGAAAAATAGAGACAACAAGTTCACAAACGCTTTCTTTAATCGCGCTTGAGTGTAATCGCCCACCTCCACAGGAATTCAGATGCAGGTCAACCTTTCATCAAAAATCAAAATTCATGGCATTGCGCTGGAGGTTCAGCGCATCGCCGAGTCAAACGGTCCAGGCGCTCCCGTGCTGGTTTTTTTGCATGAGGGCTTGGGCAGCGTGGCCATGTGGCGTGACTGGCCCACCCAGCTGTGCGCGCGCTTGGGCTGCCAAGGGTTGGTGTATTCAAGGCAGGGTTATGGCCAGTCAGATGCGGTGCCGGATGTGCGCGGACCTTCGGCTCAAGCGGCTGGCCAACGCCACGGCCGTTTGCTGCCCGACTACATGCACCGCGAAGCGCTGGAGATCTTGCCTGCCTTGCTGCAGGCATTGGACATTGAGCGCCCGGTGCTGCTGGGCCACTCGGACGGCGGCACCATTGCGCTGATCCATGCCAGCCGTTTCGACGTGGCAGGGTGCGTGGTCATGGCCCCGCATGTGGTGGTCGAAGACATTTCAGTCAAAGCCATCACGGCGGCCCGCGACGCCTACCAAAACGGCCCCCTGCGCCAGCGTCTAGAGCCCTACCACGCCGATGTGGACTGCGCATTTTGGCAATGGAACGATGTGTGGCTGAGCGACACATTTCGCCCGTTTGACATCCGACCAGAGCTGGGCAGCATTTGCGCACCTTTGCTGGCCATTCAGGGCGAGGCCGACCCCTATGGCACGATGGCCCAGATCGACGACATCGCCCGGGCCGTGCCCCAAACGCAGTTGCTCAAGCTGGCCCATTGCGGCCATTCCCCCCACCGCGACCAGCCCGAAGCGGTGGCGCAAGCGGTACAGGCCTTCATGAGCGCTCTGTAAGTCAGGGCTTGAGCAAAGCCAAGTCTTCGTCGTTCAACCAGCGCCACTGGCCTGGTGCCAAGTCGTTCAACACCAACCCGCCAATTTGCGAACGGTGCAGGCCCTCGACCCGGTTGCCCACCGCCGCCAGCATGCGCTTGACCTGGTGGTATTTGCCTTCGGTCAGGGTCAGCTTCAGGTGCAGTTCGCCCACCGCCTCGCAGGCAGCGGCTTTGACGGGTTTGGGGTCATCGTCCAGCACCACACCGGTCAACAGTTTGTCGACCATCTCGGGCGTGATCGGGTGTTTGGTGGTCACCTCGTACACCTTGGGCACATGGTGCTTTGGAGAGCTCATTTTGTGGATGAATTGGCCGTCATCGGTCAGCAAGAGCAAGCCCGTGGTGTCCTGATCGAGTCGACCCACGGCCTGCACGCCCTGCACCGCCGCTTTTTGGGGGCGCTGGCGCAAAGGGGCTGGCAACAAGGTGTAAATGCTCGGCCATGTCGACGGTTTTTGCGAACACTCGGTGCCTGCGGGCTTGTGCAACAGCACATAGGCTTTTTCCTTGAACGGCCAGTCTGTGCCCTGCACCTTGAAATGCAGGTCTTCGAGTTCGAAGAATTCGCCCGAATCGGTCACGGTTTCGCCGTTGACTTGCACATGGCCTTGCTGAACCAGTCCGGCACACACGCGGCGGGTGCCAAAGCCCTGGCAGTACAAAATGTCTTCAAGGCGCATGGGTTTGAGAGATTTGGCTTTCATGGGGCATGATTGTCGCCGCGAAACGGCCCCACTTTTTGCAGGAGACACCGCCCATGAGCGCAGCCCTTGAAACCCTCACCCTCATGACCAATGCCTTGGCCTCCTGCAGCCAAGGTGCATCGCCACAACAAGAGATGATCCAGCTGTGGCGCAGCGGCGCGGCCAGCCTGGCCTTGCCCGACAAATATGGCCACGTGCTGGGTGATTTACTCGACCGCTTGGAAGCCAGCGCCCTGTTCAGCGGCGAAAGCTGCTCGTTCAGCCAAAAAGACCTGTTCGATAACCTGCAATTGTGGGCCGACAAGGCACGGGCCAAGCTCTCAGCTCAGTAGATTGGCAGCCAATTGGCGACCATGATGCGTCACAAGGTCGGCGGCTTCAGCCCGGACATGGCGCCATAAAAAACGCCACCGCGCTTCGGGGCTGAAGCCACCAAGCGACAAGCCACCCCAAATGACAACGGGCCCCGAAGGGCCCGTTGTCATTGTGCAAAGCAGTGAATTACTTCAAAGCCTTGAAGCGTACGCGCTTGGGCTTGGCGCCCTCTTCACCCAGGCGGCGTTTCTTATCGGCTTCGTATTCCTGGTAGTTGCCGTCAAAGAACACCCACTGGCTATCGCCCTCGGCGGCCAGGATGTGGGTGGCAATGCGGTCCAGGAACCAGCGATCGTGGCTGATGACCATGATGGAGCCGGCAAATTCCAGCAGCGCATCTTCCAAGGCGCGCAGTGTTTCCACATCCAAATCGTTTGATGGCTCGTCCAGCAGCAACACGTTGCCGCCTTCGATCAGCGTTTTAGCGAGGTGCAAACGGCCGCGCTCGCCGCCTGACAGCATGCCGACCTTTTTTTGCTGGTCGCCGCCGTTGAAGTTAAAACGCCCGCAATAAGCCCGGCTGGCCATCTGGAACTTACCGACGTTGATGATGTCCAGACCGCCCGAGACGTCTTCCCAAACAGTTTTGTTGTTGTCCAGGTCGTCGCGGTTCTGGTCTACAAAGGCCATGCGCACGGTCTGACCGATGGTGACTTCACCGCTGTCGGGCTGCTCTTTACCGGCGATCAGCTTGAACAAAGTCGATTTACCAGCCCCGTTGGGACCAATGATGCCGACGATGGCGCCCGCAGGCACCTTGAAGCTCAGGTTGTCGATCAACAAGCGATCGCCAAAAGACTTGCTGACACCATTGAACTCAAACACTTCATTGCCCAGACGCTCGGCCACGGGGATGAAGATCTCCTGGGTCTCGTTGCGTTTTTGGTAATCGTGGTCAGACAGCTCTTCGAAGCGGGCCAGACGCGCCTTGCTCTTGGCCTGACGGCCTTTGGGGTTGGAGCGGGCCCATTCCAGTTCTTTCTTCATGGCTTTGGAGCGGGCATCTTCGGTGCGCTGCTCGGTGGCCAATCGGGCGTCTTTTTGCTCCAGCCAGCTGGAGTAGTTGCCTTTGTACGGAATGCCGGAGCCCCGGTCGAGTTCCAAAATCCACTCGGCGGCGTTGTCCAGGAAGTAACGGTCGTGGGTAATGGCCACCACAGTGCCCGAAAAACGCTGCAAGAACAGCTCGAGCCAGTCCACCGATTCGGCATCCAAGTGGTTGGTTGGTTCGTCGAGCAGCAGCATGTCGGGGCGCGACAGCAACAAGCGGCACAGGGCCACGCGGCGTTTTTCACCACCCGACAATTTGCCGATGATGGCGTCCCAAGCGGGCAAGCGCAGCGCGTCAGCGGCGATTTCCAATTGGTGCTCGGAGGCGTCGCCTGCGGTCGAAATGATGGCTTCGAGCTGGGCCTGCTCGGCAGCCAAGGCGTCAAAGTCGGCGTCTTCTTCGGCGTAAGCCGCATAAACCTCTTCCAGGCGGGCTTGTGCGGCTTTGACTTCGCCCATGCCGCTTTCAACGGCTTCGCGCACAGTCTGCTCGGGGTCCATCACGGGTTCTTGGGGCAAATACCCGATTTTCAGACCCGCCATCGGGATGGCTTCGCCTTCGATTTCCTTGTCGATACCGGCCATGATCTTGAGCAAAGTGGACTTGCCCGAGCCGTTCGTGCCCAGCACGCCAATCTTGGCACCGGGGAAGAAAGACAGCGAAATGTCTTTGAGAATGTGACGCTTGGGCGGCACGATCTTGCCAACCCGGTTCATCGAAAATACGTATTGAGCCATGTGTAAACCTGAATAAAAAAGGGCAGAGACCCATCACCCCAAGGGCGTCAGCTCTGCACCGCAGCCCTGCATATGGGCTCTGTTGCGGTGTATGCAACCCGGCATTATCCCAGCTTGCCAGGCTGCACAAAGAAAAATCAGAGCGAGCGCTCGGACAACTTGCCTGAACGGCTGGAAAACTGCACCAGGCTGTTCAACGCTTCGAGCTGAACCCGGGCGCTGCGCGTGCCATAGACCTCGGCCCGCAGCCAGGCACATTCGGCGTCCAGCGACTCGTCTGAGGCCAGACTGCACCACCACACACGGCCCTCGCCATCCCAGCGGTAACCACGCGACTTGAGCTTGTCTTTGGCCTCAAACGGCGCACCCGTGGCACGCAGTTTGTAGCGCGTCTGTCCGGCACCCGCTAAAAGGCGCGACAAACCGGTTTGACCGTCGGCCAGCGGCGAAGCCAGCACCTGCAACAAGGCATGGCAATCGACCTGCGCCCGGTGCGCGTCGTAAAACCAACCGCGCTCGGACGCCAAAAACTCCAGCTTGGCCGAGCCACTGCCCTCTTTCTTCCAGTCGATGCCCTGAAAAGAACAGCCCCAGGCCTTGCCCGCAAAGACGGGCCAGCGGCCTTCAACAAATGGCCGGTCAAACCCGGCGTTGTGCGCCACGATCAAGTCGGCCTGCGCCACCATCGCCGTCACAGCGGCATCGTCGATGCGCTGCCCCTGCACCATGCTGTCGTCGATCCCGGTGATCTCGGTGATCTGGGGCGGAATCGGCTTGCCGGGGTCTTCAAACGACTCGTAAATCGACACAGGGCCCACAGGCAAACCCGTGTTGGCGTCGATCAACACCGACAACATGGCCAGCTCAATGACTTTTTCGGTCTTGCTGTC
>Ga0208916_10000417_pt1 | contig 20318 bp, 17 predicted proteins | sample DEB19_08_DNA_5_FD_184523 | JGI IMG/M metagenome (GOLD analysis project Ga0208916, IMG submission 184523) | Aqueous microbial communities from the Delaware River and Bay under freshwater to marine salinity gradient to study organic matter... | ecosystem: Environmental > Aquatic > Marine >... | reverse complement strand
TTACGCCAAGGAAGATTTTGTCGCTCGCGTCAAAGAAATCACCGGTGGTGCTGGCGTCAAGGTGGTCTACGACTCAGTCGGCAAAGACACTTTTTTGAAATCGCTCGACTGTTTGCAACCCTTCGGATTGATCGCTAATTTCGGCAATGCTTCCGGCAAAGTCGAGCCGATCGACCTTGGGGTGTTGGCTGGCAAGGGCTCGATTTACGCGACGCGGCCAACGGTGTTCACGCACTTGGCCACCCGCGAAAGCACCCAAGCCATGGCCGACGACTTGTTCGAGATGGTCACCAGCGGCAAGGTCAAAATTGCGATTGATCAGCGCTTTGCGTTGGCTGATGTGGCCGAAGCGCATCGTTCGCTGGAGGCCCGTCAAACCACGGGTTGCACGATCCTGACGCTGTAAGTCGGGACTAGAGGAAGACCCTATATCTTTTTCAGGGCGGGCCACTAGCATGACCCTCGGGCATTACCAAGGGGGCAGTGTTCAGCCAAGATGGACGGTCTTTTTTTAACAAGGTCAATCATGCCGAAGAAATCACTTCAGTTTTTGATGGTCAGTGTGTTGTTGTGTTCTGTGCTTCCTGCAGTGAGCCAGACCAACGACCTTACTTTAGTCGGGCTGTCCAAATGAACGACAGCATTCATGACAAGTCTGGCTCACGTCGCCAGTTTCTCGCAGGCTCTGCTGCGGCGACGCTTGCCGTGCTGCCGGTTTCTCCGGTAAGCGCTCAGTCGGCTGGCACAGCTGAATCGGCGGGGGTCACGGGCCAAGAACATTGGGCCATCAAGCAAGCCGGGGGCGAGAACGTGCGCCTGTTCATGTGGCGCAAACAATTGCGCAACCCGACCAGTGCAGCGCGTCGAGGCACTATTGTTTTTGTGCATGGCTCTTCCGTTTCGTCGACACCTGTCTTCGACCTGCAAATCGCGGGGCGAGTGGAGTCTTCAACCATGGACTGGTTTGCCCGTCTCGGCTATGACACTTGGTGTTTTGACTGTGAGGGCTATGGCCGCTCAGACAAGAGCAGGCCAGTCAATGCCGACATCGCCTGTGGCGCAGATGACTTGGCGGTGGTGAGCGAGTACATCACCAAGATCACCGGCACACCCAAGCTGCTGCTCTATGGTTCCTCATCGGGTGCGCTGCGTGCCGCTCTGTTCGCGCAACGGCATCCTGAGCGCGTGGCTCGGCTGGCTTTGGACGCATTCGTCTGGACCGGCGAAGGCAGCCCGACCTTGGCTGATCGAAAGAAACGTCTGGCTCAGTACCGAGCCAACAACCGGCGACCGATTGACCGCGCCATGATTCGCAGTATTTTTACCCGCGATCATCCCGGCACCAGTGACCTGACCATCGTCGACGCTTTTGCCGATGCGGTGCTGGCGCTGGATACATCCGTTCCAACCGGCACCTATATTGACATGTCGGCCAATCTGCCGGTGTGCGATCCGCAAAAAATCACGGTGCCAACGCTCATCATGCGTGGCCAGTACGATGGCATCGCCAGCTTTCAGGACTTGAGCAATTTTTTTGAGCGCTTGGCTAATCCGGACAAACAGTTCATCGTCATGCCCGGTGTGGCTCATACCAGTACACGATCAAAGAACTACGCCTTGGTTTATCACCTGCTCGAAAGCTACTTCAGCCAGCCAGCGCCGGTCTACACAGGCGTTTAGATCGTTCAAGCCCGGCTGCGACGCACCCGTAGCAGCTCGTCCAAAATCAGGCAGACGGCGCCTATCGAGATGGCGCTGTCTGCGATGTTGAAGGCGGGGAAATGCCAGCCGGCGTAGTGCACGTCAATGAAGTCGACGACGTAGCCGTGCATCATCCGGTCGATCACGTTGCCAATCGCGCCGCCCAAAATGCAAGCCATGGCAAACGAAAACAGTTTCTGACCTGGGTGTGAGCGCAGCATGTGCACGATGAAGAGCGCCGCACCCACGCCAATCGCAGTGAAAAACCAACGCTGCCAGCCTGATGCTGATGCCAAGAACGAGAAGGCCGCGCCGCTGTTGTGGACCCTGACGATGTTGAAGAAATTCGTCACGTGAGTCGCATCACCGAGCTGGTAATAGCCCAGGATCAGCACCTTGGTGAACTGGTCGGCGATGAGCAGAATCAGCGCCAGTCCCAGCCAAGGCCAGACGGCGCTGTTTGATTTTTGAAAACTTATTTTGGCCATCACGCAAACTTCCGGTCTTCGCCTGCACCGTACAGGTTGCTGGTGCAGCGTCCGCAAAGGGTTGGGTGAGTCGCATCATGGCCAACGTCACCCTGGTAGTGCCAGCAGCGTTCGCATTTAACGCTGGTGCTGGTGGCTGAGGCCACGCTCAAGGCCTCAGCCGCTTGCAGCGTCATCAACGAGGTGATGAAGACAAACTTCAGGTCTTCGCCGAGGCTGTTCAGCAGCGCGTGGTCGTCAGCATTGACGCTGAGTGTGACTTCAGCTTGCAGCGACGAGCCAACTTTCCCTTCAGCACGCAAGACTTCGATGTCCTTGTTGACGAGATCGCGCAATTCGCGAATGCGCGTCCACTTGGCCAGCAAGGCGGCGTCAGGCGAGGCGAGCTCGGCATAGGTTTCCATGAAGATCGACTCGGACGAGCCGAACACCGTCCAGGCTTCTTCCGCGGTGAAGCTCAAAAACGGCGCCATCCAGCGCAGCATGGCGTGCGTGATTTGGTGCAGCGCCGTTTGCGCGCTGCGCCTTGCCAGGGATTTAGGGGCGCTGGTGTAGAGCCGGTCTTTCAGGATATCGAGGTAGAACGCGCCCAGATCTTCGCTGCAGTAGATCTGCAGTTTCGAGACCACCGGGTGAAATTCGTAGACCTCGTAATGCGCCAGGATATCGGCTTGCAACTGTGCCGCGCGGCTCAAGGCGTAGCGGTCAATTTCCAGCATTTGCGTCAAGGGGACGCTGTCCGTGGCAGGGTCAAAGTCGCTCACATTGGCCAGCAAGAAACGCAGCGTGTTGCGAATCCGGCGATAGGCGTCGACCACACGGGCCAAGATTTTGTCGTCAATGCCAAGGTCGCCAGAGTAGTCGGTTGAAGCACACCACAGGCGAATGATTTCAGCGCCCAGTTTGTCTGAAACTTCTTGTGGCGCGACGACGTTGCCTTCGCTTTTACTCATCTTGCGGCCCTTGCCGTCGACGGTGAATCCGTGCGTTAGCAGACCTTTGTAGGGCGCGTGGTCGTACATGGCGCAGGCCGTCAGGAGGGAGGAATGGAACCAGCCGCGGTGTTGGTCATGGCCTTCGAGATACAGGTCGGCAGGCCAGGTCGATTGCGCCGCGTGGCTGTGCTTTAAGACGTGATCGTGTGTGGTGCCGGAGTCAAACCAGACGTCCAAAATATCGGTGCTCTTGATGTAGTCCGGTGCATCGTTGCCGATGATGGATTCGGCTGTCGCCTTGCTCCAGGCCTCAATGCCGCCGGCTTCGACCATGCTGGCGGCTTGGTCCATGATGTCCATGGTGCGCGGGTGCAATTCGCCGGTGGCAGTGTGGATGAAGAAGGGCAGGGGAACGCCCCAGTTTCGTTGGCGGCTGATGCACCAGTCCGGCCGGCCGGCGATCATATCGCGCAAACGGGTCTTGCCGTTTTCCGGATAAAAGCGCGTCTCTTCAATCGCATTCAGGGCCAATTGGCGCAGGGTTTGACGGGCTTTGTCTTTGGCGAACAAGCCTTCATTGCCCGGGCCTTCTTCGTCCATGCGAATGAACCACTGGGCGGCGGCACGGTAGATCACTGGCGTCTTGTGGCGCCAGCAATGCGGGTAGCTGTGGACGATGTCTTGCGTGGCAAACAGGCGGTCGTGCTCGCGCAGTTTGTCGATCACCAGCGGTGCGGCTTTCCAGATGTTGAGGCCGCCAAAGAAGGGTAGTTCATCAACATATCGGCCATTGCCTTGCACTGGGTTCAGGATGTCGTCGTAAGCCATGCCGTTGGCAACGCAGGAGTTAAAGTCTTCTACGCCATACGCTGGCGCGGAGTGCACGATGCCGGTGCCGTCATCGGCGGTGGCGTAGTCGGCCAGGTACACCGGCGACAAGCGGCGGTAGCCGTAGACGCCTTGGTCATCGGCCACGTCGTGCAGCGGGTGCATGAAATTGAGCAACGCCAGTTTTTCGCCCAACGTGGTGGCCAGCACCGTGCCGGTGAGGCCAAAACGAGCCAGGCATTTCTCTACCAGCACCGACGCTAACACCAGCAAGCCGCGCTCGGTGTCCACCAGTGCGTATTCAAGGGCAGGGTTCAGGTTCAGCGCCTGATTCGCCGGAATGGTCCACGCGGTGGTGGTCCAGATCACGGCAAACGCGTCCTTTGACAAACTGCCCAAACTTGGCAGGCCAAAGGCGGCAGCGAGTTTTTCTGGCTCAGCACATTTGAAGCCGACGTCCAGCGTTTGTGATTTCTTGTCGGCGTATTCGATTTCAAACTCTGCCAGTGACGAGCCGCAGTCAAAGCACCAGTACACCGGCTTCAGGCCGCGGTAGACAAAACCGCGTTCCATGATGCGTTTGAGGGCACGGATTTCATTCGCCTCATTGGCGAAATCCATGGTGCGGTACGGGTTGTCCCATTCGCCCAAAACGCCTAAGCGTTTGAAGTCGGCCATCTGGCCGGCGATTTGTTCGGTGGCGAAAGCCCTGCTTTTGGCTTGCACTTCGTCACGCGGCAAGGCCCGACCGTAGAGCTTCTCAATGGCGTTTTCAATTGGCAGTCCGTGGCAGTCCCAGCCCGGCACATAGACCGCGTCCATGCCCTTGAGCTGACGCGCCTTGACGATCATGTCTTTCAGCACTTTGTTGACGGCGTGGCCAATGTGAATCTTGCCGTTGGCGTAGGGTGGGCCGTCATGCAGCACAAATTTCGGACGGCCTTGGCGGACGTCTCGCAGTTTTTTGTAGAGCCCTTTGTCTTCCCATTCTTTGACCCAACCGGCTTCGCGCTTTGGCAAATCGCCGCGCATCGGGAAAGGCGTATCAGGCAAGTTGAGGGTGCTGCGGTAATCGGTTTTGGTGTCGGACATGGTTTTATTTCGGAGAAAATGGAGCAGCTGTTACTGGCAGTTTGGCAGGTGATTGGGCCGCACAAAGCGGTCCAGAATGCGGAGCCATGGTCACCTGCGGTGAACAGTGCAGGCGCTGACGGTGGCGAGATCGTCTAAATTCGATCGAGGCTGGTTTCGGTGTTTTGGGCCGCGAAAAATGCACGCGCGTTGTCGCAGTCCTGAGAGATGCCCTTTTTAAGCGCTCCCAGACCCTCGTATTTCAGCTCGTCATGTAGTTTGTGCAGCAGTTCCACGCGAATAATTTTACCGTAGGCACTGTCCAGCCCAGCCCCCTCGGGGGGCAGTGCAGCACGCGCAGCGGCAAGCGTGGGGGCCATATCTGTCCAGTCCAAACAATGGACTTCCAGCAAAACGCGACCTGCGTCTTCGACGGTTGGCCGTATCCCCAAACTGGCCACACCATCGACAGGGGCGTCACCTTGGGCGCCCAGCCCGTGCGTTCGGACCACAAAAATGCCGCTGGCCGCTGGCTTGTCGTGCCTGAAAGCAATGTTCAGGGTCCGAAAACCCAGCTCACGGCCGAGTTTTTTGCCGTGCACCACATGACCTGAAATGCTGTACGGCCGGCCGAGCAGTCGTGCCGCGTCCTCCAACTGGCCGTGCGCCAGCGCTTCGCGCACCGCTGAGCTCGAGACCCTCGCCCCATGCACTTCGTAGCTGTCCATGCGGGCGACTTCAAAACCGCAGGCGACACCGGCCGCGTCGAGCATGGCGTAGTCGCCGGCCCGTTTGCTGCCAAAGCGAAAATCGTCGCCTACCAGCACATAGCGCACCTGGAGATTCTTCACCAACACGTCGTGGATGAATGCATCGGCGCTCTGAGACGCCAAGCGTGTATTGAACGGCAGCACCACGGCCTGGTCGATGCCGCAGCGTGCCAGCTCCGTGAGTTTGTCGCGCAGGGTTGAGATGCGCGTGGGGGCCGTACTCGGGGAAAAATACTCGCGAGGGTGCGGCTCGAAGGTCATGACACGTGCCGGTAAGCCACGGTGTTTCGCCTCGTTTTTGAGCACGGCGAGCATGGCCTGGTGACCGCGGTGAACCCCGTCAAAGTTGCCGATGGTCAGCGCGCAGGGCTGCGCCAGTGCCGGGTGCTGATGGCCGCGAAAGATTTTCATGCAGCAGATTATCGTTTTTTAGCGACCCGATCCAACCGCTGGTCCGGGGTTGACCCAGCCAACTCTGTGAAACTGTCATGAATTCACTGTATATTGTTGGTTAGCACGCAGACGCCATTTTTTAGAAAAAAGCGTTTGCTAGCCTTGATGCTCGACGCTGGTTTCCATTTTCATGGAGGTTCGTTTGAAGGTCTTGAAGCTGTCCGCCCAGGGGTTGCCACAATCGTGGATCAGCCTCGAACAAGCTGTGTTGCACTACGCCGCCGGGGAAGTGCGCTGGGAAGCTGGCGCACAGGTGGCTCTGTTTCGCGGCGGTCACAACGCTCACACTGGCGAGCAGTCGACCATCACGGTCAACAGCATCATTGGTACACGGGGCGTTCCAAACATCAATCCCTTTGATCTCAAGCCCGGTCTGACCAACGGCAAGCTATTTGCGCGCGACCGAAACGTCTGCGCTTACTGCGGCAGCCATTTCCATGAAGAAGAGCTGACGCGCGAGCACATCATTCCTTTTGCACAGCAGGGCATCGACACTTGGATGAATGTGGTCACCGCTTGTCGCGCTTGCAACCACCGTAAAAGCAGCCGTACGCCCGAGCAGGCGCGCATGCCGCTTCTTTACACGCCATATGTGCCCAGCCTTTGGGAAGATTTTATTTTGCGAAACCGCCGAATTTTGGCGGACCAAATGGAATTTTTGATCGCGCACGTGCCGCGCTCTTCCCGTCTCCTGACCTAACGCCTGTTTTTCGGAGATTCAGGGTGTTCAGGCAAACACGCCGGCCGTGTCTTGCATGCGGGTGGACACCTCGCACAACTGGTGCAGTGAATCACCAAAGGTCATTTCCAGTTGCGTCAATTTCTTGAAGCAGTGACTGACCATGTATTCGTCAGTGACGCCATTGCCACCGTGCAATTGCACGGCCTGCTGGCCAACGAAGCGCATCGATTGGCCAAGTTGGTATTTGGCGCGAGCCATGGCGGCACGGCGTTCGTCTGCCGGGGCGTTGAGCTTGAGTGAGGCGTAGTAGCTCATGGAACGGGCCAACTCCAGCTGCATTTTCATGTCTGCCACGCGGTGGCGCAGGGCCTGAAAACTACTGATGACAACGCCGAATTGTTTGCGCTGGTTCATGTAGTCCACGGTGATGGCCAAGGTGGTGTCCATCACGCCGACGGCTTCCGCGCAAGCGGCGGCAATGCCGATGTCCACCGCGTGTTCCAAGGCGGCCAGCCCGTCCAGTGTGATCAGCGTTGCGTCTGCGTTGTCCAGCTGCACTTCGGCCGCTCTGCTGCCGTCTTGGGTGCGGTACCCGCGCGTGCGGACGCCGCTGGCTTGGCGCTCTACCAAAAACAGCGCGTGCTGGCCCCGCAACATGGCAGGCACCAAAAAGGCATCCGCTAGATCGCCTGCAGGGACGATGCTCTTGTTGGCTGTCAGCGACCAGCCCTTAGCGCCTTCTGTGTTCTTCGTGTTTTCAACTGCCTTGGCATCGCACATATCGAGCCGGTAGCGGGCAGCGCGTTCTTGGTGCGCCAGCACCACCCGCGCTTCCCCCAAGGCTATCTTGGGCAGCCATGCCGCCTTGACGGTTTCTGGCGCCCAGACACTGAGCACTGCGCCGGCCAACAAGGTATGGGCGATAGGTTCAAGGACCAAGCCGCGGCCCAGTTCTTCCATCACCACCATGCTTTCGATGGGGCCCATGCCCAGACCGCCGTGGGCTTCAGGAATGGACAGACCACACAAGCCAAGTTCAGCGATTTCTGTGTAGGCCTCGTGTGAAAAGCCACCGGCGCTGGCAATGGCACGGCGGCGATCAAAGGCGTAGCCTTTGGTGACCCATTTGCGTACGGCATCACGCAGTTGTTCTTGATCGTCAGAAAAATTGAAATCCATGGTCTTGTCTCCTCAGCCCAGCACGGTCTGCGCAACGATGTTGCGTTGAACTTCATTGCTGCCGCCGTAAATAGTGGTTTTTCGCATGTTGAAATAAGTGGATGCCAGGGGCGCGCAGTGCGCAGACCCTCCTGGAAAACCATCCAAGCCCGCGTCGACTTGGTCGCCTTGCCAGCCGGCTTCCATGGCCTCTTGTATGAAGGGCAGGCTGAAAGGGCCCGCCGCCAGCATCATGAGTTCGGCATAACGCTGCTGGATTTCGCTGCCCCGAATTTTCAATAAACCGGCGATGTCGAGCGAGTTCTTCCCCGTCTTTTGCGCCGACAGCACACGCAGCACCAGCATTTCGAGTGCCACCACGTCCACTTCGAGCTTGGCAATCTCGTCCTTGAAGCGCAGGTTGCCGTACAGTCCTTCGGCCTTGGCGATGCGCTTCAGGCGCTCCAGTTCACGCTTGGATCGGTTGACGTCGGCAATGTTGGTGCGTTCATGGCTGAGCAGGTGTTTGGCGTAAGTCCAGCCCTTGTTTTCTTCCCCGATCAGGTTGCTGGCGGGCACTTCGACGTTGTCGAACCAGACTTCATTGACCTCGGCCTCGCCGTCGAGCAACACGATCGGGCGTACCGTGATCCCCGGCGACTTCATGTCGATCAGCAGGAAGGAAATGCCGGCTTGTGGTTTGCCTTCGTGGCTGGTGCGCACCAAGCAAAAAATCCACTCGCCGTATTGGCCCAGCGTGGTCCAGGTTTTTTGCCCATTGACGATGAATTTTTCGCCTTGACGCTCTGCCTTGCATTGGACCGACGCCAGGTCCGAGCCTGCGCCAGGCTCGCTGTACCCCTGACTCCACCACACCTCGCCGCTGGCAATGCCGGGCAAGAAGCGTTGTTGCTGCTCAGCGCTGCCAAAAGCCATGATCACCGGCGCGACCATCACTGGGCCAAACGGCACCACGCGCGGCGCGCCAGCCAGCGCGCATTCTTCTTCAAAGAGATGCTTTTGCACCGCGTTCCAGCCGGGGCCTCCAAATTCGACGGGCCAGCCGTGGCCAAGCCAGCCTTTTTGGCCCAAAATTTTGGCCCAGCGTTGCATGTCGTCTCGTGACAGGCGCAGCGCATGGTGCACTTTGTGTGCAATATCGGCGGGCAAGTTGGCCTTGACCCAGTCGCGAATGTCTTCGCGAAACTGTTGTTCTTCGGGCGTAAAAGCTAAGTCCATGGCGGTGATGTCTCCGGTTATTTAAACCGTCTGTCAGTTGGCAATGCCTCTTTTGTAGCACGTGAGCGTGTTGCCAGGCCATAAACTACCGCCATGACTGAGAAAGCAAAAAATATTGTCATCCTGATTTCTGGCGCTGGTTCCAACATGGCCGCGCTGATCAAGGCGGCGCAAGAAGAAAAGTGGGAAGACCTGCTGGGCGCGCGGGTGGTGGCCGTCATCAGCAACAAACCTGGTGCTGAAGGCCTCGCGCTGGCGCAAGCTTTAGGCGTGCCAACACAGGTGCTAGACCACAAGGACTTTGAGTCCCGAGCCACCTTTGACGCAGCCTTGCAAGCGCTGATAGATACGCATCAACCGGCGCTGGTGGTGCTGGCCGGTTTTATGCGGATTTTGACGCCGGATTTTGTGACCCATTACGCGGGGCGGATGGTGAATATTCATCCGTCCTTGCTGCCAGCCTTCACCGGGCTCAACACGCACCAACGCGCGATTGATGCGGGTTGCTCAGAGGCCGGCGCGACCGTTCACCTTGTGACAACCGAGCTTGATCACGGGCAGATCCTGGCGCAAGCCGCAGTGCCCGTGCTGCCGGCGGACAGTGCAGAGACGTTGGCCGCACGGGTGCTGGTGCAAGAGCACTTGATGTATCCGCAAGCGATCAAAGATTTTTTGCAGAAATTGATACCTGCTTAAACCTCGGCGGTCTGCAGCTGATGCAGCGCCGCTGTGACGATGCTGTTTGCATCCACGCCAAAGAAGGCCCGTAAGGCCGCGCGGGTGTCGCTGCGGCCAAAGCCGTCGGTCCCCAGCGTCAGGTAAGAACGGCCAGCAGGAACGAAGGCGCGCACGCTCTCGGGCACGGCACGCACGTAATCTGTGGCGGCGATGATTGGGCCACGGCTGGTGGCCAGTTGCTCGGTCACGAAGGGCGACGTTGCCGCTTCGCCATTCAATGCGCGCTTTTGGTGTTCAGCACCATCGCGGGCTAACTCGCTCCAACTGGTCACGCTGTAGACCGTGGCGTGAACGCCTTGTTCGGCGAGCAGTTGCGCGGCTTTGACGACTTCAGTCAGGATGGCGCCGGAGCCCATCAGCGTTACTTCACGCACGGGATTTTTTGCGGATTTGACTTTCGACGTCGACACCGCGGAAAAGTGCTTGAAGCGGTAGCAGCCGCGGATGATGTCGCCTTCTGAGCCGGGCACCAGATCGGGCTGCGCGTAGTTCTCGTTCATCAGGGTGACGTAATAAAAAACATCTTGTTGCTCGACCATCATCTCCTGCATGCCACGGTCAAGAATGACGGCGAGTTCGGCACTGAAGGCCGGGTCGTAAGCCTTACAATTTGGGATGGTTGACGCGACCAAATGGCTGCTGCCGTCTTGGTGTTGCAGGCCCTCGCCGCCGAGGGTGGTGCGGCCGGAAGTGGCGCCGAGCAAGAAGCCTCGGGCGCGTTGGTCGGCCGCTGCCCAGATCTGGTCGCCGACGCGCTGAAAGCCAAACATCGAGTAATAAATGTAGAAGGGCAGCATGGCCAAGCCGTGCACGCTGTAGCTGGTGGCGGCGGCCGTCCAGCTCGCCAGTGCGCCAGCTTCGCTGATGCCTTCTTCCAGAATCTGCCCGTCGAGGGCTTCCCGATAGCTCAGCACCGAGCCGATGTCTTCGGGCGCGTAACGCTGGCCGACGCTGGAGTAAATGCCGACTTGCTTGAACAGGTTGGCCATGCCGAAAGTGCGTGCTTCGTCAGCCACGATGGGCACGATGCGTGGACCCAGCGCACTGTCTTTGAGCAAACCGCCGAGCAGCCGCACAAAGGCCATGGTGGTGCTCATTTCCTTGCCGTCTGCGGCCAGCGCAAAGCTGCCGTAGCTTTGCAGTGCGGGGATGTTGATGGGCTCGGCCGTGGTGTCGCGTTTGGGCAAATAGCCGCCGAGTGCTGCGCGCTTGGCCTGCATGTATTGCATTTCCGCGCTATCTGCGGCGGGTCGGTAAAAGTCAATGCGCTTGGCTTGCTCATCACTCAGCGGCAGGTTGAAGCGATTGCGAAATTCGATGAGTTCGTTTTCGTCAAACTTCTTTTGTGAGTGCGTGGTCATCTTGCCCTGACCGGCGCTGCCCATGCCGTAGCCTTTTTTGGTGTGCGCCAAAATCACCGTTGGCTGGCCTTTGTGTTTGGCTGCGGCAGCGTAGGCAGCATGAATTTTCACGAGGTCATGGCCGCCGCGTTTCAGGTGGTCAATTTGCGCGTCGGTCATGCCTTGGGCCAAGCGAGCCAGCTCGGGGTTTTGGCCAAAGAAGGTGTCGCGGTTGAAGCGCCCGTCTTTGGCTGCAAAGGTCTGCATTTGGCCGTCGACGGTTTCTGAAAAAGCCTTGGCCAGCGCGCCCGTGACGTCGCGGGCAAACAGACCATCCCAGTCGCTGCCCCACACCAGTTTGATGACGTTCCAGCCCGCGCCAGCGAAGAGTTTTTCCAACTCGTCAATGATCCGGCCGTTGCCGCGGACCGGGCCGTCAAGTCGCTGCAGGTTGCAGTTGACGACCCAGACCATGTTGTCCAAGCCCTCGCGTGCAGCCAGCGTCAGTGCACTCATGGATTCGGGTTCGTCCATCTCGCCGTCGCCAAAAACACCCCAGACTTTGCGGCCCTCGCAATTGAGCAGGCGGCGGTGCGTCAGGTAGCGCATGAAGCGCGCGTGGTAGATCGAGCTGATCGGGCCGATGCCCATTGAGCCGGTTGGGAATTGCCAAAAATCCGGCATTAAATAAGGATGCGGATAGCTGCTCAAGCCGCGACCTTCTTGGCCGGGCGCAGAGATTTCTTGCCGATAACGCCCCAGCGTTTGTTCGTCGAGCCGGCCTTCGAGGTAAGCGCGGGCATAGACACCCGGCGCGCTGTGCGGCTGGAAAAACACCAAGTCGCCGCGGTGTTGACCTTCGCCCACACCTTCGCGGGCATGAAAGAAGTGATTGAAGCCGGTTTCAAACAGATCGGCCGCGCTGGCATAGCTGGCGATGTGGCCGCCGAGCTCGGCAGAGCCGCCGGTTTCCACTTGATTGGCGCGTACCACCATGGCCAACGCGTTCCAGCGCATGAGGGAGGCCAGTCGTTCTTCCATCGCCAAGTCACCGGGAAACACCGGCTGCTCATCAACGCCGATGGTGTTGAGGTAGGGCGTGGCCAGTTCGGGTTGCCAGCCGATGCGCTGCACGCGCGCCTGCCGAGCCAACTCGCCGAGCATCTGCCGAGCGCGTTCCGGTCCTTGCGTGGCGACCAAGGCTGAAAAGGCTTCGCGCCATTCGGCGGTTTCCTGTGGATCGGGGTCTGTCTGCGCTGTCGTTGAGGCTGCGCTGACGGCGAGGAGGGAGGTGTGTGTGAGATCGTTCATGGCCTGTCTACTTTACGCAATCCGGCGCAGAAGCTTCTGCTTGAATGTAGTGGGTTTATTCTGGATGACGGCATAAAATGCCGAAAAAATCAAGATCGGTGATGTATGCAGCTAGACAGTCTGGATTTAAAGATACTCGATGAGCTTCAGCGCGATGGTTCGCTGTCTAACGTGGAGTTGGCGCGGCGCGTGCACCTGAGTCCGTCGCCTTGCTTGGCCCGTGTGAAGGCGTTGGAAGAAGCCCGTGTGATTGACCGCTACGTGGCGATCGCCAGCGCGGCGGCGCTCGGGCTGGGTTTGAGCGTGTTCATTTCGATCAGCCTGCGTTCGCAAAGCAAAGAAGCCTTGGGCGAGTTTGAGCGGCGCATCGTCGAGCACGACGAGGTGATGGAGTGCTATCTGATGACCGGCGACAGTGACTACCTGATCCGCATTGCGGTGGCAGACATCGGCGCCCTGGAGCGATTCATTCTGGAGCAGCTGACGCCAATCCCCGGCATTGAAAAAATCAGGTCTAGCTTTGCCTTGAAGCAGGTGCGCTACAAGACGGCTTTGCCGCTGCCATTCCTCGTTAAGTGATTCTCGCCAAGTGAGACCTGCTTTTCAGCTCACATCTTCGCTTGGAACACCAGTCCGGCATGCTCGCGCAGGGCATGGAATTTAATTTTGGGCCACTGCTGCTCGACGGCGCGCAGCGTAGCGCTGTGGTCAACCAAGAGCGTGGGTGCATCAACGGCGTCCAAGGCCACGCGGTGTGCATTGGCGTCCATGAATTTTTTCAATTCGTTGGCGTCTTCGCAAGTGACCCAGCGCGCCAAATTGAAGTTGCTGGCCATGATGCGGGCTTTGACGCCGTACTCGTGCTCAAGCCGGTGCGCGACCACTTCAAACTGCAACTGACCGACGGCGCCCAGCAATAGCAGGGAGCCCGAAATCGGTCGGAAGACTTGAATCGCGCCTTCTTCGCCCAGCTGCGTGAGTCCAGCACGCAACTGCTTGCTGCGCAGCGGATCGGCGACTTCGACGGCACGGAACATTTCCGGTGCAAAAAATGGCAAGCCGGTGAACAGCAGCGTCTCGCCTTCCGTCAGCGTGTCGCCGAGTTGCAAAATGCCATGGTTGGGGATACCGATGATGTCCCCTGCAAACGCCGTGTCGAGCAATTCGCGGCGTTGGCTCATGAAGCTGACCACGGTGTTAGGCCGAATTTCTTTGCCGCTGCGGACCACTTTGAGGCGCATGCCGCGCGTGAATTCGCCGCTGGTCACGCGCAGGAAAGCAATGCGGTCGCGGTGCGCCGGGTCCATGTTGGCTTGGATTTTGAAAACCACGCCAGAGAATTTCTTTTCTTCCGGTTGGACGATGCGCTGCATGGCGGCGCGGGGGGCTGGCGCTGGGGCCAGATCGACCAGCGCGTCCAGCACTTCTTGCACCCCAAAGTTGTTGATGGCTGAGCCGAAAAACATGGGCGTTTGCCTGCCGCTGAGGAAGTCTTCGCGGTTGAATTCTGGCGACGCACCGTTCAGCAGCTCCAGTTCATCCTGCGCCTGCGTGAACTCGGCACCAAAGCGTTTGCTGGCCTCCTCATTGTCCAGTCCCGACAGAATTTCATCGTCTCCGCCGGCCTTGTCTTCGCCGGGGCTGAAGACGCGCATGCGCTTCTCACGCCGGTCGTAAACGCCATGAAAGAGCTTGCCCATGCCGACCGGCCAAGTGAAGGGCACCACGGCCATGCCCAGTTCTCGCTCGATCTCGTCCATCACGCTCATCGGGTCCTGCACCTCTCGGTCCATCTTGTTGACGAAGGTCAGGATGGGCGTGCCTCGCGCACGGCAGACTTGCAGCAGGCGGCGGGTTTGCGGCTCGACGCCGTTGGCCGCATCGATCACCATCAGCGCGGCATCCACGGCGGTCAGCACCCGGTAGGTGTCTTCTGAAAAGTCTTGGTGGCCCGGTGTGTCGAGCAGGTTGATGACGCAGTCGCGGTATTCCATTTGCATCACCGAACTGGCGACAGAGATACCCCGTTGCTTTTCAATTTCCATCCAGTCGCTGGTGGCATGGCGTGCAGCCTTGCGGGCCTTGACCGACCCAGCGATTTGAATCGCGCCCGAAAACAGCAGCAGCTTTTCAGTCAGCGTGGTTTTACCCGCGTCGGGGTGGGAAATAATGGCAAACGTACGGCGGCGCTTGACTTGTTTTTCGATTTCGATGGTGTCGGACATAACCCACGATTATCGACTGCAAAGGCCTCAGTCTGGCTGGCGCGTAAAGCGCGGTTGCCGTAAACCGTCAATCGTCACGTCTTCTTCGAACATCGCGGCCGGCCGAACCCACATCCCCCGTTCGCCATACAACGCACGGTACAAGGTCATGGGCTCCAGGCTCTCGCTGTGGCGCACGGTGCCGAGAACTTCATACATCAGGCCTTTGTAGTGCCGGTACAGGCCTTTGGGTGTTTCGATCAGGGTGGGCAAAGGGTCTGACATGGTGTTTTCGTGAGGTGTTGCATTGAGTGGTGGGCTTGCACATGAGCTCAGTGGGACAATACCCGCATGCACCCTAACGCCTTATTAGACAGTTGTTCCGAGCTTATCAAGCAGGTTCTTAAATTTGATCACCCCGCCGACATGGTGGTATCTCGCCATTTTCGTGAGCAGCGCCTCGGCCCCCGCGAGCGTGCTACCGTGGCGGAAACCATCTACACCGTGCTGCGCAAGAAGTCCTTGTTCACCAACCTGGCTCAGTCTGGCAGCGGACCCATTGAGCGTCGTTTGGCGATTCTGGGCTTTGCCGCTGAACGCGATTTTTTGTTGGGCGCTTTGAACGACCAAGAGAAAGACTGGCTGTCCCGCTGTGACCAAGTCAAACCGTCTGACCTGATGGAGCTGCACCGGCACAACCTGCCGCAGTGGCTGGTGGACTCGTTGCGCGCCCAGCTCGGCGATGAGTTCTGGCCGCTGGTGGACAGCCTGAACGCGCCAGCCGGTCTCGACTTGCGCGTCAACACGCTGAAAGACAAACGCGCAGATGTTCAAAAAGAGCTGGCCAAGGCTGGCGTCCCGACAACTGCGACCCCATTTTCACCGTGGGGCTTGCGCGTGCGCGACAAGGCTCAACTCGGCAAGCTCGACACCTTCACCCGTGGCGCGATTGAGGTTCAAGACGAGGGCTCGCAGTTGCTGGCGGTGCTGGTCGATGCCAAGCGCGGCGAAATGGTGGTGGATTTTTGTGCTGGCGCGGGCGGCAAAACGCTGGCCTTGGGTGCCAGCATGCGCGGCACCGGGAGACTCTACGCCTTTGATACGTCGGGTCATCGCCTAGATGCACTCAAACCCCGACTGGCCCGAAGCGGCCTGTCGAACGTCCATCCGGTGGCGATTGCGCATGAGCGTGACGACCGCATCAAACGCCTGGCCGGCAAAATTGACCGTGTGCTGGTCGATGCACCTTGCTCCGGCTTGGGAACTTTGCGCCGCAATCCAGATCTCAAATGGCGGCAGAATCCGAAGCTGGTTGCCGAGTTATCGGCCAAGCAAACGGCGATCTTGCAAAGCGCAGCCCGTCTTCTGAAGCCGGGTGGTCGCTTGGTGTATGCCACTTGCAGCTTGTTGAAAGAAGAAAACGAGAACATTGCAGAGGCCTTCAGTGCGGCGAATCCGGGGTTTCATTTGCTCCAGGCGGCCGAGGTGTTGACGCAAGCGGGTGTTGAAAATGCACCAAAACTGTGCTCGGGCGCATTTTTGCGGCTCTGGCCTCATCAGCATCAGACAGACGGTTTCTTCGCTGCGGTCTGGCAAAAGGCTGATTCGTCCCCAACTGAGGTCTGAAGATCGCCGCAGATCTTGAAAGTTACCCGCCTGAAGCCATTTTTTAACGCTTTAAGCTCTGTTGAGATATTCCCCTAGATGACTTGGTGTTTTTGCCTTGTCAGCCTACAATGTTGAGTGTTCTAAACGCACAGCCTCATTAGGGCGGGTTGCAATGAACTCTTTTTAAGGACTTTTATGACTTTGTTTGACGCTGGTCTTGATTGGTTGGCTAACGGCCTTTGGAACATTGCTTGGTGGCAGATTGTCTTGTTCGCCTTGGCCGTGACACACATCACGATGATCAGTGTGACCATTTTCTTGCATCGTCATCAAGCCCATCGGTCGTTGGATTTGCACCCGATCGCTTCGCATTTTTTCCGTTTCTGGCTGTGGCTGACAACAGGTCAGGTCACCAAAGAGTGGGCGGCGATTCACCGCAAGCATCACGCCAAATGCGAGCAGGCTGAAGACCCGCACAGCCCACATATTCACGGCATCAAAAAAGTACTGACTCAGGGGGCTGAGCTCTACCGTGCTGAATCAAAAAATCTGGAAACCATGGCCCGATTTGGCCACGGCACGCCCAATGACTGGATCGAACGCAATCTGTACACGCGATTCTCTTGGCAAGGCGTTGGTCTGATGATGATCATTGACTTGGCATTGTTTGGCGTTGGCGGTCTGGCTGTCTGGGCTTTGCAAATGGCCTGGACGCCCATCATGGCGGCCGGCATCATCAATGGCGCAGCGCATTACTGGGGTTATCGCAACTTTGAGGCACCAGACGCCAGCACCAACATTTCACCCTGGGGCATCATCATTGCCGGTGAAGAGTTGCACAACAACCATCACACCTACCCAACGTCTGCCAAGCTGTCGATCAAACCTTACGAGTTTGACATTGGCTGGATGTACATCACGATCTTGAAGAGCGTTGGTCTGGCCAGTGTCAAGAAAGTACCGCCTAAGCTTCAGCATGGCAACATCCGCCCTGTAGCGGATGAAAAAACGCTTGAAGCCCTGATCGCTCATCGCTACGAAGTCATGGCCCGTTTTGCCCGTGAACTGCGCCGCGCAGGTAAAGCAGAAATCCAGACATTGCAGGCCCGTCAAGCGGACGTTTCGACGCTCAAACTGGCCAACCGCTGGTTGCACCGTGATGCCGACAAGGTGCCGGCAGAAGCTCGGACCCAATTGGCTCAGGTTCGTGCAGAGCACCCTGTGCTCGACAAAATGGTCACCATGCGTGAAGAGCTTCGTCAGATGTGGTTGAGCACATCAACGTCGCGCGAGCAATTGGCTATGGATTTGCAGGCCTGGTGTCACCGGGCTGAGGACAGTGGCATTGCGGCTTTGAAAGAGTTCTCTTTCAAGCTGCGTTCGGCTCGGGCCTGATACCGCTCGACGTCTGCTGCTGTTCTTCAAAAGCCGCTCTTCGGAGCGGCTTTTTTGTGGGCGTTTGTTTGGGGGGCGATGACGTTTCTTTTGCTTCGCACCGTTGAAGGCTTGGCCCGGAGCTCTCATACTGGGGTACCAGAAATCGACCCCCGGGCCAAGCCTTCAACGGTGAGTTCGTGGCGTCTCTAGGTGGGTGAAATGCGGGAAGGGCGAGGCGGCTTGTTTTACTTGTTTTTCTTCTCGCCCCTCATCAATATCGCGCTGCAGAGGTTTGGCTTGGGGATGGGGTCGATTTCTGGTACCCCAGTATGAGACCGTAGCCCCAAGCCAAACCTCTGCACTCAGCCGCACTACGCTGCAGGCATAAAAAAACCCGCCGGGAAGGGCGGGTTGATTTGTTGGTGCCTGAGCACCAGAAACGCACTGAATTACTTCAGCTTGATTTCTTTGTATTCCACATGCTTGCGTGCCTTAGGATCAAATTTCATGATCAGCATTTTGTCAGGGGTGGTTTTCTTGTTTTTAGTGGTCGTGTAGAAATGACCCGTGCCGGCAGTTGATTCCAGCTTGATTTTTTCGCGTGCGCCTTTAGCCATGATGATTCTCCTTAGATTTCACCGCGGGCACGGAGGTCAACCAAGACCGCGTCGATGCCCAGCTTGTCCACAAGACGCAAACCAGCGCTGGTGACGCGCAAGCGTACCCAACGGTTCTCAGTCTCGACCCAGAAGCGACGGTATTGCAGATTAGGCAAGAACCGACGTTTGGTTTTGTTGTTAGCGTGAGAAACATTGTTCCCCACCATCGGGCCTTTGCCCGTAACCTGACAGACGCGTGCCATGAGCACTCTCCGTATAAAAAAATGTAATTCGGATGCTGGCCCCATGGTCACCATGAGAGCTCAGCCAAGCTTTTGATTATAGCCTGAAATGTGAAGCCCGAGAAGCGCCCATCTTCAAGATGCTCGCTGGAGAGGCCGTTTCAGGCGTTTTTCAATCGTTTTGTTCAAGGAAACGTTGTGCGTCTAAAGCCGCCATGCACCCCGTGCCGGCACTGGTGATGGCTTGGCGGTAAACGTGGTCCTGCACGTCCCCAGCGGCAAAAATGCCTGGCACGCTGGTCATGGTGGCAAAGCCTTGCAGACCGCCACGCGTGATGATGTAGCCATCTTTCATGTCCAGTTGGCCCTCAAAAATATCTGTATTGGGATGGTGGCCAATCGCAATAAAGCAGCCTTGCAACGCTAGATCTTCGGTGCTGTTGTCTTCTGTGTTTTGCAAGCGAACGCCGTTGACGCCGGCGGCATCGCCAAGCACCTGTTGCAGTGTGCGATGGGTCTTCAGGACAATCTTGCCGGCAGCCACTTTCTCGTGCAGTTTGTCAATCAGAATGGCTTCTGCCTTGAACTTGTCGCGGCGATGCACTAGGTAGACTTTGCTGGCGATGTTCGACAAATACAGGGCCTCTTCAACAGCGGTGTTGCCGCCGCCGACAACGCAGACTTCCTGCTCGCGGTAGAAAAATCCATCGCAGGTGGCGCAGCCCGACACGCCGCGGCCCATAAAAGCAGTTTCTGATTCCAGGCCGAGGTACTTGGCTGATGCCCCAGTGGCTAGGATCAATGAATCGCAGGTGTAGGTACCACTGTCGCCGGTGAGGGTGAAGGGGCGCTGGCTGAAGTCGACTTTGTTGATGTGGTCAAAAAGGATCTCAGTCTTGAAGCGTTCGGCGTGCTCTAAAAAGCGTTGCATCAATTCAGGTCCTTGAACGCCCAACGGGTCGGCAGGCCAGTTGTCGACATCCGTGGTGGTCATGAGCTGACCACCTTGGGCAATGCCAGTGACGAGCACTGGATGAAGGTTGGCTCGTGCGGCGTACACCGCTGCGGTGTAGCCGGCAGGGCCGGAGCCGAGAATAAGGACCTTGGAGTGTTTCGTCATGAAAAATCTGTTCGAGGCAAATAAAGAATTGATTGTAAGAACTCGCCCAAAGCGTTGCTTTGAGCGGGTTTAAGGCATGCCAGACCCCGGGGGTCTACCTATTTGAGCGTCCGCCAACGGGCACATCCAACTGCGGTAAGCTCTCGGGTGATCCATGACTTACTCACTAGACACCCTGAATTCGCGCAACGCCGTTCCGCCCACTGAGGCGGCTGGCGTTGGCCGCTTCGCCCAAGAATTGGGCTTGGCCTTGGGCCTGTTGGCCCTTGTCTTTTGGTTCGCCGCTTTACTGAGCTACACCTTGAATGATGTCGCGTGGTCTACGACCGGTGCGGCTGGTACCAACGCGGTGACCGTAGTCGCGCACAACTGGGGTGGCCGCTTCGGTGCTTGGCTGGCCGACGGCAGTTATTTTTTACTGGGTTTTTCTGTTTGGTGGACGCTGGCCGTCGGT
>Ga0208916_10000416_pt1 | contig 20323 bp, 14 predicted proteins | sample DEB19_08_DNA_5_FD_184523 | JGI IMG/M metagenome (GOLD analysis project Ga0208916, IMG submission 184523) | Aqueous microbial communities from the Delaware River and Bay under freshwater to marine salinity gradient to study organic matter... | ecosystem: Environmental > Aquatic > Marine >... | reverse complement strand
TCTGCCCATGATCGAAAAGGTCTGCAGCAAGATTTGCAAGGTGTCGTTGGCGGCGTTGTCTTCGGGCACGGTCGAGATGTCAACCGCAATCACCAGTTCGGCCCCCATTTGACGTGCAAAACGCACCGGCACCGGGGCCACCAAGCCGCCATCGACGTAGTCGCGCCCGCTGATCCGCACGGGCACAAAAACGCCAGGCACGGCACTCGATGCGCGTACGGCCATGCCGGTGTCGCCGCGCCGAAACAGCATGGCCTGCCCATTGCCCAAGTCGGTCGCGACCACGCCCAGCGGAATGCTCATTTGGTCGAGCAAGCGACCGCCCACGGCCTCGTTCACATAGCGGCCCAGCGCATCGCCGCGGAACATGCCGCGCCCGACCAAAGGCAGCATCCAGTCGGTGATGGCCACCTCTTCAATCGCCAAAGCGGCTTTTTGCAACTCGACACTGGACTTGCCGCTGGCATACAGCGCGGCCACCAAACTACCGGCCGAGGTGCCCACAACGTAGGACGGGCGCAAACCCGCTTCTTCCAGCACAGCAATGACGCCGACGTGCGCAAAGCCTTTGGCGGCGCCGCCGCCCAGTGCCAAGCCAATGCGCGGCATGCGTTTGGCCGCCACGGGCACGGGGGGTGCCTCCGGAGAGACAACGGGTCCAACACCTAAGCCAGCACAACCTCCCATCAACAGCATCGAGCCAAGGGCAGCGCCACCCAACAAGCGGCGCAGAACGACTTTCAAGCGCTGAGAAGCGCTTGAAAGCAAGGCATCTGAGCGTGCACGCTCTGCGCACAGGGTCAGCGTTGCGTCCAACTTGGAGCGCAATAACCTTGCGTCAGCTTCGAGCACTTTAAAGTTATTAAGAATTATTCGCGTTTGCATTAAACTAGCTTCCATCGCAACTTTCACTCATCAAACCCATGTCCAAAAAACCGCTTCTTGCCGGCCTTGTCACCGCTGCCCTGCTGAGCGTCACGGCCAGCGTTGTCGCTCAAGAGCAGGTGCTCAACCTCTATTCTGCCCGTCACTACCAAACAGATGAGGCGCTTTACGGGAATTTCACCCAAGCCACCGGCATCAAAATCAACCGCGTGGATGCCGATGACGCCGGCATTCTGGCGCGCCTGAAAGCCGAAGGCGCTGCCTCGCCAGCCGATGTGGTCTTGCTGGTCGACGCCGCTCGGCTCGGTAAAGCCGACATGGACGGTCTGTTTCGCCCGATCAAGTCAGCGCTATTAGAAGCGGCCATTCCAGCTCAGCTGCGCGCCAAGCCGAGCGCTGAGGGCACCACTTGGTTCGGCTTTTCGACCCGCGCCCGCATCGTCGTGTACAACAAAATGCGGGTCAAAAAGACCGATGTTGACACCTACGAAGCCTTGGCCGACCCGAAGAACAAAGGCCTGCTGTGCACCCGCTCAGGCGCCCACCCCTACAACTTGTCCTTATTCGGTGCGGTCACCGAACACCTCGGCGAAGTCAAAACAGAAGCTTGGCTGAAGGGCCTGGTCGCCAACATGGCACGTGCGCCCAAAGGCGGCGACACCGACCAGATCAAGGGTGTGGCCAGCGGCGAGTGCGGCGTGGCATTGACGAACAGCTATTACCTAGCGCGCATGATGCGGTCGACAGATCCGCAAGACAAGGCCATCGTTGAGAAAATCGGCGTGGTCTTTCCGAACCAACAAACTTGGGGCACCCACGTCAACGTGGCGGGTGCGGGCGTGGCCAAAAACGCCAAAAATCTAAGCAGCGCCGTGAAGTTCATGGAGTATTTGGCCAGCCCGGCCGCACAAAACTACTTTGCCGACGGCAACAACGAATGGCCTGCCGTGGCCGGCGTGAAGGTCAACAACCCGGCCTTGCAAGCCATGACGGGCGGCAGCTTCAAGTCGGAAACCATCCCGATCAGCGCCGTCGCCAACAACCAGACCAAGGTGCAGCAAATGCTGGACCGCGTCGGCTATAAATAAGGAATTGGGCGCAGCCGATGCGTGATAATTGAGTTGACGTTAACGTCAAGTCAGGTCCATCAAGGCGTCTGGCTTTTCATTCCCTTTCACCCTTTTAGGATCACCCATGGACATCGCAGGCAAGGTTTTCATCGTCACAGGCGGCGCATCAGGACTCGGCGAGGGCACCGCCCGCATGCTGGCCGCCAACGGCGCCACGGTGGTGATTGCCGACATGCAGACTGACAAAGGCGAAGCCATCGCCAAAGACATCGGCGGTGCATTTGTGCGTTGCGATGTGAGCCAAGAAGCCGACGGCCAAGCCGTCGTCGCCAAAGCCGTGTCGCTCGGCAAACTGATGGGCTTGGTCAATTGCGCAGGCATTGCACCGGCCGAAAAAACCGTCGGTAAAAACGGCGCGCATTCGTTGGCTTTGTTCAACAAAACCATCACCGTCAACCTGATCGGCAGCTTCAACATGATCCGCTTGGCGGCTGAAGCCATGAGCCAGAACGAACCGGAGTCCACCGGCGAGCGCGGCGTGATGATCTCGACGGCATCGGTCGCCGCCTACGACGGCCAAATTGGCCAAGCTGCGTACAGCGCGTCCAAAGGCGGCGTGGTCGGCATGACCTTGCCGATTGCCCGTGACTTGGCGCGCAACGGCATCCGCAACATGACCATCGCACCCGGCATTTTCGGCACGCCGATGATGTTTGGCATGCCGCAAGAAGTGCAAGACTCGTTGGCCGCCAGCGTGCCCTTTCCGTCACGTTTGGGCACGCCGCAAGACTACGCCAAACTGGCCCGCCACATCATTGAAAACGAGATGCTCAACGGCGAAGTGATTCGTCTGGACGGCGCCATCCGCTTGGCACCGCGTTAAGCCAGCAACGCACGGCGCCATCTGACAATGCCTGTGAGGTTTCTGGCCGCAGCAGGGCTCACTGCCTTTCTGACAGCTTGGTTGACGGCTTGTGCCGCATCACTGGCAGCGCAAGTCGAGCCTCAAACCGCGCCCTTGCAGCCCGAAGAGGCGTCAGGCTACACCGAAAAGCCCGGTTGGGCGACCCGGCATTTTGCCGTGGCTGCGGCTCATCCGCTGGCCACCGATGCGGGTTACAAGATCCTCAAAGCTGGCGGCTCCGCCATCGACGCCGCCATCGCTGTGCAGATGGTGCTGGGTCTGGTCGAGCCGCAATCGAGCGGCATCGGCGGTGGTTCTTTCTTGTTGCACCACGATGGCCAACGCAACATGACCGAGGCTTTTGACGGTCGAGAGACGGCCCCGGCCGCCGCCAATGAGAATCTTTTTTTGAACCCCGACGGCAAGCCGGTGGGGTTTTATGAAGGCGTTGTCGGCGGCCGCGCCGTCGGTGTGCCCGGCACCGTGCAGATGCTGGAAGGGGCGCACCGCCAGCACGGCAAACTGCCATGGGCGCAACTGTTCGCTCCGGCGATTGAGCTTGCCGAGCAAGGCTTCAAGGTGAGCGAGCGCCTGCACAGCTTGCTGGTCAGCGACATTTATCTCAAAAAAGACCCCGTCGCCGCTGCGTATTTTTATGACGCTGCCGGCTTGCCCTGGCCTGTCGGTCATCTGTTGAAAAATCCCGAACTGGCGAGCGTTTTCAAACGCATCGCCAGAGAAGGATCGAAGGCGATGATGACCGGCGAGATCGCTCAAGCCATCGTCGAAAAGGTCCGCCAGCACCCGACAAATCCCGGGCAACTGGCGTTGGCAGACTTGGCTGACTACCAAGCCAAAAACCGCGAACCGCTGTGCCACGACTACCGGGTGTCTCCCCGCGATTACCGCATTTGCGGGATGCCGCCGCCGAGTTCCGGCGCCATAACCATCGGCCAAATGTTGGGCCTGCTGACCCACACGCCAGCGAAAGCCATACCGTTGATGGACGGCCTGCCAGAGGCGCGTTGGCTGCACCTGTACACCGAAGCCTCGCGGCTGGCCTTCGCCGATCGCGACAAGTACATCGCCGACCCGGACTTTGTGCAAGCGCCCGGCGGCCACTGGATGAGCCTGCTCGAGCCCCGCTACTTGGCGGAGCGAGCACGGCTGATCGGCTCTGTGCGCATGGCAACGGCGGTGGCCGGAACGCCAGGCGCGGTCAAGACGAGTTATGCACCGATGCCCGAGCAGCCCGAACATGGCACCAGCCACATCAGCATCGTCGACGCCGACGGCAACGCGCTGGCCATGACCAGCACCATCGAAAACGCTTTCGGCTCGCGCCAGATGGTCAAGGGCTTTTTGCTCAACAACGAGCTCACCGACTTCAGCTTCACACCCCGTGACGCCCAGGACAGGCCGATTGCCAACCGGGTCGAGCCCAGCAAGCGGCCGCGCTCGTCGATGGCACCCACACTGGTGTTTGACAAGCTCAGCGGCGAGTTGCTGATGAGTGGCGGCAGTCCGGGCGGCGCGCTCATCATCCATTACACCGCCAAGCTGCTGTATGGCACGCTCAACTGGGAACTCGATGCGCAACAAGCCATTAACCTGCCGAACTTTGGCAGCCTCAACGGCATGACACTGCTGGAAGACCAGCGCTTTCCGGCCGCTACCGTTCAATCTCTGCGCCAACCGGGGGCGCAAGTACGAGAAGTGCCCATGACCAGCGGCTTGCAAGCGATCCAGAAAACCCCGTCGGGCTGGTTCGGCGGGGCCGATCCGCGCCGCGAAGGCATCGTTCAAGGCGACTGACCCACCGCCCAACAAATGCCGCGTCAAGGCTTTGTGATTAAATCAGCCCTCGACTTTTGCACCCATGGCCATCCCACAATCATTCATCCAGGAACTCCTGTCCCGCACGGACGTGGTGGACATCGTTGGGCGCTACGTTCAGCTGAAAAAGGGTGGCGCCAACTTCATGGGGCTGTGCCCTTTCCACGGCGAAAAGTCGCCCTCCTTCTCTGTCAGCCCGGCCAAACAGTTCTATCACTGCTTTGGTTGCGGCAAAAATGGCAACGCCATCAGCTTCTTGATGGAACATGCCGGCATGACCTTTGTCGAAGCAGTCAAAGACTTGGCGCAGCAATACGGCTTGCAAGTCCCTGAAGACGACGTCAGCCCGCAAGACAGAGCCAGCGCCGCACAAGTCCGCGAGCAGCAAGCCACGCTCACCAGCGTCCTCGAAAAAGCCGCCACGGCCTACGCCAAACAATTGAAAATCTCACCGCGCGCTGTCGATTACTTCAAAGGCAGGGGTTTGTCGGGCGACATCGCCAAAACCTTTGGCCTCGGCTACGCGCCAGAGGGCTGGCGCAGTTTGGCGAGTATTTTTGCCGACTACAACGACCCGCTGCTGGTCGATAGCGGCCTCGTCATCACCGGCGAGCCGGGCGAAGAAAACCAGGCCGGCGAAGCCAAGCGCTACGACCGTTTTCGAGATCGGGTCATGTTCCCGATCCGCAACGTCAAGGGCGAATGCATTGGCTTTGGCGGCCGCGTGTTGGGCGACGACAAACCCAAATACCTGAACTCGCCAGAGACGCCGGTGTTCAGCAAAGGGCGCGAACTCTACGGCCTGTTTGAAGCCCGCACCGCCTTGCGCGAACACGGCTTTGCCTTGGTGACCGAAGGCTATATGGATGTTGTGGCACTGGCCCAACTCGGCTTCGCCAACACCGTGGCCACGCTGGGCACCGCCTGCACAGCAGACCACATTCAAAAACTGTTTCGCTTCACCGACGCTGTCGTCTTCAGCTTTGACGGCGACAGCGCCGGGCGCCGTGCAGCCCGCAAGGCGCTAGAGGCCGCCCTGCCTTTTGCCAGCGATGTGCGCAGCGTCAAGTTCTTATTTTTACCAGCCGAACACGACCCCGACAGCTACATCCGTGCGCACGGCCAAGAAGGTTTTGCCAGCATGGTCAAGCAAGCCGTGCCGCTCAGCCGCTTCATGATCGAAGCCGCCAGCGACGCCTGCGACATGAGCACCGCCGAAGGCCGCGCCCACATGGCCAGCAATGCGCGCGTGCTGTGGAGCCTGCTGCCCGACGGCGCACTGAAGCGCCAGTTGCTGGCCGAGATCGCCGACCAAGTGCAAATCGACAGCCGTGAATTGCTGCAACTCTGGCAACCGGCCGCTCCGTACAAAAGCGGCCAGCGCAACAACAATTTCAACCCCAGCGCCAGCGGCAAAAGCTTCAAGGCCGGCACTAAAAATGCAGCCGACCGCACCCCGCATCCCGAAGCGCCGGATTACAGCTATGCCTATGGCCCAGCGGGCGATGACGCCGACTACAACAGCTCCGAACCTGACTCGTACGGAACGAACGATTCACACGGCTTCAGCAGTCCCAGCAACTCGACCTTCAAACCCTCTGACGGCCAATTCTCCAGCCGATTTCCCAGCAAAAAAGGCAGCGCATCAGGCGGCTACAGCAGCTATGGCGACAGGGCTTCAGCAGCGCGCCCACGCCGAATCGCTGGCCGCATTTTGTCAGCCAGCCGCGAAGACCGCGTGCTGCGCGCCTTGCTGACCGAGTCGCAAGCTTGGGACAAGCTCAACCACGACGAGCATGCTTTGCTATCCGGCTTGCCCGCGCCGCACGGCCCGCTCTTTGTCTGGCTTGAAAGCCAGCTGCACGAGCATGGCCCCCAGCCGTGGGCCGCCCTGCGAGAAGGACTGCGTGAGCATGCGCATGAGAATTACGCGCTCAACCAATTGGCACAAATTCCCGAAGGCATCGAATCCGACTGGAGCGAGGTACGCAGCATTCTGGACCAGTTGAGCCGGCTGGCAAGGCAAGTTGAAATGCAAGACTTGGCCCTGCGCGCCAACACCGACCCGACCGCCTTGGCGCGTTACCGCGAACTGGCAGCCCTGCAAAAACCCGCCTAAAAACAGGGTTTCGAGGGCCTTGAAGTTGCCTCAAAAATAAGCATCTGGGTATAATCCAAACTTAACGCTACGGCAAGCGCGAGAGCAGCACCTCCGGCACCGGCTCCCCGCACAACGGGACCTCTTTGGTACAGAGCCATTTTTCCCGCAAGGACTGCATCCCAAATGTTCGCCCAAACAACTTGCCATCATGCCCAGCCAGCCGGTTTGGGCATTTTTTGCGCCCGCATGGACGCCTGCTCAGTTTCAAGCCATCTTTGCCGATGGACCTGAAATTTATGCTCAGTCTGTCGTCAGGCGCTTTGTTGTGAAAAAGTTTTTTAAGACACCTGGAGCTCGCCATGCCTGTTCAAAAGTCCAAGAAGCCCGTCAAGCCTGTCGCTCAAGCGGCTGCCAAGAAACCTGCTGCCAAAACAGCGGTCAAGGCGGTGCTCAAAGCAGCAACGAATTCAACCAAGCCCCGCGCCAAGGTTGAAATCTCCAAAAAGGCCGTCATATCCAACAAAGCAACTGACCGACCTGCCCCAGCGGGTAAAGCGTCTGTCAAATCCGAGAAGATCCTGAAGAAAGAACCGTCCGTGCCGTCCAAGACCAGCCCTACAGTCAAACCAGTCGCCGTCCGAGTGACCGCCAAAGAAGCAGCCCTCAAGGCCACGCCTGTTGCCGCCGTTGCAGAAGCACCGGCCAAGAAAAAACCCGGCCGCCCACCCAAGAACCCAGCCGCCGAAGGCGACTCGCCAGCTGCTGGTGCCAAGCGCGGTCGCAAGCCAAAGGCCTCCCTCAAAGGTGACGGCGACGAAGACATGTCGGACATTGAAGACGACTTGGTCGGCGAACCCGTGGTGGAAACGACCGAGAAGGTCAAGCCGCTGCGGATGAAAATCAGCAAGTCCAAAGAACGCGCTTTGATGAAAGAGTTCGGCCTCGACGAAGCCGTGCTGTCTGAAGAAGACATGCTGAAGCGCCGCCAGCGTCTGAAAATTCTGATCAAGCTCGGCAAGACGCGCGGTTACTTGACGCATGGCGAAATTTCCGATCACCTTCCCGACAAATTGGTCGACGCCGAAACGCTGGAAGTCGTTGTCAACATGCTCAGCGACATGGACGTTGCCGTTTTCGAGCAAGCACCTGACGCGGAAACCTTGTTGCTGAACAACACCGGTTCAACCGTCGCAACCGAAGAAGAAGCTGAAGAGCAAGCCGAGGCAGCGCTCTCCACCGTCGACAGCGAGTTTGGCCGCACCACCGACCCCGTCCGCATGTACATGCGCGAAATGGGCACGGTCGAGTTGCTGACCCGCGAAGGCGAGATCGAGATCGCCAAGCGCATCGAAGGCGGCCTCATGCGCATGATGGAAGCCATCTCAGAAAGCCCAGCGACGATTGCTGAAATCTTGCGTCTGGCCGAAGAAATTCGCGAAGGCAAGATCGTCATCTCCACCGTGGTCGACGGTTTTTCGAACCCCAACGAAGCCGACGATTACGTGGCCGAGGAAGACTTCGACGAATTCGATGAAGAAGACGACGACGACGGCAAGGGCGGCTCCAAAGCGCTGACCAAAAAACTCGAAGAGCTCAAAAAAGAAGCCCTCAGCCGCTTTGACAAAATTGCCCAGCACTTTGAGAAAGTCCATAAGACCTACGACAAAGAAGGCTACGGCACGCCGACCTACTTGAAGTCGCAAAAAGCCCTCAGCGATGAGCTGATGACGGTTCGCTTCACGGCCAAGTCGATTGAGAAATTGTGCGATTTGCTGCGCGGCCAAGTGCTTGACGTTCGCAAAAAAGAACGCGAACTGCGCCGCATCATTGTGGACAAGTGCGGCATGCCGCAAGAAACTTTCGTCAAAGATTTCCCACCCAATTTGCTTAACCTGAAATGGGTTGAAAAGCAAGTCGCGTCCAACAAGCCTTGGTCCGTGGTGATGGCTCGGAACATCCCACCGATTCAAGAGCTGCAAACCAACCTGGCCGAACTGCAATCACGCGTGGTCGTGCCTTTGACCCACCTCAAAGACATCAACAAGCGCATGAACGAAGGCGAGACCAACTCGCGTGACGCCAAGAAAGAAATGATCGAGGCCAACTTGCGTTTGGTCATCTCCATCGCTAAAAAATACACCAACCGGGGTTTGCAGTTCTTGGACTTGATCCAAGAAGGCAACATCGGCCTGATGAAGGCGGTCGACAAGTTTGAATACCGTCGCGGCTACAAATTCTCGACTTACGCCACGTGGTGGATTCGTCAGGCCATCACGCGTTCGATCGCTGATCAGGCCCGCACCATCCGTATCCCGGTGCACATGATCGAGACCATCAACAAGATGAACCGTCTGTCACGCCAGCATTTGCAAGAGTTTGGCTTTGAGCCAGACGCCAGCGTGTTGGCCGAGAAGATGGAGATTCCTGAAGAGAAAATCCGCAAGATCATGAAGATCGCCAAAGAGCCGATCTCCATGGAAACGCCGATCGGTGACGACGATGATTCACATCTGGGCGACTTCATCGAAGACGCGGCCAACACCGCCCCTCTCGAAGCGGCGATGCAAGCGGGTCTGCGCGACGTGGTCAAAGACATCCTCGACAGCCTGACACCCCGCGAAGCCAAAGTGCTGCGCATGCGCTTCGGCATCGAAATGTCGACCGACCACACGCTGGAAGAAGTCGGCAAGCAGTTCGACGTGACGCGTGAACGGATTCGCCAAATCGAAGCCAAGGCTTTGCGCAAGCTCAAGCACCCGAGCCGCAGTGACAAACTGCGCAGCTTCATCGATACGATGTAACTGAGCTCAGCGTTCTCAGCGCCCAAAGCGCCTGCAGCCGTAAAGGTTGCAGGCGCTTTTTTTTATGCGCTTTTTAAGCGTATGCAGTTCCCACGCCGGCAGGAGGCTTGCGCTGACATATTTTTCTCAAAGATCTCTGAGACTAGGTGTTCATAGGTATCCGAAACCAACTCGCAGTGAGGTGGTTCGAATCAGCTTCACCTGAGGACTCTTCATGCGCCGCGTACTGCTCACTATGGTCACCGCTGGCAGCTTGGCAGCTGCCGCCGCAAACGTCCCACCCGTGCAGCCCAACCAAGTTCCGACGCCCCCCCCGATCACGTTGAGCGTCATGGTTAAGGACAACAGCACGCAATCTGGTCAGCGCGCGATCGCTGACGCGGCGGCAACTGTGAGCCTGAAGCAAGCGTTGGCCCGCACAGAAGATGACAGCAACGTGGGTATTTACGGGACGCTGTTGATCACCTTGGTCGTGATGGCCACGATTGCATTGCGACGCATCCGCACACGAAAGCCCTGAGCATGAGTGGACTGGGCCAACCTGGTGTGGCGGCCGTGAAGTGGAGCACGGTTGCGACGCTCGCCCGCTTTCTACTTCAGCTGTGTGCGCAAGTGATGCTGGCGCGCACTTTGGGGCCGGAGATTTTTGGCCTTTTCGCCATGGGCATGGTGGTGTTGACTTTAGCGAGTTTTTTGTCGGGCTTTGGCTTCAGCTGGAGCCTGCTGCAACGTGCTACCGTGCAAGCAGAAGACATTCGATTTGCATTGACTTGGCAGGTCATCGTCGGCTTGATCACCACGACCTGGGTGTATTTTTTAGCCTCGTGGTTAGCGCTTTATTTCAAAGAACCCCGGGTGCAATTTGTCATTGAGTGGCTGTCCTTGGCCTGCCTGCTGACGGCTGCCGCTGGGCCGGCCACCTACCTGTTGCAGCGGGACCTCAATTTTCGGGCCATCGGACTGATTCAGGTCGGCAGTTACGGCGCCGGCTACCTGCTGGTTGGCATTCCGATGGCTTGGCTGGGCTGGGGAGCTGCCTCACTGGTCGCCGCTTGGTTGGTGCAGGCCAGCGTCGTGTTGGTGGCGAGCTACGCGTTAAAACCGCACCCCTTACGGCCGCTACTTTGGTATGCCGGTGCCGCCACTGCGATCCGCACGGGACGCTCGGTTTTCATCACCAACATCGTCAACTGGTTACTCAACAACATGGACCGTGTCTTGATCGGCCGCCTGCTGAACGCACAGGCGCTGGGCCTTTACAACGTGGCCTACAACATGGCGACCCTGCCTAACTCGCTGCTGCTGGGCGCACTGCAACCAGCCTTTTTAGCGGCAGGTGCACAACTTCAAGATCAGCTGCCGCGCTTAGGACGTGTTTACCTGAACATGCTGGCGACGGTGTTGGTGCTGGTCTTGCCGGCCTTTGTTTTCTTGGCCTTGATATCGGATGATTTGGTGCGCCTGTTGTATGGCCCGGCATGGCGTGAAGCTGGTTGGGTGTTGCAGATTTTATTTGTCAGCATGCCGGCTTATGTGGTGTGGGGTTTGTCGACGCCCGTGCTGTGGAACACGGGCCGCCAGAACTTTGAGTTTGCGCTTCAACTGCCGCTGGTGCTCATCGGTGCCGCTGGCTTTTATGCCTTCGCGGGTCAAGGCTTGCGCAGCGCGGCCGGGGTGGCGGCGACGCTGCTGGTATTGCGCGCTGCGGTCATGAGTTTGGCGGCCATGCGCGCACTGCAACTTCGCTGGACGAGTGTGTTGCCGCATGCCGTTCGTGGCGCGTTGCTCAGCGGCCTCTGCGTCTTAGGGGTTTGGTCAGGGCATAACGCCACGACGGGTTTTGACAGTCCGTGGCTGGCGCTGCTGGTCAGCGGACTGCTGACCCTGTGTGCAGTCGCCGTACCGATCCTGTGTCGACCGCAGCAACTGCTGGGTGCCGCCACCATCGACATGGTGCTCAGATTTTTCCCGCGACTCAGTCCCTTTTTAAACCGCAACGACTGGCTGTCACGTTCCGATGTGATCGGCGAACAACAAACTTAAAACGCCAAGACTCTCATGCACAACACACTGAACACATTGGTTTTGGTCGGCGGCAGCATGCTGGCCGCACTGTTGGCCACGATCAGCATGGTTGGCTCCGCACACATCATTGCCCGGCGCGAGCAGGGCTACATGCATTTTATTTTTTTCGCCATGCTGTTCTCTGTAGCCGCCGGCAGCTTGTTGTCGGGGCGTGACATCAGCAGCAACTTTTTGATTGAAGAGCAAGCACTGCCTGAAGCTAAAAACCTGTTCATGGTCATCCTGCAACCGATTATTTCGTTGCTGATTTTGGCGGTTTGTGGCGAGCGCATCATCGCCCATTGGTTGCAGCGCCATGCAGTGCCGCCGGCATGGCTGCTGCTCATCGCATTTTTTGTCTTTTGGGCCTGCACGGTTGCAGCGCCGGCCTTGTTCGGGGCTCACCCGATGCTGTCACATGATGACGTTTACCCCTTGGTGATCGGGGTCGCAGCAACCCTCGCCTCAAGTCTGGAGCGAGATCAAGCGCTCAAGGCCGCACGCGATGCTATTTTTATATTCATGTTGCTGGGGTTGCTGATGATGCCGATCAATCCCCACATGGTCTTGGACAGTGCCTACACCCAGGGGCTGATACCTGGGCTTCCGCGCCTGGCTGGGCTGTCGCCGCATCCTGTCGGCATGGGCTTGCTGTCGCAGTTGGGTCTGCTGTGCTTGATGGCTCGCCCCTACCAACATCGTTGGCTCAACCGCTTGGCTTGGACGGCTGGACTGACAAGCCTTTTCTTGGCGCAATCCAAAACGGCTTGGCTGGCATTTTTTCTCTGCGCGGGTACGCTGCTGGCCGTACAACGTGGGCCTGCTGTGTGGCGCCGTGTCTCCGATCCGCTGCGTCCTGCTGCCGGCATGACAAGCCTGGTTGGCGTCATGCTGGCCGTGGTGATGCTGACCGCCATACTGACTTATGGCGACTTGAGCGAACGCATCAGCGCCTTCATCAATACGCCGGAGGGGGCGCAGCTGACATCGCTGACGGGGCGCGACCGCATTTGGGCCATTGCCTTTGACGAATGGCAGCGCAACCCTGTATTTGGCTACGGCCCAAGCATTTGGGATGAAGCCTTTCGGGTCAGCATCAACATGTCCAACGCCTCGCACGGACACAACCAATTCATGGACACGCTGTCCCGCGCCGGCACGGTGGGGGCCATCGGCCTGACGCTTTATTCGATCGTCTTACTCATCCTGTCGTTGCGTTTCACACGCGCGACACAGGGTTTGTCTTTGGCCTTGTTATTGACTTTGATGTTGCGCTCTATCAGTGAAGTGCCTTTGCTGATGTTCGGTTATTCGACTGAGATGTTCATTCATGTGCTGTTGCTGATGGTGCTAGCGGCCGCTCTCCAAGAAGCGCGTCAAGCAAGGCCCCTTTCAGCTCAAACTCCATCCAAACCTTTGAACAGATCGCCCCACGGTTCATTGGCAACAGCACGGCTCAGCCCATGAAATTCACTGTCCTGATTCCGCTTTACAACAAGGCTGCGTACATTCGAAACACCCTTGAATCCGTGTTGGCGCAGACCTTCACCGATTTCGAAATTCTGGTGATCGATGATGGTTCCACCGATGCTGGCGCCCACCTGGTGGAAGATTTTTCGGACGACCGCATACGGCTGATTCATCAGCGCAATGCTGGCGTTTCGGCCGCACGCAACCGAGGCATTGCACAAGCCCGCGGCGATTGGGTGGCTTTTTTAGATGCCGACGATTGGCAGCACCCTGAATTTTTAGCCGCTCTGGTGTTGGCTCAAACAACTTGTCCAGAGGCCTGCGCGGTGGCCACTGATTTTTTGCGCTTCCCTCACACCGAAGGCGCTTGGCCGCCCCATTGGGCTTTACCGAGCAGTCAACCGCAGATTGAACTCATCACCGACCTGTCTGCGCGCTGGATGCACGGCCCATCCCTGTGCAGCAGCTCGGTAGCCGTGAGGCGCGACTTGCTGCAATCCATGCAGCCGTGTTTTCCGGTCGGTGAGTCGGTTGGCGAAGACCTTGATTTATGGTTTCGATTGAGCGAGAAAACACCTATTGCGCTGGTCCATGTGCCATTGGCAGCCTACCGTGAGGCGGTCGCGGGAAGCCTCAGCACGCAGCACAACATATCGAACGTTCCACCGTTTTTTGAACGCATCCGTGACCGCGCCCTGTCGGGGCAGATGACGCCGACCCAGCGTCGATCGGCCCTCTGGCTGGTGGCCCAGCATGAAGTCACCTTGGCACGCATGGCCATCACCGCAGGCCAGCGCGCACTCAGTCTGCGCTGGCTGATACGCGGCCGCCATGCAGCACGAGGACAACGCTGGTGGCTGACGCTGGCCATGACGCTTTTTTTCCCCTACCACTTGGTCAGCCGTTGGCAGGTCTGGCGCATTCAACGCGGCAGACATGTCGCCCCCATGAACGAGGCGAGATGAATCCATGCAAAATGACCCATTTTTTGAGAAAACCAGTTGTCGACAGCACTCACCTAGCGCAGACGGGTCTTGCCCGGTGTCCATCATCATCAAAGCGTTGAATGAGGAAGAAGGCATCGCGGCCACCCTTGAAAGCGCGCTGCGCGCAGTTCAAGTCGTCGGCGGAGAAGTGATTCTGGCGGACTCGTGCTCCACCGACCGAACAGTAGAAATCGCCCGTGGCTACCCCGTTCGCATCGTGCAATTAGCGCATGCGGACGAGCGTTGTTGTGGCGTCGGCCCTCAGCTGGGTTATCAATCAGCACGCGGCGAATTTCTTTACTTGGTCGACGGCGACATGCAGCTCGTTGACGGTTTTTTGGAGCAGGCGTTGTCGTTCATGCGCAGCCACCCAGACATCGCGGGCGTCGGTGGTCGCGTGCTGGAGATGAACCTTGACAACCCGGAATACCAGACCCGCAACGACCACTGGGCGCAAGAAAAATCGGGGGCGTCAAGTCGACTCGACTGCGGTGGCCTTTACCGGCGTAGCGCCATCCAAGCCGTCGGTTATTTCTCTGACCGCAACCTGCACAGCTACGAAGAGTTTGATTTGGCAGCGCGTCTGCGAACGCTGGGCTGGGGCCTGTGGCGCTTACCGGTCGATGCGGTGAGCCATTACGGTCACACCACGCGCCCCTACCAACTGCTCTGGCGACGTTGGCACAGCGGCTATCTCTGGGGACTCGGTGAGATGCTACGGGCAAGCGCCCGCGGACCACAACAAAGGCTGAGACTGGCCCTCCAAGAGATTCACGAAATCCGCCTTTACACCGCGGTGTTGATGTGGTGGATGGTCTTGTTGGCGCTGCTGTGCTTGCCCGCCTCTCCACCAGTCCGCGTCGGTGCGATGGCGACCCTGCTGCTCGCACCGCTGGCACTGATGACCTGGCGCAAGCGCTCGCTGGCGCGTGGACTCTATGCGGTGACCGCGTGGTGTTTCAATGCCGCCGGCATGGTCCGCGGCTTGCTGCAAAAACCCCGCTTCTCACAACCGATCGCCGACAGCCGCCTGCTGCAAGACGCCAGTCCCATCGAGCCACAGCCATCCGCAACCTCACTATCCACCACCCGCGCAGAAAGCTTGTATGCCCTTTGACGCCTTGCCGCATCCTGCGCAGACCAAACAGCAGCGACGCACCATCTTCATCGCCGGCCCCTCCACGCCCAAGGGCGGCGGTATGTTCCGGGTCGCAGACTATTTGGTGCAGTCGCAGGCACGCCCTTTGTCGTCCAACACCGAAGCGACTGAATTGCGCTTGCTGGACACCCGTGGTGACGGCAGTGCGCTGTCCTCGCTGGGGGTACTGACACAAGCGCTTGGCAAGCTGCTGATATGCCGGCTGCGCGGCGAGTTGGCCGGGGTGCACGTGAATGTGGCCGAGCGGCTCAGCCTGTTCCGAAAAGGCTTGCTGATCACCGCCAGTCGGGCGCTGGGGGTGCCGGTCGTGCTGCATTTGCACGCGGCCCAGTTGCATCATTTTTACCCGGGCCTGCCGCGCCCGTTGCAAGCGCTGACGCGCTGGGTTTTTTCATTGCCGCAAAGTTGCGTGGTGCTGGGACAGGTCAGCCGGCAGTTTGTCATTGAGCAACTCGGCGTGCCAGCACAGCGGGTGGAGATCATCAACAACGGTGTGCCCGAGCCAACTGAAACTAGGCGGCAGTCAGAGCCAGACGGCGTACAACGCGTCTTGTTCGTGGGCAATTTGTCTGAAAGAAAAGGGGTTTCAGACCTGCTGGCGGCACTGGCCCTGCCCGGCTTCGACAGACGCCAGATGGAAGTGCAGATCGCCGGCGGCGGTGATGTGGCGAGCTACCAGGCGCGCGCAAACGCCTTGGGGTTGAAAAACTTGGTGCATTTTTCAGGCTGGATCGGTCAGCCGGAGGTGGCGCGGCTGATGGCCGCAGCGGACGTGCTGGTGTTGCCGTCCTATGACGAAGGTCTGCCACTGGTGATTCTCGAAGCACTGGCCAATGGTGTCGCCGTGGTCTGCAGCCCGGTCGGTGAAATCGACTCCGTTCTCACCGATGGCCTCGACGCTGTTTTTGTGGCACCGGGTGATCAGCGCGGCTTGGCAGAGGGTTTGCAACGGGTGCTGCGAAACCCGGTTTTGCGGGAGACGCTAGAGAAAAATGGTCGCCGCCTTTATACGCAAAAGTTTTCAGTGCAACGATTTTTCTCAGAAGTAGCCCGGTTGCACCAGCGCCATTTCGGCACCTCAGCCCAGAGCCCGTCAAGCGACTACACCACCGCAACGGTCAGCGCTGTTGAGCCCATCTGAGTCGCAGGGCACGGAGCAAAAAAATCGGATTTCCGAGGACGTAGCGTCGGAACAACCGAGTCGGCTCTTGCGCCAAACGATACAGCCATTCCAAGCCGAAACGACGCATCCACAACGGCGCACGTGGCGTCTTGCCGCCCAAAAAATCAATGATCGCGCCGCCGCACACGATCAGACAGGGTTGCGTCAGGGAAGCACGCAGAGCACAGGCCACTTCTTCTTGTCGCGGCATGCCCATGCCCAGCACGATCAGCTCGCTTTCATGGGCGCGCACCAAGGCCAAGTAATAGTTCGGCCCCATGAAGCCGTGCGCTTTGGCAGCGCGTCTGTCGTGCTCTAGTTCGTTCTGCACAGCACCTGCAGCCCGCGTCAGGTAAGGCTCTTGCGTGCCTAATAAAGCGATGGCTCGGCCGTGGAATTGACGAATCAAACGCGGAATCAGATCAGTCCCGTTGAGGTTCTGACCGGGCGCCATGCCGAGCATTTTATAAAGCACCGACATGCCAGAGCCGTCGCGAAGCAAGATGTCAGCGGAGATCAGCGACTCAAAAAAATCGGCGTCGTGGGCCGCTGAATTCATGGCGTGCGCGTTGACAAAGGCCAACACCGTCGGTCGTTTAGGTTGGTTTAGCTGACGCAGCAAGCTGGCCTCATCCGCCTTGACAGGGACACGCTGGATTTTTGTCAGCAAAGCCTGCCAGCGATGGACCCAAGCGTCGCCATCAGCCCTGCGGTAGGCCCAACCCATGAACACCGCCCCCAGCGAACCACCGACCAAATCGGCGAGCAGGTCTTCCCAGTCAGCGGTTCTGCCCGGCAAGCGCAGCTGGTGCAATTCGTCCATGGAGCCCACCACCAGCGCGCCCAACAAGCTGAACAACAGCAAGCGCCCGCCGCGCGCGCCCGATGCCACACCGGCCGCCGCACCAATCACCGCAAATACGCTGGCGTGCGCCAGCAAATCCCACGGCGGCGTGAACAAGCCAACCGCCACGGGCTGCGCACCGCCAACATACAAGCCCGCAGCAACGGCGACCACGCTCAGCGCGGCCCACCATCGCAAACGGGTTGGCGGATGAAAAACCGGGCCACATGGCTCAAACATCGTTCAGCACAGAGCCGAGAACCGTCACCCCAAACTCACGCAAGCCTTGGGTCAAGTGGGCCATTTGTGGCACCGAACTGCGGCCTTGCCGTGCCACCAACAAAGCGGCACCTGCACGCGCGGCAACGGTGTGCGCATCAGCGTACGCATTGGCCGCCGGTGTGTCGATGATGATGACGTCAAAACTTTCGCCCATCGACTGCAACAAGCTCGAGAAATGATGGCGCCCCAGCAATTCCTGGGGATTCGGTGGCATCACGCCAGCAGGCAACACAGACAAATCACGCAACTCAGAGATGTCGACGACGGCGTCTGGACCCGCCCGCCCGACCAACATATCGGACAGGCCAGCGCGCGCGCCGAGGTTGAACAGCTGGTGCTGCCGGGGGCTGCGCAAGTCAGCGTCGATCAGCAGGGTGCGCTCACCCAATTGGGAGAAAGCGATCGCTAAATTAGCCGCCAAGTAGCTTCTTCCTTCACCCTCGCCGGCGCTCGAAATTGCCAAGCTCCGGCGCTCGGCGCCCGTGTCAAACCAGCGCAGCATCAACTGGCTGCGCAAGGCACGCAGATCTTCTGCCGCCTGGCTGGCCGGCTCGTAAGCGGCAAACAGTTCCCGGCTCAGTTGGCAGTCATCGGACAAATACGAGTAGTCAAACTGCACCGACAAGGCATAGCGCACATCGTCTTCAGTCAGCAGCCCCAAGGCCTGGCCCGCATCACCAAAACGAACCCGAGTGCCTTTCTGAAACGACATGATGCGATCGACATCAATGGCTTTCAGGCGCTCAGCATCCAGCAAAATTTCACCGAAAAATCGACCTGCGCCAGTGGCTGATTGACGCGGTACCGCCAGCGGAACCGACCGAACGACTTGAGTGTGGCTGAGGGTCATACGGCTTTTCCATTTTCCATTTTGATCGAACCGAGTGCCAGTCGACCCGGTCTTGGTAAGCGCGGGTTGTTCGTCTTTGACAACAACATGGGCGCACTGGAGATACGCCCCAGTACGGGCAAGTCCAAGATCTGGGTGATGTCTTCAACTGAACGAACACGACGGTTTGCAAACTCCAAGAACAACACGCAAGCAATGCCCAACAGAGTGCCGCCAAAAGCAGCCACCAACAAATTCAACAGGGTCTTGGGACTGGACGGGCTCAGTGGCTCTAGCGCGGTGTTGAGCCTGACGACATTGGTTTGATTGGTCAGACTTTGCAGCCGCGTTTGCGATGCATTTTTGCTGACCTCCTCATAAGCCCGCTGCGCCGCCTCAACGTCACGGCGATAAACGTTGAGTTCATCGCGATCTTTGTTGATCTTCAAGACGCGCATCTTTTGCGAGGCCACGGCCCCCAGCAACTCACGTTCCCGGTCTTTGCCCACTTGGTAGGCGGTGTTGATGGACGCGCCGATGCTGCGGGTTTCAGTGGCGAGTCGCTGCCGCAATGCCGCCAACTCTGACTGCATTCGCTGCAACTGCGGATGGTTGGGTCCGAGATTAACGCTGGCCTCCTGCACCTTCGCTTCCATCCGGCCAATGTCAATTTTCAAGGCATTGATCAGCGAGCTTTCCATCACCTCGGCCACACTGTCACTGCGGGCGTTGCGCTTGCTTTGGCTGTCCGTCGTCGCCACTTGGACGTCAGTGAGTTGTGAAGAAATCGCCCCGAGCTTGGCGGTTTCATAGTCCAGTCGCTCATCGCTGGTGACAAGGCCGGCTTTCTGCTGGTAGTCAGACAGGCGTGACTGGGCGTCTTCAAGTTTGCTGCGCAAGGCCTTGGCCTGCTCGTCAAACCACTCGGCATAAATGCGCGCGGGCTCGGTTTTCAGCGCTAAGTTGGTGTCCATGTAAGCCTGCGCAAACGCATTGGCAATCTGCGCGGTGCTTTCTGCGTCGCCGCCTTTGTAGCTGATGTTGATGACGTTGCTCTCACGCGCAGGACGCACGTCGAGCCGCTTTTGCAAGCCTTCAGCCAACCATGCTTGCAGCGAACCACGCCCTTCCGTCGCCGCCAACCAGCGTTGACGCTGTTCAGCTTTCTCATCGAGCTTGAGCATGCTGACCACGCGCTGGGCGACCCGGTCGCCCGTGATGATGTCGACTTGCGTGGCCAAGTAGCTGGGAGCCACCACGCCGACCTGCGAGCCACCGGCCACCGGGTCTGGGGTGCGCAAGTCAACCAACACGGCGGTTTGTGCGGTGTATTGCCGCGGCATCAGCCAGCTCACCACCAAGGCAGCCACCACGGCCGAGATCGCGATGAACAACGCCAGTCGGTAACGCGCCCGCAGTATCAAGAAAAATTGATGAAGTGACATGGCCAGCGCTTTCTAAAAAATACTTTCACGCACGTAAATAACGTCTTCGGGACGCACCGCGTCGGTCAGCAACGGGACGCTTTCAACCACCTTGCCACTCGCATCACGGCGGTGCAATTTAAGACGGTTCTGGCTACCGCGCACCGTCGGGCCACCGCCTTGAGCCAAAGCCTGCATCACCGTCATACCGCGCTCAACTCGATAAGGGCCAGGACGTTGCGCCTCACCATAGATATAAAACACAGGCGCCTTGTTGACGAACAGCGTGTCACCACCAACCACCACGACGTCGTCTGCCGGCGTCTGATTCAGGAACAGGCCGGGAATGTCGATCACACGGCGAAACGCTTGGCCCTGTCGCTGGCCGGTGAGGATCAACACGTCGTCACCCGTCGGCGTCACGCCGCCGGCAGTCGCCAACATGTCGCTGACCCGTGTATTGCCCGTCTCCAGCGGGAAACGTCCGGGCCGGTTCACCTGACCCA
>Ga0208916_10000415_pt1 | contig 20343 bp, 26 predicted proteins | sample DEB19_08_DNA_5_FD_184523 | JGI IMG/M metagenome (GOLD analysis project Ga0208916, IMG submission 184523) | Aqueous microbial communities from the Delaware River and Bay under freshwater to marine salinity gradient to study organic matter... | ecosystem: Environmental > Aquatic > Marine >... | reverse complement strand
ACTACTTAACCTTGCATCTTCTAAAGTACCACTTGTTATGTTGCTTGCATTATCTCCGCCTAAACCTGCTAATGTATAATTAGGAATATTTAAGGTATTACCACTTAATGTAGCAGCACCACTAGCCCCTGTTGTAGAAAAAGAAGTTATTCTATTTGTATAAGCAGTATTCCAATTACTAGCACTAGAAATATTTCCATCAGGTAATAAGCCAGTTACTTTAGTAGTCAAATCAATACTCCCAGCTAACATTGCGTTAGTTACAGAATCAGCTTGTATACCAATTGTTTTTGCTGCACTACCATTATATGTTGAGCCACCACTTATTAATTCAGCACCAATAGTTAGATTTGCTAAATCATTTGTAAATTGTGATAAATTACCAGATAAACTTTCCCAAGTAGGAGTTGTTCCATCTGTAGTTAACCATTTTCCATTTTTACCTGTTTGAGAAGGTAAAGAGTCTATACTCCAACTTCTATTTGTAGATAAATCTTGGCTTACTCCATTTATAGTTAATGTTGTAGCTTTATCAGCTTTACCACTAATACTAGCAGAAGTTAAATAATTTTGGTCTATTACCCAACTTCTATAAGCAACTGTTTGTGTTACAGCATCACCTGTTTCTTCAAAAACTATAGTTCCTGCACCATCATCAGCTCTTACAGACACAACATGAGGTCCTCCAGAATTAATACCAAACAATTGTAATGACTCATTTTGAAAAGTCTTGATTCCTGTAATTGTTTGAGGTGTATCTAATGTCACAAACCCGTTTAAACCTGATGAAATATCGTCCCATGCACCATTTTTTCTTCCATACGTAACGCCATCGATCGGCGCTTCACTAAGTTTTGTTGAAAACAAGATATTAATAGAGCCTTGTAAATCAAGAATATCTGCTTTAATAGTCAAAATTGAAGCATTTTGACTATTAAGAGTATTATTTATATTGTATATAGTCGAGGTTATTGAATCGATATCTGATTGCAGCAAAGGTATTGTTGCAATATCGTTATTAATATCGTCAAGTAACGGCTGCAGTCCTATGACATCATTAATATTCACATTTCCAGTGTATAAAGCATCTGTAAGAAGTATATCAATATCGCTAAAATTCGCATTTATTTTAATAAATGCATCTCTTAAAACATCTCCAGACCCATCATTTGGTACTGTTCCTACATTTATTATTTGTGACATTCTTATCTTTATTTTTATCTTCTAGTTTCTTAATGAATTTATTAAGCTTTATAATATGTTTCTCTTTAATCTTATATTGTTTCATTTATGTTTCGTTTATATAAGCTCCATCCACCAATGTTGACTCTTCTACTACCTTTTACTACCCATTCAGCGATAGTAACTGTTTTTATCCATTTATAAAATTCTCTTTCATATAATTGATAAAGTTTTTTTGAAGATTGAACTAGATAATCTATTTCTTCTTTTGATACTGTTTCTGCAGTATCACTTTTTGCTTTAGTAATTCCATTATTCGTTATCATGTAAGCACCATTCGTTAAATAGATTTCAGCACTACCATGAATAACAAGTTCTTTAACAAAATCTTCATAAAGAACTAGGTATTCACCTATAAGAGAACTTGATTCAAAATCTGAACATACTTTATTATATAAATCTGCTCCTAGAAGTGGCTTGATGAATGTATTTTGACAAGCTTTAATGCTACTTAAATATCTATCTACGTCGATATTTCCTCCTAGAATAGTGTTTCTTGTTAAGTCATCTGCCTTTATTAAAATTGTTGTTGACATACTCTATTAAATATTACCGGGTTTAACACTTGGAAGTGTTTTTAATTCTTCAAAATCTTGAAATTCAAGTTTGCATATCGGGTCTATAGTCTTAAATGCACATTCTAACCCTTTAGTGATGATTTTTCTCATTGGATTAACTTGACTTCTATATAAAATTTTAAGAGATTGAATCATTTGTTCAGCGACAGAACTAAATCCGCTAGCCATTGGAAGCCCGAATAATGTTTTATCATTTATCTTGTGTGCTAGCATTATCTTTTCTATACATTCTTGTGAAAGAAATTGAAACTGATTGTATGCGTCTGTTATTTGAAGATTTTCAACAGTTGTTGCATTTTCTTTATTTTCATTAAATGAAATTATAATTGCACCAGCATTTGACGATCCAGATAACTGAGATTTTATTGCAAGTTCAGCTTCCTCTTGTGCTTCGTCATTTGAAGGAATTCCTTGATTGATATTAACTATTTTACCAGCGGAAAAATTATTCCTTATATGACTAATGTAATAGTTGCTCAATTGTTCCTCAGTTTGTGCATATTGAATACCAGATTGCCAATCAGGAAGAGCAAAAATAGGTTGAGGGCTTTGTCTCTTTATATATAGTATTTCTGTACAAGTTTTATCTCCATAGCCAAAAGCTGGATAAAATTCTGGTTTAAAGCGTGTCTTTAATTTCCAATCAAATGAATAATAGAAACCTTCTGGTTCTTCTGTGATATCTGCTTGCCTAGCAACTGCTAATGTTTTGACAGGAATGTAATAAAGTGCCTTTATATTTCCAGCTAGGTTGTAAACGACCTGTAAAGACATAGCCCCTTGTAACTTAAAGTCAGTAACTGCTAGTCTTAAATCTTCATCACTTAGATAATCTTCAATATTGATTGTTCCATTTACATCCTTGATACCTTCACCAAGAATATAGTTTGACATGTTATCGATTATCGATTGGTTCGTGGGAGATCCAAGATATGCATTCTCTACAGTTGTAAAATATGAATTGTCTACTCCGTTTGTTATCCATTTAGATGATTGTGTCAATAGAGTCTGGATATCAACTTTAACAAATTGATTCAAATTAACGACATGTAATCTATTTTTCTTCATTATATTTTAATTATATTACTAGATGTACGATTCAGCGTAAAGTTTTGTAAATCTGTTTGTGTTGTTGCTAAAATTTTACCTCTCCATATCAATTTTCCATCTACACTTTCTATTTTCGTTTCAAATGTAGTTCCATCAATAAACACATAATCAAATTCTAGTTTCATTTGGTTGTTTTCTTCAATTGGAACACAAGAAATAACTGTTTCTACTTCAATTAGTTCATTCCAAAGGATTAAATTAACTGATGTAGCCCAAAAACGATAAGGAACTTTTAATGTATATCCAGAATTAGTAATATCTACTGTTACTGTACTGTTATCCGCGGTTATTAATGTTGTATCCGCAGTGGTACTTTCGATCATACCATGTATTTTTATAACTTTTAAACTCATCTGTAATGTTTTTTCCTTAATAAGATAACTTATCTTTTGCTTTATGTTAATAACATCGTATACAATGCATAAACAATGTCAACAAAACAACAATAGAGCACTTTGCGCACTCTATTGTATACTTAATATGTAAAAAGTTATGCTACATTTGATGTACTAACCAATGCTTTTAAAGCAGTCACAGAAGTAGAATCTAAGTAGTAAATACTGTCTTTTTCTTCAGCTGTTGCAGTCATTGTATAACCGTTCATTCCAGTTAAAGCACCTTGTATTTCTGCTTTACCTGTTACTTCACAACCATTTTCCATACCCATTATGAAAACTAATCCAGAATTAGATTCTACGAATATAATTGGACGTCCCCATGCCATCATTTTAATCTGAAAATGCATTTCAGCAGAAAGCTTAGATGTTACAAAGTTTAAAGATTGTTTAAAAGAAGTTGTTCCAGCATCTCTGTTTGATGTAATCTCTTCAGTAAATGTATTGCCAGTATTCTTTAATTCATATTTATAAACTTCACTTCCAGTTGCTCCTAATGCACCTAAGCCAGACAGGACATTTCCTGCTGTAGATCCAGCGTTTATAGTAAAACCATAGTCATCGTAGTTAGCTAAGTAGATTGCTTTTAAACCACCTACGTTATCTTTACATGCTAATATTGCTTTACCTTTTGATATATCACAACTCATCGTGTTTTTATTTATTTTTTAATTTAAAAGAGGAAGAGGAAATTAATTTCCTCTAACCCTTATATTTGTTTATTAAGGTCTGTAATAAACGATTTCAGAACCGAAAGAATAACCAACACCTGCTGTGAACACCATCTTAGTTCTAACTAAACCAGAACCATCAGTTGCATCCAAATCAATTACTCTAACTTCATTAATGTCAGCTTCTAAACCAGTTAAGAAACCTAAGTTTTTAACTCTATAGATACAGATTGTGTTAGAAGGTAAACCTCCAACAGATTCCATTCTATAACCAAGATAGTCAAGAGCTTTGTCTTGATTGTAGGTATTTAAACCTTGAGCAGCTATTGCCCTTTTATAAGCTTTAGCAACGTTTTTAGAAACTGCGATTACTAAATCAGTGTCATCAGCTACTGCATCAGGAACTGCATCGAATGCTTTATTCATTTCAGTAATAACGTTTGAACTTGTTACAGTAGCACCAGTTACATCTACAACAGTAGCGTCAGCTACGAATTGAGCTAGCAATCCATTGAAAGAACCAGTGATACCAGTACCTTGCCATATTTGATAATCTACAGCTTCACCCATGTTATTCACCATTGCAAGTAAAATTGCATCTTGAATAGTTGCAGGGATTTCATTGTTAGCTGCGAAAAGACCAGCAGCTTGTGCTTGAAATGTTTGATGAAAATCATCCTTACATAACTCATGCTTAATTTCATATTTCTTAGTAGCAACTTCTTTATCAGTGTATGATACAGTTCCTGATGGAGTAAATCCACAAGAATATGCAGCGATAGAAGCTGAGTAAGAAAGTTTTGGTAAGAAACCTGAACCTATTACACTAGGTAATACAGTGATACAATTCTTAGAGATTGTATCTGATGCTTTGAACGCTTGAACGAATACTTCGCCAGCTAATGCACCATTGAATTGAGAACTTACAGTTACAGTTGTAGCCATTTTGTTTTTATAATTTTTATTAGAGAAGCTTATTTCCTCTATTTTGCTTGTTTGTTTATTCTAGAAATTGCGTCTAATTTAGACTCTACTTTAGTTTCTTTAGTTGCTAAATTGATAACATTTGAATTAGATCTAATCTTTAAAGATGCAGCTTTTTCCATTAATTTCATGTTTTGAGATGCTAATGCATCTTTTTCTGCTTTTAATGCATCAACTTCAGCTTGTAAAGCATCAATTTTAGTTTGTAAAGCTTCAAAATCAACTTCTGGTTTAGCAATTACTGCAACAATTTCATCTACAGCCACAGTAATATCGTCTGCTGTTCCCATGTCTTCCATTGCTGGCATTTCAGGAGCAATTTCAGCTTCAGGAGCTTCAACGATAGGTGTAATTGATGTGATAGCACCAGTTTCATCTGTTACATATGTATTATCTTCCATATCAAACGTTGAACTAACTAGAGGTTGAAGATTTGCATCAACAACAACTGAACCTATTTCAAACGTATCTGCTGAAAGAATTCCAATAGATGTTTCTGCGTCTATACATTCTACTTTACCCTTATTCAAGAGTTTCACTAAAGTCTGTATAAATCCTTCTTTTTTCATTTGTGTTTTATTTTTTTTCTTTAATTTTTCAAACGATACAATACTATCTATAGAAAAACCTTTCACCTTACCATTTGTAACATATTCATTCCACGTAGAATCGTCAAGTTTCATTGTAATAGCCCATGTTCCAGCTGGAAAGTCTTTAAACCCTAATGAATTTAATTTATCATTATTAGGATCGTTTACTATCCAAGATTCAACTATTGTAGTACCAGAAAGCCATTGTTTGTCAAGATGATTATATGTAGAATTATGTTGATAACCCTTCATTAAGAAATCTTGTGAAAACTTTTCGATAACAGGAGCAGAGAATGTAAGAAAGAAAGGTGTTCCATCTTCAAATTCTCTGTAGATTTGCTGTTCTGGAATTAGGACAATTCCAGTTAAGAGTTGTTTTGCAGCATCTGCTAAGCGTACTTGTACATGTTTTTCCTGTTCAGAAAGTGCAATAAACTGGCGTTTGTTTGCAGGAAAGTCTACTAAAGATATTCCATAGATTTCACCATCAGACTCATCATTAAATACCACTGTGTATACATCGATATTGTTTTCCATAATTAGATAACTTATGCTTATTGTTTTGTTAACTTTCTATATGAATGTAGCGTTGTTTATTCTTTGTCTATCAAGTGATTGTTGAGATGTCACATGAGATCCAACAACGTATGCATTAATTGGTGTTCCTTGTGAACCTGCAATGCTTGATGCTAATTGATTGTTTGTAGAAGCACCTACAATATTAAAAGATGCTGCAGGAGGAGCTACTGCTTCACCTCCTCCTGACCCACTACCACCTCCACCACCTGGAACTTTGGTCGCAACGATTCCTTTAACGGTTGCAAAACCGGCTGCTAATGCAGCAGCCATTGAAGCTATCTTAACAGCTAATGAAACAGGTGCGATACCTGGTGTAGGTCTAGCAAAAACTTGGGCTGCAGCAGTATATGTATTTATTGTTGCCTGAGCTATAGCTATAGCTTTACCAGCTAATGTTTCTTTTCCTACAATCTCAGCAATAGAACCTGCTGCACTCATATATGCATTCAATTCTTCTTTCTTTTCAGATTGCTTTAATTTAAGTTTTTTAGCACCCCAATCTCTATTAAGAGCAAAAATTAATGCTTCATTGCCTGCTGCTATCTCTAATTTCTTTATATATGTTTCTTCTAATAGTGACAATTCCCTGTCATATTCACTCATAGCATTAAGTTCAGCTTCACGAGCAAGTTCTGGTTGTTGTGCTATTCTATCTTGTTTTTTCTTCTGTTGTTCATCAAGACGTTTTATAAATTTAGCTAAAATAGCATCTTGTTTCTTTTGTTCTGCATCTTGTTCCTTTGCATTATCTTCTGCTTTCTTCTTTTTACGAGCTTCATTGTTAGCATCATATTGAGCATCTACTTGTTTATCTAATAATCTAAGAAGTTCTTTCTTCTGTTCATTAGATATTTTTAAACTATCTATTTCTTGAGCTTTGGCTTGTTTATCTTGTCTTATCTTTTCATCATTTCTATCGAATTCGTTTTTTAATTCAGTGATTGCAGCTGTATTAATGAAATCACCTCTAAGTTTAAGTCTCTTTTTTTCTTCGTCATCTCTTATTTTTTGAGCAGCTGCAGCTTCGTCATCTCTTTTCTTCTTTAATTCCTTTCTTTTATCTGCTTCTTCTTTAATTGCCGCCTCGTTATCTTTATCAGCCTTTAACTCTTGTTTATTTATAGCTATTCTCTTACCAGTATTTTCTTCTACAGATTTATTAAGTTCTATTTGAGCTTTTTGTAAATCGTCTATTTGTTTTTGGCTCAAGTTTCCTCTTTTTGCTGCAATATCGTAATCTGCTTGTAAAATTGCAACTCTAGCAGCTAAAAGAGCTTCTTGTTCTTTTGCATACTCTGCTTCCACTTTACGTATTTCTGCAATTGCTTTCTTCTTGTCTGCATACGTTGCATTTTCATCATTTATAAGTTCTCTAGATTTCTTTAAGAGAGAATTGTTTTTCGATTGTGTAACTTCTAATTCTTTTAATCTATCTTCAATATTATCTAGTGACTCTGCCATGGCATAACCAGCTTTAGCAGCATCTACCATACCACCGCCTGCATTAACGACAGCATTTTTCATCTTGCTTAAACCACTAATAACATCACCCGATAAAACTGCAGCTAACCCGCTAGCAAATTCAAGTATGCTTCCAAATAAAGATTCTACTGCTTTACTAACTCCCTCAAATATAAAGCTTATTTTGTCAGCACCATCTGCAGTTGCTGTAAAAGCTTTATATAGTAATGTAAAACCTGCTACAATTCCAGTTATAATAACCCCGATTGGATTTGCAACAAGTGCCCATAGAGATTTACCGAATGAAAGCGAACTAGATGTAGCACTTGAAAGTCCAGGAGCTAGTTTTTCTAGAGCTCCACTAAACATTCCTAATTTACCACCGGCACCAGAGCTAGCATCACCTAACATTTTCGTAGATTGTGTGACTTCAGTTAGTGCCCCTTCTCCTTTTACCTGTACGTCAATCTCTACGGTCTTTTTTACATCTGCCATTTTTTAATTAGTCTTTTTATTCTATTAGTAGGAATCTTATACTTCCCTTTTGCTATCTTGACAAGCTCAGAGTCTGAATTCTTGACAAGAAGCAGTATTTGGTAAATTTCTTGCATTATTAGTATGTCATTAAATTAAAATATTGTCCATCAAATATTTTCATATCTAATGTTTCACTGTTTATATTTTCTATTCGATTTGTATCGCTTATTATATTAGAAGTTCCTAGTTTATGCCATATTCTTATTGTATCTGGTCCCAATTTCATAATATGTGGTTGTGACACACAATAATCAGCAATAATCATGTTTCCAGCTAATTTAATACCTCCATATATTCTATTACTAGAAATTATATTTTCTAGATTCGCGGTTTCTTCTTCCTGGACAACCCATTCGCCACTTATATATTCTTCGTGTTTATATGTATATCCTAATTGTAAAACATCACAAGGCGATAATGTTTCTATCTTAAAACCACACATCTCGAACTTAAACTGTTTACAGTAGCTGCATTTGTTCCAACTGTCGAGTTGGAAACGTTTACTTTACCTTTGTAATATTTTCTTATTTCCATTAGCTAGCTTGAAATATTGTTATATCAGTGTCTACACCTAATATTGTAAACCGTATTTTCATAATTCTTGTTGACCCAGTATTATGTACAACGGTAAAAGTTATTCTATCATCATATAGTGTATAGGTTAACCAAGATGTTCCATCTCCAGTGTTAATAAGAGAAACTGAATAAGGTGATGAAATATTCAAATATACATCTGCTGACTGTTTTGCCTTTGTAAATAAATAATCGGGTTTTCCTATTTCAGGTGGTGTAGCACCAAATCCATAAATATCTTTCAACAAGTTGAACTTGACTTCACCAGAAACAAGGTTAATAGTATAATCGTCAATCTTCCATCTATTTCCATTGATAACTATTCTATCATTTAAAGAAAGTTCTCGTATTAATCTCGGAGGCAACCATGCAGTTAATGCTACTTTTCTTTGTTTTCTATCGTATATTGTCTCTATCCAGTCTCTCCAGTAGTTATCGTATAAAGTTGATTCAACTATATTAGGTGTAAAAAACGGATCGAATTCTGCCTTAAAATTTAAAGAGTCAGTAACTTGAGTTTGTAAAATATTATTAGAAACATTAGCTGAATACACGTATTCCTGTGAAGTAGCACCAGCACCATCAAATTCAAAATAAACTGGATTGACATATTCAGGTACAAGCCCGTTATTGTAAAATATGATAGGTTTCGACTTATTTTGTGAGAATGTTATACCTCCATCTGAGCTTGTTATACATTGTCCTATTGTAATAAATGAAGAGCTTCCAGGCGCACCAAATCTTTCAAATAACATATTCTCAAATGGAAGTTCTATTTTAAGTTCTTCTTTGTTATCTATATAATTAATTTCAGCTTTTAAATCTCCATATCCAATTTCTTTATTAGTAGGGTCATTTAATTCTTCTCTAAACTTCTTGTTTAGAATATTTTCACTGTTTTGATATTTGAATATAAGTGTTTTATAGACTGTTGGTCTGCTCACTTCCAATGAGCTTATATCTACATATTTAGTAAGGTCTATAACTTTTCCTTTTCCATACCATCTATTCATTGTGTCTACGTAGAAAGAGGTTGATGAAAATGGTCTAATCACAAGTTTAAACATTTTCATCAACCCACTTATAAAATCTATGATTTTAATGGAATGAATATGTTTATTGATTTCAATAGTTCTTTGAGATAAGAAATTTATCTCTGGTTGAACGACTTGTATATGGTACCAAGTATTTTCTTTAGCATCATGTTTATTTATGGTATATGTGAATGTCGTTTTATATCTAAGATTTTGAGTTGAGCTTATTTTAAATTGTACAGAATCATACAAACTAGTAATTCCCTTATCAGGAACAGTATATGACCCGGTTACAGTAGAACCTGTGTAATAAAGAATATTGTTTATATAAATATCTACTCTATATGGAACTGTTGTATATCCAGCTTCTGGTATTATTGTAGGTGAAACAGAATATATTGTCGTAGGGTAATTATTTCCGTGGTAATTATTTCCGATAGCAAGTTTAACAGTATCATTAGCTTCATCTATATCGAAATAATAGGTACTGACGTTAGTTCCAACCCAAGGAACTTCTGTTCCTATCTTAGAAGTAATGTCTAGTACCCGGGTCTGTTCTCCCACAATTGGGTTATTATAGAAATCATCAGTTATATTATTTAACGTCATAAATAAATTCTTAAAAGTAGCACTTCCAAAGAAATCTCTAGAAAATTCTAACCCATATTTAGCTTCTATTTGTTCTATTATGCTTTCTAGTCTTATTGCTGGTCTTAACTCATAATCTTTTATGGCGGCAGTTGTAGTCGTAACATCATAAACATCACCAGATAAGAAATTCCAATCTCTAACATTATTTTTATTTGAAAATTGAATAAGTGGACATATGACATCTCCGTTTAAGAATGTGCTATCGTTTAAAGTACGATAAAAATTAGTTTCATTATAAGTGTAATCAAGCGCTGTTAGTCCCGTTAAATCCTGTAAAGAGTCATTTCCAAATAAATCAGTCAATTGAGTAAGACTACCGTAAAATGTAATTTTATAACTGATTGGTTTTGAATTCTTTAGAGACACGGATTCTAATTGAATCTTTCCAGACTTAAATTGAAAAGAGTCTAGTTCAATAAAGCTAACAATTCTTGTAGCTGCATTGAATGTGCCATCAATATCGAAATCATAATAATGTTCAAAGATAGCATTATTATTAGGTGTCGCTGGAATAGTAAATGTATTAGAAAAATCTGTGAACACACTACTTAGCTTTTCAACATCACCGCTTTTTACAGTCAATGTAATGTTTTCATCGTTAAACAAATCTACTTTTCTATTGTCTTCACCAATATATATAGTTACTTTCATTAAATTATATTATTTATTGACTCTTGACTATACTTAAACTTCATTGTGTATTGAATTAATTTATCGTTTAGTCTTGTTTTCTTTGTCCATGATTTGTCTGATAGAGTAAGTGGAATAAGAATACCTTTTACATATGCCCATATCTGTTCCGATAATAAAAGTTCTTTTATAGTCTGATTCATGTATTCTGGAAGATAATCCGTGTTTAAAGTTACTTCCTCTAACCCAACAACATTAAATTGTTTAGAAATATGTAAAGTATTGTCAAAATCTCCATTATAATCGACTAGCGATCTTTTATAATCTTGATTTGTTATTGAAATAGATGATGAATGCTTCTTATTAAACGATATTGTTTCAAGAACACCAAATTTATTTTTAAAAATTACATTCCAGTTATCGTAAATGCAATTATCGGTACAATTTACATGTACATAGTAGGATCTAGTAGGTGAGGAATACGTAAACGTTATAAGTGAAGAAGGTTCTGTTGTAGGAGTAACTATACTTTGAATATATTGATTAGATATAGTAGAACTACCGGTAAGGCTTATAGTAGATGTTCCATAAGAGTCTGTCACTGATATTGAAGATAAGTTATCTTTTTTAAAGTGAATTCTTGAAGTAGCACCAGTTGCAAACTGTCTATATATATGGTTAGAGTCACTCGATAACAAGACGTCGACGTCTCCTTGACTCTCTGTGCTATCTATCCATCCATCTAAAATGAAAAATGAATCTGTTTGGGTTGCTCCAGTGCTTCCAGTTGCTCCATTTGTCCATGTTTGTTTAATTTCACAAAATTTAGACTCTTTATCGCCAATAAAGTATGTTTGTGCTGCAACTGTAGACCCAGGAGCAACGTATAAAGTTGGGTTTGCTTCTAAATCCTCTTTTAAAAGATTAGAAGCATTTACGTAAACTTGCGTTTGAAGAGAGTTTATCTTCTGTTTTGTTTTAGTGTATGTAGGGCTAACTGGATAATCAGCAGTCAACCCACCAGTCCACGCTCTAATTTCAAATGTGCTGGTATCAAATGGAAAGTTTGTTAACGTATTTCGTACAATAAAAGGGCTCCTTACTCTTATATCTTGCATTTGTAATTATTTTTTAAATAACTTATTTATCAGTGGTTGTTTCTAGATCTTTCGATTCTCGCTGACTCAAGTTGTTGTTTTCTTTTATAGAAGTTAATGAAATATAGAAAAGATGAAACATTACTTTTTATAACGGTATCGATTTTTGTAAAGTCTTCATTTGCAGCTGCATAAATCATTGAATACCAACTGAATTCTCTTGCAAAACCGCTTTCTTCTGTAAAGTCTTCACTTTCATCTCTTGATTCTTCGTATAAATAGCTAAATCTCTTAACAAATGTTCCTTTAAAAGAGAAAAAAAAAGCAGTGCACCAACTCCAATCTTATAGGAAACATTCTTCATGATGTCGCTTGTTTTTGAAGCAGACTCGTAAGGTTCAATATCATACATCTTCCCGTATTTCTTCGTAATGGGACGATAGAGGATTGCAAGAAGCTTATGTAGTTGAATTTCTCCTTTTGAATATTCTTCGATGTCGACAAATTCACCAACTGACATATCTTCTAGAGAAGGAATGAATCCATATTCTACACCATCGAATTTGAATCGATTGACAAAGTCATGTTTTGCAAGAAGAAGTTGACCAAGTTGTTCTAGTGTTTCATCTGCAGTGCTTTTCTTGACATTTAGTGTTCCATGAATTAGTTTAACAAGTTCTGATGACAATTTATCTGGTTCCTCGACATAAGATTCAGAGATTAGCTTGATTTTCATGTATTGTTCGACTGTGATATCTTGGATTAGTTTCATGGGTGTTTCGTTTGTTTTATATATCATTTATGCCCTCTTCAAAGTTTTGCCAAAGTTCTTCTGTAATTCCATCTGCTAGATTATCGAGTTTCCTCATTGCAGGATCTATGAATGGTTGTGCTTTGAATCCCTTCTTATATATTGAAGTAGCAATTGCATAAGAGAACTTCCCTTGAAATGCATAAGAAGGGGGTCTTTTTTCAGAGAATGAGAATCGAGATCCTCTACTTACTTCTGTTCCATTTACACCTTCATCTTGAAATACACCATAGGGTAGCATGCTTATGAATACTTTAAATCCCGAATCTGTCTTGAATAGTTCAGAACTTATTGAATTAGCAAGAGCACCTGATTTATGTGGTGCTTGTGATTTCATTTCGTTAACAATTAGAGTAAGTTGTTCGTTAATTGATTTCCATTGATTCATGTCTGGTGTTTATTTTAACAAGCATCTTGATTAGAAGGTACTGAAATTGTAATGTTACAAATCCAACCGTCTAGGGTGTTATATTCTTTGAACAAGATAGGGTTTGCATTGTTAACACTGACAAGTTCTATTCCCAAATCATTGTTTTGATGTTGCAAGTAGCTAATCAAGTCATTAAGAATCGTAAATGTAATGTTTAAGTTATCTATTATATTGTCATTTCCATCGAATTTATCGGTTGCAATTGATTTCGATATGTCTCGTTGGTCAAGCGCTGCAATTTCGAATGTAAAAAGTGAAGCAGCATTACTTCCTAATTGCGCATCTACTGCATTAATATGACAAAGTGGATATACATTTTTCTTATATACATCTTTTGCTATTTGTCCAAAGACTACAGTGTTGACATTTGTGTTTGCTTCTAGTCTTTGTTTTAATACTTCAATTGCATTATAAAATTGATTCATGTTTGTTTGTTTAATTTATGTATGACAAAATGTCATTAAGCTCTTCTTCTAATTCCTGATAGCCTAAATTGCTCTACTTTATGTTTATCACTTGTTATTGCATATCTAGCAGAGTCGAGAAGGTGATTAAATGCATCAATTGGTTTATTTGTACCTAGTTTCCATGCATAGTTCTCTATTTCATGAATCAAGTTCTTTGAAGTTGGATCTACGAAGAGTTCCATGTCTCGCATCCGTTGAATTCCAGATCTTATCGAATCTGGACCCTTGATAGCACCCTTTACATTAAATCCTTTACGTTTTATCTCTTCTATTGACTTTGGTTCTGCTGAATCTGCTACAATCAAGTCAGATCTTGTGACTCCCAGTTCGTTCAGTACATCTACAATATCATCATTTGTATATCCAGTCTGGTAAAGTAGTTCTTTCATCCATGCACGATTTCCCTTAATATTGATTTTGACAAGCGCTGCTGGATCGTTTGAAAACCCGAAATCTAGACCGTAAATGACTGTGCTTTCTGGATCTGGTTCATAGACATATGACACATTGTCATATACTTTACCTTCGACAAAGTCTTGCCATTCACCTAACATGTCTCGACTGTAACGTTCAGGTTCTCTTTCTTTGATTTGATCGTATTCTCTAACCTTTCTTTTATCGAGGAATGGATTATCTTTATATATAACATGAACGAATTCATGATCTTCATTCCATTTAGGGTTGGGACGTCCATTGATAAACCATCTTTGATGAATCCAGTGTGACTTTGCTTCTGGATTGAACATTACGAATATTTTGCGTTCTCCTTTTGTCGCTCTAATAGAGTCAATTAATTTAATGTATTCTCGTTCTGTACTTATTTCTGTAGCTTCATCTATCAAGAGGTGTGTTATACCTGAAAGTCCTTTACCTTTTGCTTGTTGTGAGTTATCTGTAAGCTTCATAGAATGTGAAATAATCTTATTTCCATTAAAGTTGCATTGAATAGTGTCACTTCCTATAACAGTTGCATATTGAGAAAGACCAAAATCATTCATTATATCGAGAAAGTCTTGAAGAATTGTCTTCTTGACTGATGTTGCTGTATAACGACAAATGACACCTCTAAAATATTCAGGTTGAAATAGTTTGAGAAGGAAGTAAGCTGCTACTGAATAAGATTTTGCGCCTGCTCTACCACCAGAAATAATGAAATAGTTCTTGTCATTAAAAAGTGGTGCAAAAGCATCAGGAAACTGGAATACTTTCATTATTTGTTGTCGTTTTGCTCTATTTGTTCGTTTTCTTGTTCGTTTTCATCAGAATCAAGCTCATTTTGTTCTTTATTGAACTGAACAACGTCTACACCCTTTGGAAGAACGAATATTGTTGACTCTGGTTGTCCTAGTTCTTCTGTAAGTTTTGGTACAACAAACGGAGACAGTTTCATTAACATTTCAAAGGCTTTGTTCTTATCTTGTTTTGCGACTTCATTTATCCAACCTTGTATCAATGGAAGATTGTTCTCTATCAGTGCTTGATAAGCTGCACGAATTGCTTTTGTATCTTTATTAAGTGATCCCTTTGCTCTACCAGCTGGATAACCACTTTGACCTTTTATGAATGGCATAGGATTTGTTTTATTTTAATACTCAAGTATTGTGTTTTGTTTATCCTCTAACGATGAATGCGTCTAGTCTTGTTATCATTGTAGAGATTAGTCCAGGGCAATTGCATCTTTTTAGTATATTTCTTGATGGGAAGACTGAGTTGTAGAGTGCGAATAGGTAATTTACATCGTCGTTTTGTAAAGTGTTTGTTGATGTTATCTTGATGATAAAGTCTATTTCGTCATTTGTGTATGGACGTGATAGATGGAGGAAAGGGAATAGATTGTTGAGTGCTCTTTGTCTCGATTCGCAACCATCGCATTTTTCTATTCCTAATGCAGTTGTTACGCTTGCTATTATATCTCCTATTCCTGATAAGGGTAGAGATTGTGTTGATTGTTCTTCTACTAGATTTTCTAGTTTAATTTTTCTTTTTGCCATTGTTATTATTTTTATTTGTTTAGAGGGCGTGCGTTTCTTGCACGAGGAGCTTGATTCGATTTATTCTTTTATTGATTGAGACATGAGAGAGGTTAATGTTACGGGCAATTTCTCTTTGTGAAATTCCATCGATAAAGTGGAGTTTGTAGAGGAGTTGTTCGTAATGTCGTAAGGAAAGTATAACATCCTCAATTGTCTTAAGTTTTGAAGAGGTGATGTTGTCTTCTTCTTGAAAGTCGATATCTGTTTCATTATGAATAGGATGGGGAATGTGATTAACTTTAAATGTTTGGGCTTGGGTCTGAGATATGACATTTTGTCTTCTTTTATAGCGAGCTATTTCTAAGAGGAAGCGGTTTCGTAGTGAAGTAAAAATGTAAGAATCTGTTAGTTTGTCTTCATGAGTTTCTCTTTCAATGAAATGTAGAATAGTGTCATTAAGAAGGTCTTCAGGAAGAATTGACGATTTCTTGCATATTATCTTTGCAAAGTTAAAAAGTTTTTTGTAACGTTTATTATCTAGATTCATTATTTTGAAATTTTTGGTGAGGGAAGTATAGGTGCAGTGTCTAGATTGTGTTCGTCAAAGAATTGAATTGTTTCTGCATCTGCTTTGGTTTTGAGGTCATAAAGAGAAATGTCATAAGTCCCTTCTTTGAATTCAAAATGAAGAATGTCTGAGTTTTCTACAATTGCTTGTTCCTTTTTTGCTAAATAGTAGAATTTAAGTAGACGAATATGGAAGTATTTTCCTTGTTGTTCTAGAAATTCTTGTTCTGTCATGAGGAGGTGTGGTTTTGTTTTATATATCTAGAGTTTTGTAGTTCTTTTTAAAATGTTCGAAAGGGGGATAGGGTTTATGCCATTCTAGCCCTGATTTCCAGTCAAAAACTGTGTCTTTATCTAGTTTAGAGAAGATTTGTGAATAAATTGTTATGAAAATTGGGCTAAGTTTAGCTCTCCACTTGGGATAGAGGAAATTATCGTAATCGTTCATTACATAGTTCTCTACGCCATCAAGTCTTCTATATCCTAAGAAATCGATAAGTTCTTTAAAAGAGAGATGTTTATGTGTTTGTCCCTGGAATTGATGAAAGATATTGTAGCGAACATGCTTGAAATCTAGTTTTTTAGTGAGCACATTTTGAATATAATAAGGTGTTTGACCGAATTTATTGAGATAGTCTTCTTCAAGAACATATTGAATGTCTTCATTTTGGATTGTAGCTGTATATTTAAAAAGAAGTGCAAGTGAAGAGAAACCTGTGTAAGGAATAGAATTGGAGTCTACAAGAATTGCAGGTTGTAGTAGGGGAGACTTAAGGATGGGACGATGTTTCATTATATATGTTATATTAGATGTGTAGTTATAGTTATGCTAAATGATCGAGGATGCTTGTTTTGCATGCTTAGTTTGTCTTTCTTCATTTGTCTTTGTTTGATGACATGGTTTGCAAAGAACTTGATAAGAAAGAGGGTCTTCATTAGTAAGGTTTTGAATAAAAGGAACAACATCTTCATATGAAGATAAGCTTCCACAAGGGATAATGTGATCTATTTGTACATCTGCTCGTTTGAACCAATTTTGGCAGATTTTGCATTGAAATTCTTTCTTGAGGCGTTTGTTTGAGCTTTCATTTGGTCTGCTTGAAGCGTTCAACGCTATTATCATTGGTTTCCAGTAACGAAATTTAGATCGAAGCGTGCTTCTTATCATTGAAAAGAATTGAGATTCAGTCATTGTTGAAGCATTTCTTGTAAAAGGGAGTGATTGTTTACGTGAACGTCTTGTTTTTGCTTTCATATTTATATATCTAGAGAAGAAGAAAGCGATGTGGGCGGTTGCTTTTATGGGTAGGGAAAAAGCTAGAAGTTCTTGTGTGTAATAAGATAATTCCTTTTTGTTATCTATTCAAGAACTTCTAGTTTGTTATCAATTAACTATAAAATTCAGTAAAATGTAAGCTTTCATTATCGAGTTCAACTTCAATTGCAACTTGCTTGATTGTTCTATCGTTTTTTTGATAGAAATCTTTACCGTAAATAATTCTCCAGTTATGCATTATGTCTTTAGTATAGTTATCTATTTTTCTAACATTAGGCGATTCATGAATAGGTAAATAAACATTTCCTTCACTATCAAGTTTTTCAAATGGATTGTAAACATGCAACCTAAGTTTATAGAAAGAATTACCATTCTTATCAATATATTCTTTAGGTTTTGCACCTTCAAGTTTAACTTGTTTATTATCCTGTAAAGTAGATTCTTGTGTTTCAAGTTTCACTTGTTGATTATCGAATGAAGTAGATTCTAGTTTTTCTATATTACTAAACCAATCTTCAATATCTTGTTTATTATCCTGTAAAGTAGATTCTTGTGTTTCAAGTTTCACTTGTTGATTATCGAATGAAGTAGATTCTTGAGTAGAAATGTTTTCAATATCAAAAATAGCTTGCACCTGCTCCTTATTCCTTAAGGTTCTATTTTTTTCTTCTATTATTGTTTCTTTATCTTGTTCTATATCTGGTATAGGTTGGACTTTTTCATAAAAGCCTAAGACTTTTTCATAAAAGCCTAAGACTTTTTCATAAAAGCCTAAGACTTTTTGATTTGCAAGTACTACTCCCTTTTCTGTTAATGTGTACCATTTAGTCTTGTCATACTTATGTGTATTGAAACTACTAGATAAAATAAGTTCTTTTGTTTCTAGTCTTTTTAAAGATAATTTGATTTCGTTTCTTGTTAAATAAGGAAATTTGATATGTAATTTATCTATAGAATCAAATGTCCAATATTTGTCTTCACGAAGATTAGTTTTTGATTTGATATTGTTACAAATCCAAAGTTGTATATGATTAAATAAAATAGAATCATTCAATCCTAAAGATTTAGCTATTTCTATATTAATTGGATGTCTTTTATCTGAATTAATTTCTAATAATCTTGTTCCTTTTTGAGATAATGAGAAAGAAAATGTCTTTTTAAACTTTATTTTGTTATCGTTTCTTAAAATGATTAACCCCATTTTTTCAAGTTCATCAACTATATTTTTAATTTTTGTTCTATTGATATAACTATACATTTCATGAAAATCATCTAAAGTAGAATAAGACCATATTACTCCATTTTCATCTTTACATTCTTCTTTATTTTTATTCATGTCAAGAATGAACGCTATACGTTCAAAAATTAATGTTTTTTCTACGTTTCCTAAAATTGTTGAGATTTGTACACTGAATTTGTGTACTTGTGTAGTACTGTTTTCCATTTTATTCGTCTTTTTAATTTTTTCTCTTTACGGAGAGACGAACCAGGGTAGCTACCCCCTGGTTCTCCGGTTTTAAAGTCTTTTACTGACGTATATTTGTTTATTTGTTACATATTATATATCTAGAAATAGTCGAATGTTTTAGTGTGCAAGCAACTATTTTAAACTATTTTTGAAACATTGTTTCAAATTTTTAAAATAGTCACTGAAAGCTGCATATTTACATAGAACTAATAGATATATAATAATATTAAATAAAAACAACAACAACATGAAAAACAAACACATTCTTAAAACGTTTAATGTAGATGAAGAATCAGTAATCGCAATGGAAATCATAAGAGCTAACGGTTTCACATTAAGTCACGTAGTTAAAGAAGCTTTAAAAACAAAAGCTAAACAAATTCTTGAATCAAAAAAACAAATATTAAGTGCTTTCAATAATTTGAGATAAAATCTATAGTCTTTTTGATATATAGAATATAACATAACAAATTATGTGGAAAAAAGCTAAAGAATTTAAAGAAATACTAGGTTTATCGAATCAAGCTCTTTATGAAAGACGGAAGAAAGGCACAGTTAAATATAAAATTGTCAATCAAATTTATTTTTACTGGCTTGAAGATACTCTAGAAAATGATGAAACTAGACAAAATGCAATATATTGTCGTGTATCAAACACTAAACAAAAAGAAGATCTAGCTAAACAAGAACAAATATTAAAAGAATATGCAATCTCTAATGGCTACAAAGCAGATTTCATTTTCAAAGATATTGCATCAGGAATGAACGAAAATAGAAAAGAACTAAACCAACTGATCGACCTAATTGTACAAAACAAAATAAACAAAGTCTTCATTTCATACAAAGACAGATTATCTAGATTCGGGTATAACTATTTTGAATACATCTTTCAAAAATACGGTACTAAAATTGAAGTGGTTAACTTGACTAAAGAAGAAGATTTTCAAACTGAACTAACACAAGACTTAATTTCAATCATTCATCATTTTTCAATGAAAATGTATTCTAACAGAAGAAAAGAATTAAACGCTTTAAAGAAAATACTAGAAAGTGAAAACGATTAAGCTTCCATACAAATCATCAATAGACTTAACACCTATCTTAAAGCAATACTCTAGTGTCGTTAGGTGGTCTTACAACAGGTTCATTGATGAACTTAAAGAAAAAGAAGTTAGACAACTTTCTAAAACACTTCAAAATGTTGAACTTCTTAACTCTT
>Ga0208916_10000413_pt1 | contig 20412 bp, 25 predicted proteins | sample DEB19_08_DNA_5_FD_184523 | JGI IMG/M metagenome (GOLD analysis project Ga0208916, IMG submission 184523) | Aqueous microbial communities from the Delaware River and Bay under freshwater to marine salinity gradient to study organic matter... | ecosystem: Environmental > Aquatic > Marine >... | reverse complement strand
TTCATCGTGGACGTGCAGTACCACGTCATCAAGCTGGCGCAGCGAATGGCGCAGCAAATCATTAGCCACGGCTTGGGTGATGTTCTCGCAGGCCAACCCCTTCCACAGACGGGCGCGGGGCCACTCTTTGGCATCAGCGGCGGGTTTCCATGAGGCTTTGGCGTAAGTCACACCTTCGGATTCCAATCGGGCGTAGGGGTAGCACAGGATGCGGCCAGAGGGCAGCACATACCATAGGTGCAGGCCGTCAAACAGGTAAGTCACCCGACCGGCGCTGAACTCTTTGCCTTTGTTTCGCATCGCTCGGGTGTACGCTGATTCTAGGTCTTGCCAGTACGGAACAGACCAAGGGTTTGCCCTACGCCAAGCGTCCACCATGCGCCGCGCGTCGGACTCCGGCAGCGCCACGCCGTAGACGCGCCCCATCGCTGCAAAGGCACCGACGCCACCGGCAAAGCCGCAGGCTAATTCCTGCACCTTGCCGATTTGGCGCTGGTCTTTGGTCACCGCAGCGACTGACACGCCAAACGTCGCGGAGGCGTTGACCTTGTACACATCCTCGCCTGACGCAAAGATCGCCAGCTTCTCGTCGCCCCTGCCGGACAACCAAGGGTTTACCCTAGCTTCGATGGCCGACCAATCGGCAACGACTAGGTGTTTACCCTTACTAGGTACAAGGGCGGGCCGGAGCATTCCTCTAAGCACGTCGGTGACACGTTCACCGAACTTGGGGACGATGGCGTGCCCTCGAACCATTGCTGTTCTAACCTGTTCAGGCGCAGCCGCACACTTGCGGGTGAAGTTGTGGACTTGTGCTCCATAAGACGAAGCGCGTCCAGTAGCGCTGCCGCCTGCAAAGACAAACGCGCCTCTGACTCGGCCATCTTCTTCATCTGATAGCTGTGCAAGGCGGCTGAACTTCGCAACCGAGGACGCCCAAAGGTCGTCGGCGCATTGGATGACTTCTTGAACGTCATAAGGTACTTCATCAGGGTCTCCCATCTTGAGCAAGTTAAATCGTACGGTTTTGTCGATGGAGTATTTACCGTCCTTCTCCATCAGCTTCTTGGCCTGCGGGCCGACACGGGCCAGCACCCACTCACGCATCTTGGGGGAGCGCACGCTGGTGATCTCGCCGCCCGTGACCTCGGCGACGATCTCTTGAATCTCGGCCAACTCAGCGCTGGCGTATTTGACCGCAGCTTGGCACAGGGGCACGTCCACCAGCACGCCTCGGTCGTTGATACGCTCGTTGACATGGTAATCCTGCAACTCCTGCGCTGACAGGGGCCGCATGGCCTTGCTGATAGCACGCATGGCCCGCACGTCCTGCTCACAGTAGGCCACCATCTCGGCGGTCAACTCGGGCGACTCCTCGTAAGGCGGCACGCTCATCTTGCGGATTAGCTGGGCACCACGGTGGTCTTTCTTCATGGACGCGCCAGCAAACCGGCCAACGTCCTCAAGCGAGCCAGGCGCGCAATTGGCGCGGGCCTGCGCTGCGGTGCAGACAAATTGCTCAAGGGCAAAGTCGATCTGCAACACGTACCAAAAAATTAAGCGCTCGAAAGCGGCGTTGTGGGCGTAGATGTCGCCAGCCCATGCGCGCACCCGCTCGGGGAACGGCTGGTCGGGCAGCCAGGTCTGTACGTCTTCATCATCAAAGGCGTACGACATACACAGCACTTCGGTGCTGCCGTGCTGGGCGTAGTTGTAAACGCCCGCGACTTTTAGGTCGCAGGCGCTACGGGTCTCAAAGTCAACCCAAAGAGTCATCAGGCCGCTACGCGACGACGACGACTAGGTGCTGCAACCTCCGCAGGCTTGTCAGCTTCACCTTCCAAAGTCAACCATTCCACCACCTCGAAGACCGGGGTAAAAATCCGGCCATACGACTTGTGCTGGTAATGCTCCTTTTTGAGGCGCACCACTGGCACTGGTTTGGTTTGGTCTTTATCGACCTGGTCTGCCAAGGCCACGGCCAAGGTTTGGACGCTGCGCTTGCCGCCCACCGAAGTGGTCGTAAAGCGGGCTTCCATGCCCTTGTCTTCGCCAGACAGACACTTCAGACTCATACCCACCTGAGTCTCCCAGCCCTTCTTGGCTGCTGGGGGCGCGCCGTCCAACTCCGGCAGGGGTTGGGACACGGGCACCATCTTCTCGCCCAACACCTCGCCGTCGCCCCAAGCAATAAAGCCGTGGACAAATGAGAAAGGGTTGACCGCCCAAGTGCTGTCCTCTTCAATTTCGGTTTGGTCTGCACCAAACACCCAGTGGCCGGTCTTGTCCATTTTCAGGATGACCGTACCGGCTGGGCCGACATCGGATTGGATAGCCCGCAGGGAAGTTGCGAGGGAGGAAACTGCGGGCAAGCCCGCTTGAGAGAACGCTACTAGATTTGACATGATAGTCCTTATTGAAGTTTAGAAAGGGCAACCGTAAGTTGTTTGCCCAAGAGCATCACCTCGGGGCGCGGGTCATCCACGCTTGCCAAGGTGTTACCTGAAGAGATGGCGACCACCAAATCACCCGGCAAAGCCTGCTTGCGCTTTTTGAGCGCCTTCTCAGCTTTGGCCGGAGAGATCACGGAAGTCTCCAACACCTCAGATTCGGTGAGACCGAACGCGAACAGGGCGACTTTGGCCTTGTCCTCGTCAGTCCATGAACGGATCGCGCGCTTGGCGACCAGTTTGTAATCAGGCAGCTTGGCCCCAGACTCCAGCAACTGGAGCGCCAAGGCCCGCAGATCAGTAATCCACTGCTCCAGCATATCAGCGTTCTTCAGATAGGTGGCAATAGTCGGCGGGTCAAGGTTGTCAATGGTTGTCTGCAAGGCGCGCTCAACTGCGCCGGTCATCTGTGGGCACACCGGCTTGGCTGCACACCAGCGGCAGTGATCGCCAGAGCGCAGCGGGGCGGTCTTCTTCTCGCTCATCTTGATGGCCTGCACCAACTGCAATTCAAACTCAGCAATGCGCGCGGGTGTGGTCACCCAACGCTTCACGGCGGGCGGCTGCACAATGACCATCTCAATCTCGGTCACGCCCTCAAAGGCCCACTGAGCCGCTGGCGTACGCATGGCCGCAGCGGCGTAGAACATCAATTGCATATTCTCTTCTACTTCAACAGCCACACCATCGCCAAACTTCCAATCGAGAACAACAGCACGATTACCGATGCGACCGATAAGATCAGTTGAACCGAACACACCATGCAGTAGGTCGCCGAAATTAACGCTTGTCTCAGCCTCAATTTCCATCTCCTGCTTGGGGTCGATCTCGTCCAGCGCGGCCAGCGCGGGCTTTAGCTTGGCGTCTATCAGTTCTTGGGTTAGCGTCTGGTCTTCGTACACGGTGCCAAGGTAATGCTCTGGCGGCAGGCCGGACATCACAATTTCTGCGATGACGTTATGAAGGAGCGTGCCCTCATCAGCGTACTTGCTGCTTGGCTTGGGCGGCATCTTGGCGACTAGGGCCACCGAGCCAGGGCAGTTGATTACCCTCTTGGCGGTGCTACCACCGACGATGTTACTGTGATTCATACTTTACCCCCTGCTCGTTTAGCAACTCTTTCCATCGCATCGCCGTAACTCATACCCAAGGCTTTGTTTATTAAAGCTAAAGATGAGTCAATGATTTCATCAAAAGTGCCGGGGTCAACTTCTTTGATGACGTTCAATGTGATCTTTGCGTCTTCCAACGCTTCAATGTCCGCACTGTTGGCGTCGTACAGCAGATCAATGTCTGCTTGGATAGGGGGCTTGAGCGGCTGTATCCGGTCAAACATTCTCTTCCCTAATTCGTAGAAATCTTTATTTTTACCTGTACTGTTGTCTTTAGCCATTTGGACTCTCCTGTAGTTGATTGAACCTCAACTGTACCACAACTTTTTGTGCTAAACTTCTTGACATGAAAGAAAAAGATGTAGAAAATCATTTTGTCTGGGCGGTGGAGCGGCTTGGGGGTAAAACCTACAAGTTCACCTCACCGGGGCGCAAGGGCGTAGCGGACAGGATAGCTTGCCTGCCTGACGGCAGCACTTGGTTCGTGGAACTCAAGACCAAGGGCGGTAGGTTATCAGAATTGCAAAAGCTGTTCGCCGCAGACATGGCGCGGCTCAATCAGAGGTATATGTGTATATGGACAAAGGAACAAGTCGATGAATTTGCGGCCTTATCAAGAGCAGGCGGCTGACTTCCTGTACGAGCGCGACAGGGCGATGATCCTCGCCCCTGTGGGCGCGGGCAAGACAGCAATTACGCTGACCGCCATGCAGGCCATGCTGAAAGACGGCCACGCCCGCCGCTTCCTGGTGCTGGCCCCCAAGCGGGTCGCCACCAGCGTCTGGCCGGTCGAACAGCCCAAGTGGGCACCCGATGTGACACTGGCCGTCGCCGTGGGGTCGGCCAAGCAGCGGGCTGCTGCGCTGGCGTCCAACGCCCAGGTGGTGGTGACCAACTACGAGAACCTGCCCACGGGCAAGTTTGACGCCGTGGTGTTTGACGAACTGACGCGGCTCAAGAACCCCAGCGGCAAACGCTTCAAAGACTTGCTCAAATTCCTCGCGCCCATTGAAATTCGCTGGGGGTTGACCGGCTCGTTCACCAGCAATGGCTTGGAGGATGTGTTCGGCCAGTGCAAGATTGTTGACCAAAGCCTGCTGGGCCGTAGCAAGGGCGCGTTCCAGCAGCAGTATTTTGTGCTGATCAACCCCGACTTCGGTGAGTGGATGCCCCGTAAGGGCAGTCTTGAGAAGGTCATGGCCGTAATAAAGCCTGCCACTTTTGTCTTGGACGCAGGTGAGTATAGCGACAAGCTGCCCCCGCTTCATACGGTAGAAGTGCGTTGCGATCTGTACGACCGCAAGCCTTACGACACCATGAAAAAGGATTTCAAGCTGCAAGACATCACGGCCATCAACGCGGCTGTGGTAACCGGCAAGTTGCAGCAGCTTGCCAGCGGGTTTGTGTATCACACCGTACAGAGCCCATCGGAGATACCCGGCAAGTGGGTGACGGTGCAAACGCCCGTGTGGTTTGACACGGCTAAGTTTGACCGGCTGCATGAATTACTAGAGGAAAACCAACGTGCTAACACACTTATTGTTTACAACTATCAAGAGGAACTGGCCGAACTCAAGCGGCGTTACCCCCATGCTCAGACACTTGACGACGACCGGGCGATTGAACGGTGGAACGCAGGCTCCATCGAATTACTGCTCGTCCATCCCAAGTCAGCAGGCCACGGGCTCAACCTCCAGTACGGCGGCTGCCGGATCGTTTTCCTGTCCCTGCCTTGGTCGCTTGAGTTGTATGAACAAACCATCGGGCGCTTGCATCGTAGCGGCCAGCGGCATGACGTGTGGTGCTACGTGATGCTGACCAACAAGACGGTGGACGAACGCATCTGGGCCGCGCTACACGACAAGCGCGCTATTTCTGATATTGCTATGGAGGAATTATGTTAGACAAATTGAAAGCACAACTCAAAGCGGCCAAGGCCGAACTCAAGGCCCGCACGCGCCAGTTAAACGCCACCTACCGGGCGTATGACCGCTGCGTCAACCTGATCACCAAACTGGAGACACGAATTGAAAAACACCTGGCGAAGTCTAAATGACCGTCTGCCCACACTGACCGAAGAAGAAGTGCTGGGCATGCTGAACAACGAGCGTGACACGCTCAAAAGAGTATCCATGCTGGAGCGCTTGCACCAGCGGTACAACACCCTGCGCGTCGCGCGGGAGAGACTTGAACTACTAAAAGAGGCTAAATTACCATGAAATTTATTAAGTTTTTGAAAGACTATTACCGCGACCTGACGCCAGCCGAGGTCATCCAGCGAGAGCTGGCTTGCGCCCATCTGGATCGCCTGGAAGCAGAGGCAGCGTGTGAGTATGCTCGGGCAGTGCTTGACATGAATATGACCCGTATAGAGCGTCTGAACACACGTTTAGGAGAGTACAAATGACTTGCTGTAACGGAAACTGCAACCAGGGGCGTGATTGTCCAACACGCCAGCAACGTCTGAAAGAAGTAAACAACTTGTATATACAAAACGGTTTACACGACGACCCGATTGATGACCTTGCCGACACCTTTAAGGGTTTGCTTGTCGTAATGACTGCTGCGCTGGCTGTGTGGATTGTTCTTTTACTTTTGTGGGGGAAGTTTTGATGGCACAACTACCATACACATACACAATCTGCCCGCCGCAGGAAGAACCCAAGCGGTTTACCGCAAGCTGCAAAGAGATGGGGATACTGCTATCGCATAGCCCAAACGGAGACCTGACCATTGATGACCGCCGCAACGGGCTATGGGAATCGTGGGAAGGCAAGGGCGTAGCAGCAGAACCTTTTGAAGACACACTACGCAAAATCATAAGGAGCAGGCCATGAACATCATTGAACTAGCAAACGAATCGGGGTTGACATACTACGGAATGGGTAAAGACCGCGCTAGGTTTATACATCACTTGGAAAACTTTGCCCACTTGGTAGCAGCAGCAGCCCGCGCCGATGAGCGTGAGGCGCTTGAAAAAATTGACTGGACTGCTTTGATGCGCGAAGGTTGTTTGGTGACATGGGGCGATGCACAGGAACTTGGTGATCGCGTACTCGCAGTTATTCGCGCAAGGGGAACAACATGACAGGCTATCAAAGCAAAAAGGCTGCGGCGTTGGACAAGCTAGAGCAATGGGACACACCCAGCGAAGCATTTAATGATTGGTGGGACAGTGACTACGATGACAGCGCTAACCCATACGAAAAAGACACCTTTGCTTACTGGGCATGGGCAGGATGGCAAGCAGCATTGGCACAGCCAGCGCAGGAGCCTGTATGCCCCGAATGCAAAGCAGGGGTGTTATATGAATGCGTGGCTTGTAGTAGCAACAACTACCCACCACAGCGCCCGTGGGTTGACCTTACGCATGATGAATGGTTTAAGTGTTGGCTTACGTTACACGCGGCAGATGAAACGGAAGCAGAATTTGATTTTGCTGACTTCTTTATTATTGCTCAAGCTGTGATGGCTAAATTAAAGGGAAAAAACAAATGAAACCAAGTCACCCAAAAATTAGGCAGTTATTGCGCCAGTACCATGATGGCCTGACAGCAAAAGAAATATCCGAAAGGTTAGAAAAAAGACACGACACGATTTATGCTGCGCTGCAAAATATGCCGGATACTTATATAGATAGATGGCTAGAGGCCAAGCAGCAGTTGCCGCCGCAAGCCGTATGGTGCGCGGTAATCCCGCCAGAAGATTGTCCTAAACCTAGATCAAAAAATGTCAGACCTACCCAACTTCGCCGCGTGGAACCACGAAACCTTAGCGAAATTCGCTTTGGATTCGTACTTACGAATGCAAGCCCAACAGGACGCCATTGAACAACTGCGGGGCGACCTGAAAGACGCTATGCAGTTAGTACGGGCGAGTACCCTTAGCGTCGATGATTAGCACTTGGCCCCGAGGCTTGCCCTTGGGGTCATTTGGTACGCTAACGTGCGTCCAGCGGTCAAACTCGCGGATTAGTTGATCAAACGGCAGCTTGGCCGCAATGACCGCCTTGACTACCTGGTCGGGCGTCATGCCCGGCACACGAATGTCAGCAGCGCAGCCAAGCCGATGTTGGCTTGTGTCCTTGCTGCCTACTGCGTCATTTACTTGCTTGCTCCGAAATGCGCTGTTAACCATGACCGGCTTGCCGCCAATAGCGACTTTGACTTGTTCTAGCAGGCCAGCCAAGCGCTGGAGATTTGCAATTTCACTAGGGTTAGGTTCATTTTTAAATTCTCGATGGTCAGTTATTGTTAGTTCTGCCAGCGTGAAGTGCGGCGTCATTTTGCCGCTACACCCTGTATTTTTTCAGCGGTACGCATACCACCCAAGCCCAGCATACCTAAGAGCAGCGGCATCATGGTGCCCGTGTCCATCTGCGGGAACTTGACCGGGTGACCGGCCAAGGCCGAACCCCACTCAGCCAACGGGCCAACGACGAACTGCACGGCAAACCCTGCACTGCACACCCAACCGATGCTTGGACGCCAGCCGGAAACAAAGACGCTGGTGCTGGCCGCTTCGACCTTGTTGATGTCCATTTGCCCAGCGATCTGGGCCAGTTCGCCAGACTGCTGTAGCTTCATCAACTCCAGCTTGGCAGCGGCTTGCTGGGCGGGGTCAGGGAAAACCCTATCTAGGACTTTGCCGCCGATGTCAAGCAGCGCCGATACGGGGTCGAGTGTCATTTGTCAGCCTTGTTGTCTAGCCGGTCGAAAATCTTGCCCAGCAGTTCTTTGATTTCTTTCATATCGTCTTTGTAGTCCAGACGGGCAACATAGATTGTAGGTAGCTTGGACAGGTCGTTTTTCAGTTCTTGCACTGCCGTCCACAACTCGCGGGCGAACCATCCGGCCACGGCCATGCAGCCGCCCAGGATGAGGTTGATTGTTTGCTGATCCATCATTGTGCCAATGCGTTTTGATTTTCGGGGGCCAAAGCATTTGTAGGCTGCTCTTGTCTTGTGGCGGCTCTTGCGCCAATTGCGCCCGCTTTACCCCAAGATGCAGGGTCGGCCAATGCGCGAAGGGCTTTGCTTTTTTCAGACGCGGGCAAAGTATTTAGCATTTCCAATGCACTTTTTCCAGAGCGCATACCTTTTTGCAATTCAGCAAAAACTTTTTTGTCTAGCCGTTTTTCCAAAATATCTAGCGTCATATTAGCCGCTGTAATTTTGGGGCTAAAAAAAGCAGGGAAACGTAACCCAAGCGAACTTTTGTCAATGACGTTCCCTAACGTTTCTGTGCCCGTGGCGGCGGCTTCTTTCATCGCCGCGTTACGTTCTACGTTACTAGCCACTTTTTCTAACGTGGGCATTTTATTGCCCATCTCTTTAAATATGTCGTAACTGCCAGGGCCAAAAATTGCTTCTACAGCGTCAGGGTTATTGCCGCGAACCAATTTGACGTATTCGTTTGGTGCGTTCTCAAACAATCGCGCAGCTTCAGCAGCCATTGCTTTTTGATCAATGGCTTGCATACCTTGCGAATACGTTTTAAGGTAATCTCTCCAGCCTGTACCACCAGCTTTTTCAATGGCATCGTCAATTAATGGACGAACTTCTTGAAGCACGCTGCGCGTCACTTTGGCGCTGATCTTAGGGTCTGTTTGGCCCATGATTTGCATAATGCGTTCGTTGATGCCTTCTTTACGGAGTGTGTACAGATCGTGCGCGTCAATGACGCCGCCGCCTTTTTCTGTTAAGTTGGCAATGTCATCTTTGACGGCTTGCAACACTTTAGTCATGTTGGAACTGGCGCGTAGTCCTGGTTGCGCTAATTTTGAGTCAATTGCGCTAATGATACTGCCCGCGTCCAATGGTTTTAAACCGTAGTCTTCAAGACTGCCGATTTGACGTTCAATAAACCCAGCTTCATTGCGGCGTTGTTTGGCAATAGCGGCAAACGTATCTGATGTTTGTTTCCACTCTTGAGAACGATCACCAGCCGTTAAAAATCCGGGCTTGCCTTTGGCTGCAATTGCGGCTTGTTGCGCGGCTTCCGTAGCGGGTGAAATAACGGCTTGGCCCGGTAATGCTTCACCAACAGGGATGCCTCCGCGCAGCGCGTTAACCATGCCTGCTTGGCGCTGTTCGGCTTGCGGAGCCAAACGGTTGGTCGTTTGAGCAGCTTGATTGGCCGCTTGCAATTCCACATTTCGCATATCGGCGGTCAATTGATTCAACCGTTTGATTGACGCCTCATACGCAGCCCGCGCTTCGGTTGCGTTGCCGCCTTCGGCTTGCTGTTGCAGTACGGCTAAATCATCGTCTGCTTGGCGTTTCATCACCGCAGACGCGTCATCTGTTTTGCTTGTCATAGCCCCAAGCGCTTGCCAAGCATCTTTTTGGACACCTGACGCAGCTTGCGCGGCCATTAAATCTTCTGGCGCGGCAGTAAGCGCGGCACGGATTGCGCCAATGCGATCACCAGCAACATCGCGTGCAATTTTTCCAGCGCCAATTGCAGGGAGTTGCCCGGTAAATGCGTCTTTTAAAAACCCAAGGCTTTTTGCTGCTACTTTTAGTGTGGGGGGTGCTACGACAGCAAGCCCCGCCCCTATGTCAACGCCAGTGCCTATTTCATCTGGATTAGTAAGCGCCGCCGTTGCGCCGCCAGTTACGCCGCCACCAAACGTGCGGGCACCAATGTCAGCCGCACGGGTTGCAAGTGGGACTGCTTGAGGAGCAACGCCGGGGGCAGCTTTAGCCGCCGGTATTAAACCAGTGCTAAAACCAGACGACCGCAGGGCGTTAATTAAAGGGTTGACGTAAGGCGCAATAGCTGGCGCGTATTGGGCTGCTGCTGCCAATGGCCTAGCCATGACGCCGCCGATTGGCGCGGTAATGGCCGTTTGCCCTATAAATTCACCGCCAAATTGGGCTGCTTTTAACGGCTCTGTTGTTGGTTCTGCTGAACCAAGTTGAGCGTAAAGTTTTCGTGTGTTTTCAGGAAATATAGGCGAAAGAAAACCTCTAAGCGCTGCCATTGAACCTTGCGCTTCAGCCACAGATTCTGGCGCTGTTGTAAACATACTTGGCAATCTTGGCAACGGAGGAGCGGGGCGGCGAGAAGTGTACGCCGCCATAGTTCCTTCTTGGGTACTTGCGGTGCGGTCGCTTGGCATACCTTCGGCAGATGGCTCAATTTGACCAGAGGCTTTTGCCTCTAATTCCGCCATCCTACGTAAAGCCATTAATTCTTCACGGGCGTCCATAATTATTTCCCAAAGCGTTTACGAAGCTGTGCTAACTCTGCTTCCTCGGCGGGGGATAAAGCGCCGCCGCCCGCAGGTTTAGATGCAGGAGCCGCAGCGCCGCCACCCGTCTTATAGTCATAAGTCAGGTCGTATGCGTCACGCACGCGCTGTTTAGACGCGCGGGCCACGTTGGCCGCGCTTTCCAAAGCGGTCTTTAAATCTGCCGTGTCTTGTGACCGGCCAATTGCCGCAAACGCATCACGCAAGTATTGGTTTTCTTGATTGGATACGTTGCCCAACGCTCCGCCAGTTGGGGAAGCTGACCGCATCGCCTGCAATTCTGCAAAGCCGCCACGCGCCAAAATGCTTTTATATTTTTCTAGCGCTACGCGTGCGTCTTTAGTGATCGCAGGTGTGTTACCGTAAACAAACCCAGAAATGCCAGATAACCCTGGATGTTTTGCCAACGCTTCCAAATCACTAGCCAGCCGATCTGAACTAGACTCAATTGTTTTGACTGCCAAAGTTGCGGCTGGATATTTAGCCTCACGAGTTTGAATTTCTTTGGGCGTTAACCCTTCCATCGCCGATGCAGGAGCCATGCGTTTGCTTAACGCTTCTTCGCGGGTGACATAGACTTGCTTACCAGTTACAGGATCAACGACAGCAACTGGTGCTTGAGGTTGAGCAGGCGCAGCCGGTGCGCGGGTAGCTTCTTTAAGTTTTCTTTCGTAGTCAAATATTGAGCCTACAAACCCTTGATCTTTGGCAGCTTGGTAATTTATTTGAAGATCAGTTTGTTTAGTTTTTTCTGGCGCAACAGGAGCCGTGTAAATTGGCACACCATTTTGTAGCACAGTTGCGCCCGGCGCTGCGCTGTGATAACTTGGCGGTGTTGTCAATTGTTTGCTAACATCATCGGCTTTTTTTAACAAACTATCTTTTACTTCAACTGAAAATTGTGCTGGAAGTATGCTTGCTAACTCAGGTATGTTTTGGGCAGTCAAAGCCCTCCAAGCATCATACGAAGGTTGGTCGTTAACACCAACCAAAAACGAACGGTGGTTGTCTAAACTAGTTTTGAGGGCTTGTGCTTGTTGTGCTTTTTGCGTTGCGCTTTGAGCCGCAGCAGTAGCGGCTTCTTTGCGGTACGCAATACCCATCGTTGGGTTTACCTTAAACAGTTGATTTTCATAGTCAGGCGAAGTTGGGTCAAGTTGCCGTAGCGCATTACGCTCCATGTTCGCCGCTTGCATCTCCTGCATCTTCATCTGGTTCAACTGATTGGCTTGTTGTCCTTGCTGCAACTGTTGCATCTTGCCGTATTGCGCGAACGGATCGGGCAACGGTTGAAATTGAGCGCCTTGGGCGATGAGTGCGTTTAGATCGGCCATTACAGATTCCTTTGGCTAATAAACGACCCTAGAGGGTCTGACGATTGATTGGCTATAGCCAATTGATTTTGTCTTAGCCAGTCGTTAAAGTTATTTTGGTTCATATACGAACTTGCCGCTGTGCCAAGCGCGTTGTTTATGGTATTGCCAAACCCTAGTTGACCAGCGGCCATAGCATTACCCGCGCCTGTGACGCCACCGGCCATAGCATTACCTGCGCCTGTGATTAGGTTGCCAACATTAGTTCCATACTGCCCCGCAGCCTGACCTTGGTTAGACGCCGCAGATTGGCCCGAGGCCATCAAATTGCCCAAAGGCTGAAGTTGATTTGTGCGGTTTTGCTGGTAGCGGTTGTAAGCGTTTTGGTATTCATTAGACGCCAAGCCTTGGGCGTACTTTTGCGCGCCCATCATGGTGTTACCAGAGACAGCGCCGCCTCTGGCCCGCGCAGCGCCTGCAAGTTGTTTCATTCCTTCATTTAAGCGAAACGCATAACCTGGGTCTGCTTGGTAGTCGGCCATGCTGAAGTCTTTGGCGTACTTGCCATAGTCGGCGGATTTAATGTCGCCCCCAGCAAAAGTACTTGTTGGCATACCGTTTGGCGTAGGCGGAGCGCCAAGAAACCCATAATCGCCTGCGCGTCCTTGACCTGTTTGATCTGTCTGGCCCCCCAAACCAAGAAGCGTCATCAGCCGGTTTTGACCTATTAAACCAGCTTGGCGATAGGGCTCTTGCCCTGCCCGCTGCAAATCAAACATTTGCTTTTGAAGCGCTTGCGCTTCTTTTGCGGATTGCGCTTGAATTTCTGCGGCTCTATTTGCGGCGTCAGCTTGAGTGCTGGCGGCTTGACTAGCGCCACGAGCGGATAGCGCCCCGCCGAGTAGCGAACCGCCTAAAATTGCTGCGCCGGTACTAAATGGTTCAGGCATGATTGATCTCCCATTCATCAAAAGTTTCAAAAGCGTAAAACTCCCTAATTTCGCGGGACACTTTACGCATATGCTCAAATCCGCCAATTAAAAACACGGTGGCAATGTGTATCTCAATTCCAAGATTGCGTATATGAAACGCAAGATTTCGCAAGTGTTTTTTATCACTCTTAGCCATTTCATTTGCGTCATGAAATCCGTTTATAGACGCCATAATTAACGGCTGGTAATAGGTATAGTTTGCCATAAACCAAGGATTTGAAGGAAGTGAAAACATCATGGATGTAAACACCCTATTTATGTGGTTGCTTTCAATTGCAACGTCTTTGTCTATCAAATCGTCCCAAAGTTCTACGGCGTCAAATAAGCAATTCAAAAAATCAACCGCGTTCTGGTTGCCAAGGCACCAGCTTCGTTTGTTTTCTTGATTGGCTATCTGCCATTCTTCGGACATGACGGGCATCAATTACTCCAAAAGCAGGCTGTGGTTAGCATAATAGTCCATTTTGCCTAAATCTACGCCGCAATGTTGTCAGAAACCGTAAGAATGACGCTGGGGGACAAGGGGTACGTAGGTGGGCCAGCGCTGGCCGCAATCGTTTCAAGTCCTGTTGAACCGCCTACCGTCATCCAAATCAGTTCAAAATAGTCGCTGGCGGCAAACTGGTAAAACAAGTTCAACGCCATGATAAGTCGCCCGTTTGTACCGCCGTGTTTTCCGTGTATAGCACCCCAACTAGCAGAGTTTGGGACATCAGTCCCATTAACCCGTAACCAAACAACAGCGTCATCTATCGACGCGCTGGAATTGGTAAATTGAATGCTGAACTGAATGTTGTACAGCCCTGCGGTACTCATTACAACCCGGCTGGTCGGGGTTCCGATGCTGACGTTATCTGAATAATTAGTGCTGTTGTAAGTTATCGCCGTTGGCGTATTTGCCGCCGCAGTCTGGTTGGTCGTGTCGTGGAAAGCGCCATAGCGGGGGATTTTCCAAGATGGAGCGCCGCCGCTGGTCATTGTCAGCAAGGCGTTGGCCGTGGGCTTTGTAAGTTTGGTCAGCGTAGTCGTGCTGTTGGCGTACAAAAGATCGCCTACCGCGTAAGAGGACAGCCCCGTCCCGCCATTTACCGCCACCAAGGTTCCGGCCAGGGTAACCGCGCCCGTGGTGGCTGCGGCGGGAGTTAAGCCCGTCGTGCCGCCAGACCAGCTTAAAACGCCGGTATTTGAGAGCGTGACGTTGCCTGTGGTGCTGGACGCCGAAATGCCCGTGCCCGCAAGGTTGGACAAAACGCCTGTATTGGCGACGGTGACCGTACCCGAGCCATTGGTGACTGAGATGCCCGCGCCGTACCCCAGCGTGTTAAGGGTATACCCTATGCCATTGCCAATTAGCAATTGACCATTGGTTGGAATCGTGCCTAGACCAGTGCCGCCGTTGATGACCGGCGTGACGCCGTTACCTGATCCAGTAATGGCGTAAACATTGTTAAACCACATGAACCACTCACGCGAAACCGTGTTTGTCCGCAAGTCAATTAACGGGACTCGCGGAGCGGGGATTTGTGAGATGTTAGGCATTGGTCGGGCTAAGTAGCAATTCCGCGCCCATGATTGCTATTTTGTTGGGGTCGGTGCCAGAGATTTCGTACACCCGGTCGCGCAGCTTCAATGTCATGCCCAGCCGACGCCAAAAAGTTCGATGGCCGTACGCACCAATTTTGCCCATCGGCGACCAATGCTCATTGCTCCAAGTGTGACCGCCATCGTCTGACCAGCGCAGCATTACTTGCGGGTCGTATCCTGGTGCAGCCGGATAAGCTATGGTCACTAAGTTGTACCCGCTAATATCGGTATCCGACAGTTCGTATTGGCCTAACGGCTCAAAATTATCCCCTGCCTCGGTAGTTAAAGTAACGCCCGATTGCGTTGCTAAATACGTTTGTACATATTCAGCTACAAGGTCTAATCCTGATTCCGTGTCAATATTTTCGCTGTCATACGCAGGGTACAAATTTAACCCCACACCTGTTTCGCAGTCCAGTTGCAAGCTGTGGTGCGCCGTGCGCTTGAGATTGTTCTGGCCGGTCGGCAGCGCCCGCCATGAACGCAGCCACTTTTGGATGCCGCCGTTATCAGCGTACACATCCAAGTCAAACCGATAGATGTTGCCGTTCTCAAAGTCGCCCACAATAATGTTGCCGCCAAAGTTGCACTGGCAATTGCTGCGGTGCCGCATAAACTCGCCGTTGTCAAAACCAGCCCGCTCATGCCAGACTTGGGTGGATACATCGTAAACCCAAGTGGCGTTAGCGGAAGGAAACGTCAACACATAAAAGGCATGGCCTTCTTGCTGGTAAGTGTACGCAAGGGCGTCCGAGATGTTGCCGTATTGGGCTATAGCGTATTCAATAGCGTGAGTGGACACCCTCACGCCTGCATAACCGTTGGACTTGTACACGATACCCTGCCCACGGGCGTCTGTGCCCAGCCAAAACAGGCTATTGTCCAGCTTAGCAACCGAGAATGAGGCTACACAGCCAATCTCGTTAAAAGCGCCTTGAATGGGCGTTAAAGGGAAACCCTCAAGACCAGCGTCATACCAAACTTCGGTTGAGTCAGTGCCAAACACCCACATTTGCCTATGGTCTACATTGATCGCCACAACGCCGTCTGGGGAGCCGTCAGCACTGCCGACTGTTAAAGGATCAAACACCAACGGATAGATGTAATCGCCGGTCACCACATCTTGCGTAACAACCGACCAAATCCGTTGGCTGTTGGGCTCGTTAAACACAAATAATGTGTCTATGTACGCCACCGTTACCGCGCCAGGGAAATTGGCGTCTGTAATTTGGTTGAACTCGCCTGTAGGCTCGTAATAGGTGTAGCTCGGGCCGTTACAAGCAAAAAATATCGTAGCGCCATTGTCTGCAATAGACACTGGCCCCGTGCCCGAAACAATGCCCAACAACTGAGGCGTAGCAGTCAGGCCGGTCAGCTTGTAAACCTCAATGCCCGAGACCACATAGAAGTCGCTGCCGTTGGTCTGGTGTGCCCACAGCGCTCGGATGGGGCCGGTGCCTACGGTCTGTAGGAACTCAAGGCCAGGGGCACGGTTCAGAAAACCGGGCTCTTTGCCGCCTTCGGGGATGGCTTCGGGAAACAGGTTGACCATGCGGTTGTCCGCAGCGTTGATACTGCGGGCAACATACGCTGACCCAAGAATCGGCGTTTTCATGTTAGACGTAGCTTGGATACCATTTAGTTGTTGTAGCGTCGTAAGTCATTGTCAATGTTCTACTAACTACCGCTGTGCCAGCAACAGCAATATTTCCTGCTGTCGTCCAAGTAAATGCACCAGTTGGAATAAGCACCACCGAACCGCCGCCGCTAGATATTGGAGCCGGTGCCGTGATGGTTACCACAGCCGTTGTTCCTGAAACAAACGCAATTGGGGTTGCTGGGGCAATAGTTGTTGCGCTTGCAATCGTAGGAGCCGCAGCGCTTACGGCGCTAAAGCTACTTAGCGAAAGGCTTGTGCCCGTGGCCGCACCAATAATTGGCGTCACTAATGTTGGCGTTGTTGCAAATACCGCAGAGCCTGTGCCGGTTTCATCAGTCAAAGCCGTTCGTAAGTTGGCGCTGCTTGGCGTTGCCAAAAATGTGGCTACCCCAGTACCTAATCCACTTACTCCAGTGGCGATAGGCAACCCTGTACAGTTGGATAAAGTGCCACTTGCAGGCGTGCCAAGCGCAGGCGCTACCATTACCATACCATTGCTAGTACAAGCGCTAATATTGCCACTAGCAACGGTTCCTAAAGCGGGCGTTACCAATGTGGGGCTGGTAAATAGCAGCGCGTTAGTAAGCTGTTTTGTTGTGCCGCCTTGCACAATTGGCAAAACGTCGGTTGTGGCCGCAGCAGTTGCAACGGGAAGAGATGAAATTGCGATAGTTGCCATGTTAGTAGTTTCCTGCGTAAATGTTAAAGCGTTGACGAGTCGCCACGATGGCGTAAGGCATAGACATCACATCATCAGGGTTGTTGATGCGCTTGAGGTTGCGCTTGCTGGTCATGGCAATGCGCTGCACTTGGGGGCTGGGCTCCACACCAAACTCAGGCGCGAACTCCATTGCCAAGTTGTAGGTGAAAGCACGCAGGTAACCAGGCGGGAACAGGATGTTGGTCGCCAAGTTAGCAGGCTGGGTCAACTCTTCGACGCTGATAAAGTGCCACTCCAAGTCCCGTGTGGGCTTGGGATAGATGTACATATCCACATCAGGATATGTCATGTTTATAAACAGCACTTGCGGGTACGTAGACGTAACCGTCTTAACAGCAATACCATCGTACTGCTGCTGGTTAATCATTTTTATGCCAAAGCTGACATTGGTGCCTGGGTCGCGGTAGTAGGTCGCGTCATCCAGCAGAATTGGGCGGTTGCCTTGAAAGTCGCCTGTTGGGCCAAGGGTACGGTTGATGAAGCCTGCGGGCCAAGTAAATATCTGATCTTGGGTGCTGAACACCGACAGCCGCTCGGTATTCCAGCTATCAATCATCTGATTGAGCGCCATCAAAGCGTCTTGGGATACGGACGCAGCCGGTGTTTCACCTTCGGCCAGCACGCCAAGCAATCTTAGCGCCCGGTTAATCTGCTCTCCAGCGGTGTAAACGGCCATGACTAGGCTCCTTCAGTTTCGGTTCTACGACGGCGCTTTACTTCCAGTGCGTTAACAGGAGCCGCCTCGGTGACTTGGGGCGTATCCTGAGTATATCGTGTCCAGCCGTTTGTTTCATCGTAGGCTGCTTCAAGTTCCATAGTCGCCACTTTGCGGCCATGAACAGGGTGGGATAGATAGATTTCCATACTGAAAAGGGGGCTTGTGGCCCCCTTTCGTTTAAGACGAAGCCATGATCCCCAAAGATTTCAGACCCGTAATAATGCCGTTGACATTAGTTTGCAGGGCAGAAATCTGCGAGGTGGTCAAAGCGCCGACAGTAGCGGTGGTAAGCGTCGAGAAGTTCAGCGAAGTGAGCGCCGCGAGTTGGTTGGTAGGGGTAGCGCCGAAAAATCCGGCAGTACCACCTGACTTACCCATCACCGCAGCATCAAGTTGCTGGTCTTCGTAAGCGACACCAATTGATTTGGTATTTGGCATATTGATTCCTTAGAGAACGGGGCCGAAGCCCCATCCAAATTTACTTCAAAAACGCCGAGTAAGCAGCGTCACCAGTTTTCACAAAACGGTAGGTACTAGCACCGAAACGTGGGACTGTGACATTGCCAAAAATCGTGATACCAGTACCAGTTGTAACAGGCACGGTAGACGATGAACCAGAGTCGTTGTTGTTGCAAATAGTCAGATCAAAAGACGAACCAACTTTAGCACTTGTGATAGCTGCATCAAGCAACGCTGCGGTAGGCAGCGTAACAGTCAGCGTAGCATCCGTAGATTTTTTGCAAACAACCAAACCAACCGCCACTTGAGCAGCGGTCAACGTAGTGTCCGCAGTCAAGGTGGTGGGGATGGTTTGTACGCCCAGTAGGGCTTCAGTCAAATTGCCGTCACCGAGTTGGTAACCGCCTGCGCCATTAGGAAAAGCCATGATAAATATCCTTTAGAAAGAATTGATTAACCCCAGATGCGGCAAGCCATCTGTGGACGAATGGTGCTGAAGCCATACAGTACGTCAATACGGCAAGGCATACGGTCGTTGTTGATGTCGTACTGACGAACAACGCGCAAGCTGATACCGTTATGAACTGCACGGGCAGCCATGTCAACGCCCTGGGGCAGCAACAAGTCAGCAGTAGCGAACGTGATGGCGTCCTTGTGGTAGACCAAGTTCTGTGCATAAGCAGTAGAAGCGGTTCCCACAAAGGTCACAACAGCGCTAGCTACTGGCAGGGCTGTCATGGTAGCCAGTGCGTGAGCAGCGGAGTACATGGGGGCCACAGTCACAGTCCAATCGCCAGACACAGCGGTTGCATCAGCCAAAGCCACAAACTGGAACAACGAACCAGTGGTTTCACGGGTTTGCGGGTTCACAGCAGAGCAAGCTGCAATGGTAAACACGTCACCGGCCTTGATGGTCGTAGATACAGAACCTTGGGTCAAAACAAGGGTAGCCGAACCTTCAGAAGTCACAGTGGTTTTCACAGTGGTAGCGGCAGTTGCATCGCGGCTTCCGCAAGTGTGCTGCTTGATCGACTGAGACATATTGACTTCATCAAAGCCCAACACGCCAGTGCCCATCATGCCGTTGCGGAACTGCTTGCTGATGGTGTCGGTAGGATTGAACAAGCCTTTCATACCTTCAACCAGACCAGCGTTTGCAGCGGGGTTAACCGTTGCATAGCGGGGCGACATTACAGCAGCGTTTTCGTTCAGCTTCTGCTGGGCTTGGAGCAGCACCAAAGAAGTCGAAGGAGTCGTGCCGGGGGTGCCGACAGTGTTACCGATGGTTTTGTACGCATTGGCAACATCAGCATCAATGCTGGAGGCCAACTGGCTGATACGAGGCTTGAGAACACGCTCTGCAAAATCGTCCAGTTGCATAGTCAATTCAGCGGAAGTGAAATTCACGCCGATATGCTTTTGCGAAGCGACAGACAAAGTGGTGTACTGTTCGTTGTCGTCCTGAACTTGCAGGGCGGCACCGTCAGTGACCAAAGCGCGGTCGGGCAGACGAATACGCAGAGTAGAACCAATCTTGGCGCCTTCAACAGCAAAGCTGTCGTCGTACTGACGGTTTACGTTACGGGTGATCACCAGGTTGTTCTCGAGAATTTCGAGAGCCTTTCGGGTAATCATATCAATGGTTAGGATACTATTAGCCATGAAAAAAGTCCTTAAAAAAAGTTAGCGGTTTTGCGCTTCCCACTTCTTCCGTTGTCGTGCCCTTTCGGCTTCAATCCACTGCGAATCCGTCATGGTCTTGGTAGACCGTGGATCAGTAGTGTCATAGGCCGGTGATCCAGTGGATCGGGCAGTGACAGGCGAAATCGGCGCTGGCGCGGATGTCGTACGTTTCATTGGTGGATCAGACGCCAATTTGGCCTCAATCTTCCCAATTTCCTTTGCCTGTGCAAGCGGGGCTAGGCGAGATATACGCTCTGCGTCTTTGGGGTTAGTTCCGAGGTAGTAAGCTAACTCAGGCCCAACATCCGAAGACCGAATCGTATCGGCCATCACATCAGTAATCGGCAGCTTGGGGTTGTATGCGACTTGTTCAAAGTCATCATACTTAGCGCGGGCTTCCTCTTCCAAATCGTGATAACTCTCAAGAACTTGCGAGTGCTGCTTGGCCGCTTCGCGCTGCGCG
>Ga0208916_10000412_pt1 | contig 20467 bp, 18 predicted proteins | sample DEB19_08_DNA_5_FD_184523 | JGI IMG/M metagenome (GOLD analysis project Ga0208916, IMG submission 184523) | Aqueous microbial communities from the Delaware River and Bay under freshwater to marine salinity gradient to study organic matter... | ecosystem: Environmental > Aquatic > Marine >... | reverse complement strand
GTAGTCGGTTCGCGTCGGTGCGACAGACTCCGCAAAACGGCGGCCACGCGTCTTCGACGGGTCAGAGGCGTAGACAGCGAGCGTCATGCGTGCAAAAGACAACTCAGACCGGCACGCAGCAGGCGTCGATGACCTCGCGCACCAGCGCATCGGCGGCACCCCGCACAGCCGCGCGGCCAGGGCCGTCGATGACGACGAACTTGATCGCGCCGGCTTCGGCTTTTTTATCGACCTGCATCAGCGCCATGTAGCGGCCGGCGTTGTCGGTGGCGTCGAGCTGCGGGCCGACTGTCGGCAAGCCAGCGCGCACCATCAAGCGACGCAAGCGCGCCACCAAAGCCGCATCAATCAAACCGAGCCGCTGCGACAACTCTGCCGCCATGACCATGCCGCAACCGACGCCTTCGCCATGCAGCCAAGCGCCATAGCCCATGCCCGATTCGATCGCGTGACCAAAGGTGTGGCCAAAATTCAAGATCGCCCGGAGTCCCGCTTCACGCTCGTCTTGGCCGACCACAAAGGCCTTGATTTCGCAGCTGCGCTTGACGGCGTGGGCCAGCGCGGTGCTGTCGCCAGCGCGCAAATCATCGATGTGCGATTCAATCCAGTCGAGAAAATCCATGTCGGCAATCGGACCGTATTTGATGATCTCGGCCAAGCCCGCGCTGAGTTCGCGCGCCGGCAACGTGGCCAGCACGTCAATGTCGCAAATGACGCGTTGCGGCTGGTAAAAAGCGCCGATCATGTTCTTGCCCAGCGGATGGTTGATGGCCGTTTTACCGCCCACCGAAGAGTCCACCTGCGCCAACAAGGTCGTCGGAATTTGCACAAAAGGCACGCCGCGCATGTAGCTGGCCGCCGCAAAACCGGTCATGTCGCCGACCACGCCGCCGCCTAGGGCAAACAAAACCGTTTTACGGTCGCAGTTGTTCTCCAGCAGAGCGTCAAAAATGAGTTGCAGCGTCGGCCAATCTTTGTAGACCTCGCCATCGGGCAGGCTGACCAACAAGACTTTGGCGTAATGCACCGTCAGGGCGGCCTGCACTTGAGCCGCATACAAAGGCGCCACCGTGGTGTTGGAGACGATCAGCGCAGTGCTGGCCCGCGGCAGCCCTGCATAGGTTTCAGGGCGGCCCAAGAGTTGGCTGCCAATCAGAATGTCGTAGGAGCGCTCGGCAAGTTCAATGCGGACCTGCTGCGTGACGGGGGAATCTGACTTGGAAAGTGGAGCGATTTGCATGGCACCAAGTGTATCGGCCGCCATACTCAAGTGAACCGCCCAGAGTTCACGGCTGTGGCGGCTCCACAGCGACCAGCTTGAGCTCAGCCATGATGGCGCTGACCAGACTGGCCACCGAAGGGCGGCCGGTTTCGATGACATGGTGCGCCGTCTCTCGGTACAGCGGATCGCGAGACGCATACAACTCTTTGAGTCGCACCAAAGGGTCGGCCACCTGCAGCAAGGGCCGATTTTGGTCGTGGCGCAAACGCCTGAAAACCTCTTCTGGCGCCGAGTGCAGATAGACCGTGGTGGTGCGCGCATGCAGATGCTGGCGATTAGCCGGGCGCAGCACCGCACCACCGCCTGTTGACAACACGCAGCTCTCGCCTTGCGTCAATTCATCGATCACCGCCTCTTCGAGGTCGCGAAAAGCCGGCTCACCCTCACGCTCAAAAAACTCGCGAATAGAACCGCCCATGCGGTGCTCCATGACATGGTCCGAGTCAATGAAACGGCAACCGATGCGTCTGGCCAGCTGGCGGCCGACCGTGGTTTTCCCGGAGCCGGGCAAGCCGACACAGGCAATTCGTTGCGGGTTCGAGTTCAATTGGGTCAAAAATCGTCAGTGATTTGAAAGGCCAGCCGTGGGCGCAGTCTGGTCTGCGCGCATCCATCAACCGAAAGATGGAGAGCATAACCTTGGCCAGCCGCCCGACCGGTGTCGCGTCAGGGTGGCTTCAAAAAATCAGGGCGTTCTGCAGCCAGCGGGCCCAGTGCGCCTGTCAAGCCGGCTTCTGGCAGCAGCCGAGGGGTGATGAACACCAACATTTCGGTCTTGCTAAAACTGCGGCTCCGGCTGGTAAAAAAAGCCCCGACAAAGGGCAAGTCACCCAGCAGCGGCACCTTGATGACGTCCTCCCGCTCAGTTTGCTCGAAAATGCCACCGATGGCCACCGTGCCGCCATTTTCGACCAGCACCTGCGTTTGCACATGTTTGGTGTCGATGGCGAAACCGTTGGCGGTGACGCGGCCCACACTGTCCTTGTTGACATCGAGACTCAAGATGATGTTGCCCTCAGGGGTGATCTGCGGCGTGACCTCCAGCTTCAGACTGGCTTTGCGCCACTGGATGGATGGCGCGACAGTCGGTGTGCCGCCGGTCTGGTAAGGCAGCTCGGTGCCCTGCTCGATCAGCGCCCTCACCTGATCGGTCGTGACAATCCGCGGACTGGAGATGATTTTGCCCTTGCCGTCTGCTTCCATCGCAGAAATTTCAAGGTTCAGCATGCGCGTGAGTGAGGAGTTGAACAGCGAGACGGCAAAAGTCGCAGCTGGGAAACCGTTCAGCGGCGTTGCTGGAAAATTCACAAAATCACCTGCGGTAGCGCCAAAATTCCCGCCCAATACAGGCGCGGTGCCCGACGGAATGTCAGGCGTCAGATAGCTGGCACCAAACTGCGTGTTGCGACTTCCGTTCAGAGTGATTGGACGGCCCCCCAAGCGAACACCAATGGATCTTCCAAATGTGTCTGAAGCTTCGACGATGCGCGCCTCAATCAAAACTTGTCGAACCGGAATGTCGAGCTGGCTGAGCAAGTCCTTGACCTGCGCCAGCTTCGAAGGAATATCCGTCACAAAAATTTGGTTCGTTCGCACATCGGCCATCACACTCCCGCGCGGCGACAAAATACGTGTCGCGCTGACCCCCACAGCAGCGCCTAGGGCAACACCCCCCATCAAGCTGCGGGACACGTCAGCCGCCTTCGCGTAATTCAACCGAAACTCCTGCGTTATCGTGGGCTCGATCACCTGCAAGGCTTGCTGCGCTTGAAGATCTGCTTTGATGTGTGCCGCGTGTTCTTCCTTCGGCGCGATGTGCATGATGTTGCCGCTTTGACGCGCGCCCAGTCCGCGCGACGCCAAAATAATCTCCAACGCCTGCTGCCAAGGCACCTCTTTCAGGCGCAAAGTCACGGCGCCAGAAACACTGTCAGACACCACCATGTTCAACCCGGTGAATTCGGCCATGACCTGCAGCAGGGCCCGAATTTCGATGTTTTGAAAGTTCAAGGTGATGAGGTCTTTGCTCGATTCAACGACCCCTGAGTTTCGAACAGGGACCGGGATGACCGTTTGAACGGCAAGCGCTGAAGCGTTCTGCGCCAAAGTTGTGGAACAAATGGCGACGCCATGCAGCCCCAAAGACACGATCGCAACAAAACGTGTGGTTTTTTGCATGGAGATGGCCACTTTCATCAAGGCTCCGACACCAACGCCATGCTGACGACGCGCTCGAAAGGCTGACCGGCCGAATCGAGCCCGGTTTCCCGCAGCAGCAAACCCGACTGCGTGATGTCAGTGACACGCCCTTGGTCTTGACCGAGCCGGTCACCCAAACGAACCGCATAAATCAAACCATGGACCCGCAGAAGTGCCAAAGGTTGTCCGCCTTTTTGCAAACTTCCGACCAGCCGCATGCCCGCAAGCGGTGACGCATTCAGCGGCAATGTGAATCGGCTTGATTTGTCCGTCGACAAGGGGAGTTTGGCCGCCACAACACCATCCCCCGGTGCAGTCCGCAACAGCCTGAGACTGTTGAACGGTTCGACCGCTTGGCGGCGCTTCTTGTCTGGCGCCGGTACCTCCGCGGGTCCAGGCGCAGACTGTTCCGCCAGGGTTGGCGCCAGCGGCTTATGCCGTTGACGTTCGCTTTGTATCCAAACTTGCAGGTCATCATCCCGCCCTGTCTCAGCGCAGCCAGTCAACACCGCAAGGGCCGCGCAAGCCGTGAATACCATCACGCAGCGAAAATCCGCGACTGGATCGTTTTTCATGGGCTTGCCTTCGCTGCGCTTTCGTTGGGAGTCATGCCTGAGGGTTGCAGCGTGCGGATGATGGCATCCATCAAGAGCGTGCCGTCTTTTGCCGGCAGCAACGTGAAACTGTGGACGGAGATCAACCAGTTCAGGTCAGCCAGATCCGCGGTGAAATCCGCCAAATCCTGGTAACGCCCGCTCACACGCAGCGCGATGAGCTGCTGCGCGTACGGCAGATGACGGTTCATTTCTGCGGGTCGAACCAGCTCAATGCGAAGGTTGCGGGCCCGCCCCGCACGACTCATGTCTGCCAGCAAGATAGCCATGTCATGCGGGGCAGCCAATTGCTTTTCAAGCAACGCAAGCCGCAGCCCCAACCGCGCGTGCTGACTTTGCAAATCCGTCATGGGGGCAGCGCGAAGCAACTTGGCACTGAACTCGGCTCGCAAACGCACATGCGTCGCTTGCACGTCCAACACGTCTTGCCTGGCAGACGACAGCCAGACCAAGCAAAGCAGTCCCAGAGTTGCCAGGCAGACTGCAGCGTACAGCAGCAGTCGCAACCAAACCGGCCAAGCCATAGGCGCAGCACGGCTGATGCCTTGAATCGCGCCCCACAGATCTTGTTGTTGATTCAGCATGTGATCTTTGCTCACGTGTCAAGGCGTTGAATTTGAATGCGCCGGGACACCATCACTGGCTGGCGGCTCAGCCTGTCTGAGCAGAGCCCGCATGGCGAACGGCGTCCCCGTCAGCGCGAGCGCATCGGTGCTCAAAGGGGCCTGCGTGACCTCTATCAACTCAGCCTGCGCGAGCCATTTCCCCTCACTGGCGATCCTGCGCAACAATTCGAAGACTTGCTCATTCGAGCGTGCCACGCCTTGGATGCTGACCTTGTCACCGTCCTGTTTCAGTGCCGTCAGATACAGACTGTCAGGCAAAATATCAGCCACCTCTTGTAGCCAGAACGCCGACATCTTGCTCTTGAGCCGCCAGGAATCAAGCAGGGACACCCGCAGATTCAATTGCACCAGCTCTGCATTCGCTTGCGCTATTTTTTTGAGCGTCAAGTCGACGCTTGTTATTTCAACTGTCAGGCGCTGGTTGGCCGCCTTTTGTATATCAAGTTGGTGCCCCAGCCAGACACTTAAACCGGCCGCCAAGGCCAGCCCCAGCAAGGCAGCAAGCGCCAATGCGGTCGCGAAGTTTTTGCGCTGTCTGTCCAGCGCCCAGGTCCGGTGTGGCAATAAGTTGATCAGCATGCGCCGTGAAACCGCCGCAGGGCCAAACCACAAGCCGTCAACATACCGGCGCGGCCCTCATGTTGAAAGACGCCACCCACAAGGGCCTGCCCCAGTGACATGCCGCTGAATGGATCGACCACCACACAGTCTGAAAAAGTCCTGCGTTTGATCGCCTCTTGCAAGCCGTGCAGCAACGGCGAGTCGGCCGCCAGCAAGACGGTGTCAATTTTTCGAAAAGTTGAAGCCGACAGCAAGGCGTCCAGGTCACTGGCAAGCCCGTCGGCTAATGTTTTGATCATCGCTGGCAAGGCATTTTTATCATCCCGATGCAAAGCGTCGTCCACGGGTTTGCGTGACGCGTGAACGATCTCGTCCTGATGGGTCACGTGCAAACTGGCGCCCTCGCTGCCTACTTGGAAAAGCGCCACGACCGGATGACCAAGCGTCACAGGCGGTGCACTGATCAGTCGACGCGCTGCCAGCATGGACGCCTCGGCCCGAACATCCATGACGACAGGCTTCAGACCGGCCGACTCCGCCAGTCCCAACCAATCCTGAACCTTTTCCTGACTGGCGGCGGCGATAGAGACCTCCACTTCAGCGCTTTGTCCCGGTGCCTGGGTTCGCCTTTGAACCGAATAATCAAAGCTCATGACGGCCACAGACCGGCCACTCAGTCGCTCCACTTCAGCCTCGACCTGGCGCAACAGTGCCGTCGCTCCCAAGTCCGAGGGGAGCCGGATTGTTGCGGTCACCACTGCCGAGTCCGGCATGGCCAACGCGACATCGCAGGTGTTGCTAGCGCTGGCTTTGACCAGACGCCGCAGTGCTGCACTCATTTCGTCAAATTGCTCGATGTGGCCCGCTATCATCCAACCAGCCTGCAATGGCTCTGTGACGCAACGCTCCAGAACCAGTCCGGAATTGTTATCCAGAGCCAATTCCACCCAATTCAAGCTGGTCGTGCAGACGTCCAGCCCAATCAGAGGTCGAGGACGCGACTTGAAAATTTTTCTCAATTGAGTACCAAAGTGTTTTTCACGACGATAAGTATCGTCAATGGAACAACAAATACACAATTTCTATTACATTTTTTACACCTTACAAAATGAAGCGTGACCCCCTCATATCTACAGGCACCTTGCACTGCCGCGCGTTTTTATAATCTCTGGCTGTCCTAAGATCAAACCCATGCTTGCAAAAAATTCAAAAGACCAGTCACCACCCCATACGCCCGTTAGCACGCGCCAAGTCGTGATCCGTTTGATCACTTGGGCGACCGGCTTGGCCGTGGCAGGCGGCCTGAGCCTGCTGCTGGTGATCGCGGTCGCGCTGTCGGTGGCCTACCCCAACTTGCCGGACATTTCCGACCTGTCAACTTACCGGCCCAAACTACCCATGCGTGTATTTGCTGCAGACGGTGCTCTGATTGGCGAATTTGGTGAAGAGCGCCGTAGCCTGACGCCCATCAAAGACATTCCGCAAGTCATGAAAGATGCTGTCTTGGCGATTGAAGACGCCCGTTTTTTCCAGCACGGCGGCGTTGATTACTTGGGCGTGATTCGCGCCGGCTTGGCGAACTTCGGCCGATCCAAAAGTCAGGGCGCCTCAACCATCACGATGCAGGTTGCGCGCAACGTCTACCTGTCAGCCGAAAAAAGCTACACCCGCAAGATTTACGAAATTTTGCTGACCTTCAAGCTTGAGCACATGCTGACCAAAAACCAGATTCTGGAAATCTACATGAACCAGATTTATCTGGGCCAGCGGGCTTACGGTTTTGCCGCAGCGTCTGAGACTTATTTCGGCAAGCCGCTGAAAGATATCAGCATTGCGGAAGCCGCGATGCTGGCCGGGCTGCCCAAAGCACCTTCAGCAAACAACCCCATCAGCAATCTGCCGCGGGCCCGCGCACGCCAGCAGTACATCATTGATCGCATGGAGGAAAACAACTTCATCACCCGCACGCAAGCGGCGGCGGCCAAAAAGGAAGAACTTAAAATTCGCAGCGGTCCCAACGCCGGACGTGTGCATGCCGAGTTCATCGCCGAGACCGTGCGCCAATTGGTGTTCAACCAATATGGCGATAGCACTTACACCCGCGGCCTGAACGTTTACACCACCGTGTCGTCGGTTGACCAGGCCGCCGCTTACAACGCCTTGCGCAAAGGCATCATGGATTTTGAGCGGCGCCAGATCTATCGCGGACCGGAAAAATTCCTGACCTTGCCGCAAGATCCCAAGGAAGCAGAAGAACTGATTGACGATGCTCTGGCCGACAGCCCGGACAACGGCGATGTGATGTCGGCGGTCGTGCTCGAAGCGACCCCGAAAAAAATCACCGCTTTGCGGCAAAACGGCGAGTCCGTCGAGATCACCGGCGATGGCTTAAAACCAGCCCAATCCGGCTTGAGTGACAAAGCACCGGCCAACATCAGACTGCGCCGCGGCGCCTTGATCCGCATCGCCAAGACCGAGAAAAACACCTGGGAAATCACGCAGTTGCCCGAAGTCGAGGGCGCGTTTGTCGCACTTGACCCACGGGACGGTGCGATTCGCGCGCTGGTCGGCGGCTTCGATTACGACAAAAACAAATTCAATCACGCAACCCAGGCTTGGCGCCAGCCGGGTTCCAGCTTCAAGCCATTCATTTATTCGGCAGCGCTTGAAAAAGGCTTCACGCCCGCCACCATCATCAATGACGCGCCCTTGTTTTTTGACTCAGGCGTGACCGGCGGTCAGCCTTGGGAACCGAAAAATTACGATGGGACTTTTGAAGGCCCGATGAGCATGCGAACGGCTTTGAAGAAATCAAAGAATTTAGTTTCCATCCGCATCTTGCAGGCAGTCGGCACTCAAAATGCGCAAGACTGGATCGGCCACTTTGGCTTTGAGCCTGACAAACACCCCGCTTATCTGACGATGGCTTTAGGCTCGGGTTCGGTCACGCCCATGCAAATGGCCACGGCTTATTCAGTGTTTGCCAATGGCGGCTTTCGTGTCACCCCTTACCTGATCACCAAAATCACCGACCAGCAAGGTCACACGCTGGTCGAAACACCCGCGCCTCTGCACGACGAAAACAACCGTGCGATCGAGCCAAGAAATGCCTACATCATGTCCAGCTTGCTGCAGGAGGTGACCCGCTCAGGCACCGCCGCAAGAGCCCAGGCCATGCTCAAGCGCCCGGACCTGTACGGCAAAACAGGCACCACCAATGACTCCATTGACGCTTGGTTTGTCGGCTTCCAGCCCACGCTGTTGGGAGCTGTGTGGATGGGCTATGACAAGCCTAGAAAATTAGGCGACCGTGAAACCGGTGGGGGCCTGAGCCTGCCAATCTGGATCAACTTCATGCAAACAGCGTTGAAATCAACCCCGGTGACTGAAGTTCCCGTGCCCGCAGGCGTCATCAACGTCAACGGCGAATGGTTTTATGAAGAATATGCAGGCGGCGCCGGCATCAGCAGCGTAGGCATTGAGGGTCGACCTGCGAGCTCGTCCACGGGCATGGGTGGCCAGGGTGCGCAGACCCAAGTGCAGCCGCCAACAGACGAACGCCGGCGCATCTTAGACTTGTTCAAAAATTAAGCCGCACCAAAAAACAAGGGCTGACCAGCTTGCGCGCTGGCGTATCGCGACAAGTCCGAGAAAAACTCTTGAGTGGTTTTGGTATCAAGCCACTGACCTGACACGTACTTGTAATGAAAGCCGCCAGCGCGTGCCGCCAACCAGATTTCTTGCAGAGGTTTTTGCAGGTTGATGATGATCTGGCTGCGGTTTTCAAAGGTCAAGGTCACCATAGCGCCTGTGCGCTGGTTATCGACATCGGCATCTGACTCATCGTTGATCCGGTCGCAGGCTATTTCAACAGCCTGCAGGACAGCTTCAGCAAGGTCCAAGTATTCCAGGTCGCTCATTACAATCCCATCATGTTTGCTTCACTTCAATTTCAAGCCCAAATTCTAGGCCGTCGCGCTTTGTCAGGCAGGGCACAAGGCCTTGCGCATGTCGCCTCAGTTGGCTTAGGCTGCCTATTGGCTGCGACTCTCACCGGCTGCGGTCAAAAAGGCCCGCTGTTTTTACCCGGACCGCCACCACCGCTTCAGCCCACGGCGGCGACATTCCAGCCTCTGGCGCCTGGCGTCATTGTCCCCGCGCAAGCCTTAGCGAATGCGCCTAACCGTCCAGCCGCCACATCTCCATGAACCAGAATTTTTCAACTGCAGGTGCTGCCCAAGACCTGCCCGGTCATCCTTTTGTGGCTTATCACGGTGCTGAACTGCAAGTCGAAGACGTCCGCTTGAGCCAGCTTGCAGCCGAACACGGTACACCGCTGTTTGTTTATTCGAAAGCCTCGATGTTGGCGGCACTGGCAGCGTATCAACGCGGCTTTGCAGGCCGGAATGCGCAAATTTGCTACGCCATGAAGGCCAATTCCTCGCTCGGCGTGCTGCAAGTGTTTGCCGCCGCAGGCTGCGGTTTTGACATCGTCTCCGGCGGTGAACTCGTACGCGTTCTAGCCGCTGGTGGCGATGCCGCGAAGATCATTTTTTCAGGCGTCGGCAAGACCCGCGCTGAAATGCGACAAGCCCTGCAAGCCGGCATTGGCTGCTTCAATGTTGAGAGCGAAGCCGAGCTCGATGTGCTGTCCCAAGTAGCCGAGTCGCTCGCACTGCGGGCCCCCGTCAGCATTCGCGTCAACCCCAACGTCGACCCGAAAACACACCCGTATATTTCGACCGGCCTGAAAGACAACAAGTTTGGCGTCGCCCACGAAGACACGCTGCGGATTTACCAACACGCCGCCAGTCTCAAAGGCTTGCAGGTGGTCGGCATTGACTGCCACATTGGCTCACAAATCACCGACGTCACGCCCTATCTGGACGCCATGGACCGCGTGCTCGATCTGGTCACCAGCATCGAAGCCGCCGGCATTGCTTTGGCGCACATCGACTTCGGCGGCGGCCTCGGCATCAACTACAACAACGACACGCCGCCAGCAGCTGATGCGCTGTGGGCGCAGTTGCTACGCAAGCTGGATGAGCGCGGCTACGGTCAGAAAAAACTCATGATCGAGCCCGGTCGTTCACTCGTCGGCAATGCCGGTGTGTGTGTGAGCGAGGTGCTGTACGTCAAACCTGGTGAGCACAAGAACTTCTGCATCATTGATGCGGCCATGAACGACTTGCCGCGCCCGGCCATGTACCAAGCTTTCCACGCGATCGTGCCTGTGCTGGCGAAGCCCAGTGACGCGCCTGAAACGCGCTACGACGTGGTCGGCCCGATCTGCGAAAGCGGTGATTGGATCGGCCGCGACCGCACGCTGGCAGTCAAGGCTGGCGACCAGCTCGCCGTGCTCTCTACGGGCGCCTACTGCATGAGCATGTCCAGCAACTACAACACCCGAGGCCGCGCCGTCGAATTGTTGGTCGACGGTGCCAAGGTGCATGTGATCCGCGAGCGTGAGAGCGCCGCCGATCAAATGCGGCTTGAGCGGCTTGTCGCGCTTTAAAAGACTTTAAGTCGTGCTAAGACTTGGCGCGACTGTGGATAAATTGCCGCAGTCGCCAGCCCAGCAGCAAAGCCAAAATCCCGGCATAGACCGCCACTTCGGCAAAGTTATTTTTGCCGGCGCGCATCCAAAAAAAGTGCAGGACGGCCAAGCCGGCCACCGCATAAATCATTTTGTGCAGTTGTTTCCAGCGCTTCGCACCCAAGGCCTTGATGGCCGCGTTAAAGGATGTGGCGGCCAAGGGCGTCAGCAACAACAGCGACAGCGCACCGACCAAAATGAACGGTCGTTTGATGATGTCGGCAACGATCTCTGCCAAGTCAAAACCCATGTCAAAACCGCTGTAACTTAAGAAGTGAATCAGCACATAAAAGTACATGAACAGACCGAGCATGCGCCGAAAACGCGCCAGGCTCGGCGTCTTGCTCAGCACCCGCAGCGGCGTGACCGCCAACACGATGCACAAAAACCGCAAAGCCCAATCCCCGGTGGCGCGGATCAAGGCCTCCTGCGGATTGGCCCCCAGCTGGTCAGCCAACGCTTGATAAAACAGCCCGATAAATGGCAGCAAACACAACGCAAAAACCGTCGGTTTAGCGGCGGGCTGCAACAGCCACTTGCTCATGGATGCAACCAGCTTGAAGGCATCAGAACAACTTTTGCAAGTCCATGCCGGCGTAGAGCTGCGCCACTTGCGCCTCATAGCCGTTGAACATCAGTGTTTTGCGCTTTTTCGCAAACAAGCCATCTTCGCCAATGCGCCGCTCTGTCACCTGACTCCAGCGCGGGTGGCTGACGTTCGGGTTGACGTTGGAATAAAACCCGTACTCTTGCGCTGCGGCCTTGTTCCAGGCGGTGCGCGGCTCTTTGTCGGTGAAGCGAATCTTGACGATGCTCTTCCCGCTCTTGAAACCGTACTTCCAAGGCACGACCAAACGCACAGGCGCACCGTTTTGATTCGGCAACACTTCGCCGTACATGCCGAAGGTCAGCAAGGTCAGCGGGTTCATGGCTTCGTCCATGCGCAAGCCTTCTACGTAAGGCCATTCGAGCACGCGTGAGCCGACAAATGGCATGGTCTTGGGGTCTGCCAGCGTGACGAACTCAACGTACTTGGCGCTGCCCAACGGCTCGACTTTTTTGATCAGCTCGGCCAGCGAATAACCGACCCACGGAATCACCATCGACCAGCCTTCGACGCAGCGCATCCGGTAAATCCGCTCTTCTTGCGCACTGAGCCTGAGCAACTCTTCAATGCCGTAGGTTTTGGGCTGCTTGACCAGACCTTCGATGCTCACAGTCCACGGCCGCGTCTGCAGCGTGCCAGCGTTGCGGGCCGGGTCGGCCTTGTCTGTGCCGAATTCGTAGAAGTTGTTGTACGTGCTGGCGTCTTTGTAGTCGGTGAGTTTGTCCATCGTCACCGCACCGGCCACGTTTGACTTGCCGCCTGCCAGCGCCGCATGCTTGCCGGGCGCGGTAATCGCCTGCGCCATCGCTTCACGACCGGCCCAGCCAGCCAGCGCTGCACCCGCCGCCCCGCCAGCCATCAGCTTGATGAGTGCGCGTCGATCGTGATAAACCTTCTCAGAGGTGATCTCGCTGGACACGGGATGAATAAAGCCGTCACGGTCGGTCTTGATCAGCATGATGCGTCCTTTAGAAAAAGAGATTCAAAAATCAGCAGGAAATAACGATGACCGGTCAACAGGCCATGTCAAAGCTCGCCGTAGCTGTGCAGGCCCGACAAGAACATATTCACGCCAAGGAAGGCGAAGGTGGTCACTGCCAAACCAACCAGTGCCCACCATGCGGCCACGGTGCCGCGCAAGCCCTTCATGAGGCGCATGTGCAGCCACGCCGCGTAGTTGAGCCAGACGATCAGGGCCCAAGTTTCTTTCGGGTCCCAACTCCAGTAGCCGCCCCAAGCTTCAGCAGCCCACAGCGCGCCAAGTACGGTGGCGATGGTGAAGAAAGCAAAGCCAACGGCAATGGCTTTGTACATCACGTCGTCAAGGACTTCAAAGCTTGGCAGCCGCTCAGCCAGGCGCTGGCGACCTAACAAAATACCGCCGGAAATCAAGCCCGACACCAACAAATAGCCGAGCCAGTAATGGCTGCCACCAGCTTCCGTTACCGACTTGCGAAACACAATCGGCACAAAGCAAATCACCACTCCGAGCATCCACAAAGGCGTCAGTTTGTACCAGCGCTTTTCGGTGGCCTGCTGTTTGATCAGGTAGGCCAGCGACACCATCGCAGCCAAGGCGAACATGCCATAGCCGACGAAGTTGGCGGGCACATGGACCTTCATCCACCAGCTTTTCAGGGCCGGCACCAGCGGCTGAATCTCGTGGGCGCCGCGAACGACGGTGTACCAGAGCAAAAAACCCACCGCAGCGCTGACCACCAGCATGACAAAAGCACCCAAAGCGCGGGTCTTGTACTGGGCTTCAAAATAGAGATAAAAAGCAGCTGTCATCCAGCAAAACAGCACGAAAACCTCATACAGATTGCTGACCGGGATATGGCCGATGTCAGGCCCGATCAGGTAACCCTCATACCAGCGCACCATCGTACCGATCAGGGCCATGGTGATGGCGACCCAGACAATTCTGGAGCCCAGTGACTCCAGCGCATCACTGTTGCCGCCTTTGCCACGGCTGGCCACCATGCCCAACCCATAAAACAAGGTGCCCATGAAAAACAGCACGCTCATCCACAAAATGGCAGACTGGCTGGACAGAAAATATTTCAACCAAAATACCTGCTCCGCACGCGCCAGATCACCTTGGTACGAGACGATGCCGAGTAGCGAGCCGATCGTCACCACCAACATCAGCGCACGCAACGGCCGCCAGAACCAGCCCATCGCTATTGCCGCGGGCATGACGCCCAGCAAGATCCCTTTTTCGTATACATCCATGTGCGCCTGGTAACGGTAAAAGACGTAGAGTCCACCGCAAACGACCAGCGCAGCGAACAGCCAGTCGATTACATTGCGACGCGCGAAATAGCCTTCATTCAAAATGAAGCCGTCGTTGGCGCCGCTGCGCTTGAGCGTGGTGGTATTCATGGGGACACCTGTAAGAGTCGGTTTTTCAACATGTCAAATTCCTTGTCGCCGTCCATGGTTTTGCGGTTCGCCGACAAGGCCATGGTCGCATGACTCGTGTGGCTTGTGTCGCTGGCGTTAGCCGTACCCGGCCGCGGCGAGAGCCAGACCCAAAGCCGGCGCTCGCGCACATAAAGCATGGAAAAAATACCCACAATCAGAAAAGCGCAGCCCAGATAAACAATGTTTCTGCCGGGCGCACGGGCCACCTGAAAAACGCTGGCCTGCACCTGCGTGAAATCTTTCAGTGCAAACGACATGGGCGCTGGATAGTGGTGTGCATCGCTCAGACTCAACACCATTTGTGCCATGAAGTTTTGCGTTTTTTCATCATGAATCAAAGGCGCCAAGCCAGCTTGTTCGCGCGTCATGGCAACCAGTTCGAACAGCACGCCATTGAGAATGCGCACCAGCACCTCGCCGGCCCGGCCGCGCTCAGCTTCAGGGACGTTGATCTCCATGAAATCCGAGATGGCTTGCAGACCTGCCGTCGGTTGGCCGATTTGAGCCGCGGCGGCGGCCGTTGGGCCGTTGCGCGGGGAAATCGTTTCCGCGCCGGCAAACAGCCCGAGCGCGCGCAGGGCTGAAGCCGTGAGCTGAGACTTCAGGTCTGGCCGGTCAGCTGCGATCGCTTGTCGCACATAGCGCTTGACAGCTTCTTCACGCTGCCGCACATCACCCAGTGCTGTGCGGGTCGCCAAAAAAGTGTTCATTGTGCTTTCCTGATCGGCAGGAACGCGCAGGTACTGAAAAGCATCGATCGGGGTTTCCCGCACGCCGAGCAAAAACACAGCCGTGCTGTCGGGGTTGTCGTCCATGCGCACCGGCAACATGTAGTTTTGATATTCACGGGCCTGACCGGCACCGTCACGCAGCTTGTAGCTGACGCTTGGACCGACATTGCGCAATTCTTTGTTGGTGCGGGTTTTGTTAGCGGCCCCCAGACGGCTGTCGATGGCTTGGCGCAGATCCACTTTGCGCACATCGACACCAGAACCAGAGTCACCAACCTGACGACCGCTGTTGCCGAAATTCTCGACGTTGATGAGGCGAAGCGCGGTGTACTCGAGCGTGAGTTTGTCTGGCCCGTTGCTGAGGTTGCTGGAGCTGCCAATCGTGCCCTGAATGTCAAACGGCTTGGTGGCCGCGTTCATCGGAACAGCTTTGAGCGTGACACTCGAACCGCCGTCATCAAAGCTCGACTGGTAAATCTCGACACCCTTGTGGCTCGCGGGGTGATTCACTTCAACCCGTGTCGGAATACTCTCACCGGTTTCCTTGTCGTGAATGACGATGTCGCTGGCAAACAGCTTGGGCATGCCGGTGGAGTAATACTCCACAATGAATTTTTTCAGCTCAATTGAAAAAGGCAACTCTTGCAGCAACACGCCACCGGGCTGGTTCAGCATGGCCACGCTGGCCTGCGTTCCCTCTGCTACCAGCAAATTACCGCGGAAGGTTGGGTTGGACTCACTTAAACGGTGCTTTTGCGGCACGTCAGCGATCAGGCCGCCGCCGGCGAAAACCACCTTGTTGTTGAACCACATTTGCGCCCGGATCATCAGATCGCCATCCAGTAAGCCGCCGATGCAAATCAGCACGATGGCGCTGTGCGCGGCGATATAACCGAGTTTGTTGAGCGAGCCTTTTTTGGCCGCGACCATCCAGCCGGCGTCGCGCTCCTGAAGCTTGACCCGCCAGCCGCCCTGCACCAAGGTCTGGCCAATCCGGTGTGCGGCGACTTCCGGCGCTTCAGCCAAGATGCCCTCCGCGCGATGCCCAAATGCTTTCAGGCTTTGTTCGCGGATGTTTTCTTTGTACTGGTTCAGTTCCGCAAAAATTTTGGGGGCGTTGCGGCTGATGCACAAGCTCGTGCTGATGACCAGAAAAGCCAAAATCAGCAAAAACCACCACGCGCTGTAGACGGTATTCAAACTCACCAGGCTGAACACCTGGGCCCAGAAAGGTCCGAACTGATTGACATAATTGCCCAGCGGCTCTTGCTGCTTGAGCACGGTGCCAATGACCGAGGCAATGCAAATGACGGTCAGCAGAGAAATCGAGAACCGCATGGACGACAGCAACTCAACCATGCTGCGCCATGTGCGGGAACCGGAGTCAAGCTCAATACCTTGGGTGGAAACTGTCATGCCGTTGGAAGTTAGAAACGATGAACATCAATGGAGGCAGGGCAGATCGTATGAAAAACGAAGAGCCGATAAAAAAGGCGGGCCTTTCTGCGAAAGACCCGCCTGCTTGTGACTGTTTTTTCAGCTCAGGGTTCCATGAAAACTGGCGCCCGGCAGAAAAGTCGACGATTTAACGCAGGCCCGCAATGTAGTCGGCCAAAGCGCGGATTTCACGGTCGTTCAGCTTGGCGGCCACTTGGGTCATGGGCAGGCTGTTATTGCGCACGCCGTCACGGAAACTGGTCAATTGCGCAGCGGTGTAATCGGCATGTTGGCCGCCCAAGCGCGGGTACTGGGCTGGGTTGCCTGCACCGGTCGGGTTGTGGCAACCTGCGCAAGCCGCAATCTGACGATCAGACACGCCGCCACGGTAAATACGCTCACCCAGCTCCACGAGGTCTTTTTCTTTGGCAAAGCCGGGCTTGATCTTTTTCGAGGCCACCCAAAAAGCGATGTTTTTCATGTCATCGTCGCTGAGCTGCGAGGCAAAGCCTTGCATGATGGCGTTTTTGCGGACGCCACTTTTGAATTCATGCAACTGCTTGACCAGATATTCCGGGTGTTGCTGGGACAGCTTGGGGTAGGCCGGCACGCCTGAGTTTCCGTCTGCGGCGTGGCAGGCCACGCACATGGCGGTGAACTTGGCTTCACCGCTGACGAGGTCAGGTTTGGTGACTGCGGCCGGAGCAGCAGCCTCTGCGGCGAAAGTCGAAACAGCGGGCACGACCAAGAGGGCGGCGAGGACATAAGTAGCAAAGAGCTTCATATCGGGGCGTTTTAATTAGGGGGCACAACAAAACTGACAGCTTCTGATTTTACAATGGCTTCGCCCTGCAGAACCGGGCAGTTGATCCGAGTAACGCTGAATCTCTGGTCTTTCAGACACATCAGCCGACTATTTCAGTCGACTTGACCGCGTCATTGGCTGGTTCAACCGCCCAACAGCCCTCACCGAAATTTGCCTATGACCTCCCCCGCTGCTGCTTCCTCCCCCTCCGCGGGTCTGCCCATCGATCTTGAAAAAATCGCCATGGGTTGGATGCACACGGCTAAATTTTTGACCACCGCGCCTGAATTGCATCACCTGCCGGCGCTGGACTACCCCGAAATTGCCTTTGTCGGCCGCTCCAACGCCGGTAAATCCACCTGCATCAACATCTTGACGCAGCAGCACCGGCTGGCTTTTGCCTCTAAAACGCCAGGCCGCACACAGAGCATCAACCTGTTTTCACTGGGCAAACAAGGCATCACCGATGCCGTGCTGGCCGACTTGCCGGGTTACGGCTACGCGGCAGTGCCCAAAGCGGCCAAGTACCGCTGGCAGCAAGTGATGGCCAACTACTTGCAAACCCGCCGCAACCTCACCGGCATTGTGCTGCTGTGCGACCCTCGACTCGGCTTGACCGAACTCGACGAGGTCTTGCTCGACGTGGTTCGGCCCCGCGTGGTCGAAGGCCTGAAGTTTTTGGTGCTGCTGACCAAGTCCGACAAGTTGAATAAAACCGAAGCCGCCAAGGTGCTGTCGATTGTGAAATTGCAAGCGGGCGGCGGCGATGTGAAGCTCTTTTCAGCCCTCAAGCGCAAAGGCGTTGATGAAGTCGCCGCCCATTTGTGGAACTGGGCGCATCCCGAAGGTCTACCCAATCCCGACGCAGCAAGCAAGCCAGCTGCATCCAGCCCAGCCGTCAAGCCTGAACCCGAGCAGCCCGCTGAATAACGCGCTAACTCAGTAAACCGAAGGCGAACCTTCGGGCCGGGTCTTGAAGCGTTTGTGAACCCAGTAATACTGCGCAGGCATGGTCTTGATGAAACGCTCCAGATGCTGGTTCACCAAGGCAGTATCGGCCTCAATATCGCCAGTCGGGTAGTTCTCCCAAGCCGGCATCACTTCGACGTCATAGCCCTCGGGTGTGAGCCGCGGCACCACTGAAATCACTTTGGCGCGACCCAGTCGGGCAAAGCGCGGAATTGACGGCACGGTGGCTGTCGGCACGCCAAAAAAGGGCACGAACACCGTGCCCTCAAAGCTGAAGTCCATGTCCGGCAACAAATAAAGCACCTCGCCTGAACGCAAGGCGCTGACGTTGGCTTTGACGCCCTCGCTGCGCAAAAACAACCTGACCCGGCCAAAACGCAGGCGACCGGCCTTGATCCACTGGTCCAGCAGCGGGTTGCTCTGCTCCGAGTAAATCGAGGTGAAATCGCGGTCAATGCTCATATTGATGGCGGTGGCGCCAGCGTCCAGACCGTAAAAATGGGGGCTGAAAACAATCGTCGGCGCATGGCCGTCGAACTCATGCAAGGCGCCGTGCAGGTGGAGCCGCTTGGCCAGCACCTCGGGCCGACCGTGCCAAAGCCAGCTGCGGTCTATGAATGTCTGTGCAAAATAAACAAAGGATTGCCGCGCCAAGGCGTCGCGCTCGACGGCACTGAGCTTGGGGAAACACAGGGCCAAATTGGTCTGCACCACGCGCCGACGCGGCACCGCCAGCCAGTACAACAACCAACCCAAGCCAGCCCCCAGCGCGCGCAAAACAGGCAAGGGAAAGTGGGCGATCAGACGCATAAAAGCAATGCCGGTACGGGTGACCAGGGTGCTGAGAAATAAACCGACGTTCATACTCACTTTTTATTTTTTTCTATCGGCGCATTGTCCACTGCAGGCGCTGCGGCAGTGGCTGGTGCAGGCGGAGTCGCTTCGCGGCGCGGCGTTTTGTAGCGCGCATAGCCCCACAAATACTGACCGGGCTGGCTCAAGACCAGCGCCTCAATCGCTTGGTTGACGAGACTGACAGCCTGCGGCAAGTCTGGTGGCGGCAAGGTGTTCAGGCCGGCGAGCGGCGGCAAAATCTCCAACGAGTAGCCTTGCCCGCGGGGCAAGCGCAAGGTGCGCACCGGCAACATGACCGCGCCACTTTGCAGCGCCAAACGCGCCGCCAAGGTCATGGTGTACGCCGGCTTGCCAAAAAATGAGGCCCACACACCCAGCCCCTCGGGCGGCACTTGGTCCGTCAACAGAGCCACTGCGCCGTTGCCTTTGAGGGCCCGGTGCATTTGCCGAATCCCGCTCAAATTAGCCGGTACCGCCAGCAGACCCGGCCGCAGGCGGCTGGACTGCATCAGCCGCGCCAACCACGCCTGCCGCGCCGGCCGGTACATCGCGGTCACAGGCCCATAAAGTTCGGCCAGCGCTTGCGGCGCCAACTCGAAACTACCGGCATGCGGTGCAAAAAATATGACGCCATGGCCCGCTGCAAAAGCGGCTTCAGCATGGGCTTGGCCGCTGACTTGCACCAGATCCAAACAGGATTGATCGTGCGGGCGCATCCATAGCTTCGGCAGTTCCGCCACAAAGCGGCCGGCTTCGGCGATGGCCGGTCTGGCCGCCTCAAAAGGCAATCCAGCCTGCGCCACGTTGGCCCGAAACGTGGCTCGGTAACGCGGGCTCAAACACCACACGGCCCATCCCATGGCGGCGCCCAGCGCATGCAATACCCGCAAAGGCCAATGGGAGAAGAAACGAAACAACAAAAACATCAGGGCCGCTTTATCTTTATACTTATCAAGTCGCCGAGTTACAGAACAACTTGCAGGGCGACGTTAAACATCTCTGCTAAAGCGTTCGCCGAGGCACTCAAGCCGGCAACGCGCCGACTAATCTTATGGAGTGTACGCAATGGCGAACGATTTTCTTTTCACATCCGAATCCGTCTCTGAGGGTCACCCCGACAAGGTTGCCGACCAAATTTCAGACGCTATTCTCGACGCGATTTTCAAACAAGACCCGCTGTCCCGCGTCGCCGCAGAGACGCTGACCAACACCGGTCTCGTGGTGTTGGCCGGTGAGATCACCACCAACGCCCATGTCGACTACATCCAAGTGGCGCGCGACACCATCAAGCGCATTGGCTACGACAACACCGAGTACGGCATTGACTACAAAGGCTGCGCTGTGCTGGTCGCCTACGACAAGCAAAGCAACGACATCGCCCAAGGCGTTGACCACGCCAGCGATGACCACCTGAACACCGGCGCCGGCGACCAAGGCCTGATGTTTGGCTTCGCTTGCAGCGAGACCACCGAACTCATGCCAGCGCCGATTTATTACGCCCACCGCTTGGTCGAGCGCCAAGCCCAGCTGCGCAAAGATGGCCGCCTGCCCTTCCTACGGCCTGATGCCAAAAGCCAGGTCACCATGCGCTACGTCGATGGCAAGCCGCACAGTGTCGACACCGTCGTATTGTCAAGCCAGCACAGCCCCGAAATGAGCGACGGCCACAAGATGAAGCCAGCCTTCATCGAAGCGGTAATCGAAGAAATCATCAAGCCGGTGCTGCCGAAAGAGTGGCTGATTGACACCAAATACTTG
>Ga0208916_10000411_pt1 | contig 20477 bp, 21 predicted proteins | sample DEB19_08_DNA_5_FD_184523 | JGI IMG/M metagenome (GOLD analysis project Ga0208916, IMG submission 184523) | Aqueous microbial communities from the Delaware River and Bay under freshwater to marine salinity gradient to study organic matter... | ecosystem: Environmental > Aquatic > Marine >... | reverse complement strand
GTGACGCTCACGGAGGCCATCGAGATCCTCCCCGTGAGCGAAAAGGCGCGGAAGTCCATCGCGTCGGTGCCGGTATGGGAGGCGTAGGTTACGGGTCCGGGTACGGGTACGGGTCCGGGGACGGGTCCGGGTACGGGTACGGGTCCGGGTCCGGGTCCGGGTACGGGTACGGGTACGGGTCCGGGTACGGGTACGGGTCCGGGGACGGGTCCGGGTCCGGGGACGGGTCCGGGGACGGGTCCGGGTACGGGTACGGGTACGGGTCCGGGTACGGGTACGGGTACGGGTCCGGGTAATCCACCCCTGCATATGTGGAGAAAAGCCACGGAAGACGACTTCAAGGCGCCCGGCACGGCCATCCGCCTCGGGCGCCTCGCGGGGAACGTGAGGGAGCGCAGGCATGGGAGGACGACGGACGGGAAGGAATTCTCCACCTTCGAGGTGGACTGCGGGGAAATGGTCATCCACCCGCGAGTTTTCCTCGCTACGGGGTTGGCGGAGGCGTTCGACTTTTCCAACGGATGACGACCGAAACGACGATATGGACCATGAGCCCATCCATGAGTGGTTCGGCCTGAGCTATTCTAACTACTTGGTCTTGCCGCGCTCGGTGCTCCAATCGGCCCCCATCGAACTACAGGAACGGATCGTCGCATGCCTGAAGGAGTTGGTCGGGGCATTCGGGGAGGATCCTTTCGGAGAATATCGGGTCCGTCGTATGGAAGGCGGGAGGTTCGTACGCGACGCATTCGCGGATTACGAGCGGGGCCGCAGGAAGATCCAACAGAAAGATCAGAAATTATGACCCGGTGAAGTTTGTCTGGCTAATAGAAAATGCCGGTATGCTCAAAAATTGATATGTCCATCACCGAGGCCATCGCGCTCTGGGTAAAGGCGAAGGGCGCTGCACCTCCCCGAAGTTAGGCGAGAACGAAGACGCCTCAGGGGTCGAATTCGTCGCCGTGCCGAAGGACGTCCACGGACGCCTGATGGCCAAGAAGGTCCACGGGAATATCCTGAACATGCTGACGAAACCGAGAGCCTTCTGATATGCCGAAGATGCACCTGTTACAAGAGATAATATCGCCGAAGAAGAAGGACGAAACGCCAAAGAACATCGTCTTGTGCGGATTGGGGAACCGAGAATCCGACGGTATCTGCGAACAGTGCCTAGGCATATGGGAGCGGAGGGAAAGGCACGACGCCCAGGATGTCTTCGACCAACTATGCGCGGCTTTCTCGTGCTCCGATCCCAAGGCGCTCGTAGATAAGTCCTTCCAGATGAAGAGCGAACTTTCGGAGGCGCGCCGTAAGCTATCTGTCCTGGACAAGGAGACGGCTCTGGCCTCCGAATCGTTGGACGGCCTCGTTTCCTGGTATGTGCAGTGGCGTAGCCGCTCCATGCTCCGAAAGCTGTTGGACATCGTCATGGGCCGTATGCCCGTCATCCGCTGATATGCCCAGCCACACGATGAAGGAGGAGACGCACGCGTTCTCCCGGAGGCTCGGCTTCATGCTCAAGGGAACGTCTCTCTCCAAGAGACGATCGCCGTCTTCCTGGAAGCGGCGATCGAAGACTACCGGGAACAGACAGGCGATGAAGGCGTATAGGGGGCGACCGAGACGAATTCATCAGCTATGACCATCGACATCGAAGCCCGCCTCTCGTACCGGGGAAAGGACTATGTAGTCGTAGTGCCGTTTGGGTATGAGGGCTTTGACCTTAATGGGACCGGGGGCGAAAACCCGTGGGAAAGCCAACCATGGATCTACCTATGGGAAGAGGGGAATTTCTCCTGCGACTGCAACCGGTCGAGGATGTCCGGCATCGCGGAGGACTTCCCTGAGATGGCGACGGACAACGGGGCGTTCCCGTGCGGGGATACTATCGAACTTATCAGTGTAACCCCGTTGGCGAAGAAATTCGACTAGGGAGGGGGCTACACGATATCGCGCGAAGCCATCGAGGCGATCGAAAGGAGCTGATACGCGGGGAGCTGCGGTCGGACGCCCGTGCTTTTGACGGAAAAACCTTGATTTTCCTAGGAAAATAGGGTAAAATGCGGGAGACGACGAACATAAAACGAACGCTATGGCCACGAAGAAAGGCGGCAAGAAGGGCAAGGGCAAGGGCGGGAAGGGCTGCTGAAGGATCTTGCCCATGGGGCCACTGATGCCCGGCGCATGCCGGCATCCCATGGGCGCCGCCTCCTTCCCGTTTGTATGGCTTGAAGCCGGTATAAGCGTGAGGGAGGCGGCGGACGTCAACCCGCCGTTAAGGAGGGACGAGCGGCAGCATGAAGACGGCGTACTCTTAATACGCCCGTCGCCTCGGATCGTCCTGTGATTTCATCACCGGATGGTGGTGCACGTTTTCCGCAGGACGATCCAAGGCGGCGGACGTAGGCCGGAAGGCCGCGCAAAGGAAAGGGACAGGTAACAGGTCCGCCGCGATTGGCTCCGATAACCCCAACACAGGCAAGGGGATAGCCCGAGATAACGTCAAGGGCGAACCATAGCGGGTTCGACTCCCGGCCGGAGCCGCACATTCAAAACCAAAAGGAGGCTGCCATGTTCCATGAGACCGTATTGCAGGCCCTGGCGGCCGTAGCCGTCGCCCTCTTCTTCGCGGCCACCGTATGGGTAGGGCGCAAGCCGGACGTAAGCCGCCTCATGGCGGGGAAAGACAGGGAAAAGTGAACATATTCGTCAACCGCGTCTATGGCCTGGAACTCCAGGCGGACATCACCGACCGCGAGCTTATCGTCATCCTCCAGGCCCACGACCGTGGGCTCGTGAGGGGATCGAAGGTCGCCGTCCTCTACGATGGGGAACGCAGGTACCTGGACGTGGAAGCCATCGACCGGGCGCGCACGCTGCCGTCCGTCGTCTTCTCGGGGTACACCATGCCCCCTCCTCCACCGCTTGCCGAAGCGCAAGCCGCAGAATTACCGAAGCGCCCCGTGTGGGGCGTTTTTTGTTCGGGACGATCCGGAATATGCCAAGCGCCATCCTGACCGCACCGTGATCGACACGGTCTGGTACCTGACGGATCGCGAGAAGCAGATCCTGGCTCTCGAAGAAGCGCTAAAAAAGCACAAGAGCTCCCGATAAGGAAGCTCCCTTTCCCCGCCGAAGTTCTGAATCCTAGGCGGGGTTTTTAATCCCGTGTGGGGTTACAAGTTAACGATACCACACGCCGTGTACACATTGTCCATACGGCGTATGGATAAGCGGCGGAAGGGGCAGTTATACCTATTTATGCCCGGATTTAGGTATAACCGGGTATAAGTAGGTATATGTGCCTTTTTATCCGACGTTCGGGAGGGAAGGGGTATAATCCGGCGAGCACATATTATGACCCCCTTCCAAAGGAAACGGCGCCCCTTGAGACGCCGTAACCACCGAAGCTCTTGAATCCCGTGTAGATCTACACTGGGCAAAGACACACGTATCTTACGAGGAGCGTGTGTTTTTGGTTCAGGGAACTTACCCGGTTCCCCGATAACGTCAATGGTACCAGACCCCGAGGTGGGCCCTGTGGAAAATAATCAAAGACCCGCCGTTAAGCAGGCCATTTCTAAGCCCCGAAATCCTTGCAGGGATTGAGGGGCTTTTCGTATCGAGGAGGCCTCGTACGCCGTAACGATATCACACGTCGTATTGATTTTGTCCAGATTGGGATAAGCAGCTTCAATCGCCGAGGAGGTACTTTCCGAGAACGGAGCCGAAAAGGGTAACCCCGACCGCACCCAAGAATCCGATGCCACGGTCGATCCGACGGCCTGTACCGCGCTCATGTATTCGTTGTCCGATGTCTTTCCCGGCCTGGCTTGCCTCTGGTCAGCCATATCCTCGGTCAGACGTGGCGCTTGAGCTTGTCCGCGGGCATGTATTTCTTCCGTCCTTCGGCGGTCTCAACCACAACGCCACCGCCCTTTGAGGGCTCCAGAATACCGAGGGCGAACGCGATTGCGTCCGACTCATCGTTGAGGCCGTACGCTGCGACGATGCGCGACAGGGCTTGCCAGTCACCGTTGCTGATGCGAATGACGCCTTCTTCGGGGTTCGACTGTGGATCTTTCGAGACAGCCATACGCTACACGATAACTCGTCCGGTCCGGGTGGTCCATTCTGCCGTGGCGGAATGCGGAAGCGGCGTTGTCCCGACGTCGTAAGCACCGAAGCTTCGGAATTCCTTTGGCAACCGTCATTCTTCTGCTTCTGCTCGTATGGTTTGGCTCCGCTATAGTTCGCCTTGAGCGCTATCACTACGCGGTGCAGGTAGAGGGCGAAAGATTCGGCGAGCCTAAACAACAGACGCAGTCTTGAGAAGAAAGAACCCGCGCTAGCGCGTGGGTTCCTGGTTCTTTCGCTTGTTCCATTCCTCGATGACCTGGTCAAGTACTTCATCGCTCAATACGCCTTGCTCCGAAAGTCCAGCTAGGAATTCCGCGCGCGCTTCGCCTTCCGGGTAGATTTCCATTTCGTCCACGATTGCCTTGGCCCGGATGCCGTTGGCTACCCCGTAGCTACGGATCTCTTCGGCAAAGGCGTCCTTGCGTTTCGTCTTTTCGTCCAGAAGCTCTATCACGGCATCGATTTGCCTGTCATCGAGCCCGGAAAGAAACGCTTGCTTCTCTTCAGCTGTTTTCAAGGATTCGAGCTTGGCCGCATTCTTTTGCGTCTGGGACTTGATTTGCGCGTTCGCGGCCCTGTTCTCCTCGCGGTAGTCCTTGCCCTTTTCGCGGTACTGCTCCCTGCTGCGGACATAACCGGCTTTCGTTTCGTCCTCTTTGGACATGCGGATAGGGGAGAGCGCGTTCACCACGGGATATTGAATCGGGATCTCCTCGCCGTATTTGTTGGTGCGGGCGGGAACGTACTGCGATAGGCCGGGAATCTGGGTCATGATGGCCTGGAGCTGCTTCTCTAGGAGGCTCCCATCCGGATCGACTTTGCGTTGGACTGGGTCGAAGATCCGAGCCATCCATCCCTGCAGGGCACGGAACGGGATAAGTTGGTTACCGTAGTTCGCGAAGTACTGCGTCATCTTTTCTTCATCTCCGGCCGTCGCGGTGAGGAGATCTCCCATGCCCTTGATGAAGGACTGGTCGGACCAGAATTTCCATACTTTAGCGGTGCTTTTGACCACGGCGTCCAGTTCGCTGTCCCCGAGCGTCCGGTTGCGCCTGGCGTCATCGTACGCGGCAAGGAAGGCGAGGTTGAAAGCAAGCGCTGGCGCGACTTTCGAGTAGCTATACCACTTATCGCCGATTTTCACGGAATATGGCTGGAGGCCGGCGTCGCGGAACGCGGCTTTCTGTTCAGCATCGACGGGCTCACCCCACGTCATGCGGCCGCTGCCAAGCAGCATCGCCCCGCCGATACCCATGACCGTTGAACCGGTGATCGCCTTGGCCAGCTGCTCTGTCTTGTTCTTGGCGCCCCATAGCGTGCCTAGGCCAGCGGGCGTAAATTCTATGCCTTGTTTGACGATCTCGGTAGGCGTCTTCACGAACGGCAGAGAGAACTTGGCGAACGTGCTTAAGATAGGATTTTTGTGAGACCTTGCCTCGCTGATCTTGTTTGCCACGAAATCAATAGCATTCAGCAGATGGCCTTGTTCGCCGGCCGCATCTTTCCCGCGGAATAGGAAGTACGCCGCCTCGCGGGATGCTTCATCCGCCTTGGCCTTCCCGCCCTTAGCCGCACGGTACGCGATGGAACGTTTCGCCCCGCCTTCCGATAGGGCGGTGAAGAACTGGTCGGATGCCTCGAGCATGCGCATCGGCGCATCGAGTACGCGCTCTACGGCCTTTTTCGGGCCGGATGTGTACAGCGGGATGTTCCGGATGTCCGCCCCCTGTATCCCGGCCGCGCCCGTGACCGAATCCTTGAACCGTTTGGCCGCGTCGCCCACGGAACTTGCGTATCCTTGGATATGCGCTAGGCCCTCGCCGGCATAGAATTTTCTCGGCTTACCGTCTATGGCCGCGCGGACGGCATCTACGGCACCGCGGACAGCCTTATAAGTCGGCGCAACGATTCCGCTCTGCTGCGCGTTCGAGCTGATGTTCACGATGTGCGTAAGCGGCGAGGAGAGCATCGAGCTGTACCGGAGCTTATCGACCATCTCGCCGGCTGTGGGCTTCACGAATGATCGGTACCATTTCACGACTTGGCTATAGTCCTTGAAGTCAACGCCGTTAGACGCCTTCGCCACTACCTCCGGATCGAAGCCGGCCCTGTAGATATTAGACAGCATCTCGTCGATGATGCCAGTCTCACGCGGCCCTGCCTTGATGCGGAGGGCTTGGAGCTGGCGGGCAACGTCCGTATTGTAGGTCTTTGACTTCATCCACTCCCGGATCAAGTCTTCGCCGCTCTTCGTTCCTGCTTCAAAGTCCGCCGCCACCCGTCGGCGAGTGTTGAGGCTCTCGATGATCGCCTTCTTCGTTTCCTCTGCGCTTGTGTTTCCGCTCAGTGAAGCCGTGGATTCGCGTGCCAGCTTTTCAATATCCGCGTTCGAGAGGACGGCTCCCGTCTCCTTGCGGACCGCGTCCGCGACCTCTGGGGTATCGATCGCCTTAAGCATCGACTCCTTCGACTCGTCTGCGATGTCCAGCCGGTCGATATTGTAATATACCTTATTATCTGCTATCCGTTCATTATATGAAGATCCCGAATTGGCTTGAATATCTGGGCTACTGGATGATGGGTTCGGTGTTTGTCCTGTTTGTTGCGGCAGGTTTTGTGAAGCCGATCCTGGATGAATGGGATTCCGGTTATCTGTTCTTGTCGGTATTTTTTGGGGCGTTCCTTGGGGGATGGCTTCAGAATCAAGCTGAGAGGAAGGAAGAGGACGAGCGACGCCGTCAGAAGCCCCAAGAATAGCCTTCCTCCGGCTCTCCAGCGCGTCGCCGATCGGGGATAGGGTGTTGGGCTTGGCCAGGTCTTCCGGGTCGATCCCCTTGGAAAGAGCCTCCGCGATCTCATCAGAATTTTGCTTGGCCAGTCGTTCGACGGCTTCAAGGCTGCCCTCGCGGGCGGCCTTTTCGATGGCTTCGGCGGGGACGCGTGAGGCGGCGAGCGAACCGAATTTGTCCGCCAGTTGCTTCAGGATCTTCTTCCCGCCTTCGCTCTGCGCGGCGGAGATGCCGGCTACCCCGGCTAGCGCCATCTTCGGGTCGAAGCCGACGCCTGTCAGGTTTCCTTGTTCGTCCGTCTCTGGGGTGATTCCTGCGACTGCCCCGTACGCCTGTGTCGGGACGGCGGCCTTCGCCTGCGCCGTGTCGAACTTCGCCTGCGTGCGCATGCGGGACAGGACGTCGTCGAATTCGTTCGCGAGGCCGGCCTCGGTCTTGGGCATCCGCATCCCGTATCCCTCGGCGATGCGCGTAGCGTCCAGGGACAGCTCCGGATTGGCGGGCCCTTTGAGCCGGACGTTGTCGATATACGCCTCCATGATCTTGGCGTCGTCAGGATGGATGGCCACGCCGAGCTTGTTCACGAACGTGCCGACTTCCTCGGGTAGCTCCTTCGCCGCCGCCTTGACGGCGGGCTTGGCCGAGGATTGGACGGCCTCCTTGGCCAAGGCCTGGGCGCCTTCCTCCGCCGCGGCCTTGACGGCCTTGGCGCCGGCCGCTTCCACGGCCTCCTTGCCGGCCTTCTTCGCGACCTCCTCCGCCCCTTCCTTCGCGAGCTTCTTGATGCCGGCCTTCGCGGCCTTCTTCCCGGCCGTGCCTACGCCGGGGAGTTCCGCGTCCGCGCCCTCAAGCAGCCCTCCGAAGAGGGCGATGGGGGCGCCGATACCGATTTTCGCGGCTAGGCGGCGGGGATCGTTCGCGGGCAGGTCGGCAAGCGTCGGATCGAGCTTCCGAATGGCGAACTCGGAACTAGCCTCGGCTGCCTGCGTCCCTAGCGAGCCGCTCTTCCCGAGCGTCTCTTCGCCGAGGAAGAACTTGGCGAAGGCGTTGTCGGGGGTATATTCCTCCGCTACGCCATCATCTTTTCCCATGAGCGTGGCCGGGATAGTCGCGGCATTCCGGACGACCTGCGTGGCAAGGCGGACTGGGGCGCGGGCTATCGTCGCGCCCACGTCCTTCACCGTCTCCGCGCCAAGCATGGCCGTCTTGGCCGCCCGCTTGATCGGGTTCCTGGTGGCTTGGATGGATTCGATTTCCGCCGCCTTCTCGGCGGAGAGGACCCCGACCGCCGATTTCGCCGCCGCAGGTACCGAAACGATGGCCGACTTCACCTTCTCAAGGACGCCTTTGGCGGGTACGGCCGGCGGGAGCGTAGCGGCCGAAGACATGGGCCCCTTCGGGATGCGGACGCCGAACGCCTCCTGGAATGCCCGCTGGGCTTCGAGGGTAGGCATATTATTTAGATCCGCCAATCAGAATCCGGATCTTCTCCTCGCGAGAGGTGCTGGCTGGCTTCTTCGATTTCGCCGCGACCTCCTCCTGCCACTTCTTGGCCTGCTCCTTGAGGAACGCGGCGGTCACGGGTCCGTTGGTCTCCGGGCGGTTGGTCGTATACCAGGTCCTGAACGCCGACGGCGACGTCAGGTAGTAGGCGGCCGCGGCGTCGCTCCCGATGCCGAGGCGACCGAGGAGGTTCTGCTCCGCCTTCGTGTACTTCTTCGGGGTGAACGACGTGGGCTCGGGGGAGCCGGACAGCGGGTCGAGGGAAGCCCCATCGCCCTTGATCGTGCCCATCGGGTCGAGCGCGGCGGAGAGCCCGGCGAGCGCCCGTTCCGCGGAATCGGGAGCGGATGCGGCCGCGGGGACGGAGGCGTACGCCGAAGCGCCGCCGGATCCCTTCGATCCGGCGGACGGAACGGCCGCGGCGCCGCCGGCCTTGACGACGGAGTCGGGGACCGCCTTCCCGTTCTGGTCCACGTATACCCCCGTCTGCGTATCGAGGGTGAGCGTGCCGTGGTACTTGGTCGCGGGGATGGAGCGGTACCGGCCCTTGTCGGCGGTCTTCTCCTTCAGGCCCTGCGCGTCCTCCGACACCCCGACCTTCCGTTCGCCGAGGGTCTCGGCCGCGACGTCGAGCGTCCCGGCGGGGAATTCGGCGAGCTTCTCGTACCTCCGGCGTTCGTCGGCGGGCAGGTTCTTGAACGCCTGGGAACCGAACTGGTCCCAGAGGAGCTTCACCGTGGCCCGCGCGTCGTCGCGCGACTTGTTCACGGCGTCCTTGTCGCCGGCGACGGCCGCCTTCTCCTTGGCCATGGCGATCCTGCCCAGGTCGAGCACCGCGCCGAGCGCCTGCTCCGAGTAGCCCGTCGCCTTCATGATGTTGGCGATGCCGTTCGGATCATTCGCCTTCAGCTCGTCCAGGCTCAGCCCGGAGGCCCCGAGCGTCTTCGCGTAGTCGAGGGCCTTCTGGCGCTCGGAATCGAGGTAGGCCGAATAGCCGGCTGCCTGGTCCTTCGCCTCCTGCTTCTTCCGGAGGATATCGGCCTCGGCCGTGGCGTCCACCTCCCCGTAGAGCTTGGACATCTCCAGCGCCCGCTGGGCCTCGATGGCGGCGAGCGCCTTGGCGTTCGCCTGCTCCTGCCCCGACATGGAGGCGTTGCCGAAGTCGGAGCCGAGGGTACCGGAACGGGCCGTGACGGCGCGGGTCGCGCCGAGGTTCCCCTGGTTGATCCGTGACTGCTCGCGGCTCATGGCGTCGTACGCGGAATTGACGGCGTCGATCTGCGCCTGCATGCGTTGGCGGACGGATTCGCGGACCGCGGCCTCGTCCACGTTCCCGCCGTACTTCGCCATGTATTGGTCCTGGGACATGATCCCGGGAGATGTCTGGACGGAAGGGGACGAACCGCCACCCGTCGCCTTCCATTGCGCGTACGTCATGCCGGCCGAGCCGCTGGAAGGCGTCGCGAGCGAGGCTCCCGAGGAGGGGGCGGACGCGGAAGGCGCCGGCGCAGGCGAGTTCGCCGCGAGGCCCCCGGAAGCGTCGTACCGGAAGATCTTCCCGGTCAGGTCCGCCCCGAACCCCGTGGGAAGGGTGGAGGCGGCGCCTTGCCGGGAGATGGCTCCCGTGGCGGGAGTGGGGGTGAATTGGCCCGTGGCGGCGAGGTTCTGGGAGCCGACGCGCAGCATCGTCTCCGCCGGGGTCTCCTTCTTGGGGGCCGCAAGTGTCGTGGTTGCCATAAAATTTAGATCTGGATTAGCACGCGTGTACCTGATACCCCTGTCGTGCCCGTGGCCCCGCTGGCGCCGGAACCCAGCCCGAAGGATGCGCCCGACCCGCCGGCGCCGCCGGCGCCTCCGGAGAGGTCGCAATACCCGTTGCCCGTGATGGAATGCGTGAACAGGCGGCATAGCCCGCCGTTGCCGCCGGCGCCTCCCCCTCCGCCTCCGGCGCCTTGGTCGCCTGCCCCGGAGACGTAGCCGTTCCCTCCGGAGGCTCCCTTGCCGCCCTTGGCCTGGAACATCGGCCCGGTGCCGGAATCGACGATCGACTTGGCGAACACGGCGACGTCGCCGCCGCATGACCCGGCCCCGCCGCCGCCGCCGCCGAAGTTCGTGCCGGCCGAGGCGTTGCCGGAAGCGCCGCCGCCGCCTCCGCCCGAGCCGAAGCACGAGGCGACGGACGCGACGGAGCCGAGGTACGTCACGGACATGCGCGACGCGATGTCGAAGGAGTACGGGATGGACGCGTAAGTCGCCCCTCCGCCTCCGCCGCCGGACCCGCCGACCTTGGAGCTGGGGTTCGCATTGCCGCCGGCCCCTCCCTGGACGCCCGTGCTTGTCGTCGCGCCGAACGTCTGATTCTGCGCCCCGTTTCCGTTGTTGCCGTCCGTGTTCGCCGAAGCGCCGCCCGCGCCCCCGGCGCCGGACACCGTCCCGTACGCGACCATGATCCCCGGGGGAAGGGCCCCGGCCGCGCCGCCGGATCCGGCGCCTCCTCCGGAGCCGTTGGCGCCAGCCGTCCCGTCGATGCCGTTGTTCGTGATCTTGGCCGTCCCGGTGCGCGTCAGGACGCCGGAGACGTATACCGGGAACCCGCCGTTATCGACGATGGCCGAGCTGGATATCGTGAGGTTCCGGTAGAACATCGGCCGCGTGAACGTCGTGTTCGCCGAGATGGTCGCGTCGCCGTCATATCCGGTCCCGAAGATCGCAGACCCGGTGAGGGCGTTCGCCTGGACGTATCCGACGTTCGCCGCCTCGTTCCAGTCGCCGCCGGTCGTCGTCGGTACGCGGACCGTGCCGCCGAACGTCGCCGTGCCGGACACCGAAAGCGCCGATAGGAAGGACGCCGGCAGGCGGAACGTGGGGGAGACGTAGAGATAGCCGTTCGAATCGAAAGCGAGGGCCCCCGTCGTGGAGGCGTTGATCCCGACTTGGGAGGCCGTGATGAACACGCCCTTCGTCGAGGACGCGGAAAGGCCGCTCGCGGAGGACGTCGAGAACGTGACGGTATTGAGGCCGTCGTCGGAGAACTCCCACCGGTCGGACGTCTCGTTGTACCGGATGAACGGCAGGTTCGCGGAGCCGTTCGCGCTCTTGAGGTACTTGTGCGCGTCCGCCGTCCCGTCGCCGAGCATGAAGGTGGACGACGCGCCCGTCTCGCCGTTAAGCATCCGCTTCAGGATGGCGATGAGCGGATAGTCCGTGATCTTCACCTCGGCGGCCCGGCGGTGCTCCTTCTTGAGCGAGGACACGGACGTGGTCCCGTCCTCCAGGTCGATGCCGCGGGTGTTGACCGTGCAGGACGTCCCGGAGCACGTCGCGACGATGTATTCCTTGTTCGTCGTGCCCTCATCGAAGGTGAAGCCGTAGGTGCCGGAAAGCGCGCGATTCTGGCCGTCGGTGCCGCGGACGAGGGTGAACGACGTCGCGTCGGCCGTGATCTTGGCCTGGAGCGAATCGACGTATCCGGCCTTCACGTCGGGAATGACGCGCCCGGAGGGGAGCGCGCCAAGGCTCGGCTCCTCGGAGGATGCCGGGGCGGAAAGGAGAAGCTCCTGGCCCGGATGGATGAGGTCCGGGTCCTTGATCCCGTTCAGGCGGGCAAGCTCCGGATAGGTCGTCCCGTACCGGGAGGCGATGGAGGAGAGGGTGTCGCCGGGGCGGACCGCGTACGCGGCGGCGCCGGTGGCCTGGACGGCCAGGAGGGCAGCCAGGGCGATGGAGGAGAGGATGCGTTTCATATGGATATTAGGCGCGGTATTTGCGCGGGATCTTCTGCTTCCGGAGCCTGACGTCGTGGCTCAGCTGGCGGGACACGGAGACGTATCCCAGGCCGGTGGCCACGTATTTGACCTGGCGGACCTCGAACTTGTCGGAATCGACGGGGAGCGAGGCCAGGTAGTGGTAGGCGGTCGCCCCGTCGCCGCCCCCGCCTACCTCCTTCGAGCCGATGGTGTTCGACCCGATGGACACGGCGGAGCCCTTGTCGACGTACGCCCCGTCACCGGAGACCGTCCCGGCGAGGACGAACCCGCCCCGGTCGTCGGAGAAGTAGACTTCCAGGGCCTGGGAATCCTGGATCTCGCCTTCGACCACGAGCGACTTGCACTTCTTCAGCCAGCCGGGGAACCCCATGTCGGAGACCTTCCCGGTCCATTGGTTGTCGGTCGAGGAATCGTCGTCGTCGAAGCCGGAAAACGCCGTATAGACGGCTTCCGATACGGAATCGCCGAGCACGAGCGTCCCCCGGTAGACCGCCGCGCAGGACGAGAAGTAGTCCAGGACGTCCACGGACTTCCATTGCTTGTGGTACGCGAACAGGCGGTCGTTGGCGGCCGATCCCGCCTTCTTCCCGGAAAAGACGATGTACTCGCCCCATTCCAGCATCCAGCAGTCTGAGAAGTCGTACCCGGACAGGTCGATGCTCTCCGTCGCCTGCTTGGGCAACACCTCGGACGTGTTCCCGGAAAGGTACAGGCGGTTGAACAGGGGCTTGGACGGGTTGGAGGTGTCGAGGTAGTAGATGCCGTCCGCGGTCGCCGCATACGCCTTGTGCGTCGGGACGCCGACCGTCTGGCGGTACGGCTTGTTCGTCGCGTCGGTGTCGGTCGCGCCCAACGTCAGGGCCCAGGTGCGCCGCTCGTGCAGGCAATAGTGCGTGTCGTTGATGGAGGCCATGCCCTTGTGGTCGCCCCCTCCGTCGTCCTGGCGGAACACGAACCCTTCCCCGGCGAGCCGGGGCGTGGACTTGGTGAAGTCGGTGACGCCGTTGTCGTTGGAGTCCTCCCACTGGTACGAGCAGAGGACGTTGTTGGCCGACGCGGCCGGAGGGGCGGCGAACGTGACGGACACCTCGCCCGTCGTGTAGTTGACGGTGCCGGTGCCGCCGGCGGACCCGACGAGGTTCCCGTCGTAGTCGTCGCGGAACGTCTCGACGCCGTCCGTCACGGATAGGCCGAAGCACGTTCGGCGCGTCCCGGAGCGGAAGGCGAGGGTGGCGGAGAACGAAAGCGCGGACCCGTCTCCGGAGCCGATGGGCTCGTCGGATACCGTCGTGTACTTGGCGTTGTCAACATATGACCCGTAATGGCCAGTCTTGTCCTCGACGCGCCCGAACAGGTGCATCCGGTTCTCGTGGATGGCGATATGCCCCTTGAAATTCTTGGGGGCGTAGTACATGTCCGTATAGTCGGACGGGTTGGCGGTCATCACCTTGTAGATCCCCGAGTTCGGCGAGGAGAAGAACATCATCGACCCCGCGTTCGTCGCGTACCCGGAGAAGGACATGTCCTCGTCCTCCGCCGCTTCCGGGAGGATCAGGCCCTTGTATTTCCCGTACAGCGTGAAGGGGACGGAGTTGTCCGGGGAGATGTCCCAATTCCCGTAGAAGAGGACGAACGCCTGGCCGTCGGCGGCGGCCTCCTTGTACCCGGTATCGACGTAGTTCCCGATGGACCCCTCCTTGTACTCGAACACGACGGCGTACCGCTCGCACCGCTTGAGCACGGCCTGCTGCGCCCCGGTGAAGACGAGCTCCGTCTCGACGAACGACCCCGTGAGGCCGGACACGTCGATAGGGTCGGACACGGCGACCGGGTCCGCGTCGAAGGCTGGGACGCCGTTTGGCTCGCATAGGAAGATCTTGGCGTACCCGTTCCCCGTGGGGGACCCGTCCTTCTTCAGGAAAAACTTGACCGACGTCGGCTTGAAGTCCTCCGGCACGGCGAACGACTGCCCGGCGCGGTGGATGCTGGGCTCGGGGATGGACATCGACTGCGCCGCCGTGGCCGGCCCGGCGTTCGACGCCTTGGATGACGCCGTCTCCTCGTATCCCGTGCCCTCCCAGCGCTGCCCGCCCTCGTCGAACCACTCGATGCGCCGTCCGCGCTTGCGGAAAAGGACGGGGGTCCCGTCGTTCCGGTACGCCGTGTGCAGGCCGGAGATGCGCCCTTGGCCGGAGGCGCACGAGATCGGCCCGATGGGGGCGTATCCGCGCCGTAGCTCGATGCGGTCGCCCCGGGTAAGCCAATTCAGGGCGGAGGACGCCGCCCCTTCCGGGATGCTCTGGGCCTCGATCTCGTCCACCTGCCCATGCTTGAACTCCGTCACGGAATGGTCGCGCATATCAGTAGATCCCGAGCGCGATATCCGTCGCCCCGTACGCCTGGCCCTGGTAGAGCGCGATGGTGCCGTCCGTCGGGTCCACGACGTAATACCCGGAAGGCATCGGCGCTGCGGCCTCGGCGGCTTGGCGGTACTTGGCGACGTCCCAATCCTTCATGGCGCGGAGCATCAGCTCGGCGGAATCCATCCACTTGGCGTCCCATGAACGCCCGCGCTCCTCCTGGTCCACGGCGTAGAAGTCGGCGGCCATGGAGAACGCCAAGATCTTATGGAACCGGTCGGGCCAGACGGGGGAATCCGAGATGCCGATCTCGGGGGTCTGCTTCTGGTAGGTATGTACGATGGACGCCGCCGGGGACGCCCCGGACTGGAGCTCGCTGCGGCGCTCGAACGGGAACGGCGCGTACGGGCATCCGCCGACATGCAGGGATACCGTGCGCTTGTAGTCGTCAGGGAGCGCGAAGGACTGCCCGGACGGGGAGTGCCGCGCCATGAGGAAGGACCAGTCGCGGGAATCCTCGACCATGTCCTTCTTGGCGTTGAGAAGCGCGAGGGCCGTCTCCTGGCCGAGCGAATCGTCCACCAGGCCCTCGAACACGGAAATGATCTCTGCGGCCGTCATATCAGTATTTTCCCAGGACCTTCCCCTCGGAATCGGTCGCGAGGTTCTTCACGGCGTAGGCGATCCCGGCCTGCAAGGCCGTGCCCAGCACGAAAAGGAGGTCGGGCAGCCCGACCGAGAAGGTCTTCGTCTGGAGCATCCCGCCGATGACGGTTCCCATGGCGGCGAGCCCCGCCGCGATGGCCGTCACGATGAGCGCGCGCGTCCAGTCCTTGCGGTCGAGCACGAGGAGCGGTGAGGACATATCAGGCTTTGACGGTGTTAAGGAGATAGGCGACCGGGAACGGGAAGCGGTCCACCTCCTTGATGGGGAGCTGGACGAACGACTGGATGCCATAGAGGGACTTGAAGAGGTCCTCGCCGACGACCGGGCCGCCGGAGAACGCGATGAGGGCCGGCTGGGACACATGCTTGACGGCGAGCGCGGGCCTGCCCTTCTCCTTCAGGATCTCGATCTTCGAGGTCTTGGAGGCGGCATGGACCATCGGGGAGCCGAACGGGTAGCCCCAGTCGAACTTCAGGAGCTGCCGCGATTCGGAGTCGAAGACGTGCCAGCACCGGCCTTCCTCGTAGCCCACGACGGCGACCTCGTGGTTGTAGGTCGGGTTGTTGTGGTCGAAGACGATGTAGCCCTTGGGGCCGACCTTGTACGAGCCGAGGACGTCCACCTGGAGCGGGGAATACTTGAGCCCGGCCATGATCGACTGCGGGGAGTTGTCGGAGACCCACTTGTAGGCGAACTGGAAGAAATCCAGCTGGCGCTTGGCCTTCTTCCGGACGTCGTCCGGGAGCGGGGCGTACGCCTGGTCCAGCGTCGTCGTCTTGAGGTACGGGTACTCGCCCTCCAGGCAGCACCCCTCCAGGCGCTTCGTGTCGGCGACGGCCCGCTTCGTGTTTCCGCGCCCGCGCACGGTCCCGGATGCGACGCCGAGGCAGAGGTCGGAGAAGTTGGGGGACTCCCCGTACAGGCGCTTCAGGACCGCCTCATGGACGTTGTTGAGGGAGAACGTGACGCACATGAACGTGTCCCCGTTGTCGTTGCGCTGGAGTTCGGGGTCGGGAAGGAACTCGTGCCATTGCCCGTCGGGCTGGAGCACGGAGAACTCCGGCCCGGTCGCGCCGAGCACGTGGTCGGATTCCTGCGGCTTTTCGGCCACGAGCCCGCCCTTCGGCTGGACGATCTCTTCCTGCTTCTCCGTGAAGGCGATGTTTTCCATATGGTTCTTATTAATTTTTAATCTTCTCCAGCCCTTTTTTTATCTCCTCGAGGCTCTGCTGGATGTAGAGGAACTGCGTCTCCAGCTTCGTCTGGCGCTCCGACCCGGACCGGATATCTACCTGCATTGACGCCATTTGGGCCTTGATCGACTGGACCTCTTCCTTCGTCGCGATGACATTTGCATAGATCGTGGAAAGCCAAAGCGCTCCTCCGAGGGCGGACACGGCGATGCCGAGCGTGACTTTCGTTGACTGCGAGATGGCTTCAGGCATATCAGTAGTCCAACCGCACGCCGGCGATCCCCGAGAGGATGGCGAGTTCGTAGAGGTCCGCCTTCACGCCTGCGGATACCGATGAGCCTGTCGAGATCTCTTCGCCGTCGAACGCGCCGGCGACGAAATTCGTGGTCCCCGTCGCGCCCTTCGTCATTTCCCATGCCAGGAGGTCCCCGTCGGCCACGTCGAGCGTGTTCACCGAATCCTCCACCCACCCGGACGTGCCGGACGGGATGCTGAACCCGACGGATGTCGCCACCCCGTTCTTGCGGAGGACGGCCGTAACGGTGTCGCCGGAGGCGCTATATACGAAAACGCGGAAATTACGGAGCCGGAACGCTCCGGGCGTGATGATCTGCGAATACGATTCCGTAGACTGGAATCCCAGCGTCCCTTGCGGGGCAAGGTAGCTCGTCGCCCCGGCTGGGATGGCGAACGCGGACAAGGCCATCGCCGCCAACATGAACCCATCGGTGGACGCGAACTCAACGGCGATCTGCGAGTAGACCGCGCCGGTGGCGGCGGCGGAACTCGCGGCGTAGCTGTAGGTATCGCCCACGGACACGGAATCGCTATGCGTGATGTCCTCCACGACGCCGGTGAACCCGGCGGGGATGGTCACGGTCAAGTTGCCGTCAGCGCCGTTTATCCGGGAGACGAGCGTCAGGTCCTGGGTATAGGTGTTCGTATATACGCGGTAGCTGAGCTGGCGGAACGTCCCGTCAGTCGCCATCGGCGTCTTGGCGTTCGCCTCCGTGTTGGTGCCGAGGCCGCTGGAGGCGATGCCGCCATATTTGGTCGATCCGTTCGGGGAGACGGTCGCGTTGGCCATGAACCGCGAGATGTATTCCGAAGTACCGGAATCGATCTGGCCGCCAATGGATATGACATACACGCCGCCGGACCCTGCCGGCCGGTTCCACCCGTACGAGATCGTGTCTCCGGCTGCCGCCGCGTCCGAATTGGACGCGTCGGAATAGAAGCCCGGGGTGGACGCCGTAACCACGACATCGATGGTCTTCAGGACGCCGCCGACGTAGAACTTCACGCCCGTATCCACGGCGCAGGTGTTGACGCGCGAGTTGAGCCACACCTTCGAGTGCGTCTCCCCTGCGTACGATTTGGTGATGTACGCGGAAGGGAGCCCCGGGTTCGTGACGATCACCACGGACGAGGAGCCGATAGGCGCGGTAGAGAGGTTGCCCAGTAGGACGCCGCTACCGCTCGACGTAGCCGCCCAAAATGATTTCATATCAAAGTTTCACGGGTTCTCCGGCCGTGGGCTTTTCCGCCACGGTCTCCGCCGCTTCCGCAGGGACATCGGAACCCTTCGAGAAGACGAACCTCTTTCCGGAGCGTTCCGCTTTCATCTGGAACTTCGGCGCGCCGTCCTCCTCCTTCTCATCTTCCGGGACCGTGGCGAGGAACGCGTTCGCGTCCCTGGAGAATTGCTGGTTCAGCTCCCAAGCCGCGTCGAAGACCGCCTGGGGGTCTTCCGAGGCGTGCTCGTCGCAAGACGAACGAACCTCCACGGCCCTCTTCTCCGGGTATTCCGCGTCCACCACGCATGCGCAGGTGGAGAAATGGAAGCGCTGGAGCGGCATATGCCTATTGGAAGGCCAGGTATTCGACGTCGTCTCCGGCGTTGTCGCAGATGATCCAGAGGCGGTTCAGGTTGTCCACGGGGAAATACTGGGACTCCCCCGCCGCGAGCGGGTACCCGGTCGTCTCGTCTGACGTGCCGTTGGCCTTGGTCACGCCGGACTTTCCGACGTAGACGACGCCGACGTTCGACCCGTCGGCCTTGATGCGGATGAGGCTGCACGGGACGCCCGTCCCGGCCGTCGTCGTCAGCTGCTTCGCCGTCGTGCTCCCCGAGATCTCCCCGACGCTGAATTGCTTGGTTCCGTCCATAGGTATCTAGGTGATTTGGTTATCGCGCCCATCCCCCCGTCCGTCCGGAGCGGAAGGGGAGGGGACGCGCTACAGGGACGAATAGTCCACGTAGCAGTGGCCGTAGTTCGTCGTGGTGCCGGAGACGAAAGAGATGCTTTCGCCGGCCTTCCAGATGAACGACGCCGACTGGGCCGTGGAGGTCGTCGTGATGACGTCCTCGCCGGAGAGGCGGGTGATGACGGTGTTGACCGCCTTCGTGAACCCGAGCGGGGCGCCGGAGGCGGACGTGGTCGCGGCCGTCCAGGACACGGACCCGGCCGAGGCCGACGTGCCGCGTTCGATGACGCCGAGGCCGGTCACGGCGCGGGCGCGGGTGCCGGCGTTCGTGAAGAAGCACGCGGTGGTGGTCGCGGCCGACGGGGCGGCCATCTCCTTCACCACGGACTTGCCCACGTTGCCCTCGGAGCGTCCGTAGACGCTGAGGCGCTCGATGTAGCTGAGCCCGTTGTTCACGAGCCCGCCCAGGGATTCCTCCGACGGGGCTTCGTCAGAGAGGACGGCGCCCTGCGCCGGGACGCCCTTCACCTGCCCGCCCTGGACCGTGAGGACCAGGGACTGGGCGGCGGGCATGTTGATTGACACGGAGGACCCGAAGGATTCCGTAGCCAGCGCGCCGATCCGGACCGAGGCCGTCACGAGGACGGCTACGGCCAGGACCGAGGCGGCTTTCTTGAGGTTCGCCATAGGGCTATGCCTTGTCGGCGATTAGAAGCTGGACGAGTCGATCTGGACGTCAACGATCTCGTTCTTGCCCTGGTTGAAGGTCTTCACGCCGTAGAGGGACAAGGCCAGGTAGGTCGTGCCGAACTTGTTGGCGGAGACCATCGAGGCGGATTCCACGGTCGGAAGCTTCTGCATCACCACGTCGATCGCGCCCTTGCGGCCGGCGAGCGAGCGCTGGGCCTTCTTGGACCAGACGTCGGCGGCGTCGGAGCCGGAGACGGTGATGTAGGAGGCTCCCTTATGCACGACGCCGAGGTAGGTGGTGCCGTCGGTCGCGACCATGTTCGAGACGGTGTCCAGGCTCTGGCCGGTGAAGCCGACCTGGTTGGCGTTCGTCGTGGACGGGTCGTTGATGAGGGCGACCAGGTTGTCGAGCGTCAGGGCCGTGGATCCGGCGATGAGCACGTTGCCCGGGTTCGAGCCGATCGAGGACACGAAGGTGAACGTGACGCCGCCGATGACGATGGTGTCGCCGTTCGTCGGGTTGTTCGCCGGGGTCCAGATGGCGGAGCCGGAGAGGTTGTTGCTCACGAAGAGCGAAAGGCCGGCGAACTTGCCCATGTTGCCGAACTCGGAGGTCTTGTCTCCGAAGAGGGACTCCTTGCCGGCGACGTACTGCCAGAGGAAATCCTTGATCTGCGGGGAGATGACCCAGAAGCGCTCATCCGTCGGGACGTTGCGCTCGTCGAGCTTGCGGTTGATCTTGGACGCCACGAGCTGGACGTTGTTGACGGACAGCGCGAGCGGGGCGCCGGAGGTGCCGCCGAGGGAACCGTCGTCGACGGTGTTGTTGGCGTTGACGGCCTCATAGAGGACGTCGGCGTCGGCCTGCTCGGCGAGGCGCATGCCCATCTCGTCCGACCAGTACATGGCCAGGTCGTAGTTCGACTGGATCTTGTCGACGCCGTCGATGTAGATGTCGATGGCCTTCTGCTTGTCGATGGTCAGCTTGTCCGACGTCGCGTTGATGTCCTGCGGCGTGAGGGCCGTGCCCTTCGTGTAGTTCTGGACGCGGAGGTCGGAGCGGTACGGGCGGTCCACGGAGAGGCCGCGCTTGAGCCCGTCCTGCTCGTCGGAGGACGCGATGGACTTGTAGACGACGGACTTGAAGAGCTTCCGTCCCA
>Ga0208916_10000410_pt1 | contig 20532 bp, 26 predicted proteins | sample DEB19_08_DNA_5_FD_184523 | JGI IMG/M metagenome (GOLD analysis project Ga0208916, IMG submission 184523) | Aqueous microbial communities from the Delaware River and Bay under freshwater to marine salinity gradient to study organic matter... | ecosystem: Environmental > Aquatic > Marine >... | reverse complement strand
CTTTATTTTGAAACAATGAAGCAAGTCCAGTTATCTGCTTTAGTCGCAATAATTCATCTGCACTCATACCTATATGCTTGCATATCCAAGCATCTCCTTTACCCATCTCAACCAATTCAGAAACAATGTTGGACATCAAGTCTATGTTATGCGCGCCCCTAGCTCTATTATGTCGTATAGTAGATGCCATTCTATCACCAATAGATTTATCTATTACAACAACAGGCAAAAATCCACTTTCTCTATCAAATATTCTTTTGCTTGTTTTGAGCACAGTATAACGGTGGAATCCATCAACAACTATGTATTTGTCATTATCGGAATCATAAAAAGTTACAACAGGTTGAGTATATCCGTCTTCCCAAATTGAAGTTTCAAGTAACGCCATTTCTGGAGGAGCTACTTTATTTGGGTTATAATCGTTTGCTTGTATTTTGTCTATATGGATTCTTTTAACATTATAGACAGGTGAAATAAATTGTTCCATTTTGTTTCTATTTTTTAATTATTGAATAAGAGCCATCTTCATTATGAATTTCATTTCCTGTAACCGGTGGATTAAAAACTGAAATTAGTTCTATATCTTCAAACGCCTGAAATGTATGGTCATCATGTTCATCCAAAATGTAAATAGTATCAGGATGTATAGTGTAACTATTTCCTGTTGTAAGATTTATTAATTTACCTTCCCCCTTTATGCAATAGCACGCTTCTTTATGATGCTTATAATGCCAGTGTTGAGGTTTACCTTTTGGAATTAGTGTTTTGTGAAGCGAAAACCCCATTCCATCTTTTTCTAAAATAAATCTTATGCTTTCAAATCCATTTCCATTAACGCATCTTTCTGGTTCAAATAAATGCATTGTTTCTAATTGTTTTACTTTCATTTTGTTTGTTTTAATAAGTGATAAATTTTTGATAATTCTATTAGAAGTTCTTCGTATGGTTTGAAGTCGCCTATAATAACCTCTTTAAATATAAACTCCGGTATTTTTACTATTGCAATTTTGCAGTTTCTATCTGCCATTCGATATGCTGTTAGTTGTAGCTTTTGCTCTAAGTAAATACCATCATTGCTTTTAAAATCGCATAGATATAAATTGTCTTTATAGATAATCTTAGCATCTAACCTACCTCTAAAAAATTCGGTTTCAATAGTAGATTCAATTTCTTTAAAAACTTTATCTGATTGAAACTCTTCAAACTTTGATTGTATATTACTATCTCCAAAGCACGCTCCATGTAGCAAATATTCTTCAATCTGCTTATGTAGTGAAGTTCCTTCTTTTTTTGATTTGTTACGGTATTCATCTAAAGAAATTCCCTGTAATCCTATTTTGTTAGCCCACTTCATCAAAGCAGGCTTGTTTAGGATGTCTAATAATTCAGTTACTGTTGGCTTGTTCATATATTTTTATATTTTTCCATTATTTGCCTTTGTCTAATAGCCTGCTCTTTTGTTGGAGCTAATCCCATGTATTTGCATGTATGGTCATTTTTTAAAATTGTTATTGCGAATCTTTTCCAACTTGCTACATGGCTATTGTGGCAATGAAGCATATCTAAATGGTCTGGGAAACTTTGTATAACAACTCTAGTTAAGTCTTTTCTGCCATGCGCTGTTTTCCCATTCTCTTTAAAAACTATACCATTTTGCTTTAATTCAGATATTGTTTTTTCTGGTAGCCCGCGCCCCACCCTCCCCCAATATTTTAGAGATTGAATGAAGCGCATCTTAAAATTTTCAGAAACCTCTTTTGGCAAAGTAGAAAGCAAAAATTTTACGAATGATTTCCATGTGTGACCTTCAGGCAATTTAAAGCTATTATAATTTAATTGCTTCCCGTAAGTTGCTACAAAGTTTGCACCTTGAACTCTAGCGCAAAGTGTAATCCATACATGAGGGTCAATTACTCTATATAAATTCAAGCTTGATTTTGATTCACTCATGAACGGACTTGCAACCCTCATTTGGTATATCGATAACCCAGCTTTCCAAAATATGTCATAAAGTTTATTGTATTCCCAATCATTTTGTGAATTAGCAATCCAAACATCTTCTGTCCTCCAATCATAAATAGGGTAACAGTTATACACATGCCTTGAATTCCTTTTAGTCCAACTCATACCATGCAATTGCTCTTTATTTTGGTTCATAATCGCACGAAATCTATTAAGTGACTCAACGGCTCTTATGCCTATTAAATTTGCGGTTAATTTGCCTTGAGAATACCAATTTCCAAACCCATCCCAAAATTCATCATAGTTCATATTCTCTTCGAAGAAATCAAACTTATGATTACTTACATTTACTACATAATCATTTTTTGGCATTGGTCTAATCCATCTTTTTTCATCATTAACTCCCCAGCATTGCCATTCGGTCATGTATGAACTAACGGTGCATGGTAAAGTAATCGGTAAGCAGCACCAATACACATCAAGTATATCTAAGTTTTTTTCGAGTATTGAGTGCATGAACTGTAAAGAGTATTCATAATTTGCCTCATTATCCAAAATCTGAACTCCAATTTTATTAGTTATCCCATTTTTGCGCATATAATCTATTGTTAGATTTAGCATTACTCCAGAATCCTTTCCACCGGAGAACGATAGATATATTCTCTCAAAGTTTTTAAAAATAAAATCTATCCTTTCTATTGATGCAGAATAAACATCTTGGTCTGTATATTTTCTCATAATTTTAATTTTAATTGCTTTGATTTAGTTGGTCTTGCATCTATTTCTATCCGCTTCAATTCGTGATAGTAATTTGATATTTTAGGATAGAAGCCCAATGTTTTTAGTGAATAATCATTTTTAAGAATTGCCTTACATATTTACTTGTAGGATGGGACTTTATTTAGTTGCTCTAGTCTTAATGGTGCTTCATCCGGTATGCCATTAGAATAGCAATTTTTCTCCCATTGGGAAATGTATTTTTCTATTTTCATTTTCATATTTCGATTCAAATTTTTTTATCCATTTATCTGCAATGGCATTAGCAGAAATCCTTTCTTGTTCGTTCAATATACCCCAAGCTATACGAGTGCAAGTTTCCGTAACATTGAACTTGTAAGAACATGCCGCTTGACCTAGCCACGCTCTTCTATTGCATGAAGTATTAGTAAGATTTACTTTTGAAGATACAATCCATTCTTCAAGAACCAATCTACATAGTTCATCAAATAATAAATTATCTGAAAGAATTTTTATAGCATTAGTTATTTGGATGCCTTTATTCTCTTCTATATCTGGTATTTCATACATTCCATTTATGTAATCTTCCCAAACATGAAAATCGGCAAAGAATTGTTTCATAAAATAAAGAAGCCCGAAGCACTTTCGCGGGTAGAAGCCGACAAAAGCACAACGGGCAAAAAGGTTATTATTTGATTACTTCTACTAATCATGGCGGCAAATGTAAAAGTAGTTTTGAACTTTCCAAACATTCCGAAAAAAATAATGCCGCCCGAATCCAATCAGGCGGCACGTTCATCTGTCTGTTACTGTTTTATCTTTATTTCTTCACCCCCGCAATTATCGCTTTCTTCTTAAAGCTAAGGTACATTTCTTTCATCATGCCAATAATATCGGGGATTCTATCTTTGCTGATTCCGGTTAAATGGAACTCGCCATTTTTTATATTCCAATTGAAATTGCCTTCGTCAATATACTTCGCAATCTTTGTAGAGTCGTAAGTATCTACACAACTAATTGACACCTCAAATCTTCCATCCGGCAATTGACGCGCGCCCGAATCGGGACACTTTCTTTTAATGTCTGCAACCGTTTTTTCGACCGCTGCACTTTTGAACGCTGCGCATGACGGCATAAACGAAAGGATGAAAGCGGATAATACTGCGATGATAATTGTTCTCATGTTTGTTGTTTTATGGTGCTAATTTAATCTAAATTTCGATTGCTTTGCCTTAGCCCTATTATAAATATCATCGGCATTCAATCTTGCTGTTAATTGGCTAACTAATTCCGCTCTATCCTCCGCGTTTAAATCGTTGCAAATCATACTCACATTTGTAGTGATGTCTAATTCTGGATGATGTCGCAAATCATGGAAACGCTTATCGAATATTCGCGTCATTTCCTGCCCCGATAGGCGCGGTTTCTTTAGTTCAAATGTTTCTTCCTGTATCTTTTGCGAAGGTGTTACTTTAGTTCCGAAAACAAACATCGCTCGGATAGCTTGGAATAGTGCTGTTAGCCATGTCATTCTTGCTCCTCCTTCTTTACCTTTATTTCACTTGGTAATATAGCTTCTATTGGCTTATTCATACTCGTTTGCGCTGGTCTATTCCGTTCAACCGCCTCAATTACGGTTATGCGCGTTTCGTGGTTTGCTAATCGCTCGTGGTCTGTACTGATTGTTTGATACGTTTGCACCACAAAGAAAGCCACTATTCCTAATAAGATTGAGTTAGCCCACTGGTGCAATTCTATCTTGGAGTTTGGGAACGGTGTAGCCATTATTCAGCCGTTTGCCCTGTGAACTTTTCAAGCACCTTTAACAAACCCATGCTACCGGTTATGGTAAGTATGTAGTTTTTTACCACGATAGATACCCATTCATCAGGCATTGGCGCAACGATAACAGACACTACACCACAAAGGATGATAGCCGTATTAGCGATTGTTTTTGCCCATGTTGGCGAAGGGTTTTTGAGTTGCCCGATTCCGAATTTTGTAGTAGTTTCCATGTGTATGATTTTAAAGTGCTAAGTTAATATTATTTATAAGGGAAAAACATTGGAAATACATTTGAGCCGGTTAATCCACTATAAGCCTGTGTTGCACCCATAACGATATTTGTAATACTTGACTTTGTAGAATATAGTTTAACGGAGTTAGTAAAATCTGCTGCTCCCTGAGCAGTTGTGGACGTTGCAGCTAAACCGTACATTGTCGGTAGTGTAGTTTGAGCGGAGTTATTATACACAAAACCAAGTACATAAGCCGAGTTAGGCTGTAATGTATATTGAGTGGTGAATGATTTACTTTGTATCGTGTTAGACGTACCTTTCCAAATCGCTCCATCATTTGCGGTGCTATCTACCCACGTAATTGTTCCCGCGCTAAGCGTACCGAGCAGAACCCCATTATAATTGTCTGCCGTATAATTTCCCTGCGTACCTTGAAACCATTTTATCCCCGTTATTGTGTCCGTTTGATTTCCTGTGAAGAAAATGCAATGCCCCATTACACCATCTGCAAACCCACCCGATACGGCTGTGGCGCTAATTCTATCAAGCGTTGCACCATACGTTCCCGTAATCATTGTAGAACCTAACAATCTGTACCCTGCAAAAATATCAACTCCATCGGGGTCTGAACTTGCCGTTCCCGTTGCGCCCGTAACCCCAGTAGAACCTGTTGCGCCTGTGCTGCCATTGGTTCCCGTTGCTCCCGTTGCACCGTTACTACCATTCGAGCCTGTCGCCCCCGTAGCACCAACCGAACCCGTAGCACCCGTAACGCCCGTAACACCTTGCGCCCCTGTTGCACCTGTTACTCCGTCCGCTCCAGTTGCGCCTGTTGCGCCAGTAACCCCACCTCCTCCACTTTCGGGTTGCCAATCAGCGGTAACACCATTTGATTTTAAAACGTATCCTGCCACCTGACCATTCAGATTCCATTTTAAATTTGTGATTGAATCTGTCAAAGCAAACTGATTAGATTCAGCCCGAACGTGTGCGCCCAAAGCGATTGAAGAACTTGCCGAATCGGTAGTAGTAGAAGCATCATGACCAATGGCTATATTGTAGTTGCCATAAGTCAAAGTATATAGTGAACTATCACCCAAAGCGGTATTGTATTGTCCATGTTGTAGGAAAGTTAGGCAACTATCTCCAATAGCCGTATTAAATGAGCCGTCAATATTATCTACAAGGCTATTTGCGCCAACTGCTACATTTGCCCTACCGATTGTGCAATTATATAGAGTAGCCCCACCTACACCAACATTTCTTCTACCGCTTGTAATTGAAGCCCCTGCAAATGCGCCAACCATCGTATTGCCGTTACAGCTATCACACGAGTATAGCGTTCCCTCACCAAATCCTGTATTTTCTTCACCATAATTATTACTACCTACAAATGGTGTTACATGACTTAGTGAACCAAACCCAAAAGAAGTATTAACGTGAAGGCCATCTATTGAACCTGATTTTAATACTCCATCTTCTGTCGAATACATTTTAATGAATAGTACATTCGTATCAGTACACCCAAAATAATGTAGTGATGGGTCGGTGAGGGAGTTGCCGTTTATATTCCAAAATTGGGTAGTGTCGATTGAGCCGCCTCCACCCGTTGCGCCTGTTATACCTTGCAATCCTGTTGCTCCTTGTAAACCTGTAGCACCTACTGCACCCGTTGCTCCGTTAGTTCCGCTTGAACCTGTGGCCCCTGTTGCTCCTGTCGCGCCTGTAATACCCGTTGCACCAGTTACGCCCGAACCTCCCCCACCTCCGCCCGCTTGCCATGTAGCTAATCCCGTTCCATTGGCAGTTAATACATAACCATTCACCGCACCTGTTGGAATACGCAAATTTGAATTAATAGATACACCACCTTTGAATGAGGATGAATCGCGCCATGTATTTACAATTTGCGAGGTTCCCAAAAAGGGAACGAGTAAAAGAAGTAGTATGTATCTCATTTGTAAAGCCAATAAATTGTTTGGTCTAAATAAACTTCCGAAATAAATGTAGTTGTACCCGTTGAACTTACAAAAGTATAATCAGAATCAGTTCTAATCCTTCCATCTGTTGCTACTAATAAGACATCTTTTCCAACCAATTCAGCCATCGTAATAGAAGTTGTTCCATTGCCTTGCGATTGAATAGAATAAGGCTCTCCTGAATTAATACACTCGTTTACCATTTGGCAGAATGTGATAGCAGTATTTGAGAAAATAAACTCCGAACCGATACAAGGCTCACCGGCAAAGCAATTTTCATCACCGCTTATAGTAATCTCAAAATCTACGCTAACTAAAATATCATCATCCTTTAAGGCGTTCGGTAATGTGGTTTGTGATTTCCATACTGTTGCCTTATCATATTCGCAATCGGTGAACTTTATAACCACCGTATCCGCATTAACCGCCTCCGATAATTCAGTTTGTAATCCTGAAATGCTTTTACGTATCCCCTGCGCGATACTTTGGGAGAATGAAGAACAAGCCACATTTTCTTTTCCTTGTGAATAGATTACTACCCTGAATGGATAAGCCTCTACAACTGTTTCAGTATTTGATACGTATGGATGTTCAACTGTTTCGCGCTTATAGCTGCCATTAGGAACTATATAAACGAGTGATTTATAGGCATCAAAATTGAGTTGAACTAATTCCGAATCATTGTAAACACCTATAACTTTTTCACCACCAACTTCCACAAATGAAGCAATCCCAAATACCTTAGAGATATACGGCAATGTGGTAAACTTCGCTATTAAAAATTGTGCTATTAGTGAAATCATTTGCTAAGGTATTCTGTTATTTTTCTTCCAACTTCTTTTTTGAAAAATTCCTTTTCCTCTTTGGTATGGTTAAATGTGGCTGCTCCGTATTTATCTTTCAGCCCACTTACTTTCTTTTCATTTATTCCGGCTACTTTTATTTCAACCGCATCGCCAACAGTAACCAACTTTAACCCGCGTCTTAAATCACCTCTATAAGTTAGATTTACAAAGCTGCTTTCCAAACCTTGAATAGACTTTAGCTGCTTATATCCACCAGGCAAGTACATTGACTTATTTACTTTACCTTTCTTCTTTGGCCTTTTACCTACACCCTTAAACCCACCTGCATTTTTAAAGGCTGATTTGCTCGCGTACATTTCTTTTGTGGAATACTTCCCAATTTGCGCATCATTACCATTAACACCTTCATCAAAAATTCGATTGGTGTAAAGTCTAAGCATTTCGGTAGCAATTGGGAATGTAACCTCTTTAACTACGTTCAAAGAACGAATCTTATCTTCTATCTTCTTTTGAAATTCTTCAGGCGTAAGCATATCATGGGAATGCTGTTTTTGTACGTACTGAAGGCGTGCAATGGAAGCAAACTGAATCAGGCACAACCATATTTAAAAGGAAGTCTTGTAATTGGCTATTATACTCTGCTTCGTATTCTTTCATTAACTCATCGTGATTCTTTGAGTATATCGTAACAACTCCTGTTAATCGCTTAGAGTGCTTCAATTCCTTCATTATAAGCTCACCTGCCTTGTATAGAATAGGCATGGCTAACATATTCCTAGCATTACATAGAACCTCCGTAAATGAGCATTGCAAAGAGTAATTTACGCTTAACCCACTACCGTATTCATTCCCCTCTAAATAGGAGTTTGTTTTAGGTTGCGCTGCCAATATTTTAGCAGCCCTGAAATAGATATATCCATTGCGGTATGTTCCGCTACAATTATTATTGCAGTCCTCATTTATTGCCATGTTTACGAATGGCGATATGTAGCTTGTTTTGTAGCTGTCAAATGTGGAAGCGTATCCGATAAACAAATGCAAACGCTGCTTATTGGTAGGATAGCTTAAATCCAAATCATTCAAAGTAACAATTTCACCGGCTACTGCCGAAACTGTAATAGTATCAAGTAACTTGCCTTGAATTAAATCATAAACGTAAATAGGAACGTCACCGGTATGATTCACAAATAAATTTAACCCCTGAATGAAAAAATTCAAATAAGGGGTTGAATCTATTTTAATTTCATAGCCCGTTAAGTATGTGGGCTGCGCTGAAATTAGCTGCTTATCTTCGTAGTAATATCCTAAAACGCTATTCTCAATAAAACTCTTTAACTGATACTTTGTGCCAAGTCCACTATTAACCGTTCTATCAACGTATTTTGTAGCGAATGACACAATATCAAGTAGTGCCGCAGATGCGTTCTTATGCTCCAAGTTTATCGCTTTGTCAAAGTCGGGAATGTTAATCCCCGTCAAATCATTAACGTAAAACTCTTTTGCAGTAGAACCGCATCCGCGAACACCAACTAGATTGTCTAAACAACTCATTTAAGTTGATTAGGTGTTTGTGATAGCAAATTGAAGAACTCCATTTGTCTTCGCAAGACGGTCAGAAGTGTTGTAAATATCGTTCGGCAAACCAACCACTTTGAAAGCAGTAGATACCTTTACATTTATTTGCTCTGCACAGGTCTTCCAAACTTTGTAGTTAAATTCAACACCGGAACGAGGGTCAACAATGGTATTCATAACCAAAGCATCATCGCTGTTTTGAACCAATGGGTCAGCGTAACGGTTGTATTGAAGCAAGAATAAAGAACCTGCATCCACCGCAAGGAACTTATTTGCTGTACCCGCACCGTTTAAGGCCGCATGCGTTTTGATAGACGGTAAAAATGCCGCTTGGTTTTGGTTTACATACTTAACAAAGTCCATACCTCCATCAGAATAGTTTCCTAAACCGATAAGGTAATTCCAGTATCTCCAAATTTCACCAAACCCAAACACGTAAGGGATACCTGTAAATCCGCTATTCATTGCGGAGAACATAATCTCTTGCAATGCCGAAGGGTTCCATTTGCCACCATCAATAGCAGCAGGGTACTTAGTAGCAATCGTTTTAAGGGTGTTTCCTGTTAATCCTGTTTCCCCGTTATCCTGCGCAAACCATCCGAACAAAGTAGCCATTTGAGTAGCTACAACTGTTTGCATTTTACGAACCGCAACATCAATTTGGGCGTTAACACGTTGAGCGAAGTAATCAGGATTACTTTGGCAGATACGCGCCAAATCGGAAATTTCAATTGTTTCTACGCTTTCAACACCTGTGTTCGGGTCGATTACGTAGTTTGTAGAAAGCATACCGGCCTCATTCCCTGCATCGCAAGCCTTAGTAAGAGTTGTTGAAGTAGTTGACTCTAGCAAACGAGGAGTATAAACTACCTGTACTGTTTTTAGTTTAGTTCCTCCATCATCTACTACACGCTGCTCAAGTATTCGAGAGGTGTTTACTTGCGAGGTTAGAAATTGGATTTCGGGAGCCGGTTCATTTGGGTTTATACCTTTATCGGTAAAGCTATTAAGCTGTAATTGCACCGTAGGGCAATCAATCAAAGTTGAAATGTTATATGACATTTTTTAGAGTTTTTTTGTGTTAAAAAATAAATCGAACCGTTTGATGGCAGGGTTAGCCAAAGTTCGAGTTTATTCTTGCCACAACTCTAAAAGGCAAATGTGAGAACTATCGGAGACTATCTATTGTTGAGCCTTTCGCAATGCGTTAGGGTGAATTTTAGATTTACCTTTATCTCCTTCGAGTGCAAATGTAGTAATTTTTTCTTTTGGATTGCCGTTATTTTTCTTCAAAACTTTTTTAGCATCCATTTCAGCTAAGAAAATTTCATCAGGAGTAGCTATATGTCCTGCCTTTACTTTGCTTTTTACAAATGAACCATCAGACTTTAACTTCACAACCGGATTATCTTTTTCATCCAAATCAAAAGCATACACGCTATTTATATAAGATTCGAAACCTGTTTTTACAAGCTCATTTGTCTTGTATTCTTCGGTGAATTTATCTGCCAATGATTCGCGTACCTTGCCCAATGCAGAACTAAGTTTATAGTTCTTCAAAATATCCTCTTTCGCTGTAACATCGGTTGCGTATTTCTTTTCCCAATCTGCAAGTCCGGCATCCTTAACCGATAAAGTAGATTCAAGTTCCTGTAATTTCTTTTGAAGTTCGGTCAGCTTCTTATCATCGCTCTTCCCTACCTGTTCAGTCAGGGCGTTAATTTGCGTATCATAATTGGCCTTTACTAGGGTAAAAATTTCATCTAACTTCTTGCCATCTACATCGCTGCTTTTAAGCCCGAATGTTTGAGCCGCTTTGGTGTTAGCCTTTCCATAAATAAGCCCCTGTATCTTTGTGTTAATATCGGGGTCTTTTAATGCAAGTTCGCGCAATACGAACTTACTTTCCACCTGTGTTTTAAACTCTTCAGGTGTAAGTTTTTCAACGTCTGCATCAATAGAAAGTGTTGCTAAAATGTCTTTTACTTCGATTGCCATAGTTATTATTGTTTAGGTTGGTTTGGTTTACGTCCTCTTTTTTTAGGTTCTGATGCTGGTTGCGGAGATTCGTCTAATGGATTTATAATGTCGCTATTTTCGGGAATAATTACAACCGTATCAATTTGGTAGTCATTTATTTTATCTACGTCCGCAACTACTACATCCTTTTTTTTTACTTCTTCTATGGCTCCTCCTTGTGGTTGCTCAATAGCTTTGCCATTTTCATCGCATGGGAAAAAGTTCATTTGCTTTTGGAGTTCTTTGTTGAATGCGAGTTCAGATAGAACCTGCTTTAAATCTCCATTCATGTTTATCGTTTGCAATGCCATATAGTTTGAATTATGCGGCAAATGTAAAAATAGTTGTTCTAAAATTATGTAGTTCTATAACTATTTACTATTATTGCACATTAATAATTATTAGATGGAAAAGCCGAAACAAATACTATTAGGGCAGTCTAAGGAGATACCTAAAGCAGTTTGGGAAAAGATATGTGAGTCAAAGCGAAAGATACTCGATAATAATAAGAGTAGGGCGCACGTAAGTCATGAGGAGGCTATCTATAAATTGATTTTAAATAATTGCGCATAATGGATTTGATGGATGCAAATGGCAATTTACTTGCTACCAAAAGAGAAAAAACACTTTGCACTATTACATTTATCTACACTACCAAAGGTGTAATAGATACTAAGAAGCCAAAGAAAGAAACCGTATTCGCATGGATTGAAGACGGTTGCACCAACAAAGATTGCGTTGTACTATTTGAGCCGACAACTGTAAAGCGTGAACATTGTATTATTCAGGAGATAATTGTTTTACATATTCCAACTGTTACACATGGAGAAGATTAGTCTTTGCATAACCACATACAACCGTAACGCATATCTATTCAAGTCATTTGAAAAGGTTCTACACGATGATAGGATAAATGAAATCATTATAGTAGATGATTGCAGCGAATTTCAATTGTACGAACTAATTAAGCAGCGTTGCGCTTCATTGCCAAAGGTTCGGTTATTTAGAAATGAAAGTAACGTAGGCTGCTATAACAATAAGCATATCGCAGTTAGCAAAGCATCGAATGAGTATGTGATAATACTCGATTCGGATAATGTAATTGGTGGCGATTACTTAGATAAAATATACTCTGAAAAGTGGGATAGCGGAACCATACTTGCTCCCGACTTCGCACAGCCTGTTTTCGACTACCGTAAATTTGGCGGGATTACTTTTAATAAGACAAATGTAGCGCAGTATTGTTTTAAAGCAGGTTTTGACTGCTTAATGAATACTATGAACTACTTTGTTCACAAAGATTCATTCGTTCAAATTTGGCAACCTAAGTTTGATATTAAAGGGGCTGATTCTATCTATATGAATTACCTTTGGATGCTTGCCGGAAATAATATTCATTGCTTGAAAGGGTTATCGTATTTCCACCGAGTGAACGCAGAAGACAAAAAAGAGCATGGTAGTAACTTTGTAGAGTTTGCGCATGAATCGAACCCGCAAGAGATTGAAAGGCTAATAAGTTTAATGAGATGAAACTATCTCAAATACAGATAGGGGATATTGCAGATGGTATAGCGCCATTTTTAACAATACAAATATGCGCAAGTATAAGTAGTGATATTGATGTAGATGTTAGTAGTTACACTAACCCAATTTTAATTGAAAATGTTTCAGTTAGCAGAAATTTCGGTTATGGAATTACAAAAGAAGAATTGGCAAAGCATAAATTCAAAACTCCATTTACTAATAACTATACGATAGCTGAAAAAAATGATTGAGCCAATATTCACAGGACGTTTAGGAAATATGATGTTTCAAATTGCGGCTGCTTATGCTTATAGTTTGAAGCATGGTATGGATTATACCGCTCCGCTTTGGGGTAATGGATTGACCGCTGCAAATAATGATACCGATAAGTATATCAGTAATGGCATTCAAAAGTCCGATATAATGCTGAAATATCTGAATTGGTTTCCAAGTATTAAGCGTGGGAATAGCATAGCGCAAACATTCGATGGAGCCTATCTAAAGCACTACCCGTCTAAGAAAGATTCATCCGGCTTTTACCGATACGAAGAAAATGGACGGCATGAGTATAATGAAATACCATTTCATGAAAACATTGTTATTGACGGGTTCTTTCAAAGTGAAAGGTATTTTAAAGACTACCGAAACGAAATAGTAAACCTATTTAATCTACCGTATGAGAAACTTGATGGAGTTACTTCAATCCATGTTCGCAGGGGCGATTATCTTGTTTACCATAATTCTTTTCCTCCTGTTGATGAAAGGTATTTAGGAACTGCCATGCGTGTTATGGCTCGGAACGGCTTTAAAAAGTTCTTAGTATTCAGCGATGACATTAATTGGTGCAAGGCTAATCTTTGCAAAGAGAAATACCCTGAATATGAATTTGAATATTCGGAATGTAAAAATGAGTATGAAGACTTAGTTGCCGGTTCATGCTGCCAAAACAATATCATAAGCAATTCTACATTCTCATGGTGGCAAGCGTGGTTAAATAGAAACCCTGATAAGTTGGTTATTTCACCGAGTAAAAATAATTGGTTCGGGAAACGTGTTAAACTTTCGACCGAAGATATTATTCCCGAAAATTGGGTTCAAATTGCTTTTTAAATGAACGAATACTATAAACAGATTAACGGAACTATGTTCGATTTTGAGCAGTTCTATTCAACCATTGCCGAATCGCTTCCTATTGGTTGTAGGGTTGCTGAAATAGGCATTGCAGACGGGAAAAGCCTGCTTTATTTAGCGGCTAAATTAGAAGGGAATACTCCATTAGTAATTGGTATTGACAGTTGCGCATACGGACATGATGCGCAGCGTAATGAAGTAATAAGAAACATAGTTAAGTCAGGCTTGCATGTTGATTTCATGCAAATGAGTTCACTCGATGCTTCATGTAAATTCAACGATGGATATTTTGATTTCGTATTCTTGGACAGTTCGCATACTTACGAGCAAACGAAAGCGGAAATAAGGCTTTGGATTCATAAGGTAAAAGATGGTGGAATATTAGCCGGACATGATTATGATATTGTAAACTCAGAAGGTGTAGTAAATGCCGTCAATGAATTAATCAGAAATGAGAACTTAAACTTAGAAACTACTACAAATGGATGCGGAGTTTGGTGGTTTAAGAAGATACAAATAACCGATACTTATGTTCGATAAAATTTATGCCTCCTACATTAATATGCGGCATCGTACTGATAGGGATGTCCGAATGAAAGAATCATTGGCGCGTGTAGGAATAAATGCTACTCGAATTGATGGAATGTACCCGCAAGAATACTGCGGTAATCCCGAAAAAGTTAGTGTAATGCAAAAGCGTACACCCGGAGCGATTGGTTGCCACTTCTCACAAGTTAAGGTAATGGAGACAGCATTAGCGCAAAATAAACATGCGCTTGTAATGGAGGATGATTTAGTATTTTGTAGTGATTTTATGGATAGAATGGTTATTGTTGAAGACTTTCTAAATACTCACGATTGGGATGTTTTTTGGCTTGGTGGAACTTACCATGTAAATCCTGCACGTTGGCATAATAGCTCACATAATCATGACTTACAACGGTGTATGTGCCATTTAGGGAAAGATGCCGAGCAAACCGATAACCCGCGCATCATGCGAACTTATGGATGTTGGTCAACCTATGCCTATATAGTCAACGTGAATTCATTGCCAAAGATATTGCAGTTGTTAGATGAAAACGTTCATTTGAGCATGGGTATTGATTGGCTATTTATCCTTTTGCAGCCACAGCTATACACATTTGCATTCGCCCCTGGTATGGTTAAGCAATATGATAATAAAAGCGATATAGGCACCGGTATAACCAAGTTCAGCGCATTCGCAAATTTGGGTTCTTATTGGTTCCAAGACAGAATGATAGATTTTAATCCTGAAACTTACAATTGGGCGGAGGCTCGTAAAAAATAACTATGCTAATACCATTCAAAGACTTACTTGCAAAATACCATTTCATGCCTACCGGAGTATTCCACATAGGCGCCTCAACAGGGCAGGAGGCAAAAGATTATTTCAATGCCGGTGCAGAAAATGTAATTTGGATTGAGGCAATACCCGAAATATTCAAACAACTCGAAAGGAATATTCAGGAGTTCCCGCGCATGGTTGCGTTCAATGAGTGTATAGGCGATGAAGACGGCAAAGAAGTAAAGTTTAATGTTTCTTCACATGGTGCGCAAAGTAGTTCTATTCTTGAATTAGGTACGCATAAAATAGCGCATCCCGAAGTAAGCTACGTATCTTCATTCATGGCTAAAACTAAGCGCATTGATACGCTATTGACTGAAAAGAAAATAGATATTGCAAATTATGACTTTCTGAATATTGATTTGCAGGGCGCTGAATTGATTGCATTGAAAGGGATGGGTGAAGAGTTGCGAAAGGTTAAATATGCCTATTTAGAAGTGAACAAGGCCGAACTTTATATAGGATGCCCGATGATACACGATATTGATTTATACATGGCTTATTATGGATTTGTTAGAACCGAAACATCATGGGCTGGAAATACAAATTGGGGAGATGGATTTTACATGAAAAAAGAATTACTATGAAAAAAGCATTAGTATGTGGTGCGGGTGGTTTTATTGGAAGCCATTTAGTAACCCGTTTGAAAAGCGAAGGTTATTATGTGGTAGGGGTTGATTTGAAGAAACCTGATTTCAGTATAACTACTGCTGATGAGTTCTATTTATACGACTTATGTAATTTTAGTAGTTGCTCATGGTTATTTAAAGACCATGAATTTGATGAAGTTTATCAGTTGGCTGCTGATATGGGAGGTGCTGAATATATTTTCAGTGGTGAGCATGATGCTGATGTAATGCACAATAGTGCACAAATCAATTTAAACATTGCTAAACTTGCATCATTTCATAAGGTAGGCAAGTTATTCTATTCATCCTCAGCTTGTATGTACCCGCAAGAAATACAGCGCGCATCAAACAACACAGGATTGAAAGAAAGTGACGCGTATCCGGCTAACCCTGATAGCGAATATGGTTGGGAAAAGCTATTTAGCGAACGGCTTTATCTATCTTATGCCCGTAATTACGGATTGAATGTTAGGATTGCCCGTTTTCATAATATCTATGGTGTTGAAGGGACGTATAAAGGAGGTAAGGAAAAGGCTCCTGCTGCTATGTGTAGGAAGGTTGCAATGGCAAAAGAGCAAACGCAAATAGAAGTCCTCGGTGATGGCCTACAAACCCGCTCATTCCTTTACATAGACGAATGTATTGAAGGTATCAGACGCTTAATGGAAAGCGATGTAACTGAACCAGTAAACATTGGTAGTGATGAAATGGTAAGCATAAATGAACTTGCGCACTTAGTTATTTCTATTTCATGCAAAGATTTATCGGTAAAAAACGTAGAAAGTAAATCTTTGGGCGTTCGCGGTCGTAATTCCGATAACACTTTTATACAAGAAAAACTTGGATGGTCTACAAACTACCCACTTCAAAAAGGATTAGAAAAAACCTACGAATGGATTTCTAAGCAGGTTTGTAATAACCTTTAGCCTCCGCGTCATCCTTAACCGATTGTGGCACGTATTCTGTGGCAAGTGGAACAAGTATGTGCATACAATTGTAACCACCTAAATAGCTGAATATTGTTGCGCTATTTGTATCTTCATTCATACCTCCACCATGTTTTTCGCTGCATCCTGATTCTGTTCCTTTATTCCAAAGGCTCGGCTTATCTCCCCACGATGCAATTTCTTTTTCGTGGTAAATTTTATTTGAGCGAACACAGCAAAAGTACCTGGTAGTTTTAATCTTACCCCCATCATATCGGTAAAACTCTATCCCATGCTGCTTACTTATTAGTTGATTATATTGCCTGTCCGAAATAGCGAAAGTATCTGTGATAATCGTTTTGGCGTACCTGCTCATTAACGCATTTTCACCTACCATATTTTCGCGCAAAGTTGCAACAGCCTGTGTGTAGCTTGTATTGCTTACAATTGAATTAGTGAGTATTTGCGCTAATGGGTTTAGAAAGTTATGAGCAACCGCGCTTTCATCCATTAGAAGCAATGCGTTATGCTGCGCACTTTGAACCGTTGCTTTATATAGTTCGGTATCTTCAAATGAACCAGTAATCGTATCGAGTATCTTATTGTTTAAGGTGGCCTGTGTTTGTATCTGTCCTGCGAACTCTTTTATAGCATCTAAATAATCAGAACCAAACAAAGTCTTTTTAAGATTCTCTAAAATCCCGTTAATCTTCGAAAGGTTTTCTTTTGAGGCTACTATATTTCCGTCCTTAATTTCAAGTCCGTTTAAGTCCTTTAGAATCTGCTTAAATAGCTTTTCATCCTGCGCATCTATAACCGATTGAAGTTTAGCCGGTACAGATTCAAGTCTATCAATTCGTTCTTGAATTAGTTTGTCTAATGGCATTATATTGATTTCAACAATTCGTCTATTTTATCACCTATTGATTTAGCTAATGCCTTATCGCCACTTTCTTCGGCTCTCGTTCTTGCTAATGCTAATTGCTGTATAGCTAAAGGTAACTTGCCTAATTCGCCCCCCCCCCTGCTATATTTTTAATAATATTCGATGCAGTATTCGCACCCGCATTCATTTCAGCTTCTTTAGCTTTAGCCTTTGCAATAAGCCTGTTCTTTATTTCCTTGAACTCCATTGTATCAAAAGCATCCCCGACTTCATCCATTATCTCCTGAATGAATGCCTCAAAATTAACATGTAGTATAACCTGATACTTTTCTACGTTCTGATTAGTTTGAAGGATAGCTATGTCTGAATTATCAGTTACGAATAGGACATCACAATACCTAGCAATTTCAGCTACCCTTGAAATTGATGAACTAAATTCTTGCTGAAATAATTGCACCGTCATTTCTGATAAAGCTAAGTTTGGCAATTTATCGGCCTTTGCCTTACCCAATCTAATATTCAACTCATCGCTTGAAATCAAATCGAAGTTAGTCGGAGGCTTTACTTTTATAGGTGATTCGCCATTGTATCTAATCTGATATGCAGCGTTTAAGAATTGCTGCAATAGCCCAAATAGCTCGTTAGATATGTCAAGCATAGAAATATACTGCTCGTCCCTATCTATCTTAGATTTAGTTGCAGTGGGGTCATTTAAGCCCTTACTATTCCCGCTTGCGTTTACGTCAATATTTAGGAACAAAAAAGCCGCCTCTAAATACTTATCAATAACCTCTTCGTTATCCTTAATGATAGTTCCGTCAGGTGAAACATAAGTGAATCCGGGGAAGCTAACATCTTGGGCACTTGCATTATTTAGAGTAGTTGGTAGTTCATGCACATAATCTCTGAAAGGGGAGAACTTAACCGAACCGGTGCCGCCACATGATGAACAACTAATCTGCTTATCGCCATCATATACTTTACCATGATTACATTCTTTATTGGTGCAAGGCTGGTCGTAATAAGCCCTCGTTGGATAGCTTACCTTATTACGTACACTCTTATTCGTGGAATGAATTATAATCGCCTCGTTTAAGTGAGGCAATGCAGGAGCGAAATATGATTCGTAGTAAATTTCATCGCCAATAACTTCTTCAGGCGTCCCCTTTAGCTTCCATGCTGGCAAATATCCTAAGTTATGGTTATAGTAAATTGATAATTCAAATAACCATTCTACCTTTTTGCCTACCTGAATAATACGGTAGATATTTTCATCATCGTATAGGTAAAATACTAATCCAGACTTTTCCTTTTTACCACCGAATTCAACAACAGATTTTTCTTCGCTTTTAAGTAATGCCAAATCACCGCTTTCATACATCAGCACATCATCAGTTTCATAAACTGTTGCGTATGGTTCTAATGCCATCCCGTCATCTATTACAATCTGCCCATCTTCCAACTGCTTAACCGGCAAGTCAAAATCTAAACAAAGCACACCGTTAGGATCACTTATTTTGTATTGAGTAACTATTGATTTAAAGAAACTTCGAACGTCATTATTTATCGGGAAGTCTTCAAGGAAGTATTTCTTTGCTTCATCGCTATTCCAATCAATATAATAGTTCTGCTCTGCCCATACGCGATTAACTGTTCGCATAGCCTTTTTCCAATAAGGCTTTGTGATAGGCTGAAATGAAGTCTTTCGGTAAAGTTTTTCTTCGTCTGTTTCGCCAGGGAAGTTAGACCCAATTAACTTATAAGGGAATTCACCGCATGAATGAACGTCTATCTCTTCGGCATGTTCACACGCCTCTTCGTATAGTTCACCCCAATTGGCTTTACCTTTTTTAGAAGTTGCTGCCGCCTTATACTTTTCGTGTATTTCGGTTAGAATTTCCCTCTGTTGTTTTTCGTTCAGCATATTACTTTCCGCATCCTCCGCAAGGTTTAGGCTTTGGCATTTTTATTGGGTTCATATAATGGCAAATTTTGTTTGACTTAATCCCTCGCATAAGTTTTGGAAGTATGGACTAACTTTTTCAGTATAGCACATCTTCGCCTCTCTATTGTAAATGTCTCTATTCATCGCATAGTTGCTTTCCAACTGCCCGAATAAACCAAGACCGTAGTATTCATTTTTAATTTGCTCCAATTGTTTAACAGGAGTCTTATCGTTTACCATCCTAAAGTAAATAGCCACTTCGTGACCGGGTATATAGTTCAGCATTGCCATAGCCACATCGAAATATAATTCGTCCGGTTGGCTAACTTTATTATCTCGCAATCTACCCCAATTATACCAATGTTTCTCAATTGGCAATGGTTCATTAATTAGTAGGTCATGCGCTAATTCAAATATAGCTTTGCATGTTTCGTCTTTACGAATGAATAAGAAAGAACTGTTTATAGCAGGTAGCTTTGCTTTTTCGTGTAACTCGAAATGCTCCCAAATCTCTTTAGGTTTAGCCCACTTCAAATGGTTAAAAATATCGCCTTGAGTTAAATCATAAACACCCTGCACATCGCTTACTAAATCATCAGTTTGCTCAAATAGTGGCGTAATATCTTTTAGCGTAACCCCATCAACATCGAAGTAAATAGATTCATCGAATGCAAGTAAATCATAGAATGAAGTCTTTAACTTTGCAGGGAATAAACGCCCTTCTTCATCTTGCCATTGCGAATCTTCAACCACAGTAAAAATATCAAAAATGTTAGCATGGCTTGAAGCATCATTTAATAACTGCTTAGAAACTATTAGCTGAATAGGAATATCAGGAGAATGATATTTGAGTGAAGCAGCCTGATTGACTGCCCACTTCAAATATCCATAACCACCAATAGCAATAAGCGTTACCCCTCTATACATTGCTGCTTTTAAAGGGTGAATACTCCTACCGGCTGCGTGTAAGGCGTAGGGAACCAATCTTTACCAGAACTCCATTCACCCTCAATTTTGTAAGTTTGATG